>JAAUYH010161952.1_pt1 | contig 13068 bp, 10 predicted proteins | sample 7278061 | NCBI WGS metagenome assembly JAAUYH01 (sample SAMN14350203, study PRJNA611818) | marine sediment metagenome | isolation source: surface marine sediment (0.6m) | place: French Polynesia: Moorea | collected 2018-08
ATGGGCAGCATCATCCAGCCGCCCGCCTGCACTATTTCAAACATAGAGGTTCGTCGTTGGTGCGCAAGCCGCGAAGCCTACCACGAGCCAACCCATGAGGCATCATCGCGCCCCCCTAACGGACCACCGTCCACAGGCGCCGACCGTCCACGCGATGACGGTAGGGCGCACCGACGTGCCCGGTCGGCGACACGCGCAGCTCGATGGTGCCGGAGCGCGCGGTGGTGAGAACCCGGGCGCCCGCCGCGCGCCAGCGTCCAACGACCTCCGGCCGGGGATGACCCCAGCGATTGTCGTGGCCGGCGGCAACCAGCGCATATCGCGGCGCCACGGCGGCGACGAAGGCTGCGGTGGAACTCGTGGCGCTGCCATGGTGGGGCACCACGACGATGCCGGACGCCAGCGAGCGGCCGGAGGCGACGAGCGCCGCTTCGCCGCCGGCCTCGATGTCACCCGGCAGCAGGACCCGCGTCGAGCCGGCGGTCACCGACAGGACGCAGGACCCGTCGTTGCCGTCCGACCCGCCACCGTGATCCGGATACAGCACCTCGAAGACAACCCCGTCCCAGGACCATGACTCACCGGCGGTGCACGGGCGGGCGCCGGGCATGGCCTCCCCCACCACGGCCAGATCCGGATAGCGGCTCGTAACGCTCGACGCACCGCCCCGGTGGTCGGTGTCGCCGTGCGACACCATCAGCATGTCGGGTGGCCGTGCGAGCCGTGCGTCCAGGTAGGGCAACACGGCCACCGAACCGGCGTCGCTGCCGCTGCGAAACGCCGGTCCCGCATCGTAGAGCAGCGCATGATGGCGGGTGGTCACCAGCACCGCCAACCCCTGCCCCACGTCCAGCACCGCCAGCTCGAAGGCACCGCTCGGGGGCATAGTCGGCCGCCAGGCTGCCAGCGGCACCAGCAACAGCAGCGCGGCCGCGCGCGACACCGGGCCGGCCGGGCCGATGAGCCAGGCAACGCCCGCCCCGGCCAGTGCGACGGGCAGCAGCGGCCGCGCCGGTACGCGTGCCACCACCCATTCCGGTGCCGCCAGGGCGTCGAGCACTGTCCAGAGGCCGTCGATGCCGGCCGCCGCCAGCCACAACAGGGCCTGGCCGACGGGCGGAATGACGCTGTTCAGCATGGCGCCGCCCAGCGTCAGCGGAACGACGGCGAAGGAGAACAGCGGGATGGCCACGGCGTTCGCCAGCGGCGACACGAGCGACACCTGTCCGAACAGCGCGGCGAGCACGGGCATCAAACCGACGGTCACCGCCCACTGCACGCGACCGAACGCCAGCGGCCCGGACCACTGCGGCCGGCCTGCCGCGCCCAGCGCGATCGCCGCGACCGCGCCGAAGGACAGCCAGAAGCCGGGGTCCACCGGCGACAGCGGCGCAAGCAGCAGGGCTCCGAGCAAGGCCGCCGACAGGCTGTGCGACACGGCCAGGGGCCGGCGCACCGAGGCCGCCGCCAGGACAAATGCCGCCATGACCAGCGCCCGTCGCGTCGGCAGCGTGAAGCCCGCGAGCAAGGCATAGGCCAGCGCGGCGACCAGCGCACAGGCCGCCGCGAATCCGCGGCTGCGGAGCGCGCGCGGCAGACGCGTTGCGCGACGGGTGCATCGCGAGAGCCCGAGGAACACGGCGCCGGCCACCAGCCCGACGTGCAGGCCCGAGATGGCCATCAGGTGCCCCGTTCCGGTGCGCGCGAGCGTCTCCCACTGGTCGGGGCTCAATCCGCGCCGATCGCCTGTCACGAGCGCGGTGACGATGGCTGTCGCCTCGCGCGGCCCGAGGGCGGTCCTCAAGCGTTCGGCCACGGCGCCGCGCAGGCGATCCAGCCAGGCGGCGGGGGCACCCGCATGCACGCGCCGATTGGTGGTCGAGGTGCGCACGTAGCCGACGCCGTCGATGCCGTGGCGAAACAGCCAGCCTTCGTAGTCGAAGGCACCGGGCACGGCAAAGCCGCCGGGGGCTCGCAGGCGCACGACCAGTTGCCACCGTTCGCCGGCTGCCGGTGACACCGGCGCCTCGTACCACGACAGTCGCACCCGGCGCCCCGCCACACCGGCGGCATCGGCATCGGAGACATCGACGAGAAAGCGGCAAACGTCGCCACGGCAATCCGGGAGCCCGCGCACCACCCCGTCGATGGTCACGGCGGTGCCCGGAAAGGCGACGGGCAGGCGATCGCGCAAGCGGGCATCCGCGTGCAGCCAGGCCCAGGCGAATCCGACGCAGACGAGCAGCGCCAGGCGGGCGGGAACTCGGCGCCAGAACGGCAGCAGCGCCGCCATGGGAACGACCCAGGTCAAGGGGCCGGGCAAGGCCGGGCACAGGCACAAACCCAGCGCGCCGGCGAATACCGAAACTGCGACCGCGCGCATATACCGCTTCCCTGCGGATGATGGATAATGACGCGTCCTGCGTCGCCGCGGTGCCCGGCGCCTTCAGCGTTGCCGCCCGTGCGCGCGGCGTACCGCGACCAAGGAAGTCAAAGGTAGACCATGCCCCGTCGGGTTTTCAACCGGCTCGTTTCCAACCACCGCAGCGCCGGCGTGCGCTGGTACCTCAAGCCGTTTCGCCGCGTGCTCGAGGAACCGGGCCTGTGGTCGACGCACCGTCGCAACGTCGTGTCCGCCTTCGCCCTGGGGTTGTTCGTCGGCTTGCTTCCGCTGCCCGGCCATATGATCTTCGCCGGCATCGCCGCGGTCTGGCTGCGCGTCAACCTGCCGGTGGCCGTCGTCGCCACGCTGATCACCAATCCCCTCACCATCGGTCCGCTGCTGTACCTGGACTACCGGGTCGGTGCGTACCTGCTCGGCATGGTGCCCCAGCCGCTCGACATCGAGTGGACGATGGATTGGTTCCGCACCCGTCTGGGCGACGTCTGGAAGCCGATGCTCGTCGGTTCGCTGGTCGTGGCCCCCGTGGGCGCGTTGCTCGGTTATGGGCTACTGAATCTGTTCTGGCGCGTGTCCACCGGACTGCGCTTCCGGCGCCGCCGGCGGTCGCCTCAGCGCGAGACCTGAAGCAGCCGGCCGTCCTCGATCGACAGGATGCGATCCATGCGACCGGCGATGCCGGTATCGTGCGTGACCACGACCAGACTCGTACCCATCTCCCGATTGAGTTCGAGCATCAGGTCGAAGACGCGGTCGCCGGTGCGCCCGTCGAGGTTACCCGTCGGCTCGTCCGCCAGTACCAGCGCCGGACGGGTGATGAGCGCACGCGCGACCGCCGCGCGCTGGCGCTCGCCGCCGGAGAGCTGCGACGGCTTGTGCGTCAGGCGCTCGCCGAGACCCACGCGCCGCAACAGCTCCGACGCCTCCTCCCGCGCCTGCGCCACCGGAGTTCGACGCACCAGCAGCGGCATGGCCACGTTCTCGACGGCGGTGAACTCCGGAAGCAGGTGATGGAACTGGTAGACGAAACCCACGGCGCGATTGCGCACCTGCCCGCGCTCGGCGTCCGACAGGCGGCTCATGTCACGGCCCTGGATATGCACGGTACCGTGGGTCGGCGTATCGAGACCGCCGAGCAGCTGCAGCAGCGTGGTCTTGCCGGCACCCGACGCGCCGACGATGGCCACGCGTTCGCCGCGGCGGATCGTCAAAGAGACGTCCTTCAGCACTTCGAGCACGCTGTCGCCTTCGCGGTAGTGGCGCGCCAGGCGATCGCAGTCCAGCACCGGCGTGTCGGCATCCACCTGCGCGACGGAATCATTCATGTCTCAGGCTCTCCGCGGGTTGTGTCCGCGAGGCACGCCACGCGGGATACAGCGTCGACAGCAACGAAAGCAACAGCGCCGTGCCCGCGATACGCGCGACGTCCGCTGTCTGGATCTCCGCCGGAAGATCGCTGATGAAATAGACGTCGGGCGCGAGGAACTGCATGTCCAGCAGCTGTTCGAGACCATGCACCACCGCCTCGACGTTCCAGGCGAGCAGCACGCCCGCCGCCACACCCAGCAGCGTGCCGATGACGCCGATGACCGAACCCTGGATCACGAAGATGCTGAGGATGCTCTGGGGTCGTGCGCCGATGGTGCGCAGGATGGCGATATCCGCCTGCTTGTCCTTGACCACCATCACCAGCGTCGAAACGATGTTGAACGCCGCCACGCCGACGACGGCGAGCAGGATGATGAACATGACCGACTTGGTCAACTTGATGGAGCGGAAGAAATTGGCGTGCTTGCGGGTCCAGTCGCTGACGTAGAAACCGCCGCCCAGGTCGACGGCCACCTGCCGCACGACCTGCGGTGCACGGAACATGTCCGCCAGCCTCAGCCGCAGCCCCGTTACGCCATCGCCGAGCTGGTACAGCGTGGCCGCGTCGTCGATGTGGACGAATCCCAGGCTGCGGTCGAACTCGTGCATGCCGGCCTCGAACAGGCCGGTCACGACGAACCGCCGCATGCGCGGCATGACGCCGGCAGGCGTGACATTGGCGCGCGAGATCATGAGCACCACGCGATCGCCGACGCGCACGTCCACCGCCTCGGCCAGCGCCTTGCCCAGCACGATGCCGTAGTCGCCCGGCGCAAGGTCCGCCAGCCTTCCGGCCACCATCTTGCCGTCGATGACCGAGACACCCGCCTCGAGGGCGGGATCGATGCCGCGAACGAGCACCGCACTCAGCGCCTCGCCGTTCACGATCATCCCCTCGCCTTCGATATAGGGCGCCGTCGCCACGACCTGCGGATTCGAGCGGGCGCCCGCGTCCACGCGGTCCCAGCGCTCCAGCGGGCCGTCCAGCCCGGATATCGTGGCGTGCGAGGCCATGCTCAGGATGCGTTCGCGCAGTTCCAGCTCGAAGCCGTTCATGACCGACAGCACGACGATGAGCACAGCGACACCAACGGTGATCCCCAGCATCGAGATCAGCGAAATGAACGAGATGAACCGCCGCTTGTCGCGCGATCGCACGTAGCGCAGGCCGATGGCCACCTCGAACAGCGATGCCAGCCTACTCATAGCGCAGCGCCTCCGCCGGCTGCGTCTTCGAGGCGCGCCAGGCCGGGTACAGCGTCGACAGGAACGACAGAACGAACGCCGTGATGCCGATGGCACTGACCTCCGACCACTTGAGCTCCGACGGAATCTCCGACACGTAGAACACGTCGGCGGGAATCAGCTTGACGCCGAGCACCGCTTCGATGCGCGGAACGACGGTTTCGATGTTCAGGGCAATGGCCACACCGCCGGCCAGCCCCAGCAGCACGCCGACGACACCGATGAACAGTCCCTGCACGATGAACACACCCATGACGCCACGGGGGCGCATGCCGATCGTTCTCAGGATCGCGATCTCCGTACGCTTGTCCGTGACCACCATGACCAGACTGGCCACGATGTTGAAGGCGGCCACGGCGACGATGAGCAGCAGGATCAGAAACATCATCGTCTTTTCGATGCGTATGGCCCGGAAGAACGTCGCGTTCTCCTGCGACCAGTCGACGACCCGGTAATCGGCTCCGAGCGCCGCCCGCATCGCCGGCGATCGCTCCGGCGCATCGAAGATGTCGGCGAACTTGACGCGGACGCCGCTGACCTCGCCGTTCATGCCGTACAGCTCGGCGGCATCATCCAGGTGCATCAGCGCGCGCACGCCGTCGTGCTCCTGGATGCCCACTTCGAACACGCCGCTCAGCGTGAAACGCCTGAGCAGCGGGCGCACGCCACCGGTTGTCGTCGCCCGCGGAATGAGCACCGTGACCCGGTCGCCGATGCGCAGGCCCAGTCGCTGCGCAAGCAGCCCGCCGAGTATCATGTTCCGAGAGCCGGCTTCCAACGTGTCCAGCGCGCCGATGTAGAGACTGGCGGCGATACCCGACACCTCCGACTCCAGCGCCGGCTCGACGCCGCTGATCAGCACGCCGCTCAGGTTCAGGCCGTTCACCAGCATGGCCTCCCCTTCCACGTACGGCGCGGCGCCGACAACGCGCGGCTGTCCGAGCAGGTCTCCGCGCAGCGTGCGCCAGTCACTCAGGCCCTCGGGGCGCTCGACCTTCGCGTGCGCCGTCAGCGACAGAAGGCGCGTTCGCAGCTCGCCGCTGAAGCCGTTCATCACCGACAGCACGACGACGAGGAACAGCACGCCGACACAGATCCCCAGCAGGGAGATCAGCGACATGAAGGAAACGTAAATGCCGCCACGCCGCGGCAGCATGTAGCGCAACCCGACGAACAGCGGCAGGGGACGGAACATCGCGCGATTAAACCACAGTCGACATGGGCCGAGGCGCGCGCCGGCCGCACGACCGATGGCGCACCGGACCGCCGTGGCTGGCGCGATCGACGGGCCGGGCCGAAGGGGGGCTGGTGCCTGCACGGGTCCTGCTCATGGCGGCGCAGGATACGGACTCGCCAGCGGGCCGACAACAGCCGCGCTGTCGGTGTCGCGAAGCAGTCGGTTTGCATCGGCCCGGCACCATGCTATAACCGCTTCGAAGCCATACTCCGGAGCTCCATGATGAGCAAAATCAGAGCATTAGCGGCAAGTGTCGCCATCGGTCTACTCGCCGGTGCCGCGCATGCGGACGTCCTGCTGCTCGACGCCATCGATCAGAAGGTCGCCCAGGCCCCGGCCATGCCGGACAAGGGCATGTCCATGGCCTCGGTGGAACAGCGTTACGGCGCGCCCAGCGGCCGGCGTGCCCCGGTCGGCAATCCGCCGATCACCCGCTGGGAATACCCCGGGTTCATCGTCTTCTTCGAGTACTCGCACGTGGTGCACTCGGTGGTCAAACGCTGATTTCACTTGCGACTCGATCTCAAGTTACATCTCTAACTCAATAAAATAAATCAGGATTACTGTCGGGTCCGGCGTTCCGGCCGGACTCCCGATCGAGACAGGCCAGGCCTGTCGCAGGAAGGGGCGTGATGCCATAATGCGGCGCCCGTAACGACGCCTGCCGCCCGCCATGCCCGAATCCTCGCCCACCATCGGTGTCTTCGACCCGGTGCTGCCCGCCGACGCCACAGTGCCGGTGCACTGGGGTCGGCTGTACGGATCGGCGTCGTCGATCGCGCTCACCGTGGCCGCGCGCCGCGTCGACGGGCCCGTGCTCCTGGTTGCCGCCGACGCACGCGAGGCCGACCGCCTGCACGGCGAGCTGGGGTTCTTCGCCGGCACCGATCTGCCCGTGCTGAAATTCCCCGACTGGGAGACCCTGCCCTACGACGTGTTCTCGCCGCACCAGGACATCGTCTCGGAGCGGCTCGACACGCTTCAGGCTCTGCCCGCGCTGCGCCGGGGCATCGTCATCATCGCGCTCGAAACGCTGATGCAGCGCCTCAGCCCGCCCGCCTATGTCCAGGGCGGCGCCATGCGCTTCAGCCTCGGCGAGACCCTCGATCCCGAGGACCTGAGGGCACGGCTCGAGAACGCCAGCTATCGGCGGGTGTCGCAGGTGTTCGAGCACGGCGAGTACGCGGTACGAGGCTCGCTCATCGATCTGTTTCCGATGGGGGCCGACACGCCCTTTCGCCTCGACTTCTTCGACGACACGCTCGATGCCATCCGTACCTTCGACCCGGAGACGCAGCGATCGATCGAGCGGCTCGAGGAAATCCGCCTGTTGCCGGGGCGCGAGATTCCGTTCGGCGCCGACGACATCTCGGCCTTCCGCCAGCGCTACCGCCGCCGCTTCGAGGGCGACCCCACCGAGGCGCAAATCTACCGCGAGGTGTCCGAAGGCATTGCACCGGGCGGCATCGAGTACTACCTGCCGCTGTTCTTCGACGAAACAGCGACGCTCTTCGACTACCTGCCGGCGGGCGCCACGGTGGTCAGCACCGACGAGCTGGGCGCCGCGGCGACCGCCGTCTGGGCCGGTCTCACCGAGCGCTGGGAACAGCGGCGTCACGATGTCTCGCGGCCGCTGCTCGAGCCGGCCGAGATCTGCATCGCGCCCGACGATCTGCTGGATCGCGTCGGCGGCCATCCGCGCATCGAGATCTCGCGCTTCGAGCACGTGGCCGACGGCGTCAACTACGCCACGGCCTCACCGCTCAATCTCAAGATCGATCCGCGCGCCGACGATCCGGCCAGCCGGCTGGCGGACATCCTCGCGCGCGACGACCTGAAGGTGCTGTTTTGCGCCGAGTCCACCGGACGGCGCGAAGCCCTGATCGACCTGCTCGCGGAACGCGACGCACGCGCGCCGGTGTTCGACAGCTGGCACGCGTTCCTCGAGAGCGCCTCGCCCGTTGGCATCGCCGTGGGCGCCCTGGAGCAGGGCTGCCTGCTGGAGGAGCCGCGGCTGGCCGTGGTGGTCGAGGAACAGATCCTCGGTGGGCGGGGCCGCCAGCGTCAGCGCCGGCGCGCCGATCGCGATCCGGAAGCCATCATCCGCGACCTGACGGATCTGCACGTCGGCGCCCCGGTGGTGCACGAAACCTACGGCGTCGGTCGCTATCTCGGCTTGTCCACGCTGGACGTCGGCGGCATCCGCACCGAGTTCCTGTCCCTGGAGTACGCCGACGAGGACAAGCTGTACGTGCCGGTGCAGGCGCTGCATCTCATCACGCGCTACACGGGCGCATCCCCGGAGCACGCCCCGCTGCATCGGCTCGGCACCGACCAGTGGAACAAGGCCAGGCGCCGCGCGGCGGAGAAAGCGCGCGATGCCGCGGCCGAGTTGCTGGACATCTACGCACGGCGCGCCGCCCGCCAGGGCCATGCGGTCGAGGTCGACGCGGCCGAGTATCGCCGCTACGCCGCCGATTTCCCCTTCGAGGAGACCGAGGACCAGGCCAGCACCATCAAGGCGGTGATGAGCGACATGAGTGCCTCGCGGCCCATGGACCGCGTGGTCTGCGGGGACGTCGGTTTCGGCAAGACCGAGGTGGCGCTGCGGGCCGCGTTCCTCGCCGTGCAGGACGGACGGCAGGTGGCCCTGCTGGTTCCCACCACGCTGCTCGCGCAGCAGCACGAGCAGACCTTCCGCGACCGCTTCGCCGACTGGCCCGTGGCCGTCGAATCGCTGTCGCGCTTCCGCACGCAGGCGCAGGCGCGGCACGTACTCGACGGACTCGCCCGGGGCACCGTGGACATCGTCATCGGCACACACAAGCTGCTGCAGGATACGGTGTCGTTCAGGCAGCTCGGGCTGGTGATCATCGACGAGGAGCATCGCTTCGGCGTCCGCCACAAGGAGAAGCTGAAGGCGCTCCGCGCGAGCGTCGACGTGCTCACGCTGACGGCCACGCCGATCCCGCGCACGCTCAACATGGCCATCGGGGGCTTGAGGGACCTGTCGCTGATCACGACACCGCCGGCGCAGCGCCACGCCGTGAAGACCTTCGTCAGCGAATGGAACGACGGTCTCATCCGCGAAGCAGTGCTGCGCGAGATCCGCCGCGGCGGCCAGGTGTACTTCGTGCACAACAGCGTGCAGACGATCGAACGCATGGCCGATCAGCTGTCCGACCTTGTGCCCGAGGCATCGCTGCGCGTCGGCCACGGCCAGATGCGCGAGCGCGAACTGGAGCAGGTGATGCTCGATTTCTATCACCGACGCTTCAACCTGCTGTTGTGCACGACCATCATCGAGAGCGGCATCGACCTGCCCGCCGCCAACACCATCGTCATTCACCGCGCCGACAAGTTCGGCCTCGCGCAGCTGCACCAGCTGCGCGGCCGCGTGGGCCGGTCCCACCACCGCGCCTACGCCTACCTGCTGACCCCGCCGAAGCGGGCGCTGACCGCCGAAGCGCTCAAGCGCCTGGAGGCCATCGAATCGCTGGAGGACCTGGGGTCGGGCTTCGCCCTGGCCACGCACGACCTGGAGATCCGCGGCGCCGGCGAGCTGCTGGGCGAAGGCCAGAGCGGGCAGATCCAGGAGATCGGCTTCACGCTGTACACGGAGCTGCTCAAGCGCGCGGTGGCCGCGCTGCGCTCCGGCGTCGAACCCGACCTGGAAAAGCCCCTGGACCACGGGCCGCAAGTGGATCTGCACGTTCCGGCGCTGATCCCGGACTACTACATGCCGGACGTGCACTTGCGGCTGATCCTGTACAAGCGCATCGCCAGCGCGCCCGACGACGAGGCGCTCCGGGAACTCAAGGTGGAGATGATCGATCGCTTCGGGTTGCTGCCCGAGCCCGTGAAGACCCTGTTCGACGTGACGGCGGTCAAACTGATGGCCACGCCGCTGGGGATCCGCAAGATCAACGCGGGGCCGGCGGGCGGACGCATCGAGTTCGCCGCCGACACGCGCGTCGAGCCGCTGGCACTCATCCAGTTGGTTCAGTCCGACTCGCGGCGCTATCGCCTTGACGGCTCCGACAAGCTGCGCTTCGAGGCGGTGATGGGCACCACCGAACGCCGGCTGCGCGCCGTTACCCGGCTCCTCGAACGCCTGCGGCCGGACAACGTATAATCGCCGCCACAGCGCGCACCGGCGACACCGGGTCGCCGGGCAAGCAACCGAGGGCAAGACGCTGAGTAAGACCGCACGAGGATTTCGCCTGCCGGCGACAACGCTGGCCCTCGCCATGGGCCTGGCGCTGGCCGCACCGGTCGCCCGGGCTCAGGAGAGCGCGCCCACCTACCGCGTCGAGGTGCTGGTCTTCCGCCACCTGACCGCGCCCGACGCCGACAGCGAAGTGTTCGTGCCCGCGGAACGCGAGGACGATGACGCCGCCGACGAGCCGGCCACACCGCGTCCCCCGGCCGGCGAGTTCCGCCGCATCGCGCGCGACGAGCTGCGCCTGGCACAGGCCTTCGCAACGATGCGCCGCTCCAGGGACTACTCACCCATGATTCACATCGGCTGGATCCAGGAGGGACGGCCGCGTTCCGACGCCGTGCCCTATCGGTTGTCGGGTGGCTCGGGCAACTACACCGTCAGCGGTACCGCGCGCCTGGTGCTGGAACAGCGCCTGCGACTGGACGTGGACCTGGAGATGACCGGCGACGACGGCCCCTTCTACCTGTCCGACGGCCGGCCGCTGCGCCGCGGCGACCTGCACTACTTCGATCACCCACGCTTCGGCGTCATCGCCGTCGTCACCCGCCAGTAGGCGGCCCTGCCAGACCGTCGAGCGCGGCGCCCACCACCGCCATCACCCGGTCCATGGCCGCCGGCAGCGCCTGGCTCAGTTCATCGTGGATGGCTTCGTGCCCCCGTCCCGCGGCCCGGTTGACCACGACGGCACAACACGCGTAGGCCAGGCCCAGCTCCCGCGCGAGGGCCGCCTCCGGCATACCGGTCATGCCCACGATGTCGCAGCCGTCGCGCTCGAGGCGGTTCACCTCGGCGGCGGTTTCCAGCCTCGGCCCCTGGGTCACCGCGTGCACGGCTCCTGCGCGGGCCCCGGGCAGGCTCAGCATCGCCGCTGCATCGCACAGCGCGTTGCGCACCGCCTCGTCGTAGGGCCGGGTGAAGTCGATGTGGCGAACCGGACCGTTCCCCGCTTCCGCATAGGTGGAACACCGACCGCTCGTATAGTCGACGATCTGGTCCGGCATGACGACGGTGCCGGTCACCAGGTCGGCGCGGATGCCACCGACCGCATTGACGGCGATGACGGCATCGGCGCCGGCGTCCCTGAGCGCCCACAGGTTCGCCCGGTAGTTCACGGCGTGGGGTGGAATGTCGTGATCGTCGCCGTGACGGGCGAGAAACAGCACGCCATGAGACCCCACGCGGGCGTGCGTGATGGCCGACGACGGCGCACCGAACGGCGTGTCGACGGACTGCCGCGACGTCACCGCCGCACCGGGCAACGCGTCCAGACCCGTGCCGCCGATGATCGCCAGTCGCCGGGGCGACACCATGCTCATGCATCGAGTTCCAGGCTGGGGCGATCATTCCAGTGCGCGAGCATGTCGCGGGTTTCCCGCCATCGAGACGACGCCAGCAGTGTCGTCCGGTCCTCGGCCGGGCGACCGTGCAACCGCGGCAGGCGCGACTGGCTGACCGGATCGGACACGTCCGCCAGCGCCTCGACGGCCGCTTCGGCGCCCGGCCGGTCGTTACACACGAGCACCATGTCGCAGCCGCTGGCCACCGCTTCGGTGGCCCGCTCGGCCATCGACCCCATGCCGGCGGCCCCGCCCATGCCGAGGTCGTCCGAGAACACGACCCCGCGAAACCGCAGGCGCCGGCGCAGTTCGTCGACGATCCACAGGCGGGAGAAGCCGGCCGGTCGTGCGTCGACCTGCTCGTAGACGATGTGCGCCATCATCACCGCCGACAACCCGGCGCGCACCAGGCGTTCGTACGGCCGGATATCGTCGGCGATGTCTTCGATGTAGCGTCGATCCACCGGCAGCCGCTCGTGGGAATCGGCAGCGACGGCGCCGTGACCGGGGAAGTGCTTCGCGGTCGCTGCCATACCCGCCAGGCGCATGCCGCTCATGTAGGCCTGCGCGAGATCGCCCACGACCTCCGGGCTGCCGTGGAAGGCGCGATCGCCGATCACCTCGCTCAGGCCGCGGTCGATATCCACGACCGGCGCGAAGCTCAGGTCCACGTCCAGCGCGCGCAGCTCGGCCGCCATCAGCCAGCCGCAGCGACGCGCCAGACGACGTCCCTCGTCCGGGTTCTCGTCGTAGCGGTGCCCGATCTGGCGTGCCGGCGGCAACCGCGTGAAACCGTCCCGGAAACGCTGCACGCGACCGCCTTCCTGATCGACGGCAACGATGAGCGGCGGCGTACGCACGGCACGTATCTGCCGGGTCAGTTCGGCCAGCTGGTCCGGATCCGTGTAGTTGCGGGCGAACAGGATGACGCCGCCGACGGCCGGATGCGCCAGCAGCTCGCGATCGGCGGCGCACAGTTCGGTGGACGCCACGTCCAGCATGACCGGCCCGAGGGTCATGACGGCAACCGCGCTTCGTCGATGTGCACCCGGGTGCCCACCGGAATCGCCGCGTAGAGCTCGATGACGTCGTCGTTGGTCATGCGTATGCAGCCGTGCGATGCCGGCTCTCCCATGGGCTCGGTTTCCGGCGTGCCGTGAATGTAGATGTACCGGCGCATCGTATCGACATCGCCCAGGCGATTGATACCCCGCTCCACGCCACTCAGCCACAGGATGCGGGACAGGATCCAGTC
>JAAUYH010051761.1_pt1 | contig 13067 bp, 12 predicted proteins | sample 7278061 | NCBI WGS metagenome assembly JAAUYH01 (sample SAMN14350203, study PRJNA611818) | marine sediment metagenome | isolation source: surface marine sediment (0.6m) | place: French Polynesia: Moorea | collected 2018-08
GAAGAAGACCGCCAGACCGTGGCCCGGGCCCGGAAGGTGGAGCGTTTCTTCTCCCAGCCGTTCTTCGTGGCCGAGCAGTTCACCGGCGCGCCCGGCAAGTACGTGTCCCTGGCGGACACCATCCGTGGCTTCAAGGGGATTGTGAACGGCGACTACGATCACCTGCCCGAGCAGGCTTTCTACATGGTGGGGACCATCGAGGAAGCCGAGGAGCAGGGCAAGAAGCTGGCTGAAGAAGCGGCCTGATCATGGACTCCCTGCACTGCACAATCGTAAGCGCCCAGGAGGAGATCTACTCCGGCGATGCCGCGATGGTAGTGGCCACGGGCGAGATGGGCGAGCTGGGCATCATGCCCCAGCACGCCCCGCTGATCACCCGGCTCAAGCCGGGCCAGGTCCGGGTCATCCATGAAGAAGAAGAGGCCGAGTTCCTCTACATCTCCGGCGGCGTGCTGGAGGTCCAGCCCCACATGGTGACCATCCTGGCCGACACCGCCACCCGCGCCCACGACCTGGACGAAGCCGCGGCCACCAAGGCCAAGGAAGAAGCCGAGCGGGCGCTGGCTGACAAAGAGGCTGACCTGGATTACGCCAAGGCCCAGGCGCAGCTGGCCGAGGCTGTGGCGCAGTTGGCTGCTTTGGAAAGGCTTCGTAAGTCGGTTAAGCGGAGTCGGTAGTTTTATCCGCAAGATCCGCCATCCCTGGCGGACTTGCGGCCGCGAATCGAAAACGCGGTTTCCGACTCCCTCACGGCCGTTGGCACATCCATGTGCCAATAGGCTTCGTTCTTATCTCCTGTCATCCCCTCTCCGACGTATTCCCCATCCCGACGTTGCCTCCCACCCCGACGTCATCCTGAACTCGATTCAGGATCCATCTGAAAATCCGAAACTGCCTTCGTTCAACGCCTGCTCTGCGCTATCACAAAGCCAACGACAGTGACCCTCTCCGCAGCCGACGTGTTGGATCAGAGCCTCCGATCGAACCACTGCCTGCATCAAAGGCTTAAATGACCCCACTCTCAGATGGATCCTGAATCGAGTTCAGGATGACGAAAACCAGGGGGCCGGGACACGGTTTGGGATGACGGGAATATGCGGGCGCGCCAGACCGGGCGACAGCGGGACCCCGCCGTCGCCCTTTGGTCAAAAAAAACCTCGTTACCCGCTACCGCGCAACGCCGATACGACGACCCACGGCATCCGCACCACCGAAGGGCTGCACGATCCCCGTTTCGATATCGGGGCCGAGGATCAGCTCGGTCAGTGAGTCGGCGGCGTCCTGGATGAGCATGCCATTGTCGATGGACACGGTGCTGGTCACGCGCAGGTAGCCGATATGCTCGTTGGTGACGCCGTCGAATACCAGCTTGACCAGCTTGAACGATACGCGCCGATTCCGTTTGTAGCGCCACGTTCCGTGGCCGTCGCTTCCGTTGAAGTTGAAAAACGGGTTGGCGCTGTTGGCATGCAGAGTCGTGTTGGATTCGCTCAGGGTGCCGCCGGGATGAAAGGTGATGATTTCCTTGAAGCCCGGTACGCCGGTTTCGGGCGGAAACACCACGTCAATCAGCCAGGTCCCCGTGACCCTTCTGCCCGGCGCCCAGAGTTTTTCGGATGAGGAGAGGTCAGCTCTCTCCATGCTCTCATCCAGGACCTCAGCAATACCGTTGGTGGCGATTGCCATAGCCAGGCAAGCCAGCATGATCATCAGCGATTTGTAGTGTGATTTCATAAGTCCTCCAAATGTCCAGGTTTACGAACAGCAGCCGTTACCGCTGTTGATTCCAGGCTAGGGAGGAAGCGACCCCAAGTCGTGACGGTTCCCGGATCAAAACAGGAAGAAACTGTGACGCTCCAATTTCTGCGGCTACGAGCCACATTTCCAAGCGGGCGCAGCCCGCGTTCCCCAACTCGCGGAGCGAGGGTTCCCCCAACATAGACCTACGTCGAAAATCTCCCACCACACCCATGTGCTATTCTCGACAGGCACTTTATCCGGGGACAAAAAATGGACTTATCCAAGGTCAAGGTCGGGCGCAATCCGCCGTGGGAGGTCAACGTTCTGATCGAGGTCCCGCTGCACGGCGAGCCCGTCAAATACGAGCTGGACAAGGAGTCCGGCGCGGTGTTCGTGGATCGATTCCTGCACACCGCCATGCGCTACCCCGGCAACTACGGCTTTGTGCCCCATACCCTGGCCGACGACGGTGACCCGGTCGACGTCATCATTGCCTCCCGCAGCCCGGTGGTACCCGGGGCGGTGTGCCGGGCCAGGCCCATCGGGGTATTGTTCATGGAAGACGAGGCCGGGTCGGACGACAAGGTGCTGGCGGTGCCGGCCGATGAGTTGCATCCCTACTACGCCAACGTCAGCTCCTACCGCGATCTGCCCAGCATCCTGCTGGACCAGGTCTCCCACTTCTTCCAGCACTACAAGGACCTGGAGGTTGACAAGTGGGTCAAGATCAAGCGCTGGGGTGAGGCCGACGAGGCCTTTCGGGTGATCGAGGCGGCCATTGCCGCCGAGCAGGATTCCCTCACCAAATAGCTGACGTTCCATGACACAATAGGGGCCAACGCCGCGCATCGTGCAACAGAACCGCCATACATTCCGCATTGTTGGGCTGGTGCTGTGGCGAGGCGGCCTGGCCTTTGCGGCCGTTGCGGCGATCTACTATGGCGCCTGGCAGACCCTTAAGAACCTGGTCTGGCCGGGGCCGGTGAAGGTGGCTGCCGCCCTGGCAATAACCGGCGCCGCGCTGTTCCTGGTTTCCCTGATCCTGGAGCGGCGGGAAGACTCGAAACGGGAAGGAAACTTACAGGATTGATTCAACTACTTCGCATCCTCGGCATTCTGCTGGTGCTGGCCGGCGCCCTGGTGCTGATCACATGGGTGATAGAGCCGATCCGGAAACTGTGGCCGCTGCTGCTGACACTGCCCACGCCGGTTCTGATCGGCATTGTGGTGGCGTTCGTGGGAATAGTGCTGGTACTGGCCTCTCTGATCTGGGAGCGCTGGCAGGAGCGGGATGCGGATAAGCAGCTGCGTGACGGAGGAATGGAATGAAACTGTCGACAACCGAGACCATCAGCGGGCAACAGATCACCGAACACCTGGGCATCGCCCGGGGCAGCACCATTCGTGCCAAGCACGTGGGTAAGGACATCATGGCGGGGCTTCGCGGCCTGGTCGGTGGTGAGCTGAAGGAGTACAGTGAAATGCTGGTGGAGTCCCGCAACGAAGCGCTCAACCGAATGGTCCAGAACGCCGAGAGCATGGGCGCTGACGGCATTGTCGGGGTGCGTTTTGTCACCTCCCAGGTCATGGCCGGCGCGGCGGAGCTGCTGGCCTACGGAACCGCCGTCAAACTGGGCAACCCGTAAGCGTCGTGAACCGGGGCTGTCGATTTGGCCTGCTCCTGCTGCTTGCGGCGAGCGCGTCGGCTGCCCAGGAGCTGTACCGCTGGGTCGATGAGGAGGGCAACGTCCACTTCTCCGACCGCCCGCCCGCCGAGGCTGCTGCCGACGTCTCTGAACTGACCATTGACGCCGACATCAGTCCCGAGCGCCAGGCTGAGGCCGAAGCACGGCTGAAGGCCAACCAGGAACTCCTGGAAAACACCCGCAACAGCAACGCCGAGGCCGCCCAGTCGAGGCAGGAAGAACGAACGAAAAGTCGACAGGCTGATCGCCAGCGACAGACCCGTTGCGAGCTGGCGCGGTTTAACCTGCGGACACTGCAGGAGGTGGGGCCGGTTTACTCGGTCAACGAGGCCGGTGAACGCGTCTACGTCGAAGACGACGACCGCGCCAACAAGATCAACCAGGCTCGCAGGCTGGTACAGCAGGCCTGCGGCTGACCCCGGAAAGTAACGATATGTCTGATCATCCCCTTCACGTTGTGGTGCTTGCCGCCGGTAAAGGCAAGCGCATGCGTTCAGACCTGCCCAAGGTCCTGCACCCGGTGGCTGGTAAGCCACTGCTGGGCCACGTGCTGGACATAGTGGCTGAACTCAATCCCGCAAAGACCCACGTGGTCATCGGCCACGGCGCCGACCTGGTCCGCGAGCGCCTGGCGAAGTGGGAGCCCCTGGATTGGGTCATCCAGGAGGAGCAGCTGGGCACCGGACACGCGGTACAGATGGCGATTCCGGATATTCCCGATGATGCCAGGGTACTGGTGCTGCTGGGCGATTCCCCGCTGATGACAGCAGCGTCGCTGCAGCGCGTTCTGGACCTGGCGGCTGATGGCCTGGCGGTGTTGACCGCCCGGGTCGTCGAACCGGCGGGTTATGGCCGCATAGTCCGCGACGAGTCCGGCCACCTGAAGCAGATCGTGGAGCACAAGGATGCCGACCCGGCAACCCTGGCCATCAACGAGGTCAACAGCGGCGTGGTGGCGGCGGGATGCGCGGACCTGCGCCAGTGGCTGGACCGGGTGGATCGAAAAAATGCCCAGGGTGAGTTTTACCTGACAGACTGCGTGGCCATCGCGAGGGGTGACGGCCGAACCGTCAGTGCGGCGCTCGCAGACGAGGCCGAGGAGATCCTGGGCGCCAACGATCGCTGGCAGCTGTCCGAGCTGGAACGGCTGTTCCAGCGTCGGGTGGCCCGGGGGCTGTGTGAGCAGGGAGCCACCCTGATGGATCCGTCGCGGGTGGACGTGCGCGGCAGCCTGTCGGTGTCAGACGAGGTCGTTATCGACATCAATACCGTATTCGAAGGTGACAACCAGTTGGGAGCCGGCGTCAGCATCGGTCCCAACTGCGTGCTGATCAACTGCAGTCTTGGACCGGGCACCCGGGTGCACCCTAGCTGCGTGCTGGAAGGGGTGGTAACCCGGGGCGAATGTGACATCGGACCGTTTGCCCGGCTGCGGCCCGGTACTGAGCTGGCTGAACATACCAAGGTTGGCAACTTTGTCGAGACCAAGAAAGCCCGGCTGGGTGAAGGCAGCAAGGCCAGCCATCTCAGCTACCTGGGCGACGCCGAGATCGGCGCGTCGGTCAACATTGGCGCCGGCACGATCACCTGCAACTACGACGGTGCCAATAAGTTCAAGACGGTCATCGAGGACGGCGTGTTTGTGGGATCCGACACCCAACTGGTGGCACCGGTGACGGTGGAAAAGGGGGCCACCATCGGTGCGGGATCCACCATCACCAAAACCGCGCCGCGGGATGCCCTGACCCTGTCACGGGCAAAGCAGATCACCATCACGGGATGGAAAAAGCCGACGAAAAAGGGTTAGCCCTGCACTGGATGCGCGCATGGCCCCGGGAATCGGGCTAGTGGACCGCCGCGCTGGTCTCCAGGCCGCTGTTGAGCTTGTCGGCGATGTCCTGCATCGCCCGGGTTACCACGCTGGCTTCGTTGAGTTCTTCCAGCTTTTCCCCGATCAGGTCTTCGGCCAGCTCCTGCACTGATTTTTCCGCGGCCTTGATGCCGCGCTGGTCGACAAACAGGTAGTGCCCGGTAATCGGGCTGATCCAGGACAGTTTGGCCCGGGTGGGCTCACCACGATCGGTGTGGAACATGACCCATTTGCCGGCTTTCCAGCCGCGCAGCTCCTCCAGCACCTCGGGCAGGGCCTCGGGGCAGTCCACCACCGGCGTCTCATCCAGCACGGCCTGCTCGACGATGTTCTCACCGCGAATGGTCAGGCCCTGGTCGGAGGCTTCCACCACCACCCGGTCGCTGCCGGTGTTCTGGATCAATGACCGGTAAAGCTTTTTCAGGTTGAACAGGATCTTCTTGATCTCGGCATCCTGGTAACCCACTGTGCGCAGCCCCTTGGTCAGGGCCTTGGCCAGCACCGGCAGCCGGGTGCGCAAGCGGGTCACGGACTGCTCGGTCTTCTTGAAGGTGACGCTCCAGATCAGTTCGTCCACCATGGCCACGGCTTTCTTCCACTGCTCGGAGTGGGTGCCGTGGCGCAGCACGGCCAGCACCATGACGTGGGCCCAGGCCTTCTCCAGCAGATCTTTGACCAGCGGCGGCAGCCGGGTGTCGGTGGTGCGCCGCTGCAGCATCTGCGCCACGTTCTGCCGGGCAAACTGCAGCTGCTCGCGGCCTTTCAGCGCCTGCTGCGCCCGCTCCGCCCGGCGTTCGGCCATCTGGTTGCGGCTGTCGCGGAAGTTGCGCAGGTCGTTGACCAGCTCCTGCAGCACCGCCGGGTCGTCCCGGTAGTCCTGAATGACCGCATCAACGATCTGGGTCACCTTGGCCAGGGTTTTGCCGCGCCGGTCACTCTGCTCGGTCCAGCCCATGCCCATGCCCGCCAGCTCCTCCAGCAGCTGCCGCGCCGGTGCGTGGCGTTCCAGCACCGCCTGGGGGTCGTTCAGCGCCGCCCGCAGGATGGGGATCTGCAGTTTATGCAGTGCCGACTGGAAGGGTTGGGGCAGCTGCCGGTCCGCGCGGACGAAGTCGAACATCATGCCCACCATGTCCACGGTGTCTTCGTCCCGGGCGGCCATGGAGGCAAGCTGGCCGTCCATGGTCAGCTGATTCAGCAGCTGGGCCTTGATTGCGGTGGAAGTCAGCTCCTGTGCGGCCCCGGCCGACTGCAGCGAGGACAGCACGTCCAGCAGCGAAGTCGTCGGCGCCTCGGCATGGGCCGGCGGGGTCCAGTAGGCCTGCCGGCGCTGAGCCAGCAGCTGCTGCACGCGGTCCAGCAGCCTGTGCTCGATGGCGCTGGCGGCCGCCGCCACGTTGGGATCCTCAATGGACGCAGAGTGTTCTTCGGCCACGATTTCGGGCGTCTGCGAAGAACCTTCCTTGCGAACGACCGCGTACTTGAGGTCAGGCACCACGCCCTGGTCCACCAGCTCCTGGTTGATGGCGGAATAGGCCTCGGGCAGGGCCCGCACGATGTTCTTCTCGAAGCACTTGAACAGGGCCTGGTGTACCTCGATCTCGGACTCAACCGTCACCAGGGTGTCGCGGAAGGCCTCGCACAGCACCCGCGGCCCCAGGGGATTGATGTCGTTGGGGATGGGGCTGGTCTTGAACATGTCGCCCACCCGCACGCTGAGTGCGTAGAGGTCGCGGGTGAGTCGGATTTCCGCCGAGTCCACCATGTTGTCTACCGCCAGGGTAACGGCCAGGTCTCGATCGTCCAGGATGCGCAGTTCGCCCTCGTCCTGGGCGAGCAGTCCAGGGTCGGTGATGTGAGCGCGGCGATGCTTGAAGAAATCAGCAAGGTTTCGGTCTACACGCTCCCCAAACGCGTGACACAGGCGATTCTTGCGCAGCTCGATCTCGCGCTTACCTTCGAAGTAACGGGTTTGCTCCACGTCACTGCGGGCGTCAGCGGCCAGTTCAAACAGCCGATCGCAGGCATCAGCGAATACCCCGGGTATTCTCTGATCCAGGAATTCCACCAGCAGACGAGCACCACTCCGGTATGCGGGATGCACACCGACCAGGGAATCGACTGCGTATGTCTGGGTACGGGTGACCATGCGCCGATTCGGTCCTTCCTCCGAAGTCACCGGATGATTTGTTATACAAATTCGCAAAGACAAAAGCTGCGAACCACATCACAGTTAACGCCAGACGGTTGTGTTTGCCAGATTTCCGGCGCTATTCGAAGGGTTCGATAGCGGTTTATCTCTGTTTCATGATCGACTGATTCAGCAAATCATTGACCGGTATTGTGTTTTTTTACCAGCCAGGAGCCCACATCCGCAACTCTCGTTAGCTGCTACACTGCAGTTTTTTCGGGCGCGAACGACATGCAATACCTGCATACCATGGTCCGGGTTTCCGACCTGGAGGCCTCTCTGGACTTCTACTGCCGCAAGCTTGGCATGGTGGAAGTCTCACGCAAGGAGGCCCCCCAGGGCCGCTTTACGCTGGTTTTCCTGGCCGCTCCAGGCGATGCCGACCAGGCCTCGGCCAGCAAGTCCCCTCTGCTTGAGCTGACCTACAACTGGGACCCCGAGGAATACTCTGCGGGGCGAAATTTCGGTCACCTGGCTTTTCGGGTGGACGATATCTATGGCCTCTGCCAGAAGCTGATGGACGACGGCGTGACCATCAACCGCCCGCCCCGGGACGGCCACATGGCGTTTGTCCGCTCACCGGACGGCATCTCCATCGAGCTGCTGCAGAAAGGGGACTCACTGCCGCCGGCTGAGCCCTGGCAGTCCATGGAGAACATCGGTACCTGGTAGCCGCGCAGCTGTTCCATGTACGCCGCGGCACAAAATGGGGGCGGTCTGCGTACTGCTTCCTGAACTGATTGTGACAGGCGGGACATGACCCGATTCCTTGACTGCGATCCGTCGACTGCTCCGCTACCGGCTGCCGCGTCGGGAATCTTGGTACACCCTTCGCCGCCGATCGGAGGCTGCAGACCCGTGAATACCGGACCGGTAAGCGATTGGGCGCCCTGGCTGCTTCGGGACCCTTTGTGCAACGGCTATACTGCCCCGGGTGGCCGGCGAGATTACACAGCTGCTCGAGCGAGCTGCCCAGGGAGATCAACAGTCCCTGGGTGCAGTCTTCGACGCTCTCTATCCGGAGCTGCGCCGGCTGGCTGCAGGCCGCCTGAGCCCCCACGCGGAATCCACCCTGTCACCCACCATCCTGGTACACGAACTCTACGAAAAGTTCATCGGGGCGGAAGATTTTACGCCCCGCCAGCGATCCCACTTTTTCGCCTGCGCCGCCAGGGCCATGCGTCAGATCATCGTGGACCATGCCCGGGCCCGCAACGCGGAGAAGCGGGGCCAGGGGTTCACCCGGGTAACCTATCGGGATGGGGACGGTCGCGAGGACTCCCTGGATGTGCTCAGCCTCGATGATGCAATGGAGAGTCTCAGGGAAGTGGAGCCGGACTATCACGGACTGGTTGAACTCCGGTTTTTTGCGGGGCTCACGGTGAAAGAGATTTCTGAGGCAACCGGTGTTCCGGTGCGTACTCTGAATCGCCAGTGGCGGCGTGCCCGGGCGCTGCTGCAGGTCCTGCTGGACGACCTGGACTGATCCGCCATGACGCCGGAGCAGCGTGAACAGTGGAGACGCGCAGACCAGCTGCTGGAAGAACTGCTGGACCTGGACGAACAGGCACGACAGGTTCGGTTGGTCGGCCTGGATGAACCGGTCCGCTCCAAGGTAGAGCGCATGCTGGCCGCCGACAGCGATCCCCGGCCCGCGGTGGAACCCGAACGGGACTGGGTGCTGCGGACCGCCGCCACTAGGCAGGCCGCCTCACTGAGCGGCCGCAAGGTCGGCGGCTGGATCCTCGATGAAGCCGTTGGCCAGGGCGGCATGGCCACGGTCTACCGCTGCCATCGGGATACCCGGGAATTCGACCAGTCCGGCGCGCTGAAGCTGTTGCGTATGGGCCTTCTGACCGAGGATGGGCGACGGCGCTTCGACCAGGAAAAAAAGATCCTGGCCTCCCTCCAATACCGGCATATCGCCGGCCTGCTGGATGCCGGAACAGCCGACGACGGCACTCCCTACATCGTGATGGAATACGTGGAAGGCCTTGCCATCGATCGCTGGGTGTCCGAGCACCAGCCCGGTCAGCGAGCGGTGGTGGAGATGATGATCAAGGTCTGTGATGCGGTGGCGTTCGCCCAGCAAAACCTGGTCGTTCACCGGGACATCAAACCCTCCAACATCATCGTGGACCAGCACGCAGAACCGGTGCTGCTGGACTTTGGCATCGCCCGCCTGGTGGCCGAGGAAGACGCCACGGGCACGACAACCCGCGCTTACACGCCCGGCTTCGCCGCGCCGGAACAGATCAGCGGCGGCGCGGTGACCACGGCCACGGATGTTTTCGGACTGGGCGCGACACTGTTCAGGCTGCTCACCGGTCAATCGGCAATCGAGGACGGCCCGGCCGATACGGTCCGCAGGATGCGGCCGATGCCGGGCAGCCTGGACCGCGACTTCAGCAACGTGCTGCGGCGGGCCCTGCACGAGGAGCCGGAGCGGCGTTACCGGGACGCCGCGGCCCTGGCCGAGGACCTTGCCGCCTGGCAACAGGGACGACCCGTGCGCGCCACCCCGGATTCCCTGGCTTATCGCCTGCGCAGATATATCGGCCGGCACCGCTGGGGCGTGGCCGCGGCCGTGCTGCTGGCCATCACTGCCACGGCCGGTATCGCGGCAACCCTGTGGCAGGCCAGGCAGGCACAGCTCCAGGCCGAGGCGGCCCTGGCGGAGTCGGCCCGGGCGGCGGCCGTAGGCGAGTTCCTGACCGAAATCTTCGAGGCCTCCGCGGCGGGGCGGATACAGAACGAATTGCCCACCACTGGTGAATTGCTGGATATCGGCGCCACCCGGGCCCGGGAAGAGTTCGCTGGCCAGCCCGCGCTGAAGGCTGAAATGCTGTCGGTGGTTGGCGGCATACTGGGTACCCAGGGCCGATACGCCCAGGCGGAAGTCCTGCTGGGCGAAGCGTTGCAGGTGCAGCGCTCAGCCGGGTTGGACCCGGCGCAAATTGCCAACACCCTCATGTTGCTGGCCAGGGCCCGCTCCCGCAGCGGCAAAGCCGTCGAGGCGATCCCCCTGGCCCGGGAAGCCCTTGAGCTGCTGGAACCGATGGAACAGGCTGGCCTGTCAATCCACGATTACGTGTCCGACGTTCTCGTCGGTGCTTTGCTGGAGACGGGGGACCAGGCCTCTGCCCTGAGTGTGGCCCAGGCCAACTACGACCTGGTTCGACGGATGGCGGCTGATGATGCGGCAGTCATGGCGCGTTCCGCCCACACCCTGGGCCTGGTCTATTCCAGCATGGATCAGTTCAAGCGCGGTCATGAGCTGATGACCGAGGCCTGGAATCTGGCGGAACCCCTGGAAGGGCAGCTGGAACTCAAAACCTCCACCATCAACGCCCTGGCCATCTCCAGCGGCCGCATGGGCCGCACGACTGAACAGTTGCAGGGAATGCAGAGGGTGCTGGAACTGCATCGGCGGTCCTACCCGCCGGGACATCCGCGCATCGGCCGGACCCTCAACAACCTGTCCTCGGTATTCGCTGACCTGGGCATGCTGGAACAGGCTGCTGCAGCGTCCCGGGAGGCACTGGAAATCCTGGAGTCGGCCGAAGGTGCGCCCCGGATGTCCATCGCCGCGGCCTATAACAACCTGGCAAGCCTGCTGACCGACCTGGGCCGCAACGAGGAGGCACTGGAAGCCTACAGCGTGGCGGAACAGATTGTCGCGGAGGAGCTGGGGCAAAAAGACTGGCGCCGCGGGCTGTTGCTTTCAAACAAGGCGGATTCGCTGATCGAGCTGGGACGTTTTGACGATGCGCTGGAGGTTCTGCGGGAGTCGGCAGAGATTTCTGAACCGGGTAGCCGGTCCCTTGCGTCGAGCCTGTCGCTACAGGCCAAGGCCCTGCTGCGGGCCGGTCGTTACGGCGACGTTGCTGCTCCCGCCAGCCAGGCCGTGGAGATCTACAAGGGCCTGTACCCCGAGGGCAACAGTCTGACCGCCATGGTTCTGGGTCGAATGGGTCTGGCGGCGTTTCGCGGTGGCGATCTGGACAATGCCAGCGATTTCTTTGCCCAGGCACAGCAGCAGATGGCCATGGGGCAATACGACCGGGCCGCGCGGTACTTCGTGCAGGCCAGAACCGAATTCCTGTCTGCGGCGGGCCGACCGGAGGAGGCTGCCGCGTTGCTGCGGTCCGATATCGAGGCTGCCTCACAGGTTGAAGGTACCGAGCAGCAGGTGGTGGAGTTCCAGGGTCTGTTGGAGAAACTGGGGGCTGTCGGCACCGATCAGGGGTAGTCAAAAGTCCCGGCACATTTTCCAGGCGGATTGCGTACTGCTTTCAAACGCGATCGACCGAGGAAATGCACATGGATTCACGACCCCTGCTGATGGGCGATACGGCCAACTGACGCCTAGAGGACTTCACAGCGATTGCGTCCGCCGTTCTTGGCCTGGTACAACGCCTGATCAGCGCGCTCATAAACCACGTCGGTGGTGTCACCCTCGCGAAACTCGGTGATGCCGCAGGACACGGTGACCTGCCTGGGATCTCCGCGAAAATGAAACGGCGTTTCGCTGATCACCTGGCGGATACGGTCGACCACCGTGATGGCACCATCAGCATCGGTCATGGGCATCAGCATCACGAACTCCTCGCCGCCGATCCTGGCAATAAAGTCCTCGGTTCGCTTTTCCTTGTTGAGGATTTTGCCAACCAGCTGCAGCAGCCGATCACCGGCCTTATGCCCCAGGGTGTCATTGACGGACTTGAACTTGTCCAGGTCCCATATTGAATAGGCCAGCGGCTGGCCGTGGCGCTGCCAGCGCTCGAACTCCTCCTTAAGTCGCCGGGTGTAGGCCAGCCGGCTGTGGACCCGGGTCAGGGCGTCGAACATCAGCTGGTCTTCCTGCTCGCCGCAGCGTTTGGCCAGGGCCCTGGTTTTTTTGTTGAGCTTTTCGAGCTGTTGCTCCAGTTTGTCGTTGTGTTCCCGGGCCTCGTTGTAACGCCGCTGCTCGACCTCCCGGAACTGGCGGAAGTGCTCGGCGACATGGTCGATGCGGGCCTGCACCTTCAGCTTCAGCTCGGAAATGTCCTCGGACCGGTCCAGGTCGTCGCTCAATTCCTGCATCTGGGAAGTGACGCTGGCCTCCAGGTCCAGGCCGTCCTGATGGCGATTCTCCAGGCTGTCGTTCTGCCACTGGGTCCAGCCGTCAATCTCCGACAGCTGCAGCGTGACCTGTTCCAGAAACTGCTGCAGATCGACCTTCTGGGCCTGGATCGAGCTGACGATCTGGGCAATGCTGGAGGCGTGATCGGCCACCAGCCGGTTCCAGTCCGCGTTGCCGGTGGCCAGCCGGTAGAACAGTTCTTCGGCGGATGGCGCCAGGGCCGGGATGTCGGCGATGCGCTCGGCCAGGTTCAGTATCAACTCATGGATGCTGACCCCGCCTGCCGGACCCGGAGGCTCCGAAATATCGCCGATGCCGGCGCTACGCAGCACCGCCTTCAACCGTTTCAGGCTGCCGCCGATCTCCTGGGCATCGGGGTCCCCGCGCACCACGTCCTGCAGGTCGGCCAGGGAGGCATCGAGGGCCTCATTGCGC
>JAAUYH010162435.1_pt1 | contig 13062 bp, 11 predicted proteins | sample 7278061 | NCBI WGS metagenome assembly JAAUYH01 (sample SAMN14350203, study PRJNA611818) | marine sediment metagenome | isolation source: surface marine sediment (0.6m) | place: French Polynesia: Moorea | collected 2018-08
GAAGCTTTTGCTGAAAGGCGGCGCGATCCACCTCGCCGGCGAGGTCAAGGCGCGCGGGGACAATCGGCGGGCGCGGTCGGACTGGATGAAGATCGAGCAGCAGCGCGGCATCTCGGTCACCTCAAGCGTGATGACTTTCGAGCGGAACGGCATTACCTTCAACCTGCTCGACACGCCGGGCCACGAGGATTTTTCCGAAGATACCTACCGCACGCTGACCGCGGTCGACAGCGCGATCATGGTGATCGACGCGGCGAGCGGGATCGAGAGCCAGACGCTGAAGCTGTTCGAGGTCTGCCGGCTGCGCTCGGTGCCGATCATCACCTTCATCAACAAGATTGACCGCGAGGGCCGCGACCCGTTCGAACTGCTCGACGAGATTGCCGACAAGCTCGCCCTCGACGTCAGCCCGATGAGCTGGTCGGTCGGCATGGGCGGCCTGTTCGAGGGAGTCTATGATTTCGAGCGCAACGAGTTGCACCGCCCGACCGGCGACAGCACCGAGTTCCAGGGCGATACGCTGAAATTCGAAGGCCTGGAAGATCCGAAGCTCGCCGACGCGTTGAGCGCCGATGGCCTGGCGCGGCTGACCGAGGAAGGCATGCTTGCGCGCGAAGGCTATGCCGAGTTCGATCTCGAGGCTTATCGGAACGGTGACCTGACGCCCGTCTATTTCGGGTCCGCGCTCAAGCAGTTCGGCGTCGAGGAGCTGATCAACGCGATCGCCGATTTCGCCCCGCCGCCCCGGCCGCAACCGGCCGAGCCCGGTCCGATCGACCCCGAAAGCAAGGACGTCACGGGCTTCGTCTTCAAGATCCAGGCGAACATGGACCCGCAGCACCGCGACCGGATTGCATTCATGCGGCTCTGCTCGGGCGAGTTCAAGCGGGGCATGAAGCTGACCCCGTCGGCACTCGGCAAGCCGGTTGCGATCCATTCGCCGATCCTGTTCTTTGCACAGGACCGCGAAATCGCTGACACCGCCCAGCCCGGCGATATTATCGGTATTCCCAATCACGGCACATTGCGCGTCGGCGATACGCTGAGCGAGAAGAACCAGGTGCGGATCACCGGCCTGCCCAACTTCGCACCGGAAATATTGCGCCGCGTGATCCTGAAGGACCCGACCCAGACCAAGAAATTGCGCAAGGCGCTCGATGACCTTAGCGAGGAAGGCGTGGTGCAGGTTTTCTACCCCGAGATCGGTGCCAACTGGATCATCGGCGTGGTCGGCCAGTTGCAGCTAGACGTTCTGATCAGTCGCCTGTCCGCCGAATACAAGGTCGAGGCCAGCCTCGAAGCGGCGCCGTTCGAAACCGCGCGGTGGATATCCGGTGACGACGCGACTTTGGCGGCCTTTGCCAACATCAACCAGGCCGCGCTGGCGCGCGACCGCGACGACAACCTGGTGTTCCTCGCCAAGTCGGCATGGGACGTGGGTTACCAGGAGGAACGCAATCCTGATATCAGCTTCAGCGCGACGCGGGAACGCTAGAACAGGTAGTAGATCGCCAGGCAGGCGGCGAAGCCCACCCCGATATTGAGCGGCAGGCCGATACGGACAAAGTCGGAAAAGCGATAACCGCCCGAGGTGTAGACCAGCGTGTTGGTCTGGTAGCCGACCGGCGTCGCAAAGCTTGCCGATGCGCCGAACATGACCGCGACCAGCAGGCTGCGGACATCGACACCGGTCTGCTCGGCAATGCCGATCACCAGCGGCGTCATGATCACCGCGACCGCGTTGTTGGTCGCGGTTTCGGTCAGCAGCGAGGTGAGTGAATAGACCGCAATGATCAGCGCCAGCGGCGGGATCATGTTGAGCAGCGGCAATATCGTTTCGACGATCAGTTGCACCGTACCGGCATTCTCAAGACCCTTGCCGACCGCCAGCATCGCAAAGATCAGCACCAGCACATTGCCGTCGAGCGCATCCCAGGCCTCTTCACTGTCGATGCACCGGGTCAGCAGCACCACGGCGACACCAATCATCGCCAGCGCCGCAATCGGCAGGATACCGATCGTCGCGCCGATCACGATCAGCGCCAGCGTGCCGATCGCTATCGGCGCGCGGCGCCGGCGATAGGCCCGCGAATCGGGTTCCTGCAAGTGAACCAGATCGGCATTTTCCTGCAAGGTCATGATCGAGACATCGTCGGTCTGGACCAGCAGGTTGTCGCCATGCCGGATACGGGCGGACGACAGGAACGGTCCGGCAATGTGGCGGGGGCGCGACAGGCCGAGCACCCTTGCCGGGACGCGCGACAGGAATGGCAGGTTGGGCAGCGTCTTGCCGACCGAACGGTGCGCGGGGCCGATCACCAGCTGGACCAACCTGGTATGCTCGTCATCCATCGGGGTATCGGGCTGTTTCACGCCGGCATAACCCAGCTGCAGTCCCGGAGTTTCGGCCAGTGACAACAGTTCTTCCTGGGTTGCGGAAGCGACCAGGATCTCGCCGCCTTCAAGCACATGTTCGGCAAATTGCGAACGGTCGACTTCGCTGCCGACCTTGCGCCCCAATATCGAGATGCCCGCGGGCGAAAAGGCACCGATGCTGCCGATCGCCTTGCCGACAAGCGGGCCGTCCTCGAGGATGCGGATGTCGGTAAGGTAGCGGGAATCGGGTATGGCATCGGTGAAGCTGCCCGATTTCCGGTCCGGCAGCAGGAACGGGCCCAGCAGGCCGATCATGGCAATGCCAGTCGCGGCGGCGATCAGGCCGACGGTGGTGATCTCGAACAGCCCGAAAGCGGCCTGGCCATTTTCCTGCGCAACGCCGTCGACCAGCAGGTTGGTCGAAGTGCCGAGCAGCGTCAGGCTGCCGCCCAGGATCGAGATATAGGACAGCGGGATCAACAGCTTGCTCGCGGCAACGCCGGCGACCGCCGCGATCTTCTTCATGATCGGGATCAGGATGATCACCACCGGGGTGTTGTTGACGAAGGCCGATGCGCCGAAGGTTCCGCTCAGGAACCCGCCTATGGCCAGCTTGGGATTGCCCTCGGCATGGCGCGCGGCAAAACCGGCCAGCGCCTCGATCACCCCGGTGCGCATCAGCGCGCCCGACAGGATGAACATCGCGCCGATCGTCAGCGGCGCCGGGTTCGAGAACACCCCGAACAGGTCGGTGCTGCCGAGCAGGCCAAGCACCAGCATCACCGCCGCCGCGACCACCGCCGTCACGGCCGGAGGCTGTTTCTCGCTGATAAATGCCCAGAACAATGCGACCAGTATCACCAGTCCCACATATGGCTGCGCCATTTCCCAGGTCGATGCCCAGTCCAAATCAATACTCCCTTTGGCTGCAGGCTAGTCTGGAAACCGGTCAGAATATAGTAATTTTCGGGCTGGCCAGCAGCTTACCGCGATTGGCTCACTTGCAGTTGCCTATTTTCTCAACAGGAACACCGCATGTTCGGCGAAGAAATTGGCTGCCGAGCGGCTGGTTTGCTTGTCGCCGGTGAGGAACCACTGCCCCTGCTGGCGATAGTTTTCCTCGCGGACCAGGGCGCGGAAATCGTCAATCGTTACATGGTGGATGTTGGGCGTGTTGTACCAGGTTTCCGGCAGCATCCGGGTCACCGGCATCCGGCCGCCGAACAATAGCGACATGCGCACCCGCCAATGGGCGAAATTGGGGAAGCTGACAAAGCCCTGCTGGCCGATCCGCAGCAATTCGCGGACGACCCGGTTGGGCTGGTGCGTGGTCTGCAAGGTCTGGCTGAGCACCGCATAGTCGAAGCTGTCATCCGGATAGGCACCAAGATCGGTGTCGGCGTCGCCCTGCACCACCGACAGGCCCTTCGCGACCGCCGCGGCGACGTTGCCGGCGTCAATCTCCAGCCCGCGCGCGTCGCAGTCCTTTTCATCGCGCAGCGCCGCCATCAGCGCGCCGTCGCCGCAACCAATATCGAGTACCCGGCTGCCCGGCGCGATATTGTCGGCGATGACCTGGAGATCAGGGCGGAGTGCGGTCATTTATTGTCCCCCGCCTTCAGGAATCCGTCCACGATCCGGTCCATTTCGGGGTTTTCGAGCAGGAAACTGTCATGGCCGAACGGGCTCGACAGCTCGACAAAGCTGGCCTCCGCACCTGCCGCATTCAAGGCATGCACCATCGCCCGCGACTCGGCGGTCGGGTAGAGCCAGTCGGTGTCGAAGCTGATCAGGCAGAAACGTGATTTCGAGCCTGTAAAAGCACTGGCCAGCGAGCCGCCATGATCCTCGGCCATGTCGAAATAGTCCATCGCCCGGGTGATGTAGAGATAGCTGTTGGCGTCGAACCGGTCGGTGAAGGTGCTGCCCTGGTGCCGCAAATAGCTCTCGACCTGGAAATCCGCATCAAAGCCGAACGTCTTGGCGTCCCGGTTCTGCAATCGCCGGCCGAATTTCTCGGTCAGGCCCTCTTCGGACAAATAGGTGATATGCGCGGCCATGCGGGCGACGGCGAGGCCGCTGACCGGGGGGTCGTTGTCGGCATAGTAATTGCCGCCGCGCCAGCGCCGGTCAGCCATGATCGCCTGCCGCCCGACTTCGTGAAAAGCGATGTTCTGCGCGCTGTGCCGGGCGGTTGAGGCGATGATAACCGCCGATTCCACGCGATCGGGAAATAGACCGGCCCAGCTGACCGCCTGCATCCCGCCCATCGACCCGCCGATTACGGCTTTCAACCGCTGGATCCCCAGATGATCGAGAAGCAACGCCTGCGCGCGGACCATGTCGGCGATGGTGATGACCGGAAAGTCCATGGCATAGGGCGTGCCTGTCGCGGGGTTGGTGCTCGCCGGGCCCGAACTGCCGAGGCAGCTGCCGATGACATTGGCGCAGATCACGCAATAGCGATCGGTATCGATCGGCTTGCCGGGTCCGACCATCCGCAGCCACCAGCCATCCTTGCCGGTGACCGGGTGGGTGGAGGCGACATATTGGTCGCCGGTCAGCGCGTGGCAGATCAGGACCGCATTCGAAGCTTCGGCATTGAGTTCGCCATAGCTTTCATAGGCGATGTGCAGCGGCGACAGCTCCGCCCCGCTGTCAAGCGCTAGCGGCACCGTCAGCTGGACCGTCCGGTCCAATCCAAATCGTGCATCGTCAGCCATGGTGGAAGGGGGCTAGGGCGCGAAAACCGGGGCGTCAATTGATATTGCAGTTGACTGCATGGGCGCAATGGCTAGTCCGGCGACATATTGATTGCATTCGAACGAGCAAATGATGAGCAAACCACAACCCAAAGACTGGATCATGGGAATTGCCCCCTATGTGCCGGGCAAGTCGAGCGGCGATGACGGCCGCAAGCTGGTCAAGCTGTCGGCCAATGAAAATCCGCTCGGCTGTAGCCCGGCGGCCGGCGAGGCGCTGGACCGCGCATCGACTTCGGTCGACCGTTATCCCGATCCGGGTTCGACCATCCTGCGCGAGGCGCTGGCCGAAAAATATGACCTCGACCCGGCACGGATCATCTGCGGCACCGGATCGGACGATGTGCTCCACCTCGCCGCCAATGCGTTCAGCGGACCGGGCGACGAGATCATATATGTGCGCTATGGCTTTGCAGTCTATGACATCGCCGCCCGGCGTTATGGAGGCACGCCAGTCATCGCCGATGACGTCGACTATGGCACCGACGTCGACGCGATCCTCGCCAAGGTGAATGAGCGCACGCGGGTCATCTTCATTGCCAATCCGAACAACCCGACCGGCACGCTCACCAGCGGCGACGAGATTCGCCGGCTGCAGGCCGCACTGCCGGGGCATGTCCTGCTGGTGCTGGACGGCGCCTATGCCGAATATCTCGATTCCGAGGAGGATGACGACGCGCTGGAGCTTGCCAAGATGCTGCCCAATGTCCTGGTCACCCGGACATTCTCGAAGATCCACGGCCTCGCCGCGGAACGGATCGGCTGGGGCTATGCCGCGGAAGAGATTATCGGCGCGATGAACCGGATCCGCCTGCCGTTCAACGTCACGACCGCCGGACAGCAGGCGGCAGTGGCAGCACTGGCAGCAGACGATTTCGTCACCAGCAGCCGGGACCATAACCGCAAATGGCGGACCTGGCTGAGCGAAGAGCTTACGGCGCTGGGCAATCACGGCCTCACCGTGATCCCGAGCCACACCAATTTCCTGCTTGTTCTTTTCGAGGGCAAGGTGACGGCAGAAGCTGCCAACCAGGCACTGATGGAAAAAGGCTATGCCGTGCGCTGGCTGCCTGGGCAGGGACTGGTCAACGGGCTGCGAATCACCATTGGCACCGAGGAAGAAACCCGCGGCGTGGCACAGGCACTGCGCGAGATTCTGGAAGCCGCCGATTGATGCTGCCGTTCGAACGGATCACGATCATCGGCCTGGGACTGATCGGCTCCTCGGTCGCCCGCGCGGCGAAGGAGCATATGCCCACGGTCCGGATCACCGGCCATGACGCCGATCCGGGGGTGCGCGATCGGGTCCGCGAACTTGGCTTCTGCGATGATGTCAGCGACAGCGCCGGCGCCGCTGTCGTCGACGCCGACCTCGTGATGCTGTGCGTCCCGGTAGGCGCGATGGCCGGCATCGCCGCCGAGATCAGCGACGACCTGCCGGCCGATGCCGTAGTCAGCGATGTCGGTTCGTCAAAACAGGGGCTGCTCGAAGCGCTGCTCAAGGCGTTGCCCGGTGCGAAGATCATCCCGGCACATCCAGTCGCGGGTACCGAGCATAGCGGGCCGGACGCCGGCTTTGCGACGCTCTTCCACGACCGCTGGTGTATCCTCACCCCGCCCGAAGGTGCCGACCAGGGCGCGATCGAGCGGGTCAAGGCCTTCTGGGAGCAGCTGGGCGCCAATGTCGAGATCATGGACGCGAAGCACCATGACCTGGTGCTTGCGGTGACGAGCCACCTGCCGCACCTGATCGCCTATACCATTGTCGGCACGGCGTCGGACCTCGAAGACGTGACGCGCAGCGAGGTCATCAAATATTCCGCCGGCGGTTTCCGAGATTTCACGCGTATCGCGGCCTCGGATCCGACCATGTGGCGCGACGTGTTCCTGTCGAACAAGGACGCCGTGCTCGAGATGCTGCAGCGTTTTTCGGAGGACCTGACCGCGCTGCAGCGGGCGATCCGCTGGGACAAGGGTGACGAATTGTTCGAGCTGTTCAGCAAGACCCGCGCGATCCGGCGGCGGATCATCGAAGAGGGGCAGGACGACGCCGCCCCCGATTTCGGCCGCAGCCACGACTAGTCGTTCAGCGCGTTAATGGCTTCGTGTACCCGCCGGCGCACTTCCTCGCGCGGCAACCCGGGCGGGATTTCCTCCTGTATCGCATAGGTGATCACGCCGCTCTTCTGCACGAACGTATCCCTCGGTGACACCCGCCCGCTGTCCAGCGCAACGGGGATCAGGGGGATATCGAACATCTTGTAGAGCGCTGCAAATCCGGCCTGCAGTTCGGGCCGCTCGCCCCGGTGGGCGCGGCTGCCCTCGGCAAAGATCACGATCGGCCGGTTCTCCTTCACCGCGGCCCTGGCCTGCTTGATGATCTGGCGGAGCGCCACTGCACCGCCGTCCCGGTCAATCGGGATCAGGCCATGGCGCTGCGCGGCCCATCCCCAGAGCGGAATCCGAAGAAGCTCCTTTTTCGCGATCACGATCGGCTTTTCGAAGATCCGCAGCGTGTCCATCGTTTCGAACATGCTTTCATGCTTAAACACATAGAGCAGCGCCTCGTTGCGAAACTCGCCCTCTACCCGGACCCGGATACCGAGGATCCAGCGGGCGCAGAAATAATGGTACTGGCTCCAGAAATGGGCGAATTTCTGTATGCCGCGGCGCGAGAAGACCGCGATGATGAACCCCAGGATGACCATCGGCGTCGACCCGAGATAGAAGACCGGCAGGAAGACGGCCGAGCGGATGAACGCCAGCATCGCTACACGCCTGCCAGCGCTGCCAGCCGGCGCATCAGATATTTATTGTATTCGGTGAACAGCGTGCCCAGCGACGGCTGGGTTTGCACGGCATCGGACACCACCCGGATTTCCGACGGCATGGCCCGCCCCAGTTCCAGCTGCGCACGGCGCATGTGCCAGTCCGAGGTCACCAGCCGCACGGATTGCTCTTCGCGCCGCGCTGCCCAGCGCGCAATTTCCAGCGCATTGGAGCGCGTGTCGACCGCCTGGAACCCCAGGTCTATGCAGCACGCAAACAGTTCTTCGTCCCGGCCATATTCGGCCGCCAGTTCCGCCGGCTTGACCTCCCGGTCCACGCCGGAAATCAGCAACCGGTCTGCCTTTTCCTGTTCCAGGATGAAAAGCGCGCGGTCGATCCGTTTGGGCCCGCCAGTCAGCGCCACGACCGAGCCGGTGCGCTCTTCATCCGACGCCGGTTGCGGCAGGTCGATCGCAAACCAGGCGAAACCGATGATCCAGATCAGGAGCAGGAAGGCAAACAGGCGAAGCAGCATGGACAGTGGCTATGATATCTTTTTCAACGCACCCATTACGGTCATGCGGGCCGTGACCATTGCGAGCAGCATCCCCATTATCGGAATGAGCGCGATTATCAACCAGCTGATCACACTAAGCCCGAGCGAACCGACCAGGCCTGATTCCAGGGCCGAGACCTGGGTGCTGATCAGCCAGATCAGCCCGGCACCTGCGACCAGACCGATCATCCCGCCCAGCAAGGCGTCGAGCGCAATCCGGCGCTGGAACAGCCGGGTGATCTGCTGGTCCGTACCGCCCAGCAGGTGGACGACGTCGATCGTCTCGCGATGGGTGTTGAGCGCCGAGCGGGCGGCAATGATAACCGATATGGCAGTCGCCAGCGCCAGCAAGGCGACCAGCCCGAACGCCACCCATTGCAGCGATCGTACCAGCGTGATCACCGGCGCGATATAGCCGCTGCTCGGCTCGACGCGCGCATTGGGCGCGACCGGGGCGACGGCTTGCTGCAGGCGCGCCAGCACCTGTTCGCCGGCTTGCCGGTCGAGTTGGACATCGATCAGCGCCGGCAGCGGGATATCCTGTGCGAGGTCCTGCGTGCCCAGCCAGGGTTCGAGCAATTCCTCGATTTCCTGCTGCGGCAGCGCCCGGACCTGTTCGACCATGGCCATGTTGCGCAGGCGCGCAGCCACCACGCCCGACTGATCGCTCCGCATGTCGGCATCGGCCTCGACGATCTGCACGGTGACGCGGCTTGACAGCTCGTCGCTGACGTCGCTCGCAGCCTGCACCAGGGCGAGCCCGGCCGCGGCCGCCAATACGGTCAGGAATATCATGATGGCGATGACCCAGGGCATCGGGCCGGACAGCCGGCCTTCCGGGATCAGGCGCCGGTCATGGTTGGGTATGACGAAAAAACGCAACATCGCCTGCTCTATCAGCTCCCCTGGTCCGCCGGGCGTGGGGGATGCCGCAATGACCCGGTTGGATCGGCCAGCATGCCCTTTTCCAGCTTCATCATTTGCGCGCCGGGCACCTTGCTGAGCAGGTGGAAATCATGGGTCGCGACAACGATCGTCGTGCCCAGCGTATTGAGTGCCTCGAACAGTTGCAGCAACCGGACCGCCATGTCCGGATCGACATTGCCGGTCGGCTCGTCGGCGACCAGCATTTCCGGACGCCCGATTACCGCCCGGGCAATGGCGACGCGCTGCTGCTCGCCGCCGGACAGGGTCGCCGGGCGCGCCGACGCCCGGTCACCCAGGCCAACCCAGTCTAGCATTTCCTGGACCGGCATCTGCAGGTCATTCTCCTTCACTCCCGCAACCCGCAGCGGCAGCGCGATGTTGTCAAAAGCGGACAGGTGCGGAACCAGGCGAAAATCCTGGAACACCACGCCGATCCGGCGGCGAAAACCGGGAAGACGGGCGCGCGGCATGGTCACCGCGTCCTCGCCGAACAGCCGGATCAGCCCTCGGCTGGGGCGCTGGGCGAGATAGAGCAGTTTGAGCAGCGAAGTCTTGCCCGCACCAGAGGCACCGGTGAGGAAATAGAAACTGCCCGGATATAGCGTGAAATTGAGGTCGGAAAGCGTCTCCGACCCCGCACCATAGCGCAGACCAACATTTTCAAATCGAACAATTTCGTCCATCTGCGCAGTTCACCCGGATATCGGGATAATCACCCTTGTTTTGCCGCTTCAATAGGCCGGGAACAGCGGTCAAATCAACTACTGGCTCAACGACACCCGGTGGTGGCGACCGCAAAACGCGCAAAACAACGCTCCCGTCTCAAATCGTTGCAGCGCGCACTTGCAGTTTGCGAATGAGGCGTGTTTAGAGAACCATCATGATTTTGAATTGTCCGGCCTGCAAAACGCGTTACCTGGTGCCCGACAGCGCTATCGGGCCGAATGGCCGGTCGGTGCGCTGCGCATCCTGCCGGCATAGCTGGTTCCAGCAGGGAATCGTGGCGCCTGAACCAGCACAGGAGCCCGAATCTGAAGCCGCGCAATCGGCGGTTCCGCAGAAACAGGCAGAATCGAGTCCGGACATTGCCGCTCCGACGACCCCGGTCAGCTCACCGGTTCCGTCGGCGCCGCCGCCGATCACGACTGCCCCGGCTTTTCCTTCGGAAGAAAGCAGCTTCGCCCACGAACCGCCCTTCAAGCCGCGCCGCAATCCGGCGAAAATGTGGACCATTGCCGCCGTCTGCTTTGCGCTTTTCGTGACCGCCGGGGGCGCAGCCCTATATGCTTTCGGCCTGCCCCAATGGGTAACCAATTACCAGTTCGCCTCGGTTGAGGAGACACCGCTGCTGATCGAGCTCAGCCAGAACCAGGACCGCAGGACACTACCCGACGGCACGGAATATTTCGCGGCGAGCGGGACGATCATTAACCCGACCGACAGCGAGCAATCTGTCCCGCCGATGCTGGTGGTGCTGCGCGATGCCAGTGGGCGGATCGTCTTCAGCTGGCAAATGAAGGCGCCGACCGATACCCTTGCACCGGGGGCAACGGTCAATTTCAACGAAGCCAAGCTGGACGTGCCACGCGCCGCCAGCCAGCTCGAAGTCGGATGGGCCGGAGCGCCGCGAAGCTAGCGACTACTGCCCTGCAGCTACTGGAACTCCTGTATCACCAGCTGCGACCCGGTGCTGTCCGGCCGGACCTGCCGTGACCGCGCCAGCGGCAGGTAATATGTATCTTTCGAGCGGCGATACATGGCCGGTTGGTCGGGGCCGGTGAAGGCGATGGATTCGCCGCGAACAATCCTTGCCCTTGCCACCGCCTGCGCCCGAGCCCCGGAATTTGCAGGTTCGGCGGTTTGTGCAGCACCGCTCATCAGCAGTACAATCGACAGGCTTATAGCTTCCATGCCCCGAGTAGAGACGCCTCAGCGCCGCCCCGACAAGGTAAATAGAAGGTTAACGAAGCCAGAAAACCGGGCAAATATCCCAATTTCCGATCTGCTGGCCGAAACCGTCCGGAAGCGGGACAATTATCTGGCGCCCGGTAAACCAGCCAAGGGCAGGTCGGGCCGAACAATTGCTATTGCGGGGCAACAACCGCTTTGCTAATGGCACGCGCCTACCTCGGGGCTTGACGCCCTAGTCCCAATGACAGTGCGGTCGTGGCGGAATTGGTAGACGCGCAGCGTTGAGGTCGCTGTGGGATTAATCTCCCGTGGAAGTTCGAGTCTTCTCGACCGCACCAATCATCCCCAAATCATTGACTCGGAATGCTGGCGGTTCTCTAACTGACTCGTTTTTGCACATCCGAGGTTCACATGACGGACAAGACATTCGACATCATCGTTTACGGCGCCACCAGCTTCGTGGGCCAGATCATCACGCGATACATGCATGGGCAATATGGCGATGGATCGCTCAAATGGGCAATCGCGGGAAGGTCGAAAGGCAAGCTGGAACAGGTCAGCCAAGAAGTCGGCCTTTCCGGCATCGAGATCATCGTGGCCGACGCCAATGACAAGAAGGCGCTGGAAGACATGTGCCGCCAGACGAGCGTCGTCATGTCAACCGTCGGACCCTATGCGCTTTACGGCGACATGCTGGTCGAGGTCTGCGCCGCTTCGGGAACCCATTATTGCGACCTGACGGGCGAGCCGCAGTGGATCCGCAAGATGCAGACGCGCCATGAAGCGACGGCAAAGGAGAGCGGCGCACGCATCGTGCACTGCTGCGGCTTCGATTCGATCCCATCGGACCTTGGCGTCCATTTCCTGCAACGCCACGCCATGGAGAAGTACGGCCAGACATGCGACCGCATCGACATGCGGGTCGCGAAGATGAAGGGCGGCGCATCGGGCGGGACGATCGCCAGCATGGTCAACATGGTCAAGGAAGCCTCGGGCGATGCCGAGCTGCGCCGCGAGCTCCAGGATCCCTATAGCCTGTGCCCGCCCGGCCATGAGTTCACTGTGCGGCAGCGCGACGTGAAAATGGAATTTGACAGCGAATATGGGGCGTGGATCGCGCCGTTCATCATGGCTGCCATCAACAGCCGGGTCGTGCATCGATCGAATGCTTTGAGCGGCAACAGCTATGGCACCGGGTTTCGGTACGAGGAAGCGATAGCGACCAGCAATGATCGCAGCGGCAGGCGCGCGGCAAGGGCGATCAGCTGGGGCATGAACGCGCTGATGGTCGCCATGGCGATCCCCCCGATCCGATGGCTGCTTGCAAATACCGTCCTGCCGAAGCCCGGCGAGGGACCGAGTGAGAAGCAGCAACTGGAAGGCTTTTTCGACATGGTTTTCCTTGGGACGACGCCAGATGGAGACAAGATCAGGTGCCGGGTCACGGGCGACCGGGACCCCGGTTATGGATCAACCGCCAAGATGCTCGCGCAGGCCGCCGCCTGCCTTGCGAAGGACGTCCCCGCCGATACACCGGGGGGCTTCTGGACGCCCGCGACAGTGATGGGAGATCAGCTGATCGAACGATTGAAAGCCGATGCCGGACTCACCTTCGAACTGGAGACAGGCTAGTCGCTCAGGCACGCCTGATATCAGTCCAATATCCGCACGCCGTCTGACGGCTGGCAGCGGAACAGCCGCAAAGGCTCTCCGTCGGGCGGATCAAATTCGGTCCGGATGTGCTCAACGAGGCCATCGACC
>JAAUYH010207087.1_pt1 | contig 13062 bp, 10 predicted proteins | sample 7278061 | NCBI WGS metagenome assembly JAAUYH01 (sample SAMN14350203, study PRJNA611818) | marine sediment metagenome | isolation source: surface marine sediment (0.6m) | place: French Polynesia: Moorea | collected 2018-08
CGGAGAACAAGACAGACATAGAGCCGAAGTGCGGCTCTGTCCGGCAAGGTGCCGGACAAGACGAAAATCCGGCAGGGGCCGGATCAAAGGAGAAGCCAATTCATGGCTGAAAAACATTCCGTCAGTGACGCCGTCATGGGCGCCCCTGACAAAATCATGTCGTTCGAGACGGGCCAGCTGGCCGGGCTCGCGGACGGCGCGGTGCTCGCCCAGCTGGGCAACACCATGGTCCTCGTGACCGCAACCGCCAGCGACAAGCCGCGGGAAGGCGCCAGCTTCTTCCCGCTCACGGTCGACATGGAAGAGCGCAGCTACGCCGCGGGCAAGATCCCCGGTTCGTTCTTCCGTCGCGAAGGTCGCGCCAGCGAAGCGGCGATTCTCGTCGACCGCCTCACCGACCGGCCGCTGCGCCCCAACTTTCCCGAGGGGTACCGCAACGACGTTCACATCGTCGGCACGATCTTCGGAGCCGACCAGGAGAACCCCTACGACGTTCTCGCCATCAACGCCGCGTCCGCAGCGCTGATCATCTCGCGTATCCCGTTCGAGTGCCCGGTCGGTGCGGTTCGCATCGCCTTCACCGTCGACGGGGAATGGATCCCGCACCCGACCTACCAGGAGAGCGCCGAGGCGGTGTTCGACATGGTGGTGGCCGGTCGTCTGCTCGACGACGACGACGTCGCCGTGATGATGGTCGAGGCCGGCGGCACCGAGAAGAGCTGGGAGGCCTTCGAGAGCGGCCAGGCCAAGGTCGACGAGGACGAGCTCGCCCGCGGGCTCGACGCCTCCAAGAAGTGGATCCGCCAGGCCATCGAGCTCCAGGAGGAGCTGCTCGAGAAGGTCGGCACGCCGACCAAGATGGACTTCCCGGTGCTCGGTGACTACACCGACGAGGTCTACGAGGCCGTCAAGAGCGGCTACGAGAGCCAGATCGCCGAAACCCAGAAGATCGCCGACAAGATGGAGCGTCAGGCTGCCGAGTCCGCCCTCAGGGACGAGATCAAGGCCGCCCTCGAGGATCGCTTCCCCGAGGACGCCGGAGGAATCGGCCAGGCCATCCGCTCGATCACCAAGTCGGTCGTGCGGGCCCGCATCGCCAGCGAGGGTCTGCGCATCGACGGCCGTCGCACCGACGAGCTCCGGCCGGTGAGCGCGGAGGTGGAGATGATCCCGACCGCCCACGGTTCGGGTCTGTTCCAGCGGGGCGACACCCAGGTCATGAACATCACGACGCTGGGTATGGGACGCATGGACCAGATGATCGACGGCATCGACCCGATCGATCGCAAGCGCTACATGCACCACTACAACTTCCCGCCCTTCTGTACGGGCGAGGCCGGCTTCATGCGGGGCCCCAAGCGCCGCGAGATCGGCCACGGCGCGCTCGCCGAGCGGGCCGTGTTCCCGGTCATTCCGTCGATGGAGGAGTTCCCCTACACGCTGCGCCTCGTCTCCGAGGTCCTGGCGTCCAACGGCTCCTCGTCGATGGCGTCGGTGTGCTCCTCGAGCCTGTCGCTCATGGACGCCGGCGTGCCCATCAAGGCCCCGGTCGCCGGTATCGCCATGGGTCTGGTGAAGCTCGACGATCAGTACATCACCCTCACCGACATCCTCGGTGCCGAAGATGCCATGGGCGACATGGACTTCAAGGTGACCGGTACGTCGGAGTTCATCACGGCGCTGCAGCTCGACACCAAGATCGACGGCATCCCGGCCGACGTTCTGTCGAGCGCCCTGCAGCAGGCCAAGGCCGCCCGGTTGCGGATCCTCGAAGTCATGGCCGAGGCCATCCCCGAGCCGCGCCCCGAGGTCGGTCCGACCGCCCCGAAGATCGTCAGCTTCGAGATCCCGATCGACAAGATCGGCGAGGTCATCGGCCCCAAGGGCAAGGTCATCAACACGATCCAGTCCGAGACCGGTGCCGACATCAGCGTCGACGACGACGGCATGGTCGGAACCGTGGCGATTGCCTCGCCCGATCGTGACAAGGTCGAGGAGGCCGAGCGTCAGATCCGTCTGATCCTCGATCCGCCCACCGCGGAGGTGGGCGAGGTCTACCAGGGCCGTGTCGTGAACATCACCAAGTTCGGTGCGTTCGTGAACATCCTTCCCGGGCGCGATGGTCTGGTACACATCTCCAAGCTCGGAGGCAACAAGCGCATCGACCGTGTGGAGGACGTCGTCGATCTCGGTGACGAGATCGAGGTCGTGGTCGAGGACATCGACCCCAACGGCAAGATCAGCCTGCGGCCCACCGGCGACGCCGCTTCGAGCGACAGCTCCGGCGGATCCGACGAGGGCTCGTCCTCCGACGATGACGGTGGGTCCCCTCGATCCGAGTCCTCGGGTCGTGATCGCGGCCGCGACCGGTCGTCGAACGGCGGCTCCAAGGGCGACCGCGAGGTGGCCTCGTTCGAGGACGCCTTCGATGCCGAGCTCTCCGCCGAGCTCGGCGATCTCGGCCCTGGCCCCCGGGCCGGAAGCCGGGGTGGCGGTGGGGGCGGTGGCCGCGGCCGCCGTCGTCGCTGAAACACGTGTGACCCCGCCGGGGCCGGACCTGCATGGCCCGGCCCCGGCGGGTACCGTGCTGCCATGATCCGAGTAGCTGTCACCGGGGCCGGCGGACGCATGGGCAGCGAGGTGTGCCGAGCCGTCGACGGGGCACCCGACATGACCCTGGCGGCTGCTGTCGACCCGTCGGGAGTGGGGGAGACGATCGCCACCATCACGGGTATCCACTCCACCGATCCGGTCCTGGGCGGCGTCGACGAACTCGACGCCGATGCCATCGACGTAGTCGTCGACTTCACCCACGTCGGGGCGGCTCGCGACGTTGTCAACTGGTGCGCCGCCAACGGGGTTCACGCCGTCGTCGGCACCACCGGCTTCTCCGACGACGACATGGCCGGGTTCGTCGAGGAGTTCACGGACAGCAACTGTCTGATAGCCCCGAACTTCGCCATCGGAGCCGTCATGACGATGCGCATGGCCGAGATGGCCGCGCCCTGGTTCGAGACGGCCGAGGTGATCGAGTTCCACCACAATGCCAAGCGCGATGCCCCCTCGGGCACCGCCATGATGACCGCCCAGCGCATCCAGGACGCCAAGGAGGCCAGCGGCTCGGAATGGGACGAGGACCCGACCGAACACGAAGTAGTCACCGGCGCCCGCGGGGGCAAGGTGGGCGGCGTCGGCGTGCACGGTCTGCGAATGCACGGCATGGTCGCCCACCAGGAGGTCATCTTCGGCACCATCGGTGAGACTCTCACCATCCGCCACGACAGCATCCACCGGAACTCGTTCATGCCCGGTGTGCTGCTCGGCGTGCGCCAAATCGCCGACCATCCGGGCGTGACCCACGGCCTCGACGCCTTCCTGTTCGACTGATGGTCACGCTCGACGCCCCGGAGGCCAGCGACCGCTACGACCAGCCGCACGTCCGGACCTACCAGGCCGACGATCTGCCTGCTGTGTCAGAGCTTCTGGACCGATGCGGCGGACGACTACGAATTCGCCGGGGGGCGCCCGTCGACACGGCCACGCTCCCGGGTCTCGTCTGCGCTGCGGGTTCGATCATCACCGGGGTGGTCACCTGGCGCCGGTCCGAATCCGAGCTCGAGATCGTCGTGCTGGCGGCCGACGAATTCGACGAGCCGACTCGGTCGGAGCTGCTGGCGGCCGTCCCGACGATCGTGGGCAGCGGACCCCGGCGGGTGGTCGCCGTGGTCGAGAATTCCGATCTGGCCGGGCAGAGATCGCTCCAGCTCGCCGGCTTCGCGCTGTGTGCCATCCGGCCCGGAAGCGTTGCCAGGGCGCGCCACCGGCTGATCGAGGGACGACTGCCCGGGGAGTACGGGGGTATCCCGATGCGCGACGAGCTCGAGTTCGAGCTTCAGCTGCGCTAGATGTTCCGATCTCCCCGCTGGCTCCTCAGCCACGCCTTCGTCACCATCCTGATCGCCACGTTCATCGCCGCCGGACTGTGGCAGCTCGATCGGCTCGATCAGCGGCGTGACGAGAACGCTCGCGTCGAAGCCCGACTCGAAGAACCGGTGCCTATCGCTGCCGTCGAGACGGACGGCGCAGACGTCGAATACACGCCCGTCATCGTTGCGGGGACATACGACCCGGATCGGGGGCGCGACATCCTGGTAGGGAACCGGGTGGCCGACGGCGCGCCGGGATTCTGGTTGTGGAGCGTCCTGGATCTCGACGACGGAACGGAGATACTCGTGAACCGGGGCTTCGTCTCGAGACGGGTCGTTCTCGCCGACGGCAATGACCTCGACCCGGTCCCGGGGAAGGTGGCGATCCGGGGGATCCTGCGTCGGGGCATCGACAGTGGCTCGATCGCCAACAGCGGCACCGAGGTAAGCCGGCCGAACGCCGCCCTCGTCGCTGCCGATCGTGGCGTCGTTTCCCGGTTCGGCCCGGAGATCTATCTCGAGATCCAGGCCCAGGAACCACCCGAAGTCGACGCCATCACGTCGGTCCCCCCGCCCCAGCTCGACGAGGGGCCTCACTTCGCATACGCGATCCAGTGGTTCACGTTCGCCACCCTCGGAGTGGTGGGCTATGCCCTCGTGCTGCGCCGAATCAAGCGGGGCGATGCATCTCGCGGCGACGTTCCCGCCTGATCCGCCGGCGCCGAGCGGTAGGCCTGGTTGTGCCGGCGACGTGTACCCTGGCCCGAGAGCTATGGCCCGTTTCGGACAAGTCCTCACTGCGATGGTCACCCCGTTCACGAGCGACGGCGGACTCGACCTCGACGGCGCCCAGCGCTTGGCTCGCTGGCTGGTCGCCAACGGAAACGACGGTCTCGTCATCGCCGGCACGACCGGCGAGAGCCCCACTCTCAAGATCGACGAGCACATCGAGTTGATCGCCGCCATCGTCGACGCCGTCGACGTGCCGGTCATCGCAGGCACCGGAAGCAACGACACCTCGCACGCCGTCGAATCGACCCGGCGCGCCACCGAGATCGGCGCGAGTGGCATCCTCAGCGTCACGCCGTACTACAACCGACCGTCGCAGGAGGGTCTGCTCGCCCACTTCCGGGCTATGGCGGCCTCGACCGACCTGCCGATCATGCTCTACGACATCCCGGGTCGAACCGGGCGCAAGATCAACACCCGCACACTCATCACGCTCTCGGGCCTACCCAACATCGTCGCCCTCAAGGACGCCGCCGGGCAACCCGACGAGACGGCCCGCGTCATCGCCGAGACCGACCTCGAGGTGTACAGCGGCGATGACAGCCTCACCCTGCCCTTACTGGCGGTCGGTGGCGTCGGGGTGGTCGGAGTGGCCACCCACTGGTGCGGCCTCGAGACGAAGGCGATGATCCAGGCCTTCGGCGAGGGCCGTGTCGCCGACGCCACGCGGATCAACCAGCGCCTGATCGAGTCGTGGGACTACGAGACCGGCGACCTGGCCCCGAATCCCGTTCCGACCAAGACCATGCTGCGCCTGTTGGGCCAACCGAGCGGCCCGTGCCGGCTGCCGATGGGCCCGGAGCCCGAGTGGCTCGAGGACCACGCCCGCAAGGTGCTCTCCAACCTGGGGCGTCCCGGGTTCTGACGTGGCCCCACCAGTTCGACTCACGTTTCTGGGTGGGCTCGGCGACATCGGACGCAACTGCGCCGTGCTCGAGGCGGACGGCCGCATGGTCGTGCTCGACTGCGGCCAGATGTTCGCCGACGACACCCAGCCGGGAGTCGACAGTGTCCTTCCTGACTTCAGCTACCTGATCGACAACGCCGACCGCATCGACGGTTGTGTCGTCACCCACGCCCACGAGGATCACATCGGCGGCCTGACCTTCCTGATCGACGCTCTGGGGGACACGGTTCTCGACTTCTACGGCTCGCCGTTCACATTGGGCCTGGTCAGGCACAAGCTGGGGGAGGCCAACCTCACCGGCCGGGCCAACCTGATCACGGTCCACGACGGAGACACCCACCGGATCGGTCCATTCGAGTGTGAGTTCCTTCCCGTGACCCACTCGACGCCGTCGGGGCTGATCTCGGCCTTCACCACGTCGCAGGGCATCATCTTGCATTCCAGCGACTTCAAGCTCGACCACACGCCGGTCGACGGCCGCACCACCGACTTGGCCCGAATCGGCATGCTGGCCAAGGACCCCGGCATAAGGTTGCTGCTCGCCGACTCGACCAATGCCGATGCCCCGGGCTTCTCGACTTCGGAAACCGAGATCGGGCCCGTCTTGCGGCGCCTGTTCGCCGAGCATCACGACCAGCGCATCATCGTGGGGGCGTTCGCCAGCCACATCCATCGGGTACAACAGATCGCCGACGCCGCCCTCGCCCACGACCGAACGATCGTGACGCTCGGGCGGTCGATGAAGCGCAACGTCGCCATGGCCCGCGACCTGGGTCTCCTGTCGATTCCGGACTCGCACATCGTCGACATCGCCGACGCCGGTGACCTCGATCCGGTCAAGACGTGCATCGTGTCGACCGGCTCTCAGGGCGAGTTCCGATCGGCGCTGTGGCTCATGGCGATGGCCGACAGCAAGTGGGTGACCATCGGTCCCACCGACACCGTGATCTTCAGCTCGCACCCGATTCCCGGCAACGAGGCGGCCATCGCCCGCATGCGCTCCGCGCTGGCCCGCCAGGGGGCCAAGATCGTTCACTCCGGCCAGCTCGAGGTGCACACGACCGGCCACGGCAAGCGCAACGAGCTCATGACACTCCATGCCATCGCCGAGCCCGACCTCTTCGTGCCCGTGCACGGCGAGTACGAGCACCTCGTCGCCCACGCCGATCTGGCCGTCGAGATGGGCATGGAGCCCGAGAAGGTTCTGCTCGCCACCGACGGCGATCAGCTCGTGATCACCGACGAGGGCATCAGCAAGGACGGGCAGGTTTCGGGCGCATATGTCTTCATGGACGGCATCGCCCACCCCGTGGACCGCCGGGTGCTCGAGGAGCGGCTGCTGCTCGGCCAGAACGGCTTCGTGAGCGTCGTGGCCGAGGTCGACCTGTCGGCCCGCCGGATCGTCTTCGGACCGGTGGTCGAGAGCCGAGGCTGGGCCGCCGATGTCGAGCGATTCGACCTCGAGACCGGCGCGGCCGGCGAGGCGGCCCGCGCCCTCGAGGCGGCCCTGGCCGACGGAGCTCCGCTCGACGAACTGGAGCGGATTGCTCGCCGGGCGGTCGGGCGCTACGTGAATGCCTCCACCAACCGGCGACGGGTCATCGTTCCGGTCATTCACTCCGCCTCCGTCTGACGGGCCCCCCGATCGCGCGCAGCGCGGTCCCATTGCCGCTGGGCGCCGCATCGACTCCACTAGGGTTGGGGCACTGTGCCACGACAATCGAGCAAATCGCGCACGCGCGCGGCCAAGGGCCGGGCGCGTGGTTCCAAGGCCCACGCCCGCACGGCTCGGGGTAGGGCCCCCAGCCGCCGCAAGCCGGCACCGACACCGGTTCGCCGAACCGTCGCCGATGCCCTCGACGGCCGCGGCGCCGACCTCACCGGGCTGTTCCTGATCGTCGCCGGCATCCTCGCCGGGCTCGGCATCTACACGGATACGTCGGGTCCGCTCGGCCAGGCTTTCGACGAGGGCTTCGGCCTCATGGTCGGCGTCTTCCGCTTCCTCGCCCCGCCCGTGATTCTGATCGCCGGAATCCTGGTCATCAGGCGCGACGACGAACCCCACAGCTTGCCGCCCCATTGGGTGGTCGGCGGTCTGGTCTCGCTCCTGTCGACCGCCGGGCTCGTTCACCTGGCCGGCAACTCACCCGAGTGGGGCAGCAGTGTCGACGCCTTCTCGCAGGCCGGTGGGATTCTGGGCCTCGCCGCCGGCAGCCCCTTCGTCTCGATGGCCGGCTTCTGGGGTGCGGTGCTCATACTCGTCGCCCTCGGGATCGGCGGCCTCGTGATCATGACCGGCATCTCGATCCGTCGCTTCGCCGAGGGCACCGCCGAGCGGGCCCGGCCCATCGCCGGCGCAGCGGCCAACAGCACCCGGTCGCTGTTCGTCGTCGGCCAGGACGACGCGGTCATCGACCTCCGCGACGACACCCCGTCGATGACGATCGGCGGCCAACCCGTCGATGGCTTCGGCGACGACATCGGGCCCGAGGGTCAGACGATCGAGATTCCGGTCGACCCCGAGCCGACCCCGACCGAGTCCAGCCAAGACCAAGCCGTATTCGACCAGGACGACAAGACGGCCGGGAAGAGCGAACCGACCGTCGTCGTTCCCAAGCCACTGGCTCCGCCCCAGCAGCTCGAAGCCGAACTGACGGTGACGACCCAGGGCGACCACTCCTGGACCCTGCCCCCGATTTCGCTGCTCGCCCGCTCGTCGTCGCAGAACGTCGACGAGAAGGCCGTTCTCGAACGAGGTCGCACCCTCGAGCGGGCCCTGGCCGAGCACGGGGTCGAGACCCGTCTGGTGAACATGGTCGTGGGACCGACCGTCACTCGCTTCGAGCTCGAGCTCGGACTCGGCGTCAAGGTCAGCAAGCTCAAGAGCCTCAACGACGACATCGCCTACGCCATGGCGTCCCCCGACGTCCGCATCATCGCTCCGATCCCGGGCAAGCAGGCCATTGGCGTCGAGGTGCCCAACACCCAGCGGCAGATCGTCGCCGTCGGCGACATCCTGGCCTCGGCCGAGGCCCAGGATGCCCACGGACCGCTCGAGGTGGCGATCGGGCGCGACATCAACGGCTTGTCGGTGATGGCCGATCTGTCGAAGATGCCTCACACCCTCGTCGCCGGCGCCACCGGAGCCGGCAAGTCGTCGGGGATCAACTCGATCATCACGTCGTTGCTCATGCGCAACACCCCCAACGAGGTCCGCATGATCCTCGTAGATCCCAAGCGGGTCGAGATGACCCAGTACGAGCGCATCCCCCATCTCTTGACTCAGCCGGTCACCGATCCCAAGAAGGCGGCCAATGCCCTGGCGTGGGCGGTACGCGAGATGGAGCGGCGCTACGAGCTGCTCGAGGAGTGCCGCTTCCGCGACATCGCCGGCTACAACGAGGCGTTCGACAAGGGCAAGATCAAGGCCAAGAAGGGCCAGCTCGGACCGGACGGGGAACCCCGGCAGTTCAAGCGCCTGCCGTACGTGTTGATCGTGGTCGACGAGCTCGCCGACCTGATGATGGTCGCCGCCCGCGATGTCGAGGAGTCGATCGTGCGCATCGGCCAGAAGGCTCGGGCCGTCGGCATACACATGGTCATCGCCACCCAGCGCCCGTCGGTCGACGTGATTACCGGCCTGATCAAGGCCAACGTGCCCGCTCGCATCGCCTATGCCGTGTCGAGCATGCAGGACAGCCGGGTGATCATCGGCCATCCCGGGGCCGAGCGGCTCGTGGGCAAGGGCGACATGTTGTTCCAGGACCCGACCACCTCGACCCCGCTGCGGCTCCAGGGGGCCTGGGTCGACGAGGTCGAGGTGCGCCGCATAGTCGACCACTGGCGCAGCCAGGCACCTGAGCTGGTCACATCCGCCGGCGAGGACGACACGGTCGTCGGCGCGGACACACCGACTGCCGAGATCGCTCCGGCTCCGGCCGACGTGGCCCCGCCGGCCGACCTGATCACGGCCGACCGTCCGTCCGACGACGACGCCGACGATCTGCTGTGGCAGGCCATGGAGCTCGTCGTGTCGTCTGGACTGGGGTCGACGTCGATGCTCCAACGCAAGCTCCGCGTCGGCTTCGCCCGGGCCGGGCGCATCATGGACGAGCTGGAGCAGAAGGGTGTGGTCGGGCCGAGCGAGGGTTCGAAGGCCCGCGACGTGTTGATGACGCCCGAGGAGCTCGCTCAACTCCGCTCTGGCGGCTGACGCCCAGTACGTTCGGCCGGCGTGGACGCCCTTTCGGACCCCACCACGCTCGTTGCCCTGATCGAGGTCGCCATCGGCCTCTTCCTGCTCACCAAGGCGGCCGACTGGTTCGTCGACGGTGCCGTTGCAGCCGCCGTGGCCACACAGATCTCGCCGATCGTGGTCGGTGCGGTCATCGTCGGCTTCGGCACGAGCGCCCCCGAGCTTCTCGTGTCAGGACTGGCCGCAGCCAATGGCGACGTGGCCCTCGGTGTCGGCAACATCGTCGGCTCGAACGTGGCCAACCTCACCCTCGTTCTGGGGTCGGCCGCCCTGATCGTGCCCATTCTGGTGACGAGACCGGTGCTGGCGCGGGAGGCGCCCCTGTCGCTGCTCGCCGTGATCCTGTTCGCGGCGATGACCGTCGGGGGCCTCGAAGTGTGGGAGGGCGTGCTGCTCCTCATCGTGCTGGCTGCCGTCCTCAGCTGGATAATCTTCGGAAGCCACGAGGACTCCATCGAGGAGCTCGACGTCGACGACGGGCTGAGTCTGGGCCGGGCGATGGCTCTCACGGTGTTCGGCCTGGCCGGTACCCTGCTGGGAGCCCAGCTGACCGTCTGGGGGGCTACGGGCATAGCCGACGACCTCGGCGTGTCCGGTGGCTTCATCGGCTTCACGCTGGTCGCCATCGGAACGTCACTGCCCGAGCTCGTCACCGCCATCGCCGCCGCCCGCAAGAGCGAGACCGAGCTGATCCTCGGCAACCTGCTCGGCTCGAACATGTTCAACAGCCTCGCTGTGGGTGGCGTGATCTCGATCGTCGGCGCCAACGAGATCGACGATGAGCTCATGCGCACCTACGGCATCGTCGCCATGGTCGTGGTCGCCACCCTCGCCTGGTTCTTCATGGCATCCCGCAAGCGGATCAGCAATCGGGAGGCCGTCATTCTCCTCGTGATCTACGGATCGACGATCCTGCTGTTGGCCGAGGGCGGTGTCGGCGAGAACGTGCGGGAACTCATCGAGGGAATCGCCTGAGGGGCGTGGGCGTCAGCGGTCTGAGGGGTACCGGTAACCTGGCGGGCATGCCGGAGCGGTACTGGATCGAGACGCTCGGCTGCCCCAAGAACGACGTCGATTCCGACAAGCTCGTGGGCATGTTGGTGGCCGACGGATTCGAAGCGGCCGAATCGCCGGAGGGCGCCGACCTCGTGGTCGTCAACACGTGCGCTTTCATCGAGAGCGCCCGGCAGGAGTCGATCGACACCGTTCTCGAGCTGAACGAGAGCGCGCCTGGGGCACGGCTGGTCGTGACTGGTTGCATGGCCGAGAGGTACGGGTCCGAGCTGGCCGAGGCGCTGCCGGAGGTCGACCAGGTCTCGGGCTTCGGCGTACCTGTCGCCATTTCCCCGAAACCCGCTGCACCTTCCTTGCCGGCTTTCGACCTGCTCAACCTGCCCCGACCCCGGTCCGAGCGGCCGTGGGCGTACGTGAAGATCGCCGAGGGATGCGACCGCAAATGTGGGTTCTGCGCCATCCCGACCTTCCGGGGCCCGCAGCGGTCTCGAAGCCACGCCTCGATCCTCGACGAGGTTCGGTCGCTCGAGGTCGGCGAGGTCGTGCTGGTGGCCCAGGACCTGGCCTCGTTCGGGCGTGATCAGGGCGTTGGTGAGCGGACGATCGTCGAGCTCGTCGAGGCCGTGAGCGATCTGGTGCCGCGCGTGCGGCTGCTTTACCTGTACCCGTCCGACCTCGACGATCGCCTCATCGAGACCATCATCGGTACCGGCGTGCCGTACTTCGACCTGTCGCTGCAGCACGTCAGCCGTCCCCTGCTGCGCGCCATGCGTCGGTGGGGCGACGGAGATCGCTTCCTGGAACGGATCGAGAGCATCCGCAGCGCCTCAGCCGATGCGACGTTCCGGTCCAACTTCATCGTCGGCTACCCCGGCGAGACCGAGGCCGACCACGACCGATTGCTCGAGTTCGTCGAGGCGGCGCAGCTCGACTGGTGCGGGTTCTTCGCCTATTCGGCCGAAGACGGCACCTACGCCGCCGGCCTCGATGGGGTGGTGGCGCCCGACTTGGTGTCCGAACGGCTTCGCGAGCTTACCGAGCTCCAAGATGGCATCACGGCGGCCCGCCGCGACCTACTCATCGGCCGGAGGGTGGAGGTTCTGGTCGATTCGCGCGGGGTGGGCCGCACCCACCGGGAGGCGCCGGAAATCGACGGCGTTGTTCTGATAAACGATGATCTCTCTGTGGGCTCTTTCGCCGAAGTCGACATAACCGGGGCCATCGGCCCTGACCTCGTTGCTGCCGGAGTGACGCCGTGACCACCCGTAGCGAGGTGTTCCACCACAGCAGCCACTTCCTGCGCAACCCTGCGAACCTCATAACGGTCGCCCGGATCGCCGCCTCGCCCATCCTGTTCACTGCCATTCTGGCCAGCGAGGACAGGGGCGGAACGTCCTGGCTGGCCTTCGTCCTCGGCTGGATCTTCGCGGCCAGCGACCTGCTCGACGGTGAGCTGGCCCGGCGCTACGGCTGGGTGAGCCGGTCGGGCGCCTTCCTCGACCCGCTGGCCGACAAGATCGTCGTGTTGGGATCCATGTTCTGTCTCGTAGCCGTCGACCGGTACGGATGGATCCCGGTCGCAGTCGTGACCGTCCGGGAGATCGCCATCACGCTCATTCGGGTCTACTGGGTCCGCAAGGGCCTCGCTATTCCCGCCCGCACCACGGCCAAGTACAAGTCTCTGATCCAGGGGCTGGCCCTGGCCGCGGCGGTGTTCCCCCCCTGGGAGACCAACGACACGCTCATCAACACGCTGCTCTGGATCGCCGTCGCCTTCACGCTGTACTCGGGCGCCCTTTACCTGTTCGACGGATCGGCGGCGACGCGGACGAGCGGCAACCTCAACGACCCCGCCAAGGCCTAGGGGATCCGATGCGCTGCGAAGTCGTCGCCGTGGGCTCCGAGCTGCTCCTGGGGCAGATCATCGACAGCAACTCGGCCTGGATCGGCGAGGCGCTGGCGTCGGTGGGCATCAACTCCCACTACCAGGTGAAGGTCGGCGACAACCTCGACCGGATGATCGAGGTCATCGAGACGGCCCTCGACCGCAGCGACGCCGTGATAACGACGGGCGGCCTGGGCCCGACGCAGGACGACGTGACCCGCGAGGCGGTAGCCGCCGTCATGGGGGCCGAGCTGGTCATCGACGAGGAGCTGGTCGAGCGGATCGA
>JAAUYH010008636.1_pt1 | contig 13053 bp, 12 predicted proteins | sample 7278061 | NCBI WGS metagenome assembly JAAUYH01 (sample SAMN14350203, study PRJNA611818) | marine sediment metagenome | isolation source: surface marine sediment (0.6m) | place: French Polynesia: Moorea | collected 2018-08
AAAAGAAATTTATCAAGCAAGAATTATTAGATTTCTATCAAGTAGCTATCGAAGCAATTTTAGATGGCGCAAAAGAAGAATATTCTCTTTGGCATAAAAATCATGAAGATACTTTTACTTGCGTTAACAGAATGAAAATTGAAGTCATCATTCAGAGAACTTTAGTTCTCAGTTATTATGAAGAGAATATAGTAGCTCAAAGGCTGCTGCAAAAAAATGTTTATTTTCAAAAAGCAGTCGAGAAAATAGGCACCAAGAAAACTAAAGAATTAATAGCATCGGCGATCGATATAGTGCAGAAAAAATATATATAAATTAGGAGTTAATTGAAATTTTCAACTAACTCCTCAAGGTTTTATTTATTTTGTTTGCGAGTAAGGAATCGACTTTAATTACTTTAAAATTTAATTAATACCGATTTCCTTGCACTGTTTGGGTCTTTAATAATAATCAGTTTGAGTTTCCATTTGTGTTTGTGGCATTGCTAGCTCAAAATTAGAAGGATCTCGCAAAAAACGATATGTTTCTTCTTCTAAACGATGAGTTTTATAAGCCTCTAATGCATTGCTGTGACGAAGAGAAGCGATATAGCCTTCCATATACATTTGAATTTCATCATAGCGGCGGCCTCTATGCCATAAATCTACCATGGCATCGGTAAGTCTTTGATAGTATCGGATAGTTAAGGAGTCGGTTAGCACGATATTAAACTGAGCGCGTCGGGAGTTTACGGGTTGTTTTTTAGTCGATCGCGGAGATCGATTCAAAGAAAATTAGCTTTTGTTAAGTTTATTGTAGCCATCAATTAGCCTGATTAAAGGCAAAAGCAGATTTTTTATAACTTTTTACTGTAAAATTTATCAAATCTCCGTAACGATAGTTACAAAAGCTTGACATCGGCTTTGTTAGCCTGTTAAGCACAACTTTTTTTATAGGAATACAGCTAAGGTAGGAAAGAGTGTATATTGCAATTGTGGAGGGGAATCCTCACCTGAGATCTTTATTAGGGTGGCATTTACAACAAGCGGGTTACGGCACTCAAACAGCGGCAACGATCGAACAGGCTAGAAAAATTTTTTATCATCAACAAATATCCTTAGCGATCGTGGACTCCGATCTACCAGACGGAGATGGCATAGAATTGTGCCGCTGGCTTTATCAGCAGAAACAATCCTTAATACTCATTTTATCAGCTCGCAACACCGAAAAAGATATTGTTAGCGGTTTCAAAGCTGGAGCTGACGACTATCTCACCAAGCCTTTTGGGATGCAAGAGTTTCTAGCGCGATCGGAAGCTTTACTCAGACGCAACAGATTAGCCTTAGCACCAGTTTATTTAGACTATGGGGATCTTAAAATCGATTTAGTCCATCGACGAGTTCAATTTAGAGGCGATTTTATCGATCTAACCCCTCAAGAATTTAGTTTACTATACGTTCTCACCCAAGCAGAAGGAGAGGCCCTCAGTCGCAGCGAATTATTACGTCGAGCTTGGCCTGACGCGATCGACAATCCTCGTACTATTGATACTCACGTTCTTTCTTTGCGAAAAAAAATCGAAATAGATCCCAGACAACCAAGTTTAATTCAAACAGTTAGAAACGTCGGTTATCGATTTAATTCAGAATCTTCAAAAAAAGATCGCAGGAATAGTTTATCGAGAATCGAATCTAGAAATTAAACGATTGAGAAAATGTTTTTAGCAAAATTTAAAAAGCAAAAATTTAATCTAGAGTTAAAATATTCAAGAATATAACTTTAAATCGTCAAGACCATTCTCGATCTAATTTAGTCTCAGCAGCAAGCAAATTTTTTCGCAATTCCTGCCAATCTAAATCCTTTGCCAAAACATCTTTAAGCAATCTTCCTTGCTCTAAATATAAAACTCGCTCGGCAAATTCGATCGCCGCTTCTAATTGATGGTTGACCATAATTACGCTCGTTTTATTATTAGCCGTTAAATCGATTAAAATTTTAATCAAGTTGGCAGTTCGACCGGCATCTAATGCTGAAGTAGGTTCGTCTAATAATAAAATTTCTGGTTGCATCACTAAACCGCGAGCGATCGCCACCAATTGACGTTGTCCTAATGATAATTGAACTTCATTGCGATCGAACCAATCTTCAGGAATACGCAATAATTCCGTCCAAGTAATTATTCTCTGTTGAATTTCCCTTTGGGGTAACTGCTGCAAAAATAAAGGATAGACGATCGCTTCTTTAACCGACATTCCCAATAACTTCGGTTCTTGAGGGACTAAAACGATTTTTTGACGCAATTCGATCGGCGAAGTTGTTTTAATCGACTGGGAATGAAAATAAATTTCACCCCGACTAAAATTGCTCAAGCGATTTAAAAGCTTTAATAAAGAAGTTTTTCCCGCACCAGTCGGGCCGAGAATAGCCAAGCGATCGCCCCTAAAAAGATCGAAAGATATATCTTGTAAAATATTTTCGGCAGCTAGTGGCGTTTCGAGAACTACTCCTTCTAGCTTTAAGATGGGATTTTTTTTGTTAAGGCGATCGTTCATACCTTTTACAAAGAAATTTGTTAATTTTTTCTGCTTTTGAGACTGTTTTTTAACTTTCTGGTTAATCTTTGCGTTAGATCTAAAGTAGATAATAAATAAAATAACAATTGGAGGCGTTTTATGTTCTTACAACACAAAATTAGCCGCGATTTAGTAGAAATATTAAACCTACAACAACTGTACGATCCTTGTCAAAATAAGATTGTTGGCAGATCCCATTCTGGCGAAGAAATGCAAGATCCGCAAAGCTTTATTAAATCGGAAATGATTTTTCCTTCAGGAGAATGCTTACCTCTTTGCTGGTTAGATCCGAATTATCGCTTTAAAACAACTTAAGGATCGGACTAGAAGCTTAAGAAATAAAATTATCGGCACTTAAAATAACAGCCAGAGCGTTAACATAACTTTCGTTGTTGTATGGCACTGGCTATTTTCTAACCAGATTGTTTCGGCCCCCAAACTATGCGATCGCCTTGTCCCCAAAAGCCATCGTACTTAGCAACGCTAATATCCCCTATAACCTTAGTTTGGCAAGCCAAACGGCGGTTTTTAGTCGGATCGTGGGGTGGGAAAGATCTCCTAGCTCGATCCTTCCAATTTGGTGGATTTATTTCGCCATCAATTGCAACGGCGCAAGTTCCACAACTGCCAATACCCATACAGTTAATGATTTTTGCATTGCCATTGTACAAGTCAATTTCGTTTTTTAATAAAACTTTACGTAAATTAGCACCGCGATCGCAGATAATAGTCTTTCCTTGAACTGTTATTTTTGGCATAGCCGAGATTTTGAATTCTTAAATTTAGTTTAAACAAATTGCTTCAAACTGTTTCCCAAAAAGTATGAATAGTACCGATCGGATTTGGATTTACGATACCACCCTCAGAGACGGAGCGCAAAGAGAAGGCATTTCTCTATCCCTCGAAGATAAACTAAAAATCGCCCGCACTTTAGATGCAATGGGGATACCTTTTATCGAAGGAGGTTGGCCCGGAGCAAATCCTAAAGACGTACAATTCTTTTGGAAACTAGCAGAAGAACCTTTACAACAAGCCGAAATAGTCGCATTTTGTTCGACGCGCCGACCCCATAGAGTCGCAGCAGAAGATAAAATGCTACAAGCAATTTTAGCCGCCGGAACCAAATGGGTGACAATATTTGGTAAGTCCTGGGATCTCCACGTCAGCGAAGGGATCGAGACAACTCTACCGGAAAACCTGGCCATGATCCGAGATACGATCGAGTATTTAGTAAGTCAGGGCAGAAAAGTGATTTACGATGCCGAACATTGGTTCGACGGCTATAAAAATAATCCCGAATATGCCCTATCTACTTTAAAAACGGCGATCGCCGCAGGAGCAGAATGGGTAGTGCTTTGCGACACCAATGGCGGCAGTCTTCCTGAAGAAATTACGCAAATACTTCGAGAAGTAAAACAGGAAATAGACAGCGAGATTAAAATAGGCATTCACACCCACAACGACTGCGATCTAGCCGTAGCCAACGCGATCGCCGCAGTTAGAGAAGGGGCGACCATGGTTCAAGGCACGATCGAAGGATACGGCGAACGTTGCGGTAACGCCAATCTTTGCAGTTTAATCCCTAACTTACAGTTAAAAATGGGTTACAATTGTCTCCCAGCCGAGAAACTAACCCAATTAACCACAGCCAGCCGCAAAATTAGCGAAATAGTTAACCTCGCACCCAACGAACACGCCCCCTTTGTCGGCAGATCTGCCTTCGCTCATAAAGGAGGAATACACGTCAGTGCCGTCGAGAAGAATCCCCTGACTTACGAGCATATTAAACCAGAAGCAGTGGGCAATCAGAGAAGGGTTGTAATTTCAGAACAATCGGGAATTAGCAATATCTTATCAAAAGCTCGCTGCTTCGGTGTCGAACTCACCAAGCAAGATCCCCAAACCAGAAAAATATTAGAGCAAATCAAACATTTAGAAAGCCAAGGCTATCAATTTGAAGCAGCAGAAGCAAGCATCGAATTATTAATGCTATCGATGTTAGACAAGCGTCAAGAAATGTTTCAGATTAAAGGATTTCAAGTTCACTGCGATCTTCGCGGAGAAAGCGATCGCCACTATACCACTGCCACTGCAACCATTAAAGTAAGCGTCAAAGGAGAAGACATTCTCGAAGTAGCAGAAGGCAACGGCCCCGTTTCCGCCCTCGATAGTGCCCTCCGCAAAGCATTAGTAAAATTTTATCCCCGAATAGCAGCCTTCGGACTCACAGACTACAAAGTCAGAATTCTCGACAGTGCAGCAGGTACGGAGGCTAAAACCAGAGTGTTAGTAGAATCGAGCAACGGGGCAGAAAGATGGACGACTTTAGGAGTATCCCACAACATTTTAGAAGCCTCCTATCAAGCAGTAGTTGAAGGCATAGAATACGGATTGACCCTAAAATCTTCAACCCAGCAAGCAATTACCCATAGCTGAGATTAACCATCTCGCAGCCGTAATCTTGAATACCTTTCATGCTAAGATCTACTCGATAATATCTAAGTTTAATCATTCAAACTGGCTCCGCGCTGCATCAAATTCGATCGCAGAAATTGACAACAATTTTAAAATTATCGCTGACTGAAATTATGAATATTGTCAGTCAAATCTAGTTAAGAAAATAAATCTCATGAATGCTCTCCCTCAGACGACCAAGCGCAGACTCCAGAAAATCCCCCAAATTCCCACCGTCTGGGAAGGCGATCGCCGGCCTTTATCGAAAATAGAATCCAACCTAGAATCGGGAACAGAGGGCAAAGGAGAATGCATTATCTGGGTAGATGGTTCTGAAGGTTTAGTGCGCGCAATGGACGTAGTTCCACCAGCAATGGGGCCAGAAGCAGTAGTTCGCACCCTATTGCGGGCGATCGAAAATCCCCACAGTCCCGCCACACCAGCCCGACCTCAGAAAATAGTCGTCAGAGATCGAGAAATTCAATTTTTTTTACGAGGGGCTTTACAGAATTTAGATATTGCGATCGAATACGTCAAAGAATTACCCTTAATCGACGAACTATTTCGCGGTTTTGAAGAAATTAGTCACAGTAATAGAAATAAAATTGCTCCAGTTTACGAAAAATTACTCGCTACAGTCGCCCGCGAAATTTGGGAAGAAGCAATTTGGGAAACCATCGTCGACCGCAATATTATCGCGATCGAGATCGATCGCCCCGGGATAGATACTTTATATGCCTGCGTCATGGGCATGCTAGGACGAGAATACGGGATTATTTTATACCGATCGCTCGATTCGATGAAAAGATTTAGATCTGCAGCCCTATCAGAAAGCAATTTTGAAGAATTAGAAACCGCTTTTTTATCCCAAGACTGTTGGTTTTTAAATTTTGAAGCCAAAACAGAGATTGCCGGATTAGACGATGAAGACGAAGAGTTCGATCTAGCAGAACTACCAACTTCAGAAATTCGCCCCGTCTTCGGTAGCATTCACCCGTTAGAAGGTATGCGACCCTTCCTAGACGAAGAAGAAGCGATCGCCGTTTACATCGCTTTAAACGCATTATTATCTTTCTTCCGTCAAGAAATATGGGCTTTAAATTCAAAAGAAATCAAACCAATCACAGGAAACTACAATCTTAAAATTCCTTCAGAAATATCTGGGGAAAAAGAGTTATCGGTTCGAGTTTCTACCATGCCAAAAGTAGCAGCAGAACTAGAACAAATGTTAGATCGGGCTGAAGAAGAAATTGAAATAGAAGAAGATATTGAAATCCCAATTAGAGAAGACTTAGTTCCTCGAGGTTCTTACTGTCAAATGAAAATAGTCCCTTGGGAATTAATCAAGTCTTTGCGCGATCGGCCGAAAATCTATTATAAATCTCAATCTATTTCCTGTACGGGAGAAGGACTACCGGCGATTATAATTCAAACAACTCGCGGTAAAGCAAAAATATTAATTGAAAATATTGAAAAAGCAGGCGGAATAGAAGCAATTTGCTTTAATCCCGGAGAAGATCCCCTCACCGGCACTAACTACGATATCGGAATTATTAAAACCGGAAACGGCGATTTATATCTCTTTGAAGAATTTGAAAAACAAGATCCAACTTATCTAAAAGCCTCGCAAAAATGGCATCAAAGCACAGAACAAAATCAAGGTTACTGCGGCATAATTGTCGCCATGGGAGTAACAGGAAATTCAAAAGGAAATCCGAAAATAAAAGATATGATTGGTTTATTAGAAGCAAAAGTAATTTCCTCCCAACAATTAGGCATGGGGATACTGCAATTAATGCCAGAATATTATTAATAGAAACAAAGATTATTATTAACGTAGGCAAGAGGCAAGAGGCAAAAGTTTTTAATAATTCAATTTTTTAATAAGAGCTGCAATCATCCGAGTTTTGGACAAATTGCAAGTAAATAATCAATTCAATATCCTTGTTTTCACAAAGTTCTACTCTTTGGCATAAAATTAAGATCGGTTTGAAAGTCATTAATCAGATTTAAAGCTAAATATTCCGAACCAATTTTTTAGTTGCTTGATTCAACTAGATAAAATAAAGCTAAACATGAAAATATACCGCTCTCTAGAAGGGCAAAGTGGAAATAAAACAAACAAAAATCTTGATAGGATAATTTCTGGAAGCTAAAAAAATAGATATGAGTACAAATACAGATGCCATTGCAGCTCATGGCGGAAAATTAATTAATCGAATTGCTAGCCCAGAACAACGTCAAGAATTTATTGCCGCAGGCGATCGCCTTCCCAGAATTCAACTCGACGATCGAACCACTTGCGATTTAATTACGATCGCGATCGGAGCTTTGAGTCCTTTAGAAGGCTTTATGGGGCAAGCAGACTACAACAGAGTCGTTGAAGAAATGCGCCTAGCTAATGGTCTTCCTTGGTCGATCCCCGTCACCTTATCCGTCAGCGAAGAAACAGCTCAAAGCCTTAAAGAAGGAAGTCAAGTCCGTCTCGACGATCCTCAAGGTAAATTTATCGGCATCTTAGAACTGACTCAAAAATATACCTACGATAAAGCCCGCGAATCAGTTCAAGTTTACCGTACCGAGGAAACCAAACACCCGGGAGTTAAAGCAGTTTACGACCAAGGAGCGGTTAATTTAGCCGGGCCAGTTTGGTTGCTCGATCGCGAAGATCATGCCCTCTTCCCCAAATATCAAATCGATCCAGCCGAATCTCGAGCCATGTTCCGCGAAAAAGGCTGGCAAACCATCGTTGGCTTCCAAACCCGCAATCCAATCCATCGCGCCCACGAATACATTCAGAAATGCGCCCTAGAGGTCGTAGACGGCTTATTTTTGCATCCCTTGGTTGGAACGACTAAAAGCGACGACATTCCTGCCGAAGTACGAATGCGTTGCTACGAAATCATGCTAGAAAACTATTTTCCCCAAGATAGAGTAATTTTAGCGATCAATCCTTCTGCAATGCGATATGCCGGCCCCAGAGAAGCAATATTCCACGCTTTAGTCCGCAAAAACTACGGTTGCACTCATTTTATCGTCGGCCGCGATCATGCTGGAGTTGGCGACTATTACGGCACTTACGACGCGCAAAAAATCTTTGAAGAATTTAAAGATGGCGAATTGGGTATTGTCCCGATGAAATTCGAGCACGCTTTCTACTGCAAAAAAACCGATCAAATGGCAACCAGCAAAACTAGCCCCAGTAAGAAAGAAGATCGCATTCACTTATCGGGAACTAAAGTTAGAGAAATGCTCCGTCGAGGCGAATCTCCACCACCACAATTTTCCCGTCCCGAAGTAGCCGCCGAATTAGTCAAAGCAATGCAAGTCAAATCTTAATCAAACTCAACTTAAGTCGGAGAAGGCTCGATCTCAAACAGATTACCTCGAGATTTTGAGCTTTCTTAGTCAAATATTTGACAATTAATCTAATTGCAACTAGTTTTCTAGGGCCGCAGACCATTAATTTTCTTTTTTTTGAATAAAAAACGGAGATATTCTAGTAATATTTGTTCTTGCTTCGATTAGCGATCGCCATTCCTGGTAGGCTGAAAGCTGATGTCTGAAAGCTAATAGCTGATACAGTATGATGCGGCGGAGTTTTTTGCAACAGACTGGGTTAGCTCTACTAACCCTACTAGCAAGCGAAATAGGATTATTGCAACGGGGTAAAGGCCCTCTCTCACCTTCAGTCAAAAATTATCTTGATGCTCTAGCAGAGCCAACTAATCGTAAGTTAGCTTTGCTGGTAGGAATTAACGAATATTCTCGCAATCTGGGATTAACAGGTTGCCTCACCGATGTAGAATTACAAAAAGAACTTCTCATCCACCGTTTTGGGTTTCAACCGAGCGATATTATTACTCTCACCAATAAAGAAGCCACCAGAGAAAACATCGAAACTGCTTTTATCGAACATTTAACCCAACAAGCAAAGTCAAACGATGTAGTCGTGTTTCACTTTAGCGGTTATGGAATGGGAGTTAATATTCCCGAGCCGATCGCAGCCGATTTAAAAATGGCTGACGCAACCGAAGCAGATTCTAATAATTTGATAAACGGTTTAGTAACTTCCGATGTTACTTCGTTAGTGAAAAATACGTCCGCAGTCAACGGAATATTAGAAGAAACCTTAATTCTCCTGGCTAATTCTCTAGCAACAGATCGAGTTACTTTAGTTCTCGATACCAGTTATAAAATTACTGAAAATTCTTTAGTTGGAGGACTGCGGGCCCGATCTTTGCCGGTTATTTCTCAACAACCCAGTCCAGAAGAACTATCTTTTCAACAAGGATTGAAACAAAAATATCCTCAAGCAATCGATCGGCCTCTATCGGGAACTATCTTACAAGCAACTCGAGCCGATGGTATTGCTACCGAAACCGTTTGGGATGGTTTTAGTGCTGGTTTATTTACCCATGCTTTAACCCAATTTCTTTGGCAAGTTACCCCAGCTAGCACGATCCAATTTTCTCTAGCTCGAACTACCGAAGCGATCGCATCTATGGGCAGTATTTACCAACAACCTAGAGCGGATTTTAAGGACAAGAAACCCTTATTGATGTATTATTGTCAGCCCGAGTCTTTGGTTGGTGCTGAAGGCTTTATTAAGGCAATTGACGACACTGGAAGTGTGGCGATCGATCTTGGGGGTATTCCAGCCAAGATTTTAAACAATTATGGAATTGGTTCTTGTTTTACTGTTGTCTCCAATAGATCCCAACAAGAATCTTTACCTAGCGAGGATCTTACATCTGCTCCCGAGCAAAGCGAGCCGATTTTGCTGCAAATTCGCTCCCGAGAAGGTTTGAGTGCTAAAGCAAAATTAATTTCCCAATCGAGCGATAATAAGCCAGAAGTGGGGCAACTCGTCAGAGAATCGATTCGCATTCTCCCCCGCAATTTAGGCACGATCGTCGCTTTAGATGCCCAACTTGAAAGGATCGAACGGGTAGATGGAACGTCTGCTTTTGCTAATATTAATTCAGTTTCTGAGGTTGTTATTGCCGGAGACGAAATTGCTGATTGTTTGTTTGGTAGGGCTAAACCGTCTCAAATTGAAGCTATTCAAGCACAAACAGATCCAGATACTGAACAACAAGCAACCGAAGATAAAAGTAATTCTTTAGGGGGCTACGGACTTTTTACTATTGATGGAGTTTTGATTCCCAATACTGTAGGAATTGCCACTGAAGCTGTTAAATCAGCCGTTCGTCGCTTAATACCTCAATTGGAAACTCTTTTGGCAGCCAAGTTATGGGGTTTAACCGTCAATCAAGGGTCTTCTAATTTAGCTGTTGAAGTAACTTTGGCTCTTGTTGAGCCAGAAAATAAAATCTTACTTAAACAACAAACTTTACGCTCTCTAAACTCCGGCGAAAAACAATTTGACAATATATCGGTTCGAGATTTATCAAATTTCACCGAACAAGATTCTACTGTGACGATCGCCAGAGGCAGTAAGATTCAATACCAAATTGAAAATCAAAGCGATCGCCCGATCTACCCCCTTATTTTAGGTTTAGATTCGGAAAGTTCTCCAATCGCTTTATATTCGCCGGAACTGAACGGTAACTCTACTCAATTAAAAAACACTGCCATTCTTCCGAGAGAAACTATCATCGTTCCCCAACCTTCAGCATCTCTTAATTGGATTGTTTCTGGAGCTAAAGGAATTAGTAAAGTACATGTTATTTGTTCGATCGCACCTTTCGAGCAAACTCTCAAAGCTCTTTTAGCCATGCAACATCTTAAAGGAGATAAAGAAAGAATCCTCGATCTACCCAACCCCCTCGAAACAGCACGGGCTTTACTCTTCGATCTTCATTCAGCTAGTGGAGCTAGTCCCAATATTACAGGTAGTTCGGGCGATGTTTGGGCTTTAGATGTTAGTGCTTGGGCTAATCTCAGCTTTGTTTATCGCGTAGTTTAATTAAATAATCGAGCGATCGGTTCGTTTGCTAGCTCCCCGATCGCCCTTTTTTCATGCGGATGGCGAGACTCGAACTCGCAAGGTCAGACCACACGCACCTCAAGCGTGCGCGTATACCAATTCCGCCACATCCGCTTATTACACCAGGAAATTATAACACATCGATCTGGATTGATAATTCGATCTATCTTAAAAAAAGATAAACTCCAGTGGAGCTGGGATCATCTCTCCTCTAGAATCGAGCAATATTACTAAAATTAAATAGATTGCTGCTAAGAATATTGAAATAGCTCCAGTGATAATTGCGACTATTTTTCCCCTTTGCATTAAATTTCTCTTATTTATTTGACTTAAATTGATTTAATATTTTGTTTTAAAATTTTTAGCTTTTAATATTTCTAAGATCTTCAATCCCTGCGATCGAGATTGAGGATCTTAGAATAACTTTCATTTAATGAAGCTTTAACTTCATTAACTCGTTAACTAAATTGATTCTTACCAGCCAGTTTGTGCTTTTTCTTCTACGTAAGCAGCAATGTCATTGATTTGCTCTTCTTTTAGACGACCAAAAGCAGGCATTGAACCTTTGCCGTGAGCAATTTGATAGGCGATCGAGCCTTCGTGATCTTCACTATAGCCAACTAGATATTTTTCCATAGCATCAGCACTCAAATTTTTGACTGATAAAACTACATTGCCACCACCAGCATGACAAGCACCACAGTTAGATGCGAATAATTTAGCTCCGTTAGCAGTGTCTGCTGCAAAAGCAGGACTAACGAATGAAAATGCTGCCGTTACTGCGATCGAAACTACAAATAAAAGTACTTTTTTCAAAGACATTCTTACTCTCCTGTGTGGTAACTAGACCAACCACAATAAATATCACAATTTGGGATCGTCGAGTCAAATTATAAGGGTATCCGATGCGATCGCGCAACAGGCTAAATGGGTATTTACGGCCTTAGCGATAAAAATTAAGCTAAATCGGGAAAAATAAAAATAAAGTTGAAAATTTTCATCGAGCGAGGAAACATTCTATGGTAGCCGAAGAGATGGCAGTGGTAGAAACCTGGAATTTAACTAAAGTTTATCGAACGGGCTTTTGGCTCGATAAAACCATCGCTTCTTTAAATAATTGCTCTTTAAGGATAAATAAAGGCGAGACTTTTGGCTTGCTCGGGCCTAACGGAGCTGGAAAAACAACCCTGTTGAAAACACTTTTAGGTATTATTCGTCCGACATCCGGAAAAGGCACTCTTTTAGGAAAACCTCTCGGCGATCGCTCGGTAAAAAATAGGATCGGTTATTTACCTGAAAATGCCTACTTGTACGACTATCTTACTGGTTGGGAATTTTTAGAATTTAGTGCCGATCTCTTTCAAATTCCTAAATCTGCACAAAAAAAGCGCATTCGAGAATTGTTGGATTTAGTGGGTTTAGCCGAATCAGCTGCTCGCAAAAAACAAATACGCAAGTATTCCAAGGGGATGCAGCAAAGGGTGGCTATGGCTCAAGCTTTAATTAACAATCCAGAAGTAGTGTTTCTTGACGAACCGATGTCTGGTTTAGATCCCCTCGGACGCTATCAAGTTAGGGAAATTGTTTTATCTCTCAAAGAACAGGGCAAAACAATTTTTTTCAATTCTCATATCTTAGCCGACGTAGAGCAAATTTGCGATCGCATTGCTTTGTTGGCTCGAGGCGATCTAATCTGTACTGGCTCTTTAAACGAACTTTTAGGCACGAAAGAGGGCTATCAGGTAATAGTTAAAGGAGGCGATCGCGAGAGACTGTTAAAATGGATTCCTAATTTAGCTTGGGATAATAATTGTTGGCGCGGCCAGCTTAAAGGTCAATTAGAAGAATTTTTAGCTGCGATCCGCCAAATGGAAGCTAAAGTTATTAGAATCGATCGAGCTAGACTCTCTTTAGAAGAATTCTTCGTCCGACAACTGCGCGAAAAAGGTATTCTTTCAAGTCGGTAATTTCAAAGTAGGGAGTAGTTAGTAGGGATAGAGTGAACTACTGCGGGGACAAGCCCGCGCAGCTTCCTATCCAACAGATTGCCTTGTAGTGGATTTCTTTCGTCCTCCACTATTTGGTCTTACATCT
>JAAUYH010208429.1_pt1 | contig 13053 bp, 13 predicted proteins | sample 7278061 | NCBI WGS metagenome assembly JAAUYH01 (sample SAMN14350203, study PRJNA611818) | marine sediment metagenome | isolation source: surface marine sediment (0.6m) | place: French Polynesia: Moorea | collected 2018-08
TCCGGTATCGCACAAGATGGTCGCAACCCGGCTGCCTGGCCCCAATTCCCTGCCCAGCCTTATGGCACCGGCAACATTAATGCCCGATGAGAGGCCGAGACACATGCCTTCCTCCATCAGCAGCCGTTCGACCCAGACCAGCCCTTCTTCATCGGAAATGCGATATTGCGTGTCCACCGGCGCGTCCTCGAGATTGCCGGTGATCCGGCCCTGCCCGATCCCCTCGGAGACGCTGCTGCCTTCCGATTTCAATTCTCCATGTGCATAATATTCGTACAGCGCCGCACCGTGCGGATCGGTCAGCGCGATCTTGATATTCTCGTTCTTGGCTTTCAGGCCCATGCCCACGCCGGCCAGCGTACCGCCGGTACCGACGGCGCAGGTGAAACCGTCAATATTGCCATCGGTCTGTTCCCACAATTCCTCGGCAGTAGTCTCGATATGGGCGCGGCGATTGGCGACATTGTCGAACTGGTTTGCCCATACAGCACCATCGGTTTCCTCCGCCAGCCGGCGGGATGTGTGCACGAAATGGCCAGGGTTGGAATAGGGCGCTGCCGGGACGGTGATCAGCCTCGCACCCAGGGCACGCAGCGTGTCCATCTTCTCGCGCGACTGGGTATCGGGCATGACGATGGTGGAACGATATCCCTTCGCATTGGCGACCAGTGCAATGCCGATACCGGTATTGCCGGCAGTGCCCTCGACGATCATCCCGCCCGGTTTGAGCAGGCCCCGCTCTTCCGCATCCTTGATGATGTATAGCGCCGCGCGATCCTTCACCGACGCGCCCGGATTTGCATATTCGCACTTGCCGTAAATGTCGCAGCCCGCTTCTTCGCTCGGACCTTTCAGGCGCACCAATGGCGTGTTCCCAATCAGGTCGAGGCTATTTGCAATGATGGTCATCAGCCTTCCTTAGGGATCAAGGCGATGCGCCGCAACATGCGAAGAATTTGGCCCGGGCAATGAAAGACTTTTTCGCCCGCCTGCGCTGATCAAGACAGGTCGAACTTTTCCGGCAGCATCCGTCCGAGCAATTTTTCGCAGGCGTTGACGTTTCGCTCGAATATCGCGTGGCTGATCATCTTTTCGTAAAGGGCCACAAGTGCCGGCCATTTGGCCCGGTCTGGCGCTCCCGCGAGCATGCCGGTCTGGTACAGCTGACAGGCAACCGCAATATCGGCCATCGAAATGGCGTTACCGACGAAATAGTGCCGCCCGTCGAGATTGGCTTCGAGATAATCCCAGAGCCTCGGCAGCTTCTCGTTCCAGGTCTTGCGCGCGGTATCGAGGTCGGGTTCCTTTCCCTGGAACAGATTGAACATGATCGGCCGGAACAGGTTCATGCCGCCCTGCATCGCCAGGGCGGTGTCGGCAAATTCCTCGAGCCAGAGCGTCCGTCCATGGTCGAACGCGTCGGCCGGGAACAGCGATGGATCGGGATGCTTCTTGTCGAGAAAACCGCAAATGGCGCTGCTGTCGCAGATCGTGCCATCCACCCCTTCTTCAGCTATCGAACGGTCGCGCAGCGTCGGGATGCTGCCCAGTGGATTCAGCTCACGGTACCAGTCGGGCGGTCCCGGGATCGACACATTCTCGCAGTCATAATCCTGCCCCTTGAGTGCCAGCACCGCTTCCACCTTGCGCTGGAAGGGCGAGAATGGCGATCCATAAACCAGGTAATTTGCCGTCATCTTGGTCGTACTCCCTGTGGCCCGAATGGCAGATCAATAGGCGAATTTCTGCCCGACCATTTCCTCCGACAATGCCCACAGTTTCTCGGCATTGCCAGGATCTACGGCATAGGATCGAACGCTGCCGGTCTGGTCGTCATCGTCGACTTCGGCGACGAGACAGTCTTCGAGGTACACGCCGCCACGCCCTTCCAGCTCAGGGGCGGTCGCTGCATAGCAGGTCGTGGCTGCACCGGCTTCGACGGACTTGAAAGCGACGCTCTCGCCCGAGTTTTCCTCCATCCGCTTCAGCAGGGCAGCAATATCCTCTTCGGTAAGGTGACGACCGAGATTGGTCTGGATACCGCCGGGATGTACGGCGAGAGCGTGTACACCCTTGTCCGCCAGCCGGTTCTCGAGCCCGACCGAGAACATGATATTGGCGGTCTTGGCCTGGCCGTAGGAAGCCCATTTCTCATACTCACGGTTGTTGAAATTCACGTCATCAAAATGGACCGTGTCGAAATGATGCCCCCGCGAACTCAGGTTAACGATCCGGGCCGGCGCCCCTTTCACAACGGCGGGCATCAGCAGGTTGGTCAGCAGGAAATGGCCGATATGATTGGTCCCGAACTGCGTCTCGAACCCATCGGCGGTCTCACCCTTTGGACAGGCCATGACACCGGCATTGTTAATCAGCAGGTCGATGCGGTCATATTTCGCCAGGAAGGCGTCGGCAAAGGCACGGACACTTTCCATTGATCCCAGGTCGCACGGCATCAACTCGATTTGCGCATCGGGTACCGATTGCTTGATCGCGGCCACCGCTTCTTCGCCCTTGGCAGGATCGCGCACCGGGATGATGATCTCGGCGCCCTTCGCCGCCATGGCCCGCGCCGTTTCCTGGCCGAGGCCCGATGCTCCGCCCGTGATCACGACCCGCTTGCCGGTGAGGTCTATACCCTCCAGCACTTCGTCTGCCGTCGTCGTTGCTCCGAAACTGCCTCGATCAGCCATTTTCTGCTCCTTTGGTTTTTCGCTTCTGTCAGTCTTTTTTATATTCGATTATGATTGCCTGAGCCGCGCGCTGGGCCAGCGCCCGCGCGCTATCGGTATCGGCACCAGTGGCCAGTGCCACGCCCATCCGGCGATAGGGCCGGGTTTCCGGCTTGCCGAATATGCGGATATCGGTTTCGGCGCCGTTTTCGCCCAGGGCCAACGCTTCATTTATCCCGTGAAAAGCGAAATGTTCGCTGTCGCGGTCGGCCAGGATCACCGCGCTGGCGCTCGCCGGAGCGGTCAGGGCGATGTCGGGAACGCTCATTCCCATGATCGCGCGCGCATGCAGGTCAAACTCGCTCAAATTCTGCCCGATCAGCGTGACCATGCCGGTGTCATGCGGCCGCGGGCTGAGCTCGGAGAAAATCACTTCCTCGCCTTTCACGAAGAACTCGACTCCAAACAGGCCCCAGCCCTCGCCGGCGCCGCTCAGGTCGTTGACGACCCTGGCCGCCATGTCCTGCGCTTCGCGCAGCGCCGCTTCGCTCATCGCGGCCGGTTGCCAGCTTTCCTGGTAATCTCCGCGTTCCTGCCGGTGGCCGATCGGGGGGCAGAACAGAATGCCATCCCTTGTTCGCACCGTGAGCAAGGTGATTTCATAGTCGAAATCGACAAACTGCTCGACGATCACCCGCTGCCGATCGCCGCGCATGTTGTCGACGGCATAGTTCCAGGCGGCTTCAAGATCGCTTTCGCTCTCGACCTTGCTCTGGCCCTTGCCCGAGGACGACATGACCGGCTTGATCACCAGCGGCAATCCGATGTCCGTAGCCGCGTTGGTCACTTCGGTAAAATTCTCGGCATAGTGATAGCGCGAGGTGCGCAGCCCGAGTTGCTGGGCCGCGACATCGCGGATCGCGTCGCGGTTCATTGTCAGCTGCGTCGCCCGGGCGGACGGTACGACATGGAAACCCTGGTCCTCGACATCGGCAAGAATCTCGGTACGGATCGCCTCGATTTCCGGGACGATCAGGTCAGGCTGGTGCTTCTCGATGACCTGGCGCAAATCGTAACCATCGAGCATCGAGAACACTTCCGATGCATCGGCAACCTGCATTGCCGGTGCGTCGGCATAGGCATCGCATGCGATCACATAGGCGCCGAGCCGCTTGGCAGAAATGACAAACTCCCGTCCCAGTTCGCCAGAGCCGAGCAGCAGGATCTTTTTAGTAAACGCCATGGATCATCGTCATAGGCCGCCAATAGCGATTCGTCATGCCGAACTTGTTCCGGCGCCAGACCGGTTAGGTCGCGCCGATGAAATCCATATCAAGTGAAGGATGACAGCTACGTCCCCTGACCCGCCATCATCTCCGCCATGCGTTGGTTGATTTCTTCCGGCGAGACGTCCTCGACATGTGTTGCGAGCGTCCATTCGTGACCAAATGGATCCTTTACCCATCCGGACCTGTCGCCCCAGAACTGGTCTTCGACCGGCCGGATTGCTTCTGCGCCGGCCGCTACCGCCTGTTCATAGGCCGCATCAACATCCGGCACATAGATCATCATGCTCGAGGTCGATCCGCCCCGCGCCTTTGGCCCCAGCTTGTCCATCTCGGGAAACTCGTCGGCCAGCATGACATGGCTGTCGCCGATGACAATATCGGCGTGGCCGATCTTGTCGCCCATCGGCATGCGCATCTGCTCGGTTGCGCCAAAGGCCTTCTTGTAAAATTCAATCGCCGCTTCGGCGTCGTCGACGATCAAATAAGCGGTAACGCTGTGATACCCGTCTTCTTTCCAATTTGCCATTTGCTGCTCCTCTTCCTGTGTCGCGATTGTAGCAAAATTGCATCACTGTCGCGAGAGATTCAATATTAGGATTGATATAACATCTCATAGATTCTAGTGACACTCCAGATTTCCGCAACATTGAGTAGTTCGATCATGCAAAACAAATTTCTTATCTCGACCGCCTCGTTAGCGCTCATGGCCTCTCCCGCCTTTGCACAGACCGAGACAGACCAGTCCGACGACGACTTTCACAATGAGCGCATGATCATCGTCACCGCGCCCTATGTCGAGCAGCTCGACATCCTGGCCGGTACATCCGCACTGACTGGCGAAGACCTGTCCGAGCAGGTGCGCGGCCAGATTGGCGATACGCTGACCAAACTCCCCGGCGTTTCGGCCACCAGTTTCGCCCCCGGATCGTCACGACCCGTATTGCGCGGCTTCCAGGGACCGCGCGTACGGGTATTGACCGATGGTCTCGGATCGCTGGACGCCGCCGCAACCTCGGTCGACCATGCGACGCCGATCGATCCGTTGACTGCCCAGCGCGTCGAAGTCCTGCGCGGCCCGGCTGTCCTGCTGTTTGGCGGTGACGCAATTGGCGGCGCGGTAAACATCATCGACAAGCGTATACCGCGTGACGTGCCTGAAGAGCCGATCCACATCGATGCGCTGGCCGGATTTGGCAGCGCCGCCGATGACTACAGCATCGCCGGGTCGGTTGACGTACCGCTGACCAGCCGCCTGGTCTTCCATGTCGACGGCAGCTTCCGTGACACCGACGATGTCCGTGTTCCCGGCTTTGTAATTGCCCCCGAGCTGCGCGCCGAGTTGCTTGAAGAAGCGGCAGAGGAAGAGGCCGAAGGTGAATTCGAGGAGGCCGAGGAGTTCCGCGAGGCAGCCAACCAGCGCAACCGGATCGAGAATACCGCGTCCCGTACCTGGACCGCCGGCGCCGGTCTCGCTTTCATCGATGAAGGTGGAAATATCGGCATTTCGATCAGCTATTACGACAGCGATTATGGCGTGCCTGGCCGGCCTGGCGCCGAACACCACCATGGCGAGGAAGAAGGCGAAGAGGAAGAAGGCGAGGAAGAGGAAGAAGGTCCAGTCACCATCGGCCTCGAACAGTTCCGGGCTGACCTGCGCGGCGGTATCAACATTGGCGGCTTCTTCGAGTCGCTGAATATCCGCGCCGGCTACTCAGACTATGAACATACCGAGTTTGAGGGCGACGAGGTCGGCACCCTGTTCTTTGTCGAGGGTATCGAAGCACGCGCCGAGCTGGTCCAGACCGAACGCAATGGCTGGCGCGGCGTGATTGGCACCCAATATCTAGCCCGCGATTTCAACGCGATCGGCGAGGAAGCATTCGTACCGCAGAATGACATTGAGACATTTGCGCTGTTCACGGTCCAGGAAGTCGACCTGGGCGACTGGGAAGTCGAAGGTGCGCTGCGTCTCGAGAACACAAATGTCGCTTCGCGCGTGATGAACTTTGATCGCGATTTCGACTCCTTCTCCGGCGCCATTGGCCTTGCCTATTCGCCGGGCGATGAGGCGCTGAAAATCGGTGCCAACCTGACCCGTTCGGAACGTGCGCCGTCGGCAGAAGAGCTGCTTTCCGACGGTCCCCACATCGCGACCCAGGCGTTCGAGATCGGCAACCCGAACTTCGGCACCGAAAAGAACTGGGGCGGCGAAATCTACGCACGCTGGAACAGCGATGACGTCAACCTCAGCGCAACGGTCTATGCCAACTTCTTCGACGGGTTCATCTTCGATGCCGCCACCGGCGCCGAAGAGGACGACCTGCCGGTGTTCCAGTATTTCCAGCGCGACGCGACCTTCTGGGGCTTCGAAGCCTCGGCATCGGCGGTCGTCGGGCAGTCAGGCGGTTTTGACTTCGTTGTTGACGGTGTCGCCGACTATACGCGCGCGAAGCTGGACAATGGCGGTGGCCCGGTTCCCCGGATCCCGCCGCTGCGCCTGCTCGGCGGGATCGAGGCCCAGAGTGCCAATGTCGATGTCCGCGCCGAGGTCGAATGGACCGACAGCCAGAATCGGGTGACCGCGTTCGAGACCTCGACCGACGGTTTCACCATGGTCAATGCCTCGGTTGCCTGGCGCCCGTTCGGCCGCGAAGGCGGCGTAACCCTGCTGGCTTCGGCCAATAACATCTTCGATGTCGAGGCGCGTCGTCATGCTTCGTTCACAAAGGATTTTGTACCGCTGGCCGGACGCGATATACGTGTCAGTGCAAGATTCAGCTTTTAGGGTGAACAAACATGCAGAAAATGATAGCCGCAGCGGCCATTGCGTCCATGCTGCTGCTCAGCGCCTGTGCAACGGTCAAGGGCCTGGGGCGGGACATTGAATCGGTTGGCGAAGCGGGCCAGGAAGCTATCGACTAGCTGGCTTTTGCTTTTTTCCGGTCGCCGAACCACATGATGGCCAGCGACACCTCGTAGAGCAAGATCAGTGGCAGACCGAGCATCAGCTGCGAGATGACATCGGGCGGTGTCAGGATCGCGGCCAGCGCAAATGCGCCAACAATCATGTAGCGCCTCAACCCCTTGAGCTGCTGGCGCGTAACCAGCCCTGCGCGGTTGAGCAGCAGCAACAGCACCGGCAGCTGGAAACAGACGCCGAAGGCGAGGATGAACTGCATCACCAGTGACAGGTAATCACCCATCGCCGGCAGCGCTTCCTGCGCCAGGCCGCCAACTTCGCCTTCAAAACCGATAAAAAAGCGGAAGGCGGTGGGCATCACGATGTAATAGGCGAGCGCTGCGCCCAGCGCGAACAAGAGCGGCGTCGCGATCAGGAATGGCAGGAATGCCTTCTTTTCATTGGCATAGAGCCCCGGCGCGACAAATGCCCAGAGCTGGTTCGAGATGATCGGGAAGGCGAGGAAAAAGGCGGCGAACATCGCCACCTTGATCTCGACGAAAAACGCCTCGTACAGCTTGGTGTAGATGATCGTGCCCTCTCCGGCGGGAAATGCAGCGGTCAGCGGTTCGACCAGGATGGCAAAGATCTCGTCAGCGAAGAACAGGCTGAATCCGAAGGCCACGACCAGCGCTGCCACCGACCATAGGAGGCGCTGGCGCAGTTCGATCAGGTGATCGAGAAGCGGCGCCTTGCTGTCGTCGATATCAGGTGTGCTCGGGTCGTTCATGACTTGGCACTGTCGTCTGGAGATTGCTGAGGTGCCGCGGGCGGCGCGGCTGGCGGTTCCGGAGCCGGCTCGTCAATCGCCTCCATCTTCGGCTCGGCTTCGCCGGGATCGGGCAACGCTGGATGCTCGCGCATGATGCGCTCATTCTCCGCCGCCCATTTCTTCTCCATTTCCTGCAGCTCCGCCTCGCGGACCATGGCGTCGATACCTGTGCGGAAATTGGCCATGACGCTGCGCGCCTTGCCCATCCAGCGGCCGGCAGTCGAAAGGGCGCGGGGCAGTTCGCGCGGACCAATAACGACAATCGCGATGATTGCGATGATCGCTATCTCGGAAAAGGAAAGGTCGAACATGTATCAGCGGCCCCCGCTACAGGCCTGCCCGATCAGCCAGCGGTCTTGTCAGCCGCCTTGCTGGTATCCGAAGCAGTATCTGCAGCCTTGCTGTCAATCTGTGGCGTCGGCTTGCTTGCGGCAGCTTCCTCGTCCGCAATGCCTTTCTTGAAGGACTTGATGCCCTTGCCCACGTCACCCATCATTTCCGAAATCCGGCCGCGACCGAACAGGATCAGCACCAACGCTGCTACTATCAAAATCTGCCAAACACTCGGTTGCATGCGAAAATCTCCTGACTACTGCCACCTATTTAGGCGCTTTCGGGTTCATTTTCCAGCAAAACACCATTTTGTTTACCAGGCTCATTCACATCTTCGGCGGCAAGTTCTTCATCCGCCTCGCTTTCCTGTTCGGCTTCCATCTCCATTTTTTCCAGCGCCAGGTCCACAGGGTCGAGCAAGCCGGCTGCTTTCAGGTCATCTATCCCGGGCAGGTCCTTGCGGCTTTGCAGGCCGAAATGGGTCAGGAATTCGGCGGTCGTCGCGTAGATGAGCGGCCGTCCCGGCACTTCGCGGCGGCCGGCGGGGCGCACCCATCCGGCTTCCATCAGCACATCAAGCGTGCCCTTGGCGACCTGCACCCCGCGAATGGCCTCGATCTCCGCGCGGCTGACCGGCTCGTGATAGGCAATGATCGCCAGCGTCTCCATCCCGGCCCGGCTGAGCTTGCGCAGCTCCTGCCGTTCGCGCCGCAACAGGTGCGAAAGATCGTGGGCCGTCTGGAAATGCCATCGGTCACCGGTCTTCTTCAGCACGATCCCGCGCGGCTCGTAATCCTGTTCGAGCGCCTGCAGCGCGGACTTCACATCGACATCTTCGCCGACATACAGCTTGATCTCGGCCACGGTCATCGGGTTTTCCGAGGCAAATAATGTCGCCTCCACAGCGCGCTTCGATGCGTCGATAACGTCCATCACCTCCTCCTCGAAAAGGTCGGATTCCTCAATCAGGCTTTCATCTTCGATTACGCGTTCAACCATTTTCAGTCGCCTTTATCCTGAGCGGTGCAAAGCTCTCTTCCTGCTGCAGCACCAGTTTTCCCTGCCGGGCCAGTTCGAGCGTCGCCAGAAAACTGGACGCCAGCGCCGACTTGCGCAGTTCCGCCGGTGCGCCGGGGGGCAGGAAATCTCTAATATCGGTCCAGTCAATCGCCTCGCCGAGCATCAGCGACACCCGCGCGAGCGCGTCTTCCAGCGTCATCACCATGCGCTGCTTGACCACGTGCAACGCTGGGGCATTGCGGACCTTAACCCGCGAATAGGCCGCCAGCAGGTCGAAATATTCGGCCTGCCACTGCCGGTTCTTGAGCACTTTCAGTCGTTCCGGCGCGCCGCGCGTAAACACGTCGCGTCCGATCCTGTCACGGGCCAGCAGACGCGCCCCGGATTCGCGCATCGCGTTGAGGCGTTCGAGCCGCATCTGCAAGCGAAGCGCGAGTTCTTCCGGCGAAGGATCGACTTCAGGGTCCTTGGGCAGCAACAGGCCCGATTTCAGGTAGGTCAGCCATGCCGCCATCACGAGATAATCAGCGGCTAATTCCAGTTTCAGGGACTGGGCGTCGGCAATGTATTTCAGATATTCCTGCACCAATTCGAGGATGGAGATTTCGCGCAAGTCGACTTTCTGGTTGCGGGCGAGCGCCAGCAGCAGGTCTAGAGGGCCTTCCCAGCCATCTATGTTGATCGTCAGCGCATCGTCTTCGGCGACGCTGTCCGGCGGAAAGAAAAATTCGTCCGATGTGGTTTCGATGTCCTCGTTCATGCCGCGGCCGCCATCAACTCATCACGCCGGGTCACCAGTTCGATGAAGTCGGCGTTATTGCCGGGTGCACCTGCAATCGTCTGCATGGCATTGTCGAGCCGTTGCCGCGTCTTTTCGGACATCGGCGCCAGGCGCTCTGCGATACCGATCATGTCATCCATCTTGGCCCAGCAATTGAGCGCGATGTCGCAGCCCGCCTGTTGCGCGCGCTCTGCCCGTTCGGGCACCGAACCCGACAGGGCCTCCATGTCGAGATCGTCGGTGAACAACAGGCCGTCAAAACCGATCCGCTCGCGAATGATCTCCTGTACGATGGTCCGTGACAGGGTCGAAGGTGTGTCCGCGTCCCAGGCAGTGAACAGCAGGTGTCCCGTCATGCCCATCGGCGCATTGTTCAGCGCCTTGAATGGAGCGAGGTCGGTTTCCAGCTCTTCGTCGCTGGCCGTGACGGTCGGCAGGGCCTTGTGCGTATCAACGCTGGTGCGGCCATGGCCCGGCATGTGCTTGACCACGCCGACCACGCCGCCCTTCTGCAAACCGTCGAGAATAGCCCGGCCGAGCGCAGCCACGCGCACCGGTTCGCTGCCCAGTGCGCGATCGCCGATCACGTTGTTTGCATCGGGCTGGCGCACGTCGAGCAGTGGCAGGCAATCAACCGTGATACCGACTTCGGCGAGGTTCGCCGCGAGCGCCTGGGCGTTGAGACGCGCCGCCTCGATCGCGGTCGCGGGGGCGATGTCGTAGAGCTTGTCGAATGTCTCGCCAGCCGGGAATTTCGGCCAGACGGGTTCGGTCATCCGCTGCACCCGTCCGCCTTCCTGATCGATCAGGATGGCGAGATCGTCACGGCCATGAATGGCCCGCAGCGCGTCGGTCAAGGTCCGCAGTTGGTCCTTGCTTTCGATATTCCTGCCGAAGACGATGTAGCCGGCGGGATCGCTATCCCTGAAAAACGCCTGTTCGTCGGCGGTCAGGCTCAGGCCCGAAACTCCAAATACCGCGGGTAACATCAGTTCAGATAGTCCAAAATGCCTGCATATCCGCGGATATCATGCGCAAAAAGCCGACTCCGGTAAAGGCGAAACCGCCTTTATCCACAGCGCTTCAACCGGGAAATCGCGCCAATCAGCGGACAACGAGGCAGTTTTCCCCCGCGGCCTTCAGATTGTTGCAGATCTGCTGTGCTGCCTCGACGCTGGGAGCGACGGCGTTCAGGCGATAGATCTTGCTGCCTTCAACCGAGCCTTCGACGATCTTCTTCGGAAGCGCGCCGATCGATTCAAATCGCCTTGCATAGCCCGACCACTCGCGGTCGGCGCCGCCCGCCGTGCTGTAGGCACCAAGCTGGATCAACACACCCGAAGCGGTTCCGGGTTCAGCGGTTTCCACCTTGCGGATCGGTGTTTCAAACTCTGCCGGCGGGCCGAGCTTGGCCGTCGTTTCCTTGCCCTCGCTGGCCGCGAAGCTGGCATCACCTTCGCCCTCGAATTGGCGTGCCTGTGGATCGTCCGGGCGGACCTTGTAATCGCCTTCCTGCGCCGCAATCAGTTCGCCATCGCCGTCGAGACCGCCGCCATCGCGGTTCTGCATCCAGTAGATTCCACCGACAATAGCAGCCAGCAGGACCAGGCCGGCACCGATGAACAGCGCGACACGAACCGGCGAATATTCGCCTTCATCTTCATAGTCTTCGGCAGACTCGAGCCAGGGCAGACGATCTTCCTCGTCCAGGTCCAGGCTATCTCGCGTTGTATCCGACATGGAATGCTCCCCGTTCTGCTTGAGACCGGCGATGCCGGTCTGTCACATTGATTCCGCGGCCTCAACACCCATGAGCGACAGGCCGTTCTTTACTGTCTGCCCGATATTCTTGGCTAAGAAAAGCCTAGCGGATGTCCTCTCATGGTCGTTAACCATTAAGATCCGCTTATCAGGCCAGTCATTGCCCAGATTGTAGAATGTGTGAAACGCCGCTGCGAGGTCGTTCAGGTAAAAGGCGACTCGGTGAGGCTCGCGTGCCGCTGCAGCCGATTCGACAATCCGCGGGAATTGCGCCGCCATCTTGACCAGGTCGAGTTCCTCGTCCCCGAGCAGATCGAGATGCGCGTCGGACGGTTCCAGGCCCTCGTCAGCCGCCTTGCGCAGCGTCGAGCGAATCCGGGCGTGCGCATATTGGACGTAGAAGACCGGATTGTCGCGCGAGGCTTCCATCACCTTGGCAAAATCGAAATCCATTTGTGCATCGGCCTTGCGGGTCAGCATGGTGAACCGGACAACATCCTTGCCCACTTCCTCGACCACATCGGCGATGGTGACGAAATTGCCCGACCGTTTTGACATTTTCACCGGTTCGCCGTCGCGCAGCAAGTGAACCATCTGCACCAGCTTCACATCGAGCTTGGTCTTGCATTCGGTCAGGGCAGCCACCGCCGCCTTGATCCGCTTGACGGTGCCCGCATGGTCAGCGCCCCAGATATCGATCAGTTCGTCCGCCGACTGGCTCTTCTGGAAATGATAGGCGAGATCGCCGCCAAAATAGGTCCATTTACCGTCGGACTTCTTGATCGGCCGGTCCTGGTCGTCGCCGAACTGTGTTGACCGGAACAAGGGCAATTCGACCGGTTCCCAATCGTCCAGAACCTTGCCCTTAGGCTGTTCGAGCACACCATCATAGACCAGGTCGCGACTGCGCAATTCGGCCTCCGCGGCGTCGGCCTTGCCCGCTTCGTGCAACTCGGCTTCCGAGGCAAACACGTCATGGCGAATTCCCAGCAGCGCGAGATCGGAACGGATCATGTCCATCATCTCGGCGACCGCTGCCTTGCGGAAAGTGAGCAGCCACTCTTCTTCCGGCGCATCGCGATATTGATCGCCAAATTTGGCTGCCAGGCCCTTGCCGACCGGCACCAGGTAGTCGCCGGGATAGAGCCCTTCCGGGATCGCGCCGATATCTTCGCCAAGCGCTTCCCGGTACCGCAGATGCGCGGAACGGGCGAGTGTGTCGACCTGCGAACCGGCGTCATTGACATAATATTCCCGGATCACCGTGTGGCCAATCGCCTCGAGAAGGTCTGACAGGGCGTCACCGACAACGGCGCCGGTTCGCAGGTCGACACGCTCGCCCGGTCCGCGCATTTGCGGTACCGGGAAGCGCTTGGCGAAGATATCGGCACGATCCCGGAAGGGCTCTATCCTGGCGATTACCTGGTGCCAGTCGGCAAAGGCCTGGCAGCCAAATTTGGTGATCA
>JAAUYH010126965.1_pt1 | contig 13052 bp, 13 predicted proteins | sample 7278061 | NCBI WGS metagenome assembly JAAUYH01 (sample SAMN14350203, study PRJNA611818) | marine sediment metagenome | isolation source: surface marine sediment (0.6m) | place: French Polynesia: Moorea | collected 2018-08
CCAAAAGATTGATTTAATTTTGCCTTATGTTGATAAAGCAGGTACGAAAATTGAATTACGAAAGTATGTGCCTAGAAAACAACTTATTCAAGAATTAAGTAGGATGGATTTCGTTATTAATTTTAATAATGAAACCAAGAATCAATTACCAAGTAAATTGATCGACTATTATTTGACCAAAAGGCCTATTTTATCGTTAGACTCTTCAGGTTTTAGTGTTGAGATTGTTGACGAATTCTTGGAGGGAGATTATTCCAATAGATATATTCATGAAAATCCTGAGCAATATAAAATTGAAAACATTACCAAAGATTTTTTAAATTTAGTTAAAGATGCCGACTAAGGTTAAAGAAGAAAGTTTATTTGCCTATGTGCTATTTTTGATATGGCCCTTTTTTGCTTCGCTGTTGTCATTCAAAGAGTACAAAAAAGGTTGGGCCAAAAATATGGTATGGCTCTTTGTAATTTTCTATGGCTTTACCTTTGTGATACTGGACGAAGGAATGGATTCAAATGTATATCGAGAAAACTTCTTGATTTATACGCTAAACGATTATTCACTTAGTGAGTTCATCTCCACGCTTTATTCTGAATCGTCCAAAGTTGATATACTCCAAGATCTGTTGAGTTATCTGGTTTCTAAAGTTACTGATAATTATCATATACTATTTGCCCTTTACGGTTTGGTTTTTGGCTTCTTTTATTCACGTAACATATGGTACTTATTAAGCAGGGCTTTACCTCATTTAAAAGACATCAATATAATTATTATTACATGTTTTGTTTTTGTGGTTGGTTTTTGGCAAATTAATGGGTTTAGATTTTGGACTGCTACCCATATTTTTGTCTTTGGTATGCTCCCCTTTTTATTTGAAAATAAGAAAAAATACATTCTGGTAAGTGCGTTATCCGTTTTCGTACATTTTTCTTTTGTGGTACCCTTAGCAATAGTATTGGCTTATTATTTTATAGGGAATAGACTGACTATCTTTTTTTACTTTTTTGTTGTAACTTTTTTTCTTAACGAAATTGATATTAGCCTTATAAGAGATAACTTATTCTATTTACCCGATCTCTTTTATGACAGAACATATTCATATTTAAATGAAGATTATAAGATCATTAGAGTAGAGCAAAGAAGTACTTATAACTGGTACGCTTTATACTATAGAAAATTTTTTAATTGGGTTTTATTCCTCCTGTCCATCATAATTTTTTATAGTGGTAGAAAAATAATGAAGCAAAACTATGGATTACTACAATTATTCAGCTTCGCACTACTATTTTTTGGTTTAGCGAATATTTTATCAAGTATCCCTTCAGGAGGTAGATTTGTGTCAATAGCTCAATTATTATTAGTGGCTTCAGTTTTCCTTTATATTCAATTAGAGACTAACTTGAAAGCTGTTCGGAGTGCCGTTCTGTTTTCAACTCCTGTTATTTTATTGTTTATTGCTGTTTCTTTGCGCATTGCTTTTGAAACAATCAGTTTAACTGCTGTAGCTGGAAACCCACTCATTTCTTTGTTTGGGGAGAATGATTTGTCGCTGATTAACTTGATAAAATAGGAGTTATAAATAGTTTTGTTTTGTTCTAAATTAAGTCTATACGTCAGAATTAAATGAATTTAAGAAGAGCAGTTGCTAAGAATTACGTCAATTTTAGAGGTTGGAGTTCCAAGAGAAAATACGTTGTCATTGAGTCTGACGACTGGGGTTCGATAAGAATGCCGTCTTTAGATATATATAAGTATTTATTGAAGAAAGGGGTAGGAGTTGATAAAAATTTATTTACAAAATACGATTGTCTCGAAAGTAATGATGATTTGGAGTTGCTTTTTGATCTACTATCATCATATAAAGATACCAAGGGTAACCACCCGGTGATCACGGCTGTTTCAGTAATGGCCAACCCTGATTTTGATAAGATTAGAGCATCTGGTAAGAAGGAATATAGCTATGAACTATTTACCGAGACTTACAAAAAGTACCCTAATCACTCAAGAGTCATTGATCTATGGAAGAACGAAGGGATAGATAAAAATCTATTATGGCCCCAGTTTCATGGCCGCGAACATTTGAATGCTAGAAAATGGATAAGGGCCTTAAACTCTGGTAATGATTCCGAAAATTTGGCATTTGATAAAAAGGTGCTATTAGGAATACAAAGAAAGGAAAGCGTTAGGAATGACTTTAATTATATGGCCGCGTTTGAGTTCGTTGATGATGAACATAAGACTGAGATCGAAAACATAACATTAGATGGACTTCAAATTTTCGAGAACATATTCGGTTTCAGGTCAAAATCTTTTGCGGCAAGTGGTTCTATAAGAGGAGATCATTTAGATAAGATACTGGCCGCTAATGATGTTCAATTTCATCAGCTGGGGCAACAATTCGTCCCACAGCCTGACAATACTCTTAAAATTGTCAATAGGTTTTGGGGTGATAAGAATTCATACGACCAGATTTACTGGAGGAGAAACGCCACATTTGAACCGGCCAGAAGCCCTAATGTAGATTGGGTTGATAAATGTCTAAATGACATAAAGATTGCATTTCGATGGGGCAAACCTGCTGTAATTAGTTCGCATCGTGTAAATTTTTCAGGAGGTATTTCAACTGAAAATCGTGATAAGAACCTTCAACAGCTCCATAAACTGATAAAGAGAATTTTGCACTTCTGGCCTGATGCAGAATTTATAAACAGTCAGCAATTGGGTAAAATTATGCTAACTAGTAAACGTAATGATGTTTGAAAGGTTAAAAAAAAATTTTATTAATATACCGGGCAAAAGAATAAAAAGAAAACTACTTGTTTTCGAATCTGATGATTGGGGTTCTATAAGAACACCGAATGTGAACATTAGGGATTTATTTTTGCGTAAGAAGTTGCTTTCTGATACAGACCCTTTTGCAATGTATGATACCATTGAATCAGAGGATGACGTCTTAAACTTGCTAAATATTCTTGGGAGGTATAGAGACAAAAATGGTAATCATCCCATAATTACAACCAACTTCGTGGTGGCCAATCCAAATTATAGTAAGATCAGAGATTCTGATTTTAGTGAATATCACTACGAATACTTTACTGAAACCTATAAAAGATATCAAGGCTCCTCTAGCACTTTTGACCTCATTTGTAAAGGGATTAATAGCAAGTGCCTTTATCCGCAATTCCACGCCAGGGAACATATGAATTTTGTTTTATGGATGGAATTGCTTAGGAAGAATAATAAAGATTTTATTGAAGCCTTTAATCATGATTTTTTCTCTATAAATTATCCTGTGGCAACGAATAGAAGAGAGAATCTAATGGCCACATATGATTATGATTCTAAGGAAGCTTTTGAGCAAATAAAAGATAGTATTGAAGATGGTTTAAGAATTTTTGAGGAAATTTTTAAAAAGCCAAGTGAAACAACCATTGCGCCTTGTTATGTCTGGGATCATGAGATCGAAAAAGTATTTTATAAGAACGGAGTCAGATTTATGCAAGGCTCAAGATTTCAGCAAATTCCCAAACCAAATTCTAGCCAGTTTAGAAGGAGGTTTCATTATAGTGGTCAAAAGAGCGAAACTGGGCAGACTTATTTCATGAGGAATGGTTTATTTGAGCCTTCTTTAGACCACCGTATCGATTGGGTGGATAAATGTCTTGAGAGCATAGGCATTGCTTTTAAATGGAACAAACCGGCAATCATTGGAACCCACCGCTTGAATTACATGGGGTCATTAGATAAAGAAAATAGGGATACCAACCTCAAGAAACTGGAGAATCTCATCAAACAAATCTTAGAATATTGGCCAGAGGTCGAATTTGTTTCAACAGCAGAATTGACAAAGCTGTACGTTCAACCCGAAGAATAGATGATCGATAGTTAATATACTAGCAAATTATTAGTAGAAACTAATGTCAAATAAGAAGAGAATATGTATTGTTTCACCTTCAATGAAAATGGGAGGTATAGAACGGGCTTTAACAGTTCTTGCCAATTATTTTTGTAACCAGGGGTATCTGGTTTCTTTTATATCAGCACAGGGAGGAGAGCGGTTTTATGAGCTGGACGAGAGAATTCAATTTTTCGAACCTAAATTAAATAGAAAAAGTGGTTTTTTAGGAAAGGTCAAAGTTTATTATGAAATTGTTGTGTTTATAAGAAAAACGGTTCAGAAGATATTGCCAGACGCCGTTCTGTCCTTTGGCGATGCGTTTAATCCGCTGGTCTTACTGGCTTTAACAAATACAAAGTTCCCCGTATTTATATCAGATAGAACCAGTCCTGATTTTCATTTCAACAGTATCATTCGATTTGGTAAAAAATACTTGTACCCGAGATCAAAAGGCTTTATCGCTCAAACGAAGAGAGCAGCAGATTTTAAGATTAAAAAGTTTGATAATAAATTGAATATTAAGATTATTCCGAATGCTATAAAGGAAATAGATGTCGTTGACGAGCCTAAAAAAAATATCATTGTAAGTGTTGGCCGGTTATCGTATGAAAAGGGGCATGACAGATTAATTGAGGCATTTGCAAAATTAAATGGCGTTCATAATTGGAAGTTACTGCTCGCAGGTTCGGGGCCTCTATTAGAACAGCTGAGAAAGTTATCAAAAGATCTTGATCTATTTGATAGAGTAGAGTTCTTGGGTAAAGTTCAAAACATAGATAGACTCTTATCTGGTGCATCAATATTTGTATTGCCCTCAAGGCTTGAAGGTTTTCCAAATGCGCTCTGTGAAGCCATGTCAGCAGGGCTTCCATGCATCTGTTTCGACAGCATACCCACGGAAACAATTGTGGAGAATAACGTTAATGGCATTGTTGTTGAAGAGGGCGATATCGAACAATTGGCTTCGGCATTAAAATTCTTAATTGAGAATGAATCAGAAAGAAAAAGAATAGGTAAAAATGCTATTGAAATCAAAAATCAATTACAAGTTGATAAAATTGGAAACCAATTTTTATCATTTATGTTTCAATAATAAGAAATGAATTTATTATATAAAATATACTTCTTTCTGCCCAATTTCTACTGGCTAGGGTTTGCCGGTAAGATAATAAACAGATTGATGTCAAGAACTTTAAAGATTCTCTTTGAGCTGTTTGTACCACAATACCTTAAAAGAACATCGATTGATCAGGGTTTGGGGGTTACAGAACAGAAACGTGAGGTTAAATATATAGTTTCATTGACTTCTTTTCCGGCAAGAATTAATGATATATGGATCAGTATTGAAACCATATTAAGACAAAGTGTTAAGCCCGATGAAATAATTTTGTGGTTGGCTAAGGAGCAATTTAAACAAGAAGACTTACCTGAAAGCTTAACGCTATTAAAGCAAAGGGGCTTGACAATAAAATTTTGTGATGATTTAAGGTCACATAAAAAATATTATTACACTATAAAAGAGTACCCTAAAGATTGCGTAATTACTCTTGATGATGATTTATATTATCACAAAGATGTTTTAAAAAATGTAATTGAATTACACAAAAAATTTCCGGATCTGATTTGTACAAATAGAGCCCATGAAATTACTATTAGAAATGATGAGGTATTGCCTTATAGAAAATGGAGGCACAATTCTACGAGCAATCTAAAACCATCAAATTTATTAATGCAAACGGGTGGTGCGGGGACACTTTATCCCCCAAATTCACTAAGTCCTGACGCATTTGACAAGGAATTGATAAGAGATTTGTGCTTTCATGCCGATGATATTTGGTTAAAATTTATGGGCTTTATAAACGGAAAACAAGTTGTGACAAATTCGTTGTACAATAAAGACTATATTACGGTCGGAAAAACTCAAAATGAAAAGTTGGTCACCACAAATGTTTTAAGTGGTGGAAACGATACTCAATTAAAAAAGGTCATGGACTACTTCAAAATTAAAGCTTCAGATCTAGTGAATGGTTAAGCATCGTTTGAAGTGTAAAATTCGATAATAATATGGTGCAACGTCTGCTAAAAACCGTTAATAATTAAAAAAAGAATAATCAAAAATCAATTGAAAAAATTAATCGTTGGTATTACCGCCCCAGAAAGTGTCATTTTAATAGAAGGTCAGTTACAATATTTTAAAGAATTGGATTATGAAACCTATTTATTAGCCCCTAATCATGAAAGGGTTGCAAATTTTTGTGAAAAAGAAGGATGTATTCACCTTCCAATTGATATAGAAAGAGAGATCGCATTAGGAAAAGATATCAGATCTTTAAGAAGCATTTATACACACCTTAAGCAGGTTCAACCAGATATTGTGAATTTCGGTACACCAAAGGTAAGTTTGCTTGGTTTATTCGCCGCGAGATTATTGAGAATAAAAACCAGAATCTATACATGTAGAGGCTATCGATTTGAACATGAATCTGGACTTAAACGTACGATTCTTAAGTTCTTCGAAAAATTCACCGCCAGCTGTTCCCACAAGATAATTTGCATTAGCCCATCAGTTAAATCTTTTGGTATTCAAAACAATCTTTTTTCAGATAAGAAAGCATCTGTTATTCATAAGGGCAGTAGCAACGGTCTTAATTTGGAAAGATTTGATCCGAGTTTAATTGATAATGAAAAACGAAAAAAGAAAAAAAGAGAGTTGGGCTTGCATGATAATGATTTCGTTTTTGGATTTGTCGGAAGATTAGTCGATCGTAAAGGAATTAATGAGCTCTATGAAGCTTTCAATAGACTTTATTCTGCCAATGATAAACTCAAACTAGTAATCGTTGGACCAATAGAAATGGAACAAATTGCAGATAAAACCCTAATCGATAAAATGAACAGCCATAAAGGGATAATTATGACGGGAAGGCAACTTGATGTGCCATTGTACCTCTCTTTGATGGACGTTTTTGTTTTGCCGGCATGGTGGGAAGGTTTTGGAAATGTACTGATCCAAGCCGCTGCAATGGGTAAGCCAATAATAAGTACCGATGTAACAGGATGCAAGGATGCTGTTTCCAATGGGTTTAACGGAATATTGGTTGAATCCAAATCTGTTGAAAAATTGACGGCTAAAATGCTTGAGTTTTACAATAATAAAGAGCTTCGAGAAACGTTAGGAAAAAACGGAATTTCTTGGGCGAAAAACTTTGACAGTAAATTAATTTGGCAAGGAATGGACGCTTTTTATAAAAAAGAATAAAACTATTTATTATACTAAAGTTTTAACAGTACTTTTGAAAAATATTACAAAAAAATAGATTGTATGGAGAATGATTTTATAGAAATACTTAAAGATGTTTTTGAAGTCGATGAGATTGGCTTTGGAGATAGATTCAGAGATTACGATTCTTGGAGTTCATTAACGAATATAGCCCTAATAGCGATGCTCGATGATGAATATGATATAATCATAGACGATAAGGAGTTTAGGGGTATTGAGACCGTTGAGGAATTATTTAATGAGATTAAAATAAGAACCGCTTAGCCGTTACTCAATTCATGAATGACGTATTTACTTTAAAGGGTAAGGAAATATTAATTACGGGAGCTTCGAAAGGTATAGGCAGGTCCATTGCTGTAATATGTTCTAAAAATGGAGCAGAAGTCCATATTACGGCAAGAAATAGTGAAGGTTTGGAGAATACGATGAACTTAATGCATACGAATGGGCATGATTTACATACGGCAGATCTTGGCATCACTGAAGAAGTCAATGCTCTGGCGAAAGAGCTTCCCATATTGGATGGACTGGTTCTAAATGCCGGCATTGTTAAAACAATGCCAGTGAGATTTATTAAAGAAGAAGGAATTGATGTTACTTTTGATGTAAATATAAAGGGCTCTATTTTATTGATTAAACAACTTCTAAAGTTGAAAAAAATTCGAGAGAATGGCTCTATTTGCTTTATTTCTTCAGTGGCTTCCAAAAAAATGACCGTGGGAAATGCAATTTACAGCGCTAGCAAAGGTGCAATTAATTCATTTACCAAATCTCTGGCACTCGAACTGGCGCCAAAGGGAATAAGGGTCAATGCTGTTTTGCCCGGAATGGTTAAAACCAATATCCTTCAGGATAGCTCTATTTCTGAAGATGATTTAAAAAATCACCTCAACAAGTACCCTATTGGTCGTTTTGGGAAACCAGAAGATATTTCTTATTTAGTGGTTTATCTGCTATCGAATGCGTCAGCATGGATGACGGGTTCGCTGTTAACAATAGATGGAGGCTATTCAATTAGTTGATTATGAAGAAAAATTTGGTAATTATTGGGGCTGGTGGTTTAGCAAGAGAAGTATATGATCTTGCTCTGGTATGTTATGGGAATGACCCCAATTTCAAAATTAAAGGTTTCTTAAGTGATGGTCCCTCGAACATTCAAAAATTGGGCTATCCTGGGGTATTAGGCAATGTGGCAGAATATGATGTCATGGCTGAGGATGTGTTTATTTGTGCAATTGGCAATGTTCGAGATCGGAAAAAAACCGTAGAAATAATAAAGGGCAAGAACGGAGAATTTATAAATCTTATTCATCCATCGGCAATAATCTCACCAAGTGCCAATATCGGCATTGGTGTATGTATTAAGGCTTTTTGCGTTATTTCAAATGATGTGTCAATCGACAATTATACCTATTTGCAGAGCTCCGTAATTATGGGTCACGATGTGAAAATTGGAAAATATTGTCAGATAAATTCTTTTAGTTTTTTTGCCGGACATGTAACAATTGCTGACCTCGTATCGGTAAATGCAGGGGCGAGAATTGTTCAAAATGTGAAAGTTGAAGCCGAGGCTATAGTTGGTATGGGAAGTGTCGTTTTAAATAGAGTAAGGAAAGGTACAACCGTATTTGGTGTTCCTGCGAAACGGTTAAAGAAAATTTAATTGGTTGTAAATGGCTTATTCAGTTTTTAATTCCACAAAAATAGCAGGTTTGGCGACCACTTTACCGCTCAATAATGCATCTTTCAATGAAGATAACATAGCTAAACGTAATTTATATAGAGCTAGCGATTTACAGACTACATCTGATTTTGGCTATATAGCATCTAAACGAATTCTTGATGAAAAGCAAATTCCTTTAGAAGAAGTTGGTGTACTTATCTTTGCCTCGAAAACCCCAGATTACAGAGGTCCGGCTACGGCTGCTGTATTACAAGGACGTCTCGATCTTTCTCAGGATTGCATCGCGTATGATGTCAATGTTGGTTCCATAGGATTTGTTTTAGGAACCCAGATAGTTGCTTCTCACCTGGAAAGCATAAATAAGAAATATGGATTATTGATAACCGGCGATACGTCCACAAAGCAAGTTTCTGAACATGATAATTCTTTGAATTTTTTTAATGATGGTGCTGCTGCAATTTTATATGAAAAATCAAATGATCAACAGCCTGTTTCAATTTGTACAAAATCGTTTACTGATCATTACGATGATTACATGATTAACAAAGGTGGATTTAGAAATTACAATGATGATAATTCAAACGCGGCTACCAATAATAGATCAATTGATAATAATTATTTAAAGATTGATCAAGAGAAGTTTTTAAGATTCGCAGAAAAAGAGATCTCAGATTCTTTAGTCGAATTTCTTGAATATTTTAATCTAAAGGAAACAGATTTCGATGCCTTGGCATTACATCAGTTCAACGAAAAGTCATTAGGAAATTTAACAAGGAAATTCGAAAAATCGTATGACCAACTACTTATAAATTTTAATGAATACGGCAATACCTGTGGAAGCACAATTCCGTTATTGTTATCTGACGCATATGGAGATGTTACAGACGAGGTAATTCGCATATTAGCCTGTACTTACGGAGAAGGCTTTTCTTTAGGAATAATGGACGTATCTGTAGTTACGAATGATATTTTTGAAATTACCAAAACTGATTACTATTTTAACGAAGGGTTTATCACACATAAATAATGTTATCAAGTACATTTAAAAATATTGCTGTTGAAGGGATTTCCGTTGCATTACCTACACAAAAAGTAGCTGTAGATACCTTTATCGATTCCTTTGGTGACGAGGTAGTTTCCGGTTTTAAATCAATGACCGGGGTTGAGAGTATATCTAGGGCAAAACCTGAACAAACGGCTTCTGATTTAGGATATGAAGCAGCATTAAACCTATTAAATAAGACAAATTGTAAAACTGATGACATCGGCATCCTAATATTTGTCACTCAAAAACCAGATTTTCGGGTACCTTCAACCGCTTTTTTGCTACATAAAAGACTTGGCCTTAGTGAAGATTGTATTTGTTTCGATATAAATTTAGCATGTTCTGGTTTCGTGTATGGGTTACAAACCGCTTTTTCGATGCTTGACAATTCTAAATCAAAGAAGGCATTACTCATAACGGCAGATACTTCAATGAGAACGCTCTCACCTGTTGATAGAAGTATGATTATGCTTTTCGGAGATAGTGGCTCAGCGACATTGGTAGAGAAGAAGACCTGTCCTCAATCGACACGTTTTGCCTTTAAGACCGATGGTAAGAGATTTAAAAGCATCGTTACACCCGCAGGTGCTTACAGGGCTAAAAAAATACCGAATAAAACTGTTATGTGGGAAGATGGTATTGAACGATCTTATTATGATACTCAAATGAAAGGTATGGATGTATTCGGTTTTTCAATAAGCGATGTGCCGAAATTAATGAAAAGTTTCATGGAAGAATTTGAAGTTACTTCTGAAGACTTCGATTTTTTTACGTTGCACCAGGCAAATAAATACATACTTAAACAGATTTCAAGAAAAGTAAAAATTCCCATGGAAAAAATTCCGATTTCATTAGATAGATATGGAAATAATAGTAGCAATTCAATACCTTTAGTAATATGTGATCACTTGGTAAATGCGCAAAACAAAACTTTTAGGTTGTTCATGAGTGGCTTTGGCGCTGGTTTATCATGGGCGTGTGGAGATATTCATTTAAATTCAGATAAAATATTTCCAATTATAAGAACAGACAACTACTTTAAGGGTTAATTAATTTTAATAAATATGGAGAACATAAAGAAATATAATAAAATATTCACAGCTGTTTTCAACGTGAATGAAACAGATTTGAATGGTGACTTCAGCATTACCTCTGTAGACAATTGGGACTCAATTACTCAGTTGACCCTTGTTTCAGAGTTGGAAGATGAATTTGATATCATGTTGGACACACAAGACATACTCGAATTCCAATCGTATGAAGAAGGAAAGAAAATAGTAAAAAAATACAATATTGAATTGTAACATATTTTTAATGATCATATGATTCTAAAAGGTAAGGTCGCCCTAATAACAGGCACTAGAAGTGGAATTGGAAAAGCAATAGCCGAACGCTTTGCCGAAGAAGGTGCTATTGTCTATGCGAATGCCAGAGAAGATAATTCTATCGATTCTTGGGCTAAAGCGATATCAAGAGACTTTAAGACCAAGGTGATACCATCCTATTTTGATGTAACAGATCATAGTACGGCTAAAAAGAAAGTTTTAGACATCAAGAAAGAACAGGGCCAACTGGATATACTGGTAAATAATGCTGGAATTGTATCCTATGAGTTACTTGCAATGACTAGCCTGGAAAAGTTAAGGGAGATGTTCGAGGTAAATGTTGTTGGAATGATTCATTTAATGCAGATTGCTTCAAGACTGATGTCCAGACAAAAGTCAGGATCTATTATCAATATATCAAGTATTGTTGGTGTACAGGGAGTTAAAGGACAACTCTCATATTCTGCTACAAAAGGAGCAGTTAATGCATTAACAAAATCTGCTGCTAAAGAATTAGCCTCCAGCAATATACGTGTAAATGCCATAGCTCCGGGAATGGTCGAGACCGATAGATTTAAAAAAGTTTTTGAAGAGAAGTTTAGTTCTCGAATCGAAGATATTGGAATGGGAAGATTGGCCAAACCAAAGGAAATTGCCAATACCTGTATATTTCTGGGCTCAAATTTATCTGAATATGTTTCAGGTCAAATAATTGGAGTTGACGGATGCACAAATTTTTAAAAACTTAGGTATTCTTTATGTTTCTTGATTTAGATCTTAAAAATAAGTCATCAATTGCTGTCATAGACGATACAGGCAGTAAAATTACGTATGGTGATTTGTTACGAGTTTCATCAGAATTTTATAGCTACATAAATAAAAGAACTTTAATTTTTATTTTATCTGAAAATAAAATGGGTTCTTTAGCAGGATATGTGGCCTGCTTGAGTAATGCTGTCGTACCTTTAATCATAAGTGCAGATACAGATGCCGATTATATTGAGGTCTTAACGAACACTTATAAACCAGAATATATTTGGTTACCCTCTGAATACAGCGACAAACTAAGCTTTGAAAAAGTATTTGAAAAATTTGATTTCACCCTTTTGAGAACAGATTTAAAAGGGTATCCAATGAACGACAAGCTTTCGTTACTTCTTTCTACTTCAGGATCAACAGGCAGCCCTAAGTTTGTTCGGCATACTTATAAAAATGTTAATGAGAGTGCGAAGAATGTGGCTACATTTTTCAATATTAGTCAAGAAGACCGAGCTATTGCAATTTTACCGATGCAGTACACAATGGGTTTATCGGTAGTCACAAGTCATCTTTATGCCGGCGCCACGGTATTATTGTCAGGCGCTAATCTTACAGATAAAAATTTTTGGGACTTTCTTAAAGATAATAAAGCTACGAGCTTTACCGGAGTACCATTCAGTTTTGAAATTCTAAATAGACTAAGATTCTTTAGAATGGATTTACCACATTTGAAACTAATCACTCAAGGTGGAGGTAAATTGTCAAAAAAATTATTTCAGCAACTCGCTGAATTTTCGAACAAAACAGGCAAGAAATTTATTGCAACTTACGGGCAAACTGAAGGTACCGCCAGAATGGCTTTTTTACCGGCAAGCAAGGCGACGGATAAGATAGGAAGTATAGGTAAAGCGATCCCTGGGGGTAAGTTATATATTGTCGATGAAAATGGTAAAAAAATTAACGAACCAGATACGGAGGGCGAATTAATATATGAGGGGCCTAATGTAACCTTGGGATATGCATTAAATGGTCATGACCTCATAAAGGATGACGAAAATAATGG
>JAAUYH010175624.1_pt1 | contig 13051 bp, 7 predicted proteins | sample 7278061 | NCBI WGS metagenome assembly JAAUYH01 (sample SAMN14350203, study PRJNA611818) | marine sediment metagenome | isolation source: surface marine sediment (0.6m) | place: French Polynesia: Moorea | collected 2018-08
ACCGCCTTTGTTTTTGCGCACCGTCTCAATTCTCCTGGGCATCGATGCAACCAAATAACGAAATTAGCTATCGGGTAGACTATTCCATAGATTGGATAGAGTATGAAACAGCTCAGTAGGATTCTTCGGACACTTTTTGCTCCTGTAGGTCCACCTTCATGAGCCATCATACATTCTTGATACAATGGCGGTCTGGGTTTTGCGGCGGCCGATTCATACGTCCCACTTACTCATTAGCCAAATACATAGCAATCGATTTAGCGCGATGCGGTCCGCAATTGCCCTCTAGTAATACAAAAGATTCTATACAGCAATGAATATCGTAGACAAACGGCAGTATGTGGTTGTCTATCATTACTAAATATGCATGACGGTCAAAACTTCCTATACTTCTAACGGAAGGCGTTCGTCCATGTACAGAAAATTCACCTCACACAGATAGAGTCTGGTAGCCTGATTTGAATGTAGGAAACATAACCTGTTTACATAATCTCTGTCCCGCTCGTAGTTTGATTGAAACGTTGGACGATAAAAAACAGGGGATCAAAACATCCTTGTAAAATGTAACATTGTAATAGACAAAGGAAAATTTCCGATAGTTTTTCTTCCTTTCTTTCTTTTTCAAAATAGTCTTGGACTTATTGCGTATACGGCGGATCATATCAGTAACCGTGCATTTTTTGATACCATAGTATTTCGCAATGTTAACATGTTTGACACCAACACACAACATATCATAAATCGTTTTGCGGGTTTCAGGCGGCTCCGTCTTCGCCCCCTTCGTTCTCGGCTTGGCAAACTTGGTTGTGGGATTCCAACTGCTGCGGTCTTATTGCGTTAAAATTTAATATTCTGGCTTGTTGCAATGAAATTTTGAACTCAGATGGGTTTATATCGTTTTGGCCACCCCCTCGTATCATGACTTAAGTTCAAGCTGATTCATCTGTGCCGTGCATCCATTCTGCAAACGTTGTGATGTGTACGCGATGCATGCTGTGCTGTAGGGCTTTGCCAATGAGCAGCGCAGTCTCCGCGCCGTAATAATTACGTTAAATACTGCGTATCTATACTGCCCTGTACAAGATTCTGACGTTGCGTTTCATTATATTCGCATCATAGGTACTGTACCTACTTAATACCGGTTGTCATCTTCTCCACAGTCCCTTCTCATGCTTCATTTGTTATTGTGCCAAAGTCTTCATAACAAGGTTTGTTTCCCAAATTATCACCTCTTACAGTTGTTCTCATATTGTTCATGCCCCTTCACTATTCCGCTCTTATTATGATGGTTCATGAGCATGGTTTTGTATCCATTCTTCTGAGCCATTGATGTACATCATCTTCGCTATAAATTAAGTTATCCTCTAAATAGAAGTTACATCGTAGGTAATACAAGTTCCTAGTAACGATTGCATAGCGATTATAGTACGCAAGTGAGAAGAAAAGAAGAGATTGCTAAATATTGATGTGACCCCAACAGCAAGAATTGTCAAGTCGTGCTATATTTGACGTGCACGTAATATCTTCACATCTGTACTTATTAGAACTATTCCTATTGCTAAGATACTGTTTCTTCTTGCAATGATTTGGGCCGATTCACGAAGCATACCTCATTCTTCGAGGCGATAATTTGCAAACAATATATTGATGGAAATGCTTCAAGCTAGTCATTTCTGTTGTCTTCGATCATTAATGCTCGGCAATATACCAATGAAATAGGCTAGAGAATGCCTTAGGTGTATAAATGGCATGAATACTTACCTTCTCATTAGTTCAGCATTTCATGTGAAGTGAAAGCGGGGTGCAAACTTCATCAGAGAGTGAATGGAGAATTATTGCTGACGATCAAAGCTTGAATTAATGGTAATATTTCAGGGCAATGTGTAAAGTGTTTGCAACGAACGTTGTCTGGTTCTCTTGATTGGTGCCTGCCACTTCATTTTCTATTAGTGGAAAGTATGTTGCATGATTACAGTTTGCTTTTGGTTTCCACCGCATTCCGCCTTTTTTTGCACCATACCCGACAGATGACAAACTTGCACTTCTGTAGTACATGGCAAGATTTCGTTCTAGTGCTGTCCATTATGTAATGTGCCTCGGTACCAGTTCCTTCTGACAAAAAATTCGCACATGGTCAGGTGCATGCGCTACAACTCATTTATTCAGCTGAGTTTCGAATCATGAAGTAATGGGATGAAAGAAAGAGTAATCTCTCCATTTCTTATGGCAGGTACAGGAACGAGTCGGTTATAACCATTCTGAGTCACAGTTTGTTAGGTTTTGTGTGATGTGAAACCACTCCATCAATACATCATTCCCATCGTGTACAGCTTGAGTACTTCCGCTTCAGTTCCCGTTGGTGTCTTAGGTAGTACGTTGATAGATAGTTCAAGAAGGTTTCGATATGCAACGACAACGACGGATGTGAATTTACAGACAAAAAAATCGAGAAATTTTAGGCGAAAATAACACCAAATGACATTGAATATGCAGCGATTAGGGGACTCGATATCGCCGTGTACACCTTTCTGATAATCTTTTCCTTGTTTCAGTCGTGGTAGGGGAGATCAAGGACGGTAGATGGTCGTTGTCAGAGATAGATCATATGACTAAAACTCTGGACCGAAAAATCTTCCCCCCCTCGCAAATTTTGAAGTACAACTAGGGCATTCTACTGCAATTGCAGTGTCATCGCATACTACTCAAGTGGAATCAAGCTGTGAAAATCCTGCTGTACAAGTTAAGCGTAGGCAAGGTGGTGTTATCACTCCACAACTGCCTCCGCATCACTATGGCTTTATGTCTACTCGGTTTTCTGATTCTGAGTAAGCTATGTATCATCAGATATCCTAGAAAGTCAGAGTATACATCGGATCAGACTCAGGCAGGGTAGGTAAACGATCTATGAACGAGTCAACCCCAATATCTTTTGCATTTTTTTCTGAACGTCTAATGATTCGCATACACCGCTTACGCGTATGCAATAGATTAACAATGGCCTACAGTGCCGATTGCTATTTCTTTACTTTCCTTATCGTATTTACGTTTGCGCTATTACTCTGTGAACACGAGAACAATGTTTGAAGAACTATTCAGTTCTGTCTACAGGCAGATCCATCCTGGATTGCCTCAGGTTTTACTTGCTGAACATGTCTGCTCAGGCAGTACAATGGATCAGATGGAAAGTACACCACAAGGAAAAGCAGAAGAATCAATTGATATCTATTCTAAATCATTCAGTGTTCATCGAATCCGAACATCAATATAGATGCCCATATTCGAAGAACTGAAATTTGCGATACAAACAACGGTGGAGCCTAAGAGAGCATACCTGTTCTTTACTATCAGTACGAGACAGATGAGCGAGTTATAGTATTTGGAAGCGCTCCCGACATAATACACGCTCTGCATGCTGACGAATACACCTTGAGACACTCGTTGACTGCGCGATAGTACCTCTTCGGCTTTCAAATGTAAGGTACTATGGCTAAAGATGACAAGAACCCGTTCTACTGAGAGCTACTGACGAATTTGTCCAGGTTAGGTCAGAAACCCGCACCTGACAAGTTCGAAGTAACCGTGCTCGGAGACGTGTCACCCAAACGTGGGTTTTTGTCCATATTTATAAAACAGAACGAACAAAATGTACTATGCATGATTCCGAGCAAATTCTTCGGCTCTTAGTATCCTACGCTACATCCACTGAACACCCAATTCCATACAATCACGTTTCATGAATTTTGGAAACCGACCCCTATATACGAACAGACTACCTCGGTTCTAAAGGAAATGCCTGGGGTACTAACAGCACATTTCTCATTTGTCAATTTCGATAATGAAGAGGACGATGAACAATTTTTTCCAAACATTTCGAAACTGTTACACCACCACCTTCCCGACGCAAGATCCGTGAAGTACAACCGAGTAAAGCTACTTGTTTCATCGGCTCAACATTTGTTCTAGAAGTTCCATCATGTCGAATCCATGACTGTTCGCATCCTTGGAATCTTACAAGATCCAGTTTCCATCAGCCGAGCCATTTTAAAGCCAAATATCGCGCTAAGGGACGCCAAAGCACAAGAACAACCGGGATCGATACTCTTATTCTCCTTCGAATTCCACCGTCAATCGTATTATCGTGCTCATGCAGGGTTGGGAGCCGCTCACTAATCATAGAGAAACCATAGGCTGTATCGGTTGTCCACTACCCTATGTTGGCTCTGGCTTCATTATCCACAGCGTCTTCAACCGTCGTAAGAATGTGCTTTTAGTCCAAGTCGTTGGGAACTGGCGGAAGATATGTGCACGCTCCGTTGAATCATTCAAGACGTTCACACCGTTATGTCCTACTACTATCTCTCGTATTTAGGACATACTTCTGTGTGGTGTACTGTGTGCACAACTATCCTCTGCGCAAATTAGATTCCACCAGGACGGATCAATCTGGTTCTGCATAATGAACGTTTAACAGCAAACTGGTTTATGAGCAAGAATTCGGTCAGGTCGTTCAGAGCATTACAATACGTCATCATGTGCTCTACATTGAGAATTGCTGAATTACTGTCATTCCGCACTGTTTCATCAACAGTAAATAACTTCCCTGGCACAGTTGCAGACCAAGGCGTGAAAATCAATTGGGCTTGTTTAAGTGTGCAATCCGAAAAATCACTGTTGAATACATCTTGCATGAATGCATTGCCACCATCAGATTTCAAGTACACTGTTTTAGACCATGCATGATTCCTTATACGGAGGAAAGCGGCAAAATGATGTTTGAGGTACATCAGAACGGTTCGTACAAAGGATCTGACACTTCCCATTTCACACACGAAGTGAACCCAAACCACCAAGTAAGGGAATTACCCAGTCAATAATACCGCGAAGAATCGTAATGGCATCCATTGCTTCTCCTTAACATGGGTCCGAAGAAAACACGAGAAGCCACGTATACAGGTCATCAATAGTTATCCATATAGTTCATAATATTGTATGTGTTTTCCGACTTGTACAGAAACAGACTGAGACATTCGCCAAATTTGTTCTATTGCGCGTGCGAAGAGCATATGGATTAACGACGCAGTGAATATGTAGTTTCAACTGATGCCGAGTGCGAAGCTCGGGTCGTAACAGAGCTGAGACCAGTGAAAACAATGTCTTGCTCCGAAGAACCGATGAACGCAAGCAAGATATGGGATACTTCCGACTATAGCTCACCAACAGTCTAAACAAGCTCTTCACTCTGTATTCTCGTGCAGAAATTGATGCATCGGAAGGGCAAATATGGAGCCTTTTCGCACCCGGACCGGGTAATCAATTTTTCATGTGACAAACATTGTTCTTAGGTACAAGAACCACTATGAAGCAATGATTATCAGCTCATTGACACCACAGTGGTGAACTACACCAATACCATGTCACTCCTTTACGCTGATTCTCTGTGTCTTTACATGAAAGCAGTACCTCTCGCCAGCGATAAAGGTATCGCCATCTGCAAAACTTTCCTTCATTCTGTGCAAATGTATTGCAACCCTTGCGGGATGATTTTCAACTCTCAAAGCAGAAGCGAACAAGTTTACGATGAAGGCACCTGCGAAGAATCGGCTCACTCTTTTGCTGTTGTTCCACTCTCTAGCCTGCGCAAGAACAGAGGCGAATAAGAGGGCAATTTAGCTGTCCAATGTTCTCAGCCTAGTTTCGAAGTATTATCAAAATTCTAGATTAGACGTAACAGCTCTATCTGGACGAATACAAACGACAGGTTGCAAAGCAAATCCACAGCTAATTCATGGTACTGTTATGAACATTAATAAAGAAGAGCCGTTGAAGGACGGTCAGAATGGTATATATTTGTTCACACTTCGTTCTTCATTATTTATTATGCGAGAGAAACCGAAGGACGCTGCACTACGCTCGTTGGAATATACGATGACCACACCCATCGTAAAGAAAATCGTTCCCGTGTATGCAAAGTTTTGCTCAATGTGGATGAGCTCACTCAAGAAGGTGATTGCGTGTCATGGCCGGACCTTGCTACTAAATTCCTTCCCCCTGACACCTGGAACATGTGCTGGTACATCGCACCGAATGGTCGATAAGCTGTTGCCCTGGAGAACACTTCTTTATTTATCACACCGTGTTACATGACTAAGAACAAGTGCGATCGAGATCTCGAAAGGTTTACGAACGTAACTCTGGAACGACATCGTGATGCAGTCCAATTTTACTTGCATTATGTTCAGTATATCATCAATAACGTTCAGAGTGTGCTGGAATTCGACAAAAGAGGTAATCTAGTTGCAGATGTGCAATCATTTATTACCAACGCGAAGAAGCAAACGGATCCTGTTCGATTACAAGAGAGCGCGCATTCTACTCTTTGGGCTTACTCTCAAAGATTGCTTCCTCAAATCTCGGAACCATTTATCGCAAAATTGACGTGCAATCTCGATGTCCTCCGTCCTAACCTATCGTTACCCGTTGAACATTGGAACAATCCACCTCACATGGTCCCATTTTCAGAGAACGAAAAAATCTGCTAATATCTGATATTTCTTTATAAATATGCATTTCTAGGCACCACGACGGTACCTAATTGCATTGGGCCTAGTCTTTTCGCTAATCGGAAATGCCAATACCGGTGACGGCGAGGGATATTATTTGGGAAACTGAGTGTGCGATAGTTTACGACGTACTGAACTAGGGGAAGAATATGTCAGTGGGAAATACTACTGTACAACGAATGAGTGGGCCATGGACGGGATGATGGTGCGATTGAAGTCGACTGAGGTTGCATCTATAACAAATAAAGGTCTGTCTTCAGCCCATCAACGTGAGATTACTACAGTATGGGCCTAGCTCAGCTGTTTTCGCTATGTGAATGACCCTCGCCAGTTCGGAGAAGACGTAACCTCGGTTATCTACATCCTAATCTGCGCGCGAACTTGGTATGTCGGACGGATGACTCTGTTGCGGTTCAGAAAGTGAATTTGGCCGATTACCGCATGCTGGCATGAAGTAAGCCACGCTATTATTTTTTCCTGCGCTTGCAGACCAGACTAGTTCCCGACCAGGATTTCTTTCTTTGTCCACACCTCTGACGTTCGATTTCAAACTACAATAAGAGCAGAGGCTTCTTTCAATCCCCAAACATAATTCTAGTGTTGTCAATACTCATGAATACATTGCGTCGGTAATAGAGCATAAGATCCGGCAAATGAGGCAAGGTTATCTACACACGATTAGTTGACTGAGAAAAAGGATAAAGATTGGCATACATTACCGGCAGAACCAAAGAAATCCTGGTAATCAACCAAGTCCCGTAAAATGCAATCGATAATCCGACGGACGTCATCGCTTGTTCCAGTAAGCCCCGACACGGTTGATGCCACTTCCGGTTCGAGAATATCAAAGAACGATTGTGTGCCGTTACTTAATTTTCTTGATTTCCCTCTTTCCTGGACCGTGTCTATCTTTTTTTCTTTCGCTTGCGAAGAAATTGCAATACATCACGAGTAAACGACGCTACATTTGTACTCTCCAAATTAAGGTTTGGTAAAATAGATCTCTACATTCTTTTCTTCGAATTGTGAGTAGAATTCCGTCTAAAAATCGTCCGTTCTGCACATCGCGATAGCTCTAGTGCACGCTTTGCGTTCCATTGAATTGTTAAAGTTGCACGACTCTCTTCAAATTCCAATCGACCTTCTTCAGAATGGAACATGTAGACCGAGACGTTACCATACATTCCTAATTCTGTATCTGTACTCTTCTCATTTTTCAGTCTGATCCAAGTAGCATAGTACTCAAGGTACTCTGCTCTGTGAGAGCTGGGAATTATGAATGTGTACCCTGCCGCCGATTCGAACCATGTTCCATTGGATGAAAAAAATCACACCTTTCCGGTGAGGACGAAATGTCATCGATAGTGAACTGACATATTGAACATCGCATCTCAACTAGCACTTGATTTCTGAATTTTGTTATACCTCGGACGGTATACGGTAGGAGTGAAGAACTCATACGGAACGATGTAGTCCGCATTGTAACACGGCGCCATATTGTCCCCATGTTCACAAAAGAGGTACTAAATCGAAACGTCACATACACCTCAATTCTCCACAGTATTGTTCGGCCTGCGAGACGGAGTGCAGTCTGATGAATCCATTCATGTACGGTATACACAAGCATTAAGTCTGCCTTGGTTTGTATTCACAGCATATACACTATTTCATCGCATCATACATGGTGCGACCAATAAAAGTGAACCGTTGAGTAGGTTTAGAAAAAGTATAATCCAACACACGATTGAATCCCCAAAAATTGCCGTCATAGGATCATTACTTCCTCAGTCTGAAGAGTTTTGCCGAATTACAAACAGTACTGTCAACCGATCTACATCACCCATCCACAGACAGCTCAAAATAATGTATTGTTAAGATACTCATTAAATTATCTTGTTTTTCGCTGTTTAAATTTGGCTAGATAAGAAGGGTCCAATGTACCGGCCAATAATGTTCGAACACCATTTGTTGAATCTCCAAGCCGGATATTAAGCGGCGGATTCTACGGCTCCGATTTTTGAAAGGTAAAGTTGAGTCGACTTACGGTTTCAGTCAAACCGTGCACAGTCGTTTGCATGACTGTTAGATTACAGGAGGAGCTGGTTACATAGCAGATCCTAAGGCAAGCGAAAAACGTAGCTTGAGTTAGATTTATTATGTGCTTCATAACACATAGTTTGTAGATTATGAACTGATTGAATCATTTATTTTTTCACAATTCATCAATTATTTGATTAAAGACTACTTGAATTTACAATCGTTTCAAAATTCAAAATTTGATTAGATACCAAAGTAGATTTGTAATTTCATTAGGTAAATTTGGATCTGAGGCACCATCCTGTAATTTAATCAGTCTTTAGCACTGCTGAACAAGCTCCGCGAACTTAAATTGAAAAATTTTGTAAAAATTTGGCCAGAATATGAAGTCAGACAAATCAAAGCGGTAGCCTTTAGTAAATAAGACAATCGGTCGCTTAAGAACAGTGAAATCTGATAGCGCAATGGGGAATCGCAGGTATCTGCAACTTATAAAAGACTCCACGAATGCAATTCTGCATGAATCGGTGAATTGACAGCTTATATTTGGTGAAGAATTCGATGCATGTAGCCGAACACACACTCTAAATTCAAAAATGAAAATAATTTGGGTACAGCGTGCAAAAGGCGATTGCCCTTTTACTGTCAAAACCGTGTTCCATTCGAAATATTTCGAATCAGATTCCGAATCAGAAATTTTTGTTCACCGATAGTTCGTGAGTTGTTGTGGGAGTTAGTGAAGACGATTGCAATTTCTTTAGGGATCCAGGACTTTTAAGGCAGTAATAGATACATTTAAAAGCTTATAGAAAGGACGAGAGCAAAAAAATCCATGGGACTGAATAGATAAAATAATTCAGCAACTTCAAGCTTTGATGAAGGACCTTCCCGCTAAATCCGAGAAGTTTCGTCATATGGTGCTCTTCGTAACATTTTCAATATGCAAGAGTTGTGTTGTTTACGGCCTGTCTCCTAGGAAGAGCGGAACGGGAAGGAGGATGCACATCTCAAGAAGTCCTAATAAACATTGTTCTTCGTGCCAATGGTGATTATATCTATTATCTTTCTGTTCAGCATATTGGTGATTGCCGAGAGCCTATATGTATTTCTGAATTGCTTCCCTCTGCTCTGACCGACTGAAACAGTTCTAAAGAGATACATGGCAGTACAGTAACCAAATATGAGAATAGAATCGAAGAAATACGGAATACATTCTACTTCTTAATGAAAATTTAGGCGGACAAGAACCTGACGTCGAACTACCTGATCGAAAATTGAGTTCTAACAGCCCCGATAAAGTACAAATGATCTCGATTTTGTTACGCTTACTGAAATCAGGCACTGGTTTTATATCCTTCGACAAATAGTTGATAATTCTTCACGACGGAAATACGGAATGCATTAATTTCCATTTGGTTCACAGAAAAAAATACTGCAGGATTCGAGATAATTTTTACCGCAATTAGGAGATTTAACGACCCTATTCAAGGAAGCGTGGCCCAGAACTTTAACCATCACTACTTTGGAGTGTTAGACTAAGGGGCAATTTTAACTAGCGATCGAGGAGACGAAGACAAGACTAATTGTAGTCAGAGAACAATTATTCGTTTTTCACAATGCGCTTCACTCTCTGCCCCTCTCGGAAAATGACAAAAATGCATTAGATTACTGCCCTATAACGATATGCTTGATGAGGCTAGAGATATTTAGAACGCTGCGGATTAGTGAAATGCCTGAAAAGGATGAGACGAGAGCTTATATAGGCAGAAAGGAGTTGCAAACTACATATGATGAGCGAATTGAATCACATGAAAATCTTCAGGATGTAAAGGATAAAAAATCGGGATATGTAGCCACTAAAAATCGCATCAGTTTGAGATTCGCTGGCATCAATTCACACTTGTTACATGAGATTTCAAGTTTAGCTGCCGATGATCAATTGAAAAGGAATATCAACCAGTGTTTGGAGCCATAAGGAGTCGGTAGGGCACGACTTCCAATTTAAATTTCGGATTAGTCGTGTTTTAGTCTACAAGGAAAATGTATTACGAATGTTTTAAGCTCCTAATACACGCTTCATAATATTGAAAATTTTTCTTCGCTTGCAGATCTACTCGTCGAAATTTTTCCTTTCGTCGAATTTTGTTCCAGAATTTACTTTACTGAGTCCTCTTTTACCCAGAACAAGAAGTATAAGAAAAAAATAATCAAAAAATTAACAGCGCTCAACAAAGATTAGGAAAAATCCATTCCCTACTTATATTAAACCTGTTAAAAGCATGTACTTGAAACTACACGCTATTTGAATGAATTTCCGATTGAAGAATTTTTACAAGCGCACTTACAACTACTCAATAATTTAAATGCGCGTGAAGTATATACCCGAAGCACTATTGAAAGTTCTGTAAACCCCCGGACATAAATTTACGGTCGAACTGTAAAATTCATGTTTTTCCGAATTTTACCCCTTGTGCACATCGGACAAAGCCCAAAGCAACGCAGAAGAAGAAGGCAGATGCGCGTTCTAACGTCCTCATACCTCGAATTCAACAACGCGACGCGCGTTTGGGTGCCATCAAGTGAATCTGAATTACGGTCACTTTTGACGCGCGTCACAAATTACGGTCGGGACACACATTGGCATTTTACGAAGCGCTGCGGATCTAATAATCAGTAAGGTTTCCTCTCCGTGTGTGGCACTGCTCTGCTCGACACGGCATTGACTTGATTAGCTTACGAACGTACGTTAACTCTATATTATCCCACTCATACCATAACGCTTCTTTCAAATCTTTAAAAGAAGAAAACTGACGTCCACCTTCGTACAGCCGCCGGGATAGCTCTCCCCATAGATTCTCTATACAGTTTAGGTCTGGTGAATGGGGTGGCCACTTCATATCAGTAATCTCTGCCTCCATAAAATAGTCTCTTGTATATTTCGTGGAATGGGCAGGAGCCCCGTCTTGCTGAAATACACACCCCTGTGGGTGGTGGGCTTCAATGAAAGGCTCTAAATGGTCCTGCAGCATCTTTACATACGCTCCGGCATTCAGTGTCCCGTCCAGAACAACCAAATCGGTCTTGCCCTCCCATGAAATTGAGGCCCATACCATTATCCCACCCCACCCCGATTACGCTTCGAAAAGAAGTCCGCCGGGAGACGTTGGTCCGCCCAATAATGGGCGTGGCCATCCGGGCCATCCAACGAAAACCGTTTTTCGTCTGAAAAGATGACCCGGCGCCACGCCGCGAAGCGAATGAATGCGTAGTTATCTGCCCACTCTTTCCTTGCCTTCTTGTTTTCAAATGTGAGTAAAGGCCGGCTCTTGAGAGGGCCGAAACGCAGGTGTTCGTTAGCGTGTAATACCCGCTGTATAGTACGGACGGATACAGGCAGGCCAGACTCCCGCTGCACCTTCGCCGCAGTCATTCGCCCTCGACGGGCAATTTTGTTCACGACTCTAATTGTACGTTCGCTCAACAATGGGGGCCGGCCTTGCTTTTTGAGGCTCCGTCCTGCCCGCTTTCTAGAAATGTAGTCGTTTACGCAGCTTTTACTGCGATTTATGGCGTCTGCAATAGCTTTCCCTGAGTAGTTTTGGTCCACCAATACATTAATCTTTGCTTTTTCCGTAATGGTCAAATTATGTCGCCTTCCCATCTCTCCGTTGCCGCTCGCCCTCGAAGGCCGATACTGAAGGCCATCTTACAGGTAATCGGCGTTGGAAGGACAGAATGTAAGCTTTGGTTCAGTCGTAAATAGTTGCATCGTGCCCCGACCGTAATTTGTGACGCGCGTCAAAAGTGACCGTAATTCAGATTCACTTGATGGCGCCCAAACGCGCTTCGCGTTGTTGAATTTGAGGTATGAGGACGTTAGAACGCGCATCAGCCTTCTTCGTCTGCGTTGCTTTGGGCTTTGTCCGATGTGCACAAGGGGTGAAATACGGAAAAACATGAATTTTACCGTTCGACCGTAAATTTATGTCCGGGGGTTTATAGTAGGCTCGGTTTGTGCGATAAAGGGACGCCGAACGAGAGTGGATTAGACTAGGATGTTCAAAGGATGATTCCGATCACTACTTTACAGTAGTATGTAATTCCAGTCGTTCTTACGCGAACGTATTGCTCGGTCACCTAGCGAGCGCCGCATTCTGTACAGCTTGATTGTGCTGCAATGAAGTTCTGGGAGAGAATTAGGAAACTAACTTCAAGTTGTTGTTCATCCAACGCTGATGGGGAGGAGGAAGAGTTGTCAATGACTACTGCAAAACCGGCAGAGGGATCTGGCGAGCAGATTAGTAGGCCGTTGTCGATTCAATTGTCTTCATCAGTTAATCAGGTCACTCTAACACCTGATGTATGTTTTGCCGCAGTTGCGATTGAGTCACCTTATCGTAATGATAGCACGTACGACACTACCGCTAGTGTGTTTGTGTGGCAGAAAAACATCG
>JAAUYH010049455.1_pt1 | contig 13050 bp, 8 predicted proteins | sample 7278061 | NCBI WGS metagenome assembly JAAUYH01 (sample SAMN14350203, study PRJNA611818) | marine sediment metagenome | isolation source: surface marine sediment (0.6m) | place: French Polynesia: Moorea | collected 2018-08
TGTTTCTCGCTTACATGCCACAATTTATCCAGATGCGAAAGGTGGACATGTTTTACAAGATTTAAGCACCAACGGTACTTTCGTTGATGGTCAAAGGATATCCAAACGTTTCCAATTAAGAAATGGAAATCGGATTAACATTGGTCCTTTTACTTTGGCTTATTCTCCAGATTCATTAGAATTACTGGATAGTGGTAGTCAAATTCGTCTTGATGTTGATCGCCTCACACGCAAAGTGAAAATCAAAGGTGGGGCTGAAAAGGCTATTCTCAATGATATTTCGTTAGTTATTGAACCTGGGCAGTTAGTGGCTTTAGTGGGGGGTAGTGGTGCGGGTAAATCCACTTTAATGAAATCATTGTTGGGAATAGAACGGGTATCATCGGGTACAGTGTATCTGAATGGAGATAATTTACGTCAAAATTGGGCATTGTATCGCTCGCAAATTGGTTATGTACCCCAGGATGATATCGTCCATCCCGATTTAAGAGTTGAAGAAGTAATTGCTTATGCTTGTAAGTTGCGATTACCTCCCGATACTGATGTTAGACAAATTGTAGAAACAACTTTAGAACAAATAAAACTGACCCATGTCAGAACTAACTTTATTCGTAATTTAAGTGGCGGACAGCGTAAGCGAGTTAGTATTGGCGTTGAACTTTTAGCCGATCCTAAATTATTCTTTTTGGACGAACCAACTTCCGGTCTCGACCCTGGTTTAGACAAAGAAATGATGCGGTTACTACGAGAACTTGCGGATCAGGGTAGAACAGTGGTGCTAGTTACCCATGCTACTGCAAATATTGAAGTTTGCGATCGCATTACATTTATGGGGCGTGGTGGGAAACTATGTTATTTTGGACCACCAAAGGAAGCTTTAAGCTTTTTTGACATGCCTTCAGAAGATTTAAAATATTTCTCAGATATTTATATCAAACTAGACCAAGGTGGTGCTCCAGCACATGTAGTCCAGACAGTTAATAATTGGTCCCAGAGATACCATCAATCTCCCCAATATCAAAAGTATGTTACTAGGCAGCTAAAACCAGGTGAAGAAAGTAAATTTAAAACAGACGATCGAATTCATACGGGAATATCTCCACTTAAGCAGTTGTGGTTGCTTTCTAAGCGTTATTTGCAATTAGTTCTTCGAGATCGTTCCAGTATTATATTTTCATTGGTATCAGGTCCGATTGCGATTGCTTTAACGGCTTGGATTTTAAAAGATGAAACTCCCTTAAACAAATTAAATCCTGCAGAAATTACTCAAGGACCATTAGCACTGAAGTTACTGTTTATTTTTAGCTGTATTGGTATTTGGGTCGGACTTTCTAGTTCGGTACGGGAAATTGTTAAGGAAGCTGCGATTTACGCCCGAGAAAGACTGATTAATTTGGGTTTATTTTCCTACTTAGGTTCAAAAGTTCTTATTCGTTCCGGTTTAGTCATCCTGCAAACTCTGTTAGTTACAGCAACGGTTTTAATTGGTTTTAAAGGACCGGAGTATAATCTAATTCCTTGGGCTTTAGGTTTGGGAGTTACGACTTTTTTAACCTTGTTTGCCAGTGTCAGTCTCAGTTTAATGATTTCTGCTGCTGTCAAAAATGAAAATGAGGCTAATAGTATTTTGCCTTTAATTATGATTCCCCAAATAATTCTTTCGGGAGTTTTATTTGAATTAAAAGGAATATCCGCGAAGCTGGGCTGGCTGACAATTAGTCGATGGTCGATGGGTGCTTATGGATCGCTCATTGATGTCAATGACATGATACCTAGCACAACTCCAGGTGCACCATCTTTTGATGATATATTTACTGCATCTTCTGTATATGATGCTACTTGGAAAAATTTAGGTTTAAACTGGGGTATTTTACTGTTACACTCCGCAATCTATTTGATTGTGGCGTTGATTCTACAAAAACGTAAAGACATTGTGTGAATTTGGGAGTCAGAAATCAGAAGTCAGAAGTCAGAAGTCAGAAGTCAGAAGTCAGAATTATGCGCAATACCTACAGTACGCTTACGCTAGGTCGCGCATCGCTTCGCTAACAGGAGTTAGGAATCAGAAGTTAGGAGTCAGGAGTCAGGATTAAGGAGCTAGAATCAAGAAGAACAAGAATTTACTTCCTAATCCCTAATTCCTAATCCCCAATCCCTTCTTGAATCCACTCCAAATGTTGGGATAACAGCTTTGCTAAATCATATTTTTCTAAGATTGTTTCTCGTGCTTTCGCCCGAATTGAAGACATTTGGTTTGGGTGGTCGAGAACTTCTTCTACGCGATCGCAAATTTCCTCAGGTGAGAAGAAGTCTACTAGTAAACCATTAACACCATCTTCAATGACCTCGGTAACAGGAGCGGTGCTAGAAGCAACTATTAAACAACCTGTAGATAAAGCTTCTAGCATTGACCAAGAAAGTACAAATGGACGAGTTAAATAAACGTGAACGGAGGAAGCTTGCAAAACTTGTAGGTATTGATTGTAAGGAAGTAAACCCGTAAAGTGAACTCTATTTAAATCTAGAGATACTTTATTTAACATTAATTGTTTATAAGTTTTGCCATCGGGAAGCTGTTTCCCATAAGCAACTCTATCCTCACCAACAATCACTACATGACAATCAGGTCTTCTTTGCTGAAGTAAAGCTACAGTTTCGATAAATTGCGGAAAACCTCTATACGGTTCCATTCCCCGCGCCACATAGGTGACAATTTCTTTTGCGTGGGAAAGGTCAAGATTTATTTCCGGTAAGATTAGTTTTGCTCCCGGTTTTGGTTGAAAATATGTTGTATCCACACCATCATGGCAGACAGTAATTTTACTATGATATTCTGGTGGGAACTGCTGACGCTGCCAATAAGTAGGAGAAAGACCGCGATCGCAACTGTAAAGGTCTATGAGAATGGGAGCATTTTTGATGCGAATTCGGGCTTCACTATCTGCATTTAATGGATCTGTAGAATCAAAGTCTGCATCCGAGCCATGGGCGTGATAAAACCATTCAAAATAAGATAATAACTTCGCTTGAGGAAAAATATCTTTAATAAATAAAGTGGGACCCCAACCGGAATGACCGTAAACAACATCTGGAATAAAATTCTTTTTTTTAAGTTCTTCGGCTAAACGATAGACAGCTTGACCTTGAAGAACAGCTTTTTCTAATGGTTGGACGTAATGATGTGTTTCCGGTCGCACTTCTCGTGAAGGACTATAAATTGCTTTATAAACACCTTTCATAGAACCATCACGACGGTTAGTACCAAAAATAACTTGATTATTAGAATCTGAAGCTAACTTTGCCGCTAAATGGCGAAATTGAGCCGGAAAATTAGGATGTAAAAATAAAATACGCATAACCTTGATTTAGCAAAAACTCATGAGTTTGCCAAGTAAACTAGTTTACATTAGCTTTTATCGGTCGTTTGGTGGTCTAATACTCTTTATATTCCCTGAGGGAAATTGTAAAAAAATTGAGAAAGTATTTTGTGCTGGTTGAAACTCCCCAAATCCTCTCTAATTCATAAATAGGGATAGTTTAATATTTTTTTTAATATTTTTTTGATAAAGAGAGTTGATTTTCTAAAGTAATAATACCTTGTTTTATAAATTACAAGTATTTCGCTTTAAAACTAGGTCCAAACACTAAATCAAATTTAACAAAAAAGATACTTTTCATACTCAGTACTTACATCAGTATATTTACATCGATTACAAGTAAATTAACTTAATATTTGTATCCTAATTTCCTTGCTTTGAGAGGCTGATTAATTCTGTTGATTATTCAGTTTGATGTGAAGAATTTAATGGCTGTAGTAGGAAAATTAATTGTTTAAACAAACTGATTATACATTTATTCGGAAATATTATTAGTGTAATCACTATGTTTGTGATTGTATTAATTCAGTCATTATATGAAGTTGGCTTATAAATTCATTCTTATATCAATCTTTATAAAAATATGGTGTTTCAGTAATGTAGCTTTGTTATTGTATGGCTTAATTAGAGCAAAAGAGATTGAGGAGCGATCCAAGACCTCTTTTTTTATAGTTATTTTGAAGTTATAAGATTTTTACCAAATTTTGATTGATGCGTTGATTTGGTAGAAGCTAAGCCGAATGAATGGGATTTTTGTTTTTTGTCTCTCCCTCACACAATACAACCCATCGTAGTTCACAACTAAATTATTAAAGGTTTTTAAATTGAACATGAATAAAATTACCGGAAACAGAAATTCCAATATTATCTTCGGTACTCTACAAAATGATTTAATTAGAGGTTTGGGAGGAGCAGACAGAATTTTTGGTTTTGATGGAAGTGACATTCTCATCGGTGAGAGCAGTACTGACATTTATGAAGCTGACCCTCCAGAAGGGGGGAATGATTTCCTCGATGGAGGTAAAGGAGACGACTCGCTATTTGGGATCAACGGTGATGACTTTTTAATTGGTGGTGACGGTGATGATTCTCTCGATGGTGGTTTAGGGGATGATACCCTCATGGGAGGAGAAGGTGATGACACTCTTTTAGGTGGTGAAACCTTCCTCACCAGTGGGAATAACACCTTTTACGGTGGTGCTGGTAACGATCTGATTCAAGCTACATTCTTTGGTAACGATTTCGCCCGTGGTGGAGAAGGTAACGATACAATATTCGGCGGAGAAGGTGGTAATGATACCTTGATGGGTGGTAGTGGAGATGATTCTATTACTGGTGGTAGTAATAGATTCTCCGGAGAAGATAACGATAGTCTCATGGGTGGAAGTGGAAATGACACTATTTCTGGGGCTGAGGGAAATGACACCATCAAAGGTGGAAGAGATGATGATTCCTTAGATGGAGGTTTTGGTAGTGATCTAGTTTACGGTGAAGGTGGGAATGATTTTCTCTTTGGTGATTTTGGTAATGACATCCTTGATGGTGGTGATGGAGATGATACCCTCAATGGTGGTTTAGGAGATGATACTTTAACTGGTGGTAGTGGTCGCGATCACTTTGAATTTGCTCCGAATGATGGATTAGGTTTCAACAAAGAAGTTTTTGGAATGACCGACATTAAAGACTTCGGTTCGGGGATCGATAAAATCAGTTTGTCCCGTGAAACTTTTGCACTCGCAAGTTTAGAGGATGATTTATTATCTCCAAGCGAATTTGCATTAGTGACAGATGATGCAGATGTAGGTAGTAGTAGTGCATCGATTGTTTACAGCATGGCTACAGGAAACTTATTTTATAACCAAAATGGTAGTGAACTCGGTTTGGGAGCAGGGGGACAATTCGCGAATTTGGAAGGTATCCCAGAATTGAGTAATACAGATTTTAATTTGATTTAAATATTTGTCGTAGATTGATTGCTGCTAGGGACGCACCGACGTGCGCCCTGCAAATTGCTGTATTTTTGCTTGAAAATCTATAGATCAACTTTGATTAAAATTTAAAACTTTACCTTTTGGTAGTCTTATTTGTTTTTCTCAAAGGGTAATACATTCGGTTCAAACGTTTCATCCTCTCCATCGTCTGAATCAATTGAGTTTTCCTCAGTTTCTTCGCTACCTCGGTAATTTTCGGCTTGATTGTCGTCATCTTCTTCAACTAAAGTTTCTAAATTTACAATCACATCAGTCGATGCTGGTTTACGAACTAAAGGAAATATTGCTTCTTCTAAAGATAACTCTGCTTCATAGGGTTCTCTAACCGTATCGAATAGTTTTTCTGCTTCTTCAAAATCGATCGCAAAACTATGGGAAGGATAGTTGTAAATCAAATCCCTAATTACTTCAATACCTTGGGGCTTTAATCTTTGTCCGTAAGCTAAAGCAATATTCATAAGTCTGTTCATCTCACCAACTCTTAGGGGATCTATTTGACTGGAGATGGGAGACAATAATTCGACAGCCATGGAACTTGCAATATCTGCAGCTGTTTTAGTTGTTATAGCTGCTTGAGAACTGGAAATAATATCTAAAAAATAACTCTCAAACATTTCAAAAGCTTGAGAACTAATTACAGATAGGGCTTGCTGTATATCCAAGCCTGACTCGCTGCGAAAATCATCGTCTTTAGTAACTTGAATGTCAAGTGGACCCAGTTCGCCAAAGTCAGACATAACTATTTCGTCTGCTCCCAAGGCTAATAAAGTTCCAGCACTCTTACAATAACCAAATACAAATAAAGTAAAGTGTTTATATTTTCTCTTTAAATAACGTGCAATTCTAAAAGCCGCATCTGGATCGCCACCATAGGTGGTCATAATTAAGGCAACGTTATTTCTTTTAGGTATAGTTTGCTTAATTTCATTAATTAATTTATCAGCATTTACATCAGAAATTGCTGCACTATAGAGAAAAATATCAGCTTCAAGTTCAGAGGTGATTTCTTGAACGGAGTTTGCTAAGAGCAGTTTTTGTATCATTTAATTGATGTGTATAAATACTGATGCTTGAATACAGTTAAAATACTGATTCTAAAATTATCACGAAATCATTTTTAAACTTAAAGTCAGAAATCATACAATCATCTTTTTTTATTTGCTTACTCTCTAGGAAATTCCAGAAACCAGAAGATAATCTTGGGAAAGAATTTAGCAATCTGAAACACTTAGATAAAAATGAATGTACAATTTCCCAGGGTCTTATAATTAAATCTTTCCCCCGAGAAATTTTCCCTTCTAAAATTCATTAACCATGTCCGAAGAAGATATTCGAGCCACAAGGCTAGAGAAAGTTGAAAAACTGCGTCAGTTAGGGATGAATCCCTATGCTTATAATTGGAAATCTAGCGATTGTGCGGCGCTATTACAAGAAAATTTTGCCGATTTAGGTAAAGGTGAAGAAGTTAATTTAGAAGTTTCCATTGCCGGACGCATTATGGCACGTCGGGTTTTTGGTAAGCTAGCATTCTTCACTTTACAAGACGAAACTGGCACAATTCAGCTTTATCTGGAGAAAAAACGTATTTCTGAAAGTATGGCTGAAATTGATGCTAATGCTTTTAATAATCTGAAAAATCTTACAGATGTCGGCGACATTCTGGGAGTTAAAGGAACAATTAAACGCACTGAAAAGGGCGAATTATCTATTTATGTTAAAGAATATGCCATTCTCACCAAATCTTTGTTGCCTTTACCAGATAAATGGCATGGTTTAACAGATATTTCTAAACGTTATCGTCAACGTTATGTAGATTTAATTGTTAATCCTGAAGTACGGCAAACTTTTCGTCGTCGCGCTCAAATTACTGCGGGGATTCGTCGCTATTTAGAAGAACAGAATTTTATTGAAATTGAAACTCCAGTTCTCCAAAGCGAGGCTGGAGGTGCAGATGCACGTCCATTTGTTACCTACCACAACACCTTAGAAATGGATTTGTATTTGCGTATCGCCACGGAGTTACACCTAAAAAGGTTGATTGTCGGTGGTTTTGAAAGAGTGTTTGAATTGGGAAGAATTTTCCGCAACGAAGGAATTTCAACCCGTCATAATCCAGAATTTACTTCGATTGAGGTTTACCAAGCCTACGCCGACTACAATGATATGATGGCGCTGACGGAAAGAATTATTACCACGGTCGCCCAAGAAACACTCTATACTTTGAAGATTACCTACCAGGGACAAGAAATTGATTTGACTCCCCCTTGGCGACGGGTAACAATGCACGACCTAGTCAAAGAACACACTGGATTAGATTTCCAAGAATTTAGTACCTTGGAAGAAGCCAAAGCTGCATGTAAAACAGCGGGAATTGAAGGTGTAGAAGATTGCCCATCAATTGGTAAGTTATTAAATGAAGCCTTCGAGCAAAAAGCGGAAGAAAAATTAATTCAGCCCATCTTCGTAGTGGACTACCCCGTAGAAATATCACCTTTATCTAAGCCCCACCGCTCTAAACCCGGATTGGTAGAACGTTTTGAGTTATTTATAGTCGGACGGGAAACCGCTAATAGTTTCTCTGAGTTGACAGATCCTATCGATCAACGCCAACGCCTTGAGGAACAAGCAGCCCGAAAAGCCGCTGGAGATTTAGAAGCCCAAGGTGTTGATGAAGATTTTCTCACAGCTTTAGAGTATGGAATGCCACCCACCGGTGGCTTAGGTATTGGTATTGACAGATTGGTGATGCTGTTAAACGATTGTGCCAGTATTCGTGATGCGATCGCTTTCCCCCTACTCAAGCCAGAAAAATCAGGAACAGAAGAATTAAACCCTGATAAACCTGAGTGATATGAAATTTGGGGTGCGTTAGTCATACCTAACGCACTACTCTCAAATTGATTCTTTAACTAATTCTCCAATTGACTGTCAAACTTATACAAGTCAGTAGCAAAAATTACAAATAAAATAAATTTATTCAGGGAATGAGGTAAATTAATTTTTGTTAGCAAAAGATATTAAAAAAAGATTAAAAAAACTCATAAAAGAAGCATCCCTTGTCGATCCGAGTTTGGAGAAACGATTGATTGAAATTGATCGTTGGGTTGGAGATATAAAAACAGGTTCCTTGACTGCAAAAAGATTCTTGATTTTGTTTTTGGAGCAAATAATCAGGGATGCTGAAGCTTGGCTAAAATTTAAATCTTTACCTTCGGAAGAAGAGCAAAAATTAGCTTTGGAGGCACTAAATCCAACTTTAAAATATTGGTACAATTACTTGTTTCCCCAATGGTTAAACCATAAAGATCCCAAATTTTATATTTGGCGAAGAAAACTTATGGCTGGGAAATTTGAGCAAAAAGATGAAGATTTAATAGCCTCAGCGATTGAGGAAATTCAACTGCGTGGTGGGACAGTAGTTAAACGTTATGTAATAGACCTTTCAATGTCTACTGATATAATAGTTAGTGCTGGGCAAGAAGGTTCATTGTGTGTCCAATTGACAACTCTCAGTCAAGAATTTTGTCAAGAAAAATCTAATGATTGGGAAGATACTCTACGTTTTTGGAGCATAGAACGGGGGTTATTTCTAAGTTACAATCCTGGAGAACCTAATTTTGTGAATAAAATCGCTAACATAACTCTTTACAACAGTAATAATCTTAAGATTGGTGTTTATCTCAGGTTTAATCTGTGAAAAGTTTTAATGTAATATATTTGTAAATGATTTTTTATCAACTTTATTCTCGAGATTATTAAAAAACGTTTCTTCAGAAACATAAAATTTAAAATTTAGGAGTCAGAATGAATGAAGGATGAAATATTCATTCGTAATAGGCATTCTCAGTTTCCTTCTAGAAGTTAGTGTTAATAAAATTCAGTAGAAAAACAAAGATAGTCTGTTACAAATAGTGTACGTGAACATACTTGTTGCATTTTAAGTAAGTAGCTATATAATCCAGCATATTTATGCTTCCAATAAATAGATTTTTTTTTTAGCGAGCGGGTCTCTAAATCAAAATGAAAAACAACAATTTTGATTCCATGTGTTCCTGCTAGTTAAGGCTGTAACTTTGAATGGCTATAGAGTTATTGAGTACATAATCATAAATCTTTGAAGAATTTTGGTGAGAAATACGGGATGGGGAATTTCGCTTGATGTTTACACAACCCTACAAATTACAGTTTTGGGTTCTATTTAAAGTTTAATTATCAAAATTGGATTGGTTACTCTAACTTGTTGACTAATATTTTTTTCAATCTGTTGTATTTAATGTAATGAAATTACTTAAGTGCTGATAAGTGTCAGATAAAACATTAACCTTAAACAGGACGGATCGCTATTGCTGCATTCCAAAAGTTTTACTCAATATATTGAATTTCAAGATTATCAAATATATGAACTTACATCTTAGGTGAATGTATTTGTAAAAATTACAGTATTTACTATTTCTCACATGGATGCTTTCAGTTTGCGAAATAATCTTGTTTCAGGATGAAGATTAACAACAGAATCGCTAATGCTTAGCACCTCGTTAACTGAGTTCCCAACTCTGAAAACTTTAAGTCTTTTTCGTTACTTAGATTGAATCTTTCTTCATTAAGTGCTCCAAAAAAACTAAGTCATCATGGTCAAAAATAACCCAACTGGCTGTCAAGAGAGATTAGAAGATTTTTTACAAGCTGTAGAATCAGCCCAAAAACTACAGAATGACATCATTAAATATGGTTTTGAAGCTGCTCATTTTTATATTGAGGACTTAGATGGAGACTGGCTGGAAAAATGGAGCGAAGATGAAGAAGAACAAAATATTACAGAATATATTACGAACTTCTTAGAAAGTGGTGATCCAGTTGCTGTCAAATTATGGGAAAGACTTGCGGAGAAACCTTTAACAGAGATAGTCTCTGAATTAGAGAGGTGTTTAAGTTTTTCGAAAAGAGCAGAGCAAATTTTTGCAATCAAAGATTTCTTGCTACATAATTCAAAAGTAGAAAGAAATAATTCAGCTAAGACTAATGGATATGATGTAGTGAGTTTCGTAAATTTAGCAGAAGAATTACTAGAGAAATTGACGGATATTTTGAATTATTAACTCATAAGGAATATGATAACAACCAAATCCGAAGCTGCAGTCTGAATTCACCCAGAGTTAGAAAAGCCTTGGGATATAAAAACGCTACCGTTAAAACTTCTTTAGAAAAACGATGCTGTTTGTGTGTCTAAAACTACAGGCACATTTCTCTGTAAATAACCTTGTTTGTTTTTTTGCTGTTCCTTCTCATTTATATTTTGTTGGGACCAGGAATTTATTGCTAGCAAAAATGCTGCTAACCACAATAAAATTGTAATAAAGTTAGTATTACTAACTTTAGTTGGATATTGTTTACTTTTACCGATTCCCGAGCTTGGTATACTTGTGTCAGTACGGTACGGAGGAAATTGGTTATTTATTTTCAAAATTTCATCTTTGTCGGGGAGTAAATTAGTATAGATTTGATCATTAATTACAGTTTCTTCCTCTGGTATTGTTATGTTAATCTTGTGTCGAGAAAATTGATTTTCTTCCAAAAGATTTTGTTCTAAAACTTCATCTTTAAAGGAGAAATTAGGGTAGTTTGGTTCATTAATTATAGGTTTTTCCAGATTTATCTTTGTTTGTTTAATAAACTCCAGTCCCTTTATTCCACTTTCAGACTGCTTTGCTTCTCTATCTTGGATCTCCTTTATTTCCCTTTCAAGTTTCTTTATTTCATTTTTAAGCTGCGATATCCTTAATTCTGACCAGAAATTTGATGTATCATCTTTCATATTTTCCTCCCCTAGCAACTCATGAGAGGCTGTTACCTTTATAATACTGATATTTACTGAGGCTAGAGAATTTCTGCAACAAAATTACGTCTAATGTGAATTAAATTTAGGCTTCTAATCCTCTTTGAATACTCTCACCATAGTAAAAATGAAATTCTTACTGCATAAGACTTTTAGCCAAAAGTTTATGATTTTATTCATAGTGTTAGAAGTGTTAGAGATGTTTCAGGTTCCATATTTGACTCAGAAGGTAGGAATTTGCTGTTGTCACCAAGAAGCTATAGAAAAGTATAAAAAATTGTTTGTCAGACTTATGGTTAAAAGACTGGCGACTGCTTAATATATTCAAAACTGGTTCTATACAGAAGATAATATTAAAGCGATCGCCACTAGTTCAATAAAAATGCTTAAAATTTATTTTTTCAAGTGTTTTTATCTTATGAAAATAGCAATGGTGGGAAAAACCCACCCTCATAGCAAAGATTAATTTGCCATTTCAGCCATCTCAATAACACGCCTTTCATAGTCTTTTACTAAAAAATTTAAAGGCTTGCGGCTGCGAATTTTAAACTTCAAACCCCGCATTTCCACCCGCAATAAAATCATTTCTAAGCATTCGCGATCAAAACAAACGTGACGCTGCTGATTTTTGTTACCCAAACTGGCTCCCGTAATAACATGTAGCTGAGTGTTTTTCTTCAGCTGATACCACAGTCCTTCTGCAGCATTATTCGTGCGATTGTATGTGGGGGTACTTCCCAAATAAAGCGGATCTATTCCAGTCGCACCAATGGTTTGTTCGTAATTGTAATAATAATGTAAAGGTACTTCCGCCGCAGGTAAATCCAGTAAACCTTCATACAACTGTCGGGCTATTTCTAAATCCGACACCATCACCGTGTGCACCTTTGGAGCGCTGGTGAGAAACATCCACATTGCACCAGCATATGCTGCCAGTAACATGACCATTATCCCCTGAGTGGAGAAAAGACTATCTAATGGTAAAGAAGGTAAAAAGGAACCTATAGTAAATGGCTGAAGCAGGAACGATATCACACTAGCTGCTATAAACATGAAAACATTAAAAATTGTATAACGGAGCTACTTTTCGTTTTGCAAATTTCGACTTAAATTTAAGTCTGTATTCTATAGTGTATCAATTGCCTGCTAAGTCTTGCTGTTAACTACGATCTGTTAATGCTAAGCAAGATACTTTACCATCGAACATAAATCAGCCACTACCCTTATAGTACCAATATATTCAAACTAGGATTGTGCAAATACCAAGTTTTTCTGAAGCAAATCATCCATTAGTCAAATCACTATTCCATCACAGTGATTTGGAACTGTTGAATCTGTTTGTTGCTCATCCGGATGCTGGTAAATACTTTACTGCGATTTTTTGCCGCTATAGCCCTATTGTTTACACCTTAATTCGACATTCAGCACGTTCTCCGGTGCAAGCAGATTATTTGTTTGCTTTGACCTGGCGGAATATTTATTACCAATTGGGCGGTTTGGATTTAAATGTTTCTAAACCAGAGCAGGAAGCTATGACTTTGCAGAATTGGCTGATCGATATGACTGCTTACTCTATCAATGAAACAGAATTACCCCCTACGGAAGCCATTCACTACTCGATTAAAGATACTTCTCCACCACTTTGGTGTTATGTCGAACAAGCGTTAGAACAACTATCGCCCAAACTGAGATTAATTTTACTGATGGCACAAACTTTTCATTGGAGCGAAACTAGAATTGCTGCTTATTTACAAGCAGAAGGAGAAGAAATTTCTCCACCAGAAGTAACTAATTTACTTCGAGAAGGATACTCTTTACTGGAAGAAAAATTACCATTAGATATTCGCAA
>JAAUYH010025979.1_pt1 | contig 13049 bp, 5 predicted proteins | sample 7278061 | NCBI WGS metagenome assembly JAAUYH01 (sample SAMN14350203, study PRJNA611818) | marine sediment metagenome | isolation source: surface marine sediment (0.6m) | place: French Polynesia: Moorea | collected 2018-08
GGTGTTAGGTCTCGCCCCTTTCCCTGGCAAATCTTTGTCAAACAGAAAGTTGGCGCTTTCACCCCCAATTTTGACGGTGGCGGCGGAGACCCCGTCTTTTTCGTCGTAAAAGCCAACTTTGACTTGATACATGCCTTCCGGCCCCGTAAAGCTGCCGGACGCTTTACCAGAACCCCCGTTGTCGAGGGCAATGATCTGATCGCCGGACGCCCCAAACTTAGAATTACTTTCTACCTTATACCCATCCAGCGTGAGTGCCTCTGCTTCCATGCGAATCACATCCACCGGTGTGGGGTCTACAGGATTGGGGTCCACAGGATTGGGGTCCACCGGTGTGGGGTCCACGGGATTAGGGTCCACAGGATTGGGGTCCACCGGTGTGGGGTCCACGGGATTAGGGTTAACAGGCGCGCCTAAGGATTGCCCGTTGAGTTCAAAAGAACTGGGTTTCAAAGATGGAGAGCCATTTGAGGCAAACCCGAAGGAGACTTGGCCGTTTGGAGCGATCGCACCATCATAGCTAGCATTGTGGATGACATAGGTGTTGCCCGTATGGCTGAGAATTTCAGCATTCCAGATTTGGGTAATCTCGCTGGGATACTCAAACTCAAGGGTCCAACTATTCAGTTGACTATCACCCTGATTGGTAATCGAGATCTTGCCTTGAAACCCACTTCCCCAATCATTGACGACAGAAAAATCCACCCCGCCGTCCCCAGGCATAGGTGTAGGGGTGGGTGTGGGAGTGGGAGTAGGAGTGGGTGTAGGAGTAGGGGTGGGTGTAGGAGCAGGGGTGGGTGTAGGGGCGGGAGTGGGTGTAGGGGCGGGTGTGGGTGTAGGGGTGGGTGTAGGGGTGGGGGGAACACTCCCATCAAACAGCTGAGGAATCTGGCTATCAGCCAGCGGCGTACCGCCGTATTTATCGACCATGTAGGCCAATGCTCCGGTGAACCCAGCGTTGTAGTCCGTGGTCACCTCATTGGCGATATAATCGTCTCGCTTGTCTTGCCAAGCGTTATCGTCAGCCTTGCTGGGACCGCCCACGAGTGCTCCATATAGGATATTTTTGGTGGGGCCGTCATTGATGTTGTTGGTGGTAGAACCGTGAGCCCCTCGGTGATGGGGATTCTGGGGAGAATTCTCGCCAAACCCCACCACATAACTCCGGTTGTTAGGATTGTCGCCCAACATGTAGTTGATCTGCTGCTCAGCAAACGCGGAGTATTTACCCCCCTTATCATTCACGGTCTCGGCGTAAACACTCGCGAGCATTGCTGTGTTGGCTGAATAGCGTAAGGAACCCCATTGACTGAGCCAAGCCAAGCCGCCCTCTGTATATTCAGGGATGCCGCCTTGAGCTTTATCAACTGTCCAATTGTCTAACCACGTTTCAACTTGGTCTTTATATTGAGGATCTGTTGTTTCTTGCGCTAGCAAGATTGCCGTGCCGTATTTCTTGTCATCCCAGTTTTGGGTAAAGGGAGCATACTTGATACCGTTGGTTTCCTTGAAGTATGCCTCTGCCTTGCCGAGATATTTAGGGTCGGTTTGACCCGCCGCCTTCGTTGCTTTATGCAGCCAAGCAGCCCCCCAGGCTAACTCGTCGGTGTAACCGCTCCAGGAATTGTAGAAAGGCGTTACATCCGGGATGGAGTCGGAATATTTGCCTTTGTAGTCTTCGGCAAAGCTATACAGCTTTTTAGCCTGAGCCAATAATTTATCGGCATAGGCTGCATCGGTAGATCGGAAGATAATAGAAGCAGACGCCAATGCCGCCGCTGTTTCGCCCGTTACGTCAGAGCCAGGATTGGCGGCGTTGACTTGATATGTCGGACGCGGCATCGACATCGTTTCAGGCGGCCCCCAATAGGAATGGTCGGCTTGCCCATTGCCAACCTGAGCGTAGAACACATCATCTTTAGTGGTGACGGTTCCTTTGTCGTCGTAGGCATTGAGGAAGTAGTCGGTTCCCCACTTGATAGCATCTAACGCTTCATCAAGCTGACCAACCTTTTCGTACCCGCTCTTAAATTCTTCGACCCCCCATGCCAGCATAGTCATGGAAGCGGCCATCGGAAGACCAAACTTGACATGATCTCCCGCGTCAAAATAGCCGCCAGATAAGTCACGACCGACATCGGAGCCATCGGTCGGCGTTGAATCCCCCCGCCATGGGATGCGCTTCGTCTTCTCATCCAAGTCGCCTGCGCGGTTGGCTTCATAAAATAGGTAGGATTTCTGCAAGGCCTCAGCGTAGTTAAACTTTGGCTGTTGGCCAGATGGTTGTTGGAATTCCATAGTCAAGGATGTAAAATTCTGCATGAACTAAACTTCGTTGCTCTGATCAATAACCAATGAGGGTTTTCTTTAAGAGCAGAAACGAAATTCAGTGCAAAAAATCAGTAGTTTATTCATTAAGCAGCAACGAGGTAAAACTCCTGGTTCCACGAATTAGTTTTGAATGCCTGATATCTTCGAGACTCTTCAAGTATGTTTATATATTGACTGATTTAAGGTAACAAAATAGGGACAGTCGCCATTATTTTTCTATTTAAATATGCTCATAGTCAGATTATTTACTGTTGAAATACTGTTGAAATTTAGGCGTATATATTAAGACGGGAAGCCTTACGGGGAAAAGTTTTGGCTTGCAAAGGCTTCACCGATTTTGGAGGTTCAATTTTTCCTAGTTAAAGTTATACGTCTTGTAGTAAGACTGCTCAATCTAGCTGACTGATATATGCGGAGTGAAAAATCTTAGAATTTGATCTATTGGAGCGAAAAAATAATAGTGATAGAGCGTGAAGAGAACAGATTTAAGGGTATATTTTCCTAGAACCTATAATGATTAAGATATTTAGAGCAAATATCACTGGAGCAGTTATTACCCAGAAAAATAGTTTGAACCTTGCTCGGAATGCTAATTATCGCATGATCATAATTGCGCCCTAGCGCATCTCAAAGCTGACGGCGCTAGGTATGAGTGACCTAGCGCATCTTGTTCTGTTGGGTTTTGGTGTGACTAAACTGAAACCACCACAATTCCAGGCCAATCAGCGCGGAGCCGCCAAGGGTCACCCCAATTCTCAAGAAGAGCGGTTGTTCGATGCGATGGAGTCGGCGGCTCTGGCCTGAGATGGATTTTGACGTTTCAACAGCGTCAGCGTGACCGGTGATAAGGCCTAGAAATAGACCTAGGCTGAGGCTGTAATTTAAGAGTTTTCTGCTTGTTAACATCTAAGGCGGTGGATGGGTGGATGGGTGGTAATTTATCTGCAGACCTAGCTAAGAGATGGGTTTGGTCTTGAAGCGCTGTAAGCGAAGGGCATTGGTCATTACAGAAACTGAACTGAAAGCCATCGCTGCGCCTGCAAGCATCGGATGAAGCAGCCAACCCATGAGGGGATAAAGGATGCCCGCTGCAATGGGGATGCCCGCAACGTTGTAGATAAAGGCAAAAAAGAGATTTTGGCGAATATTGCGAATGGTGGCCTGACTGAGTCGGATGGCGGTGACTATGCCTCGCAGGTCGCCAGAAATGAGAGTGAGGTCGCTAGCTGCGATCGCAACATCTGTCCCCGACCCAATGGCCATGCCAACATCAGCCTGAGCCAGCGCTGGCGCATCGTTAATCCCATCCCCGACCATCGCAACTATTTTGGACTGACTCCACGAAACGTCGCTCCACTCCTCCATTCTTTCGCTACTCCATTCCCCTACGCCCCCATGCTGCAGAAATTTCACCACCGCTGCTTTCTGGTCAGGACGGACCTCGGCGAATACTCGCTTGATACCGATTTCCCGAGCGATCGCCTCTGCGGTTTGACGATTGTCTCCAGTTAGCATCACCACCTCCAAATTCATTTTCTGGAGGGTCCTGACCGCAGCAAATGATGAGGGTTTGAGGGCGTCGGCAATGCCGATTAGCCCCTCCACCTGCCCATCAACTGCGATCCAGGCGGTGGTTTTTGCGGCCGCTTCCCAATCTTTGCAATGGGCTTGTAGGGATTCCGTCTTGATCCCCAAGCTATCCATCCACCGTTGGCAGCCAATTTGAACCAGTTGGTTAGATACCCTCCCCTGAACCCCCATACCGGGTTCTGCTGAAAAATCGTGAACATCTAGGGGAGGGAATGGCGCCCCTTGGGATTTGGCATACTGGACAATAGCTTCCGCCAATGGGTGTTCCGACTTTTGTTCCACTGACGCTGCTAGCTGGAGGAGTTGGATTTCATTGCTATGGGCGGTTCCCTTGACGGTTGCGTAATTTGTGACAGTAGGCCTGCCTACTGTGAGGGTGCCGGTTTTATCCAACACAATGGTCTGTAGCTTGTGGGCTAACTCCAGACTTTCAGCGCCTTTAATCAAAATTCCGTTTTCGGCGCCCTTACCTGTGCCCACCATGATTGAAGTGGGCGTAGCCAGACCCAGGGCGCAGGGACAGGCAATGATGAAAACCCCAACCGTTGTGAGCATGGCCAGGGTCAGGTCGCCCATGAAGTTGAACCAAATGATGAAGGTGGCGATCGCGAACGCAATCACCACCGGAACAAACCAACCCGTCACCTGGTCCGCCAGCCTCTGAATCGGCGCCTTAGACCCTTGAGCATCCTGCACCAGCTGGATAATTTGAGCAAGTAGCGTTTCCTTCCCCACGCGTAAGGCCCGAAACTTGAAACTGCCAGTTTTGTTGATGGTCGCGCCGATCACCTCATCCCTAATCTGTTTTTTCACAGGCATGGGTTCTCCCGTCACTATTGACTCATCCACTGAGGATACGCCATTGACTACAACGCCATCGACCGGGATTTTTTCTCCTGGACGGACAACAATCACATCACCCACAATCACGGTTTCGAGCGGTACGTCAATCTCCTGGCCTGCACGAATCACACGGGCTGTTTTGGCCTGCAACCCCATCAGTTTGCGAATAGCTTCAGAGGTCTGGCCTCGGGCGTGATTTTCCAGCAGACGTCCTAGTAAGATGAGTGTAATGATGACGGTTGCAGTTTCGTAGTAAACTTCTGGCTGCAGTCCTTGGGATACAAGGGAACCAGGAAAAACGGTGGCATATAGAGAGTAGAGAAACGCGACCCCCGTCCCCAGGGCCACCAGCGTATTCATATCAGCAGCGTGTCGCTTGAAAGCTTTCCAAGCTTTGACAAAAAAGACTTTGCCGCACCATATCTGAACAGGTATCGCTAGAGCCAGTTGCACCCAAGGATTGTCTAACCATGCTGGGATCCAGGGAAGAGTCAGTCCGATCAAACGGGGTAGCATGCCGGCCATCATTAACCCACTGACAACTGAACCCACCATCAGCTTCTGCATCAGCTCCCGTTTCTGCGCCTCACGGACCGCCTTCTCTGGATCAGATTCTCCACTTTCTATTGGTTGAATCAGTTCGGCGGCAAATCCAGCATCGGCCACCGTCTCCTGAATTTTTGTTAAATTAGTGAGCTGGGGGTTGTAATGAACGGTGGCCTGCATAGCGGCAAAATTCACGTTGCAGTCACTAACACCAGCAACGCTACGGATTGATTGTTCGATGACATTGGCGCAAGCGGCGCAGCTCATACCTGTCAAACGAAGATGACTGATCTTCATAAATTAGCTTCTCGTGACGCCTATCGCATAAACAGATGTTTATAATCAAACTCGGCTATAATCCCGTTCCGGCAAGTAATGGACCGGGGTCTTTTGCAGTGATTCTTGCAGCCAAGATGCAAACATCTCATTCAGCAATCTTTGGCGCATGGCTTCATCTAACTGAGCCGCAAGAAACTTTTCTAATCGAAGAATTACATACCACTCTCCGACTTGGGTGGGAGCCCATAACTGTCCTGGTTTGCTAATGGCAAGCATCCGAGATAGCGTTGGATGTGGTACATTTAGTTCCACTGGACCAATTAACCCGCCTGTTTGAGCTTCTTGACCTTGAGAATAGTCTTTAGCGACTTCTGAAAAGGGTTGGCCGTCATCTTGAATGCGGAAATAGAGTTCTTGGGCTAAACCGGGATTCTGAACCCGGATCAAGGAATAGAGCACTCTGTCTAGCTGCCCCTTACGCTGGAGAAAGTAAGACTCTAACTGATGCCCCCAAGTGTTAACCTTATACTTCAACAGTTTGAAATCTTGCAGTGCTAATTCATCTAGCTGGACTGGCGATAAGCCGCGCTGATTCATCCAGGCGTGACAGGCCTCTTCCGTTGTAAGTTGATTTTTTTCTAAAAACTGTTGGCGAGCGATCGCAATCTCCTCGTCGGTCGATTCAACCGAAGCAATGGTTTGATCGATAATGACCCCTTGCAAAAACTGAGGCAACAAGCTGTAACTCTTCAGCATAGGAACAATTTCCTGAGTCATGATGGTGCGATCGCCCACCTGTAAAATTGGAGTCATCTGTAAAGCAATATCCTGTGTTCAATCTACTTTTCTGGCCGTCCCTACTCCAGTCGCCACAATAGCCGTCAGTTCCCCCTGGATCCTTCATCGCTTGGCCTGTCCCGTCAATTGTGCGTGGACCGAGGCGCTGTTGTAATAGTCGGCAATAGGCTTTAAGGGAGCGAGGCGACGCCAGCTTCTATCGACGTACTGACAGTTGTCCCCATTGCGCTAGGGACAAATTCAATGTAATCAATACGAGCATGTTCAGCGGTTGGCGCAATGCCCTGCTCAAATCCCTTGAGGGTAAACATATCCCCAGAAGTTATCTGCAACCCACTCGCCACTTGATGAGTTGTCAGCGTATCCGCTGACGCCGAGTTGCCTCCAAGTTGCTTACTTAGAGTCCAAGCATCCAGAGTTTGCTGATTATGTTCCACAGCCAGCTTAGCCAAACCATCATTTTCATCGAAGTAGCCAACTCGGACGTCATATTTGCCGGTAGGTTCCGAAAATTTCAGAGTCGCCCGCCCAATTTCGTTATTAGCTCCATCTGCTAAGCCAATAAACTGCCCTTCAGAAGCAAATGAGCCAGACTCAAGACGATAGCCTGTAAGCTGCATCTTTTCGGCCTCAAATCGGATCGGTTTGGGCGCAGAGATAGCATCAGGAGACGCCTTCAGCACCTCAATGGCTGATAGTTTGGCATTATCAACGCTGGCGTTAAGATCGAGATTTAAGAACCCATCAGTGACTTTAACTTGGAACGACTTCTGCACCTGCTGGTTTTTGCCGCCAGCCGCGGCATAGATATCGAAATTGTCCAGCTTTAAATCCCCCTCGGCTGAAACGTCAAAGACCCGTTTTCCTGCCCCCTCGAAGTAATTCTCGGCAAAATTGAGATTCACTGTATAGTCACCTTCTTCAAGCGGGATGGCGTAGGTCAGATTTTTCTGGAAGCGCTCACTTTGAAATAAGGCATCGTCAGCCGTTTGACTAATGTCAGCTATAGTTGCATAGGTTTGCCCCTCCTTAAAGTATTTGTCTGCATCCCAAACATGACCGTTGTGATCGGTAAATGTATCGCCGCCGGCATTGATCCGAATGGCGTTTCCAATCAAATCAAAGTAGCTATCTCTTTGCCAAACCTGTACATTGTCGACAACAAACGAAGGCAGAGCTTCACCGGGTGTGGGGCCTCCCATAGGATTCGCCGGTTCCCCCTCTGGACCCGCTAGAAGGTGAGGGCTCGTGCTGAAAATGAGACGTAGTTTTTCACTTGGATCTGCGGCGTCTTCAGGATGGTTAGAAGTCAGGTACTTCTGCCCATCGTAGAAGAAGGATACTTCCCAAGGCGTCCATAACATTCCCCACTTATGGGGTTGGGTTCCATCTCTGAAGTTGGTGCTTTTATCTGATACGGTGGCCGACTTATTTTCAGGGAAAAGCTTTTCTTTTCCTCTGTAGTGGTGAGTAGATGTCGGTTTATTGTTAGAGTACTTAGCCGCAAATCCACTGTATTCAAACAGATCGAATTCAGTGGTGATAAGTCTATTGCCTTTAGAATCTCGCTCGGAATTTCCGCCCCAAACCCACCAGGTAGGCCAAATCTTACCATTCGTTTCTTGTTCAAAATGAACATCGGCTTCGAAATATCCAAACTTAAACTCTTCCTTTGATTGGATCCACGCTCCTGTACTCACTCCATTCTGGTCATATTCATTGTGCAATTTCAGCGTCCCATTGCTCTCCTCAATGGCCGATCGCTTGTAGGCCTTATCTGTTCTGTGGCGCCAGGTAGAGGTATCAAAACTGTTGTCATTAAAAGTATCCTCAAATACTTTATTCCAGTTAGCCCCCTGTATCGGTTTTGGCGGCGGGCCTGAGGGCAGCGCCGGGTCGTTGGGCGTAGCCTTTAGCGACTCTATGGCTGACGTTGGTTGTGAGTAGCCAGTGTGCTTGTTATCGAGGGCATAAAAGGTCGCCTGGGCATAATCGGTCGGATCACCCGTGTTGTTCTGGTTGTACACGCCTGCTTTGAAGTACATGTACTGGCTTTTCTGATCGTAACCACTACCAGTCATATCGACGGTCTGGATAACATTCGGTTTCCCAGGACGTAGGATGGTTACCGTCAGAGCATTTCCTTCAACGTTAACTTTATAGCTGAACTTCTCATTAAGGGCAATGCCATCGGCAGGATTCGACGCCCTGTCAGAGCGACTGCCAATCATTTCATATTTCTGATCAGGTTTGCCTATCGGCTCGTGGGCTATGTAGATAGACCCTTTCGAGTTGCCAGGCAACTTTCGGTAGTAAATCCGCAAAGGCTCATCATCATTCGCATGAATCTGACCGATGATGACCCGACCGACCTGGCTACTGTCGCCGGTTGTTGTAACGTGATTAATCGCTAGTGTTGCGGTTAATTCACCGTCAACCCCGCCAGCCGCATTTTGGGCTGAGGAAGGCGCACTGCTAAATACCCAGTTATTGCCGCCAACACCTTTGGTTGAATCACTGGTGTCGCCTCGGCGCAACATCTCACGTAACTCAGTTCGCGTATATTTTGTGTTCGAAGATGTTCTAGAACCAGCAACCGGCGCTTTGAAAACCATACCGCCATCGGCGCCTGTGTAGAAATAAGCGCTATCTTCAAAACCGTTAGAGAGTTGTAATTCTCCAATCTCATCGGCTTTACCATCCTTGTTGGCGTCAATAGGAAGCGTTAGTTTCCAATCGAGGAGATCAAAATTGCTCGATGGCGCTACATTAGGATTCAAAGGCGAGGAAGGTGGGTGGCCGCCATTATTGTCCCCTGGTGGGGATGAGGTGGAAGATGGGGTGGAACTGTCTATCGGAATGAACTCAATGTAATCAAAGCGGGCATGCTCCCCGAGATTCGCTTGGGCTGAAATCTCAAAGATCTGACCAGCCTTAAGCGCGATCGCATCATGGGTGATCATGCTGGTCAGGGTGTTTGGTCTCGGCCCTTTGCCTGGCAAATCTTTGTCAAAAAGAAAGTTGGTGCTTTCACCCCCAATTTTGACGGTGGCGGAGGAGACCCCGTCTTTTTCGTCGTAAAAGCCAACTTTGACTTGATACATGCCTTCCGGCCCTGTAAAGCTGCCGGACGCTTTACCAGCCCCTCCTTTGTCGAGGGCAATGATCTGATCGCCGGACGCCCCAAACTTAGAATTACTTTCTACCTTATAACCGTCAAGCGTGAGCGCCTCTGCTTCCATACGAATCACATCTGGAGTAGGATTGGGGTCGCCTGGAGCGGGGGTTGGGGTTGGTGTCGGCGTTGGCGTTGGCGTTGGTGGGGTTGGCGTTGGCGTTGGGGTCGAGCTGGCTACCGGAATGAACTCAATATAATCAAATCGGGCATGCTCATTGAGATTTGCTTGGGCTGAAATCTCAAAGGTCTGACCAGCCTTAAGCGCGATCGCATCATGGGTGATCATGCTGGTCAGTGTGTTTGGTCTCGCCCCTTTACTTGGTAGATCTTTGTCAAACAGGAAACTTTTACTTTCACCCCCAATGCTGACCGTGGCTGAGGAGACCCCATCTTTTTCGTCGTAAAAGCCAACCTTGATTTGATACATTCCTTCCGGCCCGGTAAAGCTGCCGGACGCTTTACCAGAACCCCCTTTGCTGAGCGCAATGAGTTGCTCGCCGGACGCTCCAAACTTAGAATTACGCTCGATCTTATACCCCTCAAGCGTGAGCGCCTCTGCTTCCATGCGAATAATGCCCGAGCTGTTGGGAACCGGCGCAGGAGTTGAGCCCACTGGCATTGGGCCTACTAGCGTTGGGTTGATGGGAGTGAGGGGTTTGGGTGTTGGATTAGGTGTTGGCGTTGGCATTGGTTCAGGTGTTGGGGGTGAAGTCAACAATTTCAGATTATCTATCGAAAGAAAAATCGGCGCCTATTTGATTACCATCAATATCCGTAAAAATGGTTACTCTAAATTGTCCCGTAGCTTGTGTTTCTAGAGAACCAATATAGTGTTCGCCTTCTGTCTCATATTGCAAGCTTAGCGATTCAACCTTTCCATTAGGAGTATGAACTACAGCTGCTACTTTTGCCCCAAGAATTGGTTCATGACTCTCGTTATCTTCTAAGTGAAAATTTAAGTTGATTCCATGGTCTTTGGACTCTACTATAAGTTCTAAATGATAAGGGTCTGACATAAATATTTCAGCAAGGGTTATGTCAGAATGTATACTAGTGTGTCCTTGATGCTGAGAGTCGTGACCATCATCTGAGTTGGCGGTCACTGTTCCTGAAGAATCAGAAGTATTAGTAGCTTGATCGCCATTCGCACAGGCGATTAAAGAGATTGATCCGCAAGCAGTTAAGAAGATTAAGATTGATTTTGCAACTAAATGCATGATGTTTAGAGCCGTGTTTTAGTATGAGCACTTAGAGAAGAAAAGAATAGTCATTTAACCAAGCGAATTTTGGCGGGATGCTTGAATTAGCGGTTTTCCATGAACATAATCTGGTGGAAGAGTCCCTCCATCATTTTGTAGGGACTAACCTCTGGCAGGATCTGTCGCTTAGCTCGGCGGTTTATCTTCTTCAACGAATTAGAGAGCCTTTCAAGGGTTGCCGCCGCCTCTTTTTGGGCAAAAGCAATTAATTGAGGGGCTCCGCAGTCTCTATTTCTAGCGATTTCAATGCCTTTGGGGAGCAGGGAATTGCAAATCAATGGCGGGGTGTCTCCTTCTAGCTGCGCCTGGGTAAGTCCTTGGGTATTCTGAAAGTCGGCGTTTAGGAGAATTGCGTTGCTGAGGTTGATGTTCCTGAGGTTTGCGTTGCTGAAGTTGGTGTTACTAAGGTTGGCGTTGCTGAGGTTGGTGCTGTAGATTTTGGTGGCGCTGTCGAGATTAGCGCTGTCGAGATTAGCGCTGTCGAGATTAGCGTTGCTGAAGTTGGTGTTCCTGAGGTTCGCGTTGCTGAGGTCAGCGTTGCTGAGGTTTGCTCTGACGAGGCTGGCGTTACTGAGATTAGCGTTGCTGAGATTAGCGTTGCTGAGATTAGCATTACTGAGATTAGCGTTGCTGAGGTCAGCGTTGCTGAGGTCAGCGTTGCTGAGGTTGGCGTTGCTGAGGTTGGCGCTGCTGAGGTTGGCGTTACTGAGGTTTGCTCTGACGAGGTTGGTGAAGGAGAAGCTGACTCTGACGAGATTCGCCCTGTAGAGATCGGCTTTGTAGAGATTCGCGCTGTCAAGATTGGCTCCATCGAGATTAGCGCTGTCGAAATTGCTATTGCTGAGATCGCTGTTGCTGAGATCGCTGTTGCTGAGATCGCTATTGCTGAGATCAGGCATAACATCTGGGGTGTTCTTGCGGCACAGATTCCAGAATTCAACCCCTTGAATCAGTATTTTGAGATGAACTTGATTAGCCAAATTGAGCCTTCCTCATAATCGATGCTTCAACGTAGTCCTTGGTGGCTACCGTGTACACAAATCTCGGTTTAGAGGCGGCAATCTTGATTTACCCCCCTTAGACCCCCCTTGCAAAGGGGGAAACTTGGGTCCTCCCCCTTTGCAAGGGGGAGTTAGAGGGGGTAAAACCCGCTTGGAGACAGTACTTATAACTTGTGTGTACACAGTAGAAGCGGAGCGAGAGCAAAAGCGGCGATGCCCCTGATGTAAGCAGCGGCGGAAAAATACCCTAAACAACCATTGCAAACTGCTTGCCGGAGATGATATCGGATGAAGCGCCGCTGGTGATATTGATGTCATTCAACGCCACCTGTTGGCCAAAGATATCAGTGGCGACAAAATCATGTTTGCCATTGAGCGGGCCGCCGATACCCTGCTCTAGAACAAACATGTTGTTGGATTTACGCTCAAGTGGTACTATCTCACCGCCATTTGTAATGAGGTCAAGCCCTTGAACCGGATTGCGATGGTTCGTTAGCCTCACCGCCGCCCAATAAGGATTACTCTCGGTCAAGCGGTCTACAATAATCCCGTCTCCAATTTGATGACCATAGGGCGTGGTAAAATTATCAGCCGGACTGACCAATTCATATTGGAGATTAACAATTCCATCAGTAGGATTAGCAACCTTGGCAAAGGCTTCTTCACTCAGATCAAGGCCATTTCCCCGGTCAGGTAATTGGTCCACCACCATCACCGTGATTGGATCTGCTTTACCGGCTCTTTGGTAGGGACCTGAGACCTGGAAGAAGGCGCCGCTCGCTTCAGAATTATTCCACTGCACGTGATTGAGGGCGGTAATCATATCGCGCTTATCGAGTGGAACCTCATCATATCCAGCGTTGCCAGCGCCTGTTGCACTGTAGTAGGTGCCTTGCCCCGTATAGGTTTTATTGAGTTCTAACAGCGCGTTTGGCGCTGGAGTTGGAACTGGAGCTGGCGTGGGGGCAGGGATTGGAGTAGGAATCGGACTTGGCGTTGGAACTGGGCTTGGAATAGGCGCTGGGGGCGGATTTGAGGTCGAACTGTCTACCGGAATGAACTCAATGTAATCAAATCGGGCATGCTCCCCGAGATTCGCTTGGGCTGAAATCTCAAAGGTCTGACCAGACTTCAGCGCGATCGCATCGTGGGTGATCAAACTCGTATGGGTTTTACGCCTTGCTTTTTTCCCTGGCAGATCTTGATCAAACAGAAAACTCTTAC
>JAAUYH010157658.1_pt1 | contig 13049 bp, 10 predicted proteins | sample 7278061 | NCBI WGS metagenome assembly JAAUYH01 (sample SAMN14350203, study PRJNA611818) | marine sediment metagenome | isolation source: surface marine sediment (0.6m) | place: French Polynesia: Moorea | collected 2018-08
CACCTATATATTAGAAAATCTCCCTTTCACTTCACCTTGATTGTTTTCAACGAATCTCTTTCCTATTTGATACTCGATAATTTTTTCACAAGATTCAGGTTAGAAAAGTGTAAAATTATCGCGACAACAAGCCCGCAAAAATACAAATTCCAAAATCATATAGCAGAATCGTTGGATTTTCTACAGCAAAATCGACCTTATATTATTGTCTCAGAAAAATAATTTTAATTGAACCGAATGCCTATGTTCCTACTCAATCAAAATCAAGAGAACATACTTGAGTCTAAAAATAATGTAATCGGCTAGCTGAAATACAATCATACTCGAATTTTTTTGCGTCATAATTTTGCTGAATCTAACTTATGGGTAAAATGAAAGCATTAATTATACTCATCGTTTTACAGCACTGCAGGGTCAGAAAAACATTTGAAGCAGAAACATATTACACATGTGTTAGTTATTTTCGATTTCGTATTATAGTTGTTTATTAAGACCTAAACATGTAACATAGAATTACGATTGTAATCAATCCGCTAATACCTCTGTAAAAGTATGTGGAGGCTATTTCAAAAATGGCTTGCGAACATTGTTCTTCTTGTATGAAAACTTATAATTTGGTTGATTGTACTGTGTAAATTGGCCAGAACAGGTAAGCTCGTAGCTAAATATCCGAGCTAGGTCGCTAATCAGTTATCGAACTGCTTGTCATTGTATTTGTTAAACTACTGAACTTTGTTTCATAATTATTTTCTTTTTTATGTCCATATACAGGCCGAGAGACATAATTGTGAGAATTTATGGTTAGGATACAATTTTCATTGACAAATTGGTTGAAAATCAACCGCTATTTAGGATTTTTCGTATATTTGCTCGGATTAACAGGTTCAAAAAAACAGGCCTGATTAACTTGGGAAGTTTCTTAGCATTCACACACGGTTGGAAGAGATGAGAGAGAATTTTGAAGTCTGCTAATGCTAAAAATAGTGACTTGATAGCTCTGTAGAATTCTATATAAACTGAAATATTTGAGCAAGGTATTATTGGTAAATGGTTTATTAATGCATTTTCTATCCTAACTGAAAATTCTCACAACTATTTCCCCTTCCGTACAGTAGATTAAATTAAAATGACTTACACAGATATCTAAAAAAAATTTCCGAATTTGTATTGGATGAGTCGGCAGTCATCTTTTCATCGTACGAATAGTACGTTTCCTCGATTCTATAAGTGTTGGATTATTCATAACCACCATGTTATGCTCATATGGTGTTTCAGTACGGCAAATTCCTAGGTTCATTTGTTCATAACACGGTTCATGCGAAAAAAACATTCATCAGAAAAACCATTTCTTACAGATAGCCTATGTACCTGTAAATAGGATCTAGACTGTTTTTAGTAAAACTGAACTGCCGTTTCTTGCTAATTTTTTGTTTTGAACGTTTCACTCCTTATACGGAAACAAAAACATGCACTTGTGTAAAATGCTCTGTACCATAAATTTACGGATATTTAAAGGTTCAATGCTCTACCTATATTTAATTTCAGAATATTTGACCTTTTCTGAATCATGGACACATTTCTCAGTTTCATTTTTAGTACTAACTTCATAAATCTGAATAACTATGCTTTGATCGTCTCATCGCATCAATTCACGGGTGCCAGTCAAATAGACATTAGAGCTTTATATATATAGAACAGGAACAATTTTCTAGATTGTCGCGGCAAAATCAGGAGCGTCTTTTATTGATAATGTCCTCAAAAAAATCGGTAAATTATTTTACTCGTGATATTAATTAATCTGCAAGAGACAACCACAAACAACTGTGGCTCAGGGGTGGTCTACACGAGCATGCTGTGTGCCGTGCTGTGCCACGTTTTGTGACGAACTTTGACTGAATTGCTTCTTTTATTAAATAAGAGGTACGTGCTGGCATAGTGTAACAATACCTGGACTAATATCCCCATACAAATGCCTTCGAATTGATGTAAAACCTCTAAATTGGGTGGTCATCGCCATGTCTGGATATAAAATTTGAGGATAAATATATTTGGGTTTTGCTGTGTGGTTTTTACTAGTTAAAACGAAAATCAAATTTTTTTATTAACCACGTTTGGCAAACGGTCAAGACAGGTCTTATCTCGACGAGTGGTCTCCGAACGAGACATTTCAATGACTTCTTAACCGCAGAAAGAATTTATTTATTTTAATATAGCTAATAATACTCGAAATTGCCGACTTTTATTGATGTAACTGCAACTAATAGAGTCCAGTTGAGTGATCCTTTTGTGTCTTAAATTGTGTTTCGAGGTCAGTGTACTCTGTGTAGCGGTGTGACTATGACGAAACGACTCACAGAGCCAATTCACCAATAAGACAACATAGTTGGAACACTTGAGCACGATGGCATGGTCTCTTAGACCCTGCCTCAGTATCCAAGTATATGTTATCTTAGTTTTGTTCCATGCTTAATTAAAAAAACTAAACCTGTATTGCCGAACAAAAATTTATATACTAAATAAGTTTTTACGTGGCACTTTTTCGATAGATGTGTGATTTAGTCTCTTTTTCAATTTGCATTGCACCCAGTTACGCTACAACCCTTTCTCATCACTCACTGTCAACATCGCCACTGTCATTTTTCATTTGCAGCATGCGCTCTAGCTAAGTTTGTTATGCTTCTAGCGAAGGCATAACTTCGATCATCGCTGTTCCTAGACTGTACTTAATTCCCTGTTCAAGCCATCGAGACCGATGCCTCTGCGGCTCTCTCCTCGTTTTGTTCGTTGACATAATACTTATACACATTGATGACTGAGTCAAGGAACTTCGACGTCGTTTCCAGCACTGTGGTCGTTAGTGCAGCAGGAACAGTCTGTCCGCGCTTCAATCCTAAAATCTGGAAACAATCTTTGATATGTTTCTTAAACTGCTCCTTCTTCTCAGGCCTTTGACTGTTTGCAACAATCTGCAAGAAGCTAGACATCTTGCTCAAGGGGTCACAGTACTTGGCCTTCATCTCTCCGAGTTTCTCCCAGAACTCATAACTGTCTCCTCCATAAACTGCGGGAGCCCCAACCGTACCATCATACCCGCCTACAACACTACCAGGAACAGCACCAGGCGCCCGGGAGCCACTGGTGCCAGCGTCCCCCGAGTTCATTCGATCACTTGCAGGCATATGCGGAGTTGTAGTACCACCAGGAGGAGCGTAACTGGTTTACCTATCCCACCAATTTGTCTTATGGCGGCCCGAGTAGTGATAGCTTGAATTCGGAACAGAGCAGCGCCGTTTACCGAACAACTATCTCGAGCGCACAGATGGCGTTTCGACTAATACTCCATACTACAGTACCAATGAATACCCTTCAATTTTAACATGGACTTGTGTTAGAAATTGAATTGCTGTAATTCAACTCTATCGGTGAACAGTCGCACCGCACTTTATGGCATGTGTAAAGACTGTAATCAAATATGAATAGCACTATTAAATGAACGATTCAGCTTACCTCACAGAGGAAGGAACGGCATCCCAATCCCAGATTTCAACAACCTTTAGGGGACTGGCTTTATTGTTTATGGAACTAATAACAGGTAACCAGTTGGACACAGCTTTCAATATAGGAGGCACGGAAACTTCTCGATCACTACTCTGGGAAATACTTCTAAGATTCTAATCGATTCCAACTTGATGTTAGAATGTAGTACTGTAGCACTAAAGATTATACAGCGAAACTGTAGATTTATTGCTATTCTCATTGTCTATCGTAGACATGATTGGATCTTATTCTTTCAGAATCTTTTCCGTACGTGAATTACTGTTGATTCCGATGCCATTAAAATAACGTCGGTGACTGTTAGAGCGTTTGAAAATTTCTTACCGAATACTACTTAAATTTACATGCGATCGACAACTGCCACACAACATGATTATCATACACACGACGCGAAGTACGAATCGAGATACTGTAGTGGAACAAAGCCAATTCCTGAGAAACCAAGGTCCAGAAAGTTCTTTATTCGAAGTTCGAACCTTCTATGTCAATGCCAACAACTTGCACCAAGTAAATGTACTGTAGTTCCATATCACTAAATAGAGCAGTACTCTGAATAGTGCTAGAATTACTATAAATTTACAGCACTGAGAGTTTCCAAACAACTACAGTAACCCCTTCAATTGCTGCGTTGTGCAGTGCATTCAACATGATTCTCCTGTAATTCTTGCAAAAACGAAAGTAGAAATATGATTAAAAATTCGATGATAGTACTCGAGATGAAATTGCTGTGTATGCACCATGGTGATTCCAAGGACACGAAGGATGGGATAATCACCAAAACGTTGGGCAAGACCAAAAATATCTCCGTCGGGTCGCGTTCACGAAGAATCTGACTCCTCACCCGTATTTCGGCATACTACTGCACTGTAATGTACAGTACAGTGCTGTATGGAAGCAAAACCCGCTACCATCGCGCTCTCACTCAGAACACGGCAGTGAATAAAAATAAAAAGTGAGGCGGTAAAAGGAGTATAGACCCTATACGCGTACACGTGTAAGTGAGTGTTGTGTGTGTGTGTGTGTGTTCACCCAAGAACTTGAAATGTCTCTCAATTACCAATCACTGATATTGCGCGCACGCACGAATTCGACAGGAGAACAAGTCGAGTTGGAGCAAAAGATGAAAGCGAAGGAGTTGAAGTAATTCTGTACATAGAGCACGAAGTTGAAGTGTTTAACTGTAAAATCGACCTGAAGAAAGGTAATATAGCGACATAGCCAAGTTACTGAATCATGTGGTTATTAGGAACAACGAGAACGGTATCGAGTTCAATCTCCTTCTTTTCGCGTTCCAACTCGGACGCCACACGAGCACGATAATCGGGTCTGTCTTGAGCGGCATGAAACGCGCGAGTCTCAAATTGCTGGGCCAAGCGAACAATTTCATCACTCGCACAAGTGTAGATCGATAATAGATATTCGAAAATCGTACGCTGGACCGTGAATCGCAGCTTGAGGGGAATGCCCGGTTTCTCCTCTTCCACTGGTTTGAACATTGGATGATTTTGAGATACCGTCGCATCGGTTGGTATCGGCGGAATTGGTTTTCGACTGCTCTGCTCTAACCATTTTGCGGGTAAACGGATACGACGCAAATAATTGGTGCGACTTTCACTGCGACGAAACACCTCCATTTCGTATTGAATTGTACGTTCCAATAACTCATCCTTGGGAATGGACGTCGAGAAGTAAGCTGAGAAAGTGTTAGAAATTGTTAACGTGGCGATGGCGGTGGTGGCGGTGGCGGTGGCGGTGGCGATAGCGGTGAAAAGGAATCGGGAACGTACAGGTAAGATTGTTCAAGATATGTTGTCGTACAAGTTCACGGTCATTATCAGTAATATCAGAGTGCCAAGTTTGTTGAGAAGTAACATTCATGGCAGATGCAGATGAAGAAGAACAACAAGCAAGTTAGAGTTGTAGAGGATTGGCAGAAGTAAGGAAAGAAGTTGCTTAGCGTTGACGACGTCGGATGGTAGGAAAAGGAGCGAGAGTAGGTTGAAATAGTGACCGAAAAATAGACAAACGAAGCACGCACGCAGACAGAAGAAGGCAACAGTAGAATTGTAGTACGCACAGTAAAATGGAAGCATGGACACGATTGGTTGTCGTGCAACAACCAATTAGAAGAAGGTAATGAATTGGACAGCGGGGTATCGTTTCATTCCTATCTGATCCATATCTCCCAGCACAGTAGTGTTGAATCTGCAAACTGTTCGTGTCTTACATTTTCCACATCATTACATGCTGCTCAACTTTCGATTTGCGAGAAGGTATCGATCGGCAATACAAGGATCTCGATAAAAAGTCGAGATTCTGAAGACAAGTATACATAGTACATATGCACAACTAGTAAATTTCCTACACTGAATTAATTATTGTGTTAGATTGCCGCTTGTGCAACAGAATCGTCGTTTACGTCTGTCCATCACTCTAACCGAACAAGCATTTCAACCTGCCAAGTGGTGTGGATTTACTACAGTACAGTAGTGTACAGTACAGCGTGTTATCTCGCAAATATCCTCTCTTTTTATTTCACGAGTTTCAACCGACACGAAATTTCTAACTACAGAATGGCCATACAGTTGGGGGGTGCATGCAGCTTACCGCGCACGCACGCAGCAAGTGTATGAGCTACACACGACTCTACACTCTTTCTTCGTACAATCCAATCGTTAATCAATCTTGTGCTGATCGTTATTGATTTTAGCCCTTCAGTTCGTTCGCTTTTCCGACGTCGTAAAATTGCTTCATGATGCGTTTCCCTCAACATCCACTCAAATCTTTCCAACTGCACACTGCATAGCTCTCCTGCAATTCGCTAGCTTTTTGCATCATTTTATTTCTATTTTTTCCTATTATTCGCAATCCACCAATTCACTTTCTGTGCTGCACAATCTTCGCTTCAAGTGTCCTCTTCCCGATGACAATGTTTCGCAGTTGCACCGCACTGTACTGCATGCATTGCAATGCCAATCAAAACTAAATTTAGCTTATACTGTACTGTACTGTACTACACTGCACTGCACTGTACATGTAGTGAATAAATACTGGTTAGGATTATTCATCTATCATTCATTGATTCCCATCGCATTGTATCATACTTTTGCTCTGTTAATCTACCTTACCAGCCTCATGTACGTACCGTACGAAGCCTACAGTACTGCTGTGTACTGTACAGTACATGGTGCCACATCGCCATTGTTTTCTCTACACTGTATATTATCGATAAGACTGTACCGGTACCGGTAAACCTTGAAAACCTACCCCTAGATACAGTAACTGTATTAGCTTTGCGAACGATGAATTTTCTCTCAATCTTTTTTCTAATATTTTCAATTTTTAATCCTATTCCTATCGTAACACCCTTGTCACTGTAACAATCTGCTTTAATTTTATCAGCACAAACAAAGAGATAATTAGAACTCTTCTATTTTTACATGCCAACATCTCCTTGGAAAACTGAAGAAACGAAACCAGCAGACTAAGACATCTTTATCTCTCATTTACTAGCTTTTATAATGTACTCTCATACTTCGCCTTATTTCATATCATGAAGCTGGTAGTGGTGCTGTACTGTAGGAGTGTAAACCCTTTAGATCATTAACTCACAACTACGCACTGCCTTGTTTGAAGCATGCGGAATCAATTAGAATGTTTGAATGGTTACAGCTGTCCAAACGTATAAGATTATATTCAAAAATCATGAGACGTACTCTCACAATTCTCATGAACTCGCTCTTCATATTACAGTAGACAAACGAAATCCCAATTTGAATTCTATTCCAATACTGTAATCTACACCGATTAAAGAATACTTTCAAGTCAAACGGTAAAGATTAATTGCAATGTTTTCGATACACTTACTGAAGCCCTATTCTATGACTTTGGATACAAAACAATTTCTCTATTTCCCTCATGTTTAAAAAAGAATAATTTCGTATGTTTTGATCCTGGTAATTAATAGATAATGGAATTAGTTAGCTTGAGAAGTTTCAATAGATAGTCTGTAGTGAAACATGACAACAGCGAACAAACTAAATTATTCTGATCTAAGTAGAAATAAATAAGACATGTAGTTGCTTTAAGAGTTAATAAATAAGTACTTCGGATCAGAGAAATACAAAAAAATGATTTGTTTGAAGACAGTAGTTATATATTTCGTAATCTGATAGTTATAAGTATTGTTGCTTGTTCAACAGAAATACAAAGCTATATTCCTTACTATTGATTTTCGTTTCCTCTCTAATTATGTCTTGAACCCATATGAAACAAACAATAATACAGGAGAAAATGCTTTAGAAAACATAAAAAATATATAGCTTAGTTAATATTCGAACGATATCAATTTTTTGCAATGAAACCTATCAGGATTGTTCATCTATAAATTTTACCGTGGATTTAAAATTTTCTGCTGCATTTTTGTTTAAGTACTCATCATCTGAAACAAGGGTCGAGAAAGCTAGTATTTACAAATGTTTCAATCGGTCAGATTTTGCCAACTTACGAGCATAATGGCTCCAGAAATTAAAAACAAACGGATGACGAAAAATTCTAAGAAAATACGGGACTGCAAACAAAGCAGTTAGAACCTCGATTTTCAAGCAGATGCAGACGGAAATTTTTCTGATGATTTTTAGATTTCGCAAAATATGTCATTCTATGGAGAGAATCTGTATTCAAAAGTTGTGTCATGTTAGGCTTAACCAATTTCTTATAGAAACTGGTGCAAATCTGCTTTCGCAAATGTGTTGCATAAGAAGAATGCACGTATCAGTCATTACTGATAGAAAATTTCAGACAAATTATCTGTAAACAATACTGAAACCCACTAGATGACAGGAATAAATAGTGCTATGTTAGCGAATCCTAATCTTCATGCAGGTTGGACTCTGTACAAGAATGTGAAATCGTTTCAATACAAAATACAACAGTATGCCCCGATTGGATAACAGTAAAAGCACTGAAAATAAGTTTGGAACCTATGTGAAGTGATACATAATTCTAATTAATGGAACTCTTTAATCTGTAATCATCAGAATCAACTTGCAGCAGATGAAGTAGATTGCTCTGTCTACGTTGTGGCGCCTGATTCGCTACCAACAATTTTTGCGGAAGTTCGCACTCTGGCATAGGTAAAGTTGTGACGTCTGTGTTAAAGAATAAGCAGATAGTACTATTGGGTATGGATATAGCACAAAATGGTTGGTGCGACGCATATTATCGGATAAGCGAATGAACTTTATGTGGAGACTCCACGCACAGAGACATCACGATTTGCCATTCGCAAAAATGTTTGGAGCACCTGCCGATTTCCATTTCGTAATTTCTAAACCTGACCCGTAGCTGCTGTCAAAAATTGAAAGCTGTGTGCTGAATATTCTGCCGTTTTCAGGAGCAATTCCACAATACTCGCGGAATTCAAAATCGACCGTGAACCAAGCTTCATCTCTCAACTGTGTTGGGAGTATTGAGGTGAGAACGTACACGATTCATAGTGCTGAAATCGTTGTTTTTTTCGCATAGGTGCAGTACGTGTAATGTTAAGCACTGAAGACGGCAGGAACAGACGGTGTCCAAGACGGACATTAGTACCGGAAACTAGGCGCTAATTTTGAGGAAAACAGCAGGGGTCGGGGTCGTTCGGTGTGGATACAAGGACGCTGGTATATGATGTACGAGCTACTGGTATTGGTGCGGTTTTTTTACAGGGAGGAGGTTAGCTATTTGGAGAAACACATAAGCAGAACGGTTGATAGCACGCGGAGATGACCCTGATGAAGTAGCAAAACTTGTTCAGTCCGAATACGAAAGTGCGGAAGGGTTCAAGTTACAGGGATCAGATAGGGCAAATCAGTGTCAGTTCCAGCATCTGGTAAATGAAGTGATCGCTGAACCGCGGTGCTGTGGTGTTATGCTGCGTAAAACGGTCTTTTTAGCTATGTGGGCATGACCTAAGAAGCCGAATATTACTTCACTTTATCTGACGGTGAGTATGGAATGTTGGAAGATGAAAGCTGATTAATTTGCAGTACACGAAGATACCAGAGAAAATGATAGTGCTAGAAGGTCATACTGAGCAAGCACGAAAGGCGGCGGACGATCATAATGTGAATTTACTTGAAAACCATGTGGGAAGCTTTCTTCGTCTCGCAGCGAGACTGTATTGTCATGTTGCTGCGTGTGACGAACTGAAGTACAAACTGGTGAAGGGAATCTAGCGATGCCTGAGCCGAGCGGGGAAGGATACATTCGCGGAGAGGCAGGGAGCGCTTAGGAATTCAATGGGAGTGTCGCAGAACGGATGTGATGGGGAGGAAGTTGTTCGTATGGGAAAGGGTGGGTGGTATCCATAAGTCAAGATAGATCGACAGGGGACCGGGTATGACATGGATTTGCTACGGGGTCAAATATTTGAGAACCGGCCGGATCATGCGGTGAACCCTGCTCTTTTGAAAAGCAATTCGCGTAATTCGATGGATCGACTATTGGAGTTAAATTGGTTGGCCTCCCTGCTTGTCTGTGATTTCGAAGATTTCAAGGGCATTAGAGAAATTGCAGGTTGAGCGAAAGGCTCGAGGACGTGTGCAAGCAGACGCGTTCTGCGCTAGCCATACTCCTTCAATGTTACTCAAGAGACACACCAAGTGCATCCTTGATAGTTAGTGGAGGATACCGCGAATTTCATTACAATTTTGGATTTGGAAAATTGTTTGGTGTGAGTTGGACGAATGTTCCTCGCGAAGACCTGGGAACCAGTGGTCAGTACGCGTCGAAGAGTAAGCAAAGAGACTGGTTCTAGCGCGGAGGAGGGAGAGATTTTAATCGGTGGTTTGGAGTGGTGCTGGCGTCGTTGAAATAATCCGGAAACTGATATTGAATACTATCGTCAACTCTCACCCTGTGCACGTAGGATAACCTCTTCTTTAGTTCCGTAAATTGAATCGTATCGTGAATGGTACGGATGTTACAGTAGCCTGGTCAGAGACTGCAGTGGTGCGCAAAGAGCAAAGCAGTGAATGGCCATGAAGGACAAAGACAAACTTCGGCTTCTACAACTTTGAATGCGATGTCCGCTTGATTGCGGTGAACTAGTTGATATAGACAATTTCCACTAGCAGCACTCAATAATTATTCAATAACGTAGCAATAGCCAACAGGCCATCGAATAAGAACCCGATTCACCGTATTACATGCCAAGGTTTCTAGTGCTCGTTTGTTCCATAACTGTTAATAAACTCGTCGTTAATTTGGATGACTCCACCGCGAAGGTTGTGAGCACAAGTAAATTTCAGATTTGCGGCATATAGAAAGAGGTATTAAGAGAAAGAATGCTCTGGTGCCGTAATCTTCGTCGTTTAGGTGGTATCACCCGACTCCCAGGAAATAATTCAGGGAAGACTAGAATTGATCTCTTGGAAATTTCTATTGAGGAAACTACTTAGCTGTAGATGAAACCCCAATGCGGGCAAACAAAACTTGTGTAGTAAGCAATCTCGGTGCAAATTCTCAGCCATTGCATCACGTTGATTAAAATTTCATTGATGCCATTAGCACTGAAGCCATCGGAATCCGATTTTTAACGCTTTCCGATGCGGGTATGATGTACTGTACTCTTGATACATTGATGGTACCTTAGTATAGCCAGAGTCACAGGAACTTCAATAATCAGAACTTGTTTTACAATCACTCGAAATGCATTAGGCTCTTGCCGAAGGTTTTGAACAGCACTGCATAATATACCAAACTTATCCGTGTCTATGTCGTGTGCATATCTATAGAGCAAGGAGTTGCTTGGTAAGAACATAATTTGTTGAGACAAGACTAGGAACTGCTTTAATTGTTTTGGAACGCTTTCACAAATCAGGCTTTAAGTATTGAGTCGTATTTAGGAACCAACAGTGAAATAAGAATTTGAAATCTTAATAACGCTAGGGCGCGATGTACTGAAACGAACTCTGAGAGGAACAAGAAAAGTTAAATTGCAACTTCCCAGTATTGAAAATTTTCTGATAGTTTATGAATAGAGCATATAGGATTGCGGTAGTAGTTAAATCGAAAGCTGACGACGGGAAGTAAAATTACAAGAGACTTTGCAGCCATATCTTTCCTGGCGCTTATCTTGCTAAGCGAAAGACAGCAGCGTAGACAGCAGTCCTACGGTGACACTATCCATTGTGAAACTTGTGTCGAGGGAAATATCGTGTTACCGCAACATCAGGTAGGGGATTGGTCTACTGAGAACCTACTTTCCAGTGACTCCTGCGAGTAACTTCACTATCGGATCAAATGCTCAGTTCCCCCACATGTCCCTCCGTCTTAGTATGCCACAACCTTACAAACCTTATGAGCCTTGCAACAGTTCTGAGACATGTTTTCGCTCAGTGGAATGGCCTTCAAACGAATTGTTTTTATAGTAAACAAAACTCTGGAAGGAGTTCTTTGAGCTGGTCCCCAGCACATTGTCAAGTTCATATCACTCTGAAGTTTGAAACTGAGTAGAAATATTATGTTTCCAGGTTATACATGTATCCATCATAGCCTTTTCGATTATATAAAAAATTAGTCGAATTAGGAAGCTTCGTCAAAAATTCTCCTAATAACATAGTTTAGCATTGAAAATAAGTTAACCATTTCAGTACAATGAACAGAAGTGAGTTCTTTCAGCATCACAAAGTTGACATTGGCCGCCCTAAATTTTGCTTCATAGATAACTTCTTCTTAAATCATAACTGTCTTGAATTAATAGAACTTAAATAGACAAGAAAATAGTCAAACCTATGGAGTTCAAAAATAATTGTCCAGCGAAAGATTTAGACTATCACTACCAGCTACTGGGATTCATTTCGAAATTGCAAGTAAACTCAACGAACTGTAATTCAACACAGCGACAAAGTAGATCTCCTAAAAACAAAATCATATTAGACTAATAGATGAAGACAGCAAACTTATGAACTCCTTATAAAAAACAATGGAATTAGCGCATGATACATAGCAATGATGTCTATTTGACTGGTGCATGACCAAACTTTTGTGGTTTATACTAAAGATTCGCAACGATGCCACTTCCGATGAACCAATAATTCATGAAATAAAACACCGAATTCTGAATTGAAATTTAAATCTTTGGAACTTTGGACCGCTTCTCGAGTATTTACAGTACAGACAATATCGAAAATCTATTAGTATACGGATGCTACACGTGGATTTCGTGTCCACAGGAAATTGTAAACTGTACCTATGAGTTCAGGATTTGGTACAGCTAAACAAGAAAGAGAATTTCCACAGTTATTGTAAATGGAATCAAACCAAAAGAATGAATCAGGATTAAAAGAAAAATATTCCATAAGAAATAATGAAAAAATTTGAAGTAAATAGAAAGGGGGCCACTAGTTCATTGAAAGATAGATAGCACAATGATTTATTAATTTTGGAAATCCACTACGACTGATTGGATTAGACATCAAAGCATGAAAACTGAACCAATTCTTTGC
>JAAUYH010002069.1_pt1 | contig 13047 bp, 12 predicted proteins | sample 7278061 | NCBI WGS metagenome assembly JAAUYH01 (sample SAMN14350203, study PRJNA611818) | marine sediment metagenome | isolation source: surface marine sediment (0.6m) | place: French Polynesia: Moorea | collected 2018-08
CGGATGATCGTCCGTCTTGAGTGTGGAACAACCACAGCTTTCGCACTCAAACGTAACTCTGACTAAGTCCAACACACACACCCGTTCGTTCATATTGTCAGCGAAGCACTTATACATGCCAGATATGGTATGTGTTCTGATGCAGATCAAGAAGCAGGGCGGTCAGTACGACCAGCGCGTACAAGGCGGTTAGTCGCAACCTTTCCTGAGGCGCATGAAGCAGTTTGCAGCATCACCGTCTTTCGCCCTCGCGCCTAAGGGGTGAATAGTTGGTAGACGCGAGGGGTCCAGGAGAACAACGGAGGGTGTTTTCCCTGCTAGTGCAAGTAGGTCCAGTCTCGCCTGTCGCAAGTGCGCAGTGTTCTTCGACGCAAGTGTCGCCTTAGTGAGGGCCCAGCAATCTTTGAAGCTCGTCCAGTTGTGCTCTAGCTTTTGTGAGCAGATCGTTCGACTGACGCTTGTCGCTGCACAAGGTTGCCTGGTGGCACAGGCGCTCGATCTTCTTGCTGAGCGCGAAAGCCTTGATTGCGGCCTTTCCGCCTTTCGAAGACGTACGTGAATGCGCCAACCGGGCACGCACGGCATCCAGCTCCCGGGAAAGCTCCTGGGCTATGGCTTCGAGGTCGTCACGCTCAGTCATGGTTACTAACGTCAGGCCATGACCGCACCTGAACAGCCACGCTCTGACGGTTGTCCGCCTTTCCCGATTTGGTGTATCGTACTCCCGTGAGACGGCTGAAGATTTGACCTAAGTCAGCTAGTTTGCGGCCAAGAGGTGGGAGACGCCAAAGATGAACCCAACGGCGGCCGCATTGGATTTCCCCTGCAAGACCTGTGACGTGCGTGACAAGGCCATATGCTCGGCGCTTGATGATGACGAGTTACGTCAGCTGAACGCAATATCGACCGCAGTTAGTCTTCAACCGAACCAAACGGTGTTCCTTGAGGGAGACAAAAACACGTTTCTATTCAATGTGGTGACTGGTGCCGTGCGTCTCTCGAAATTGCTGCCTGATGGGCGTCGGCAGATAACCGGGTTCCTATTTCCGGGAGACTTGCTTGGGCTCTCGGTTGCAGGCGAATACGCATACACGGCCGAGGCAATTGCAGAGACTTCTTTGTGCCGATTTGACCGCAAAGGCTTGGCCGACATCGCGGATCGGTTTCCAAATCTGGAGCATCGATTATTCGATCTCGCTTCGAACGAACTTGTCCAGGCACAAGAGCACATAACAATTCTGGGCCAAATGAGTGCTTCAGAGCGGGTGGCAACGATCCTGTTGCGCTTGTTGGAGCGGATTGGTGAGCGAAACGACATGGCTGGCGTTATCGACCTCCCCATGACCCGCGAGGACATCGCGGATTATGCCGGTCTAACCATCGAAACGGTGAGTCGGAATTTCTCTCAGTTCCGGGAGATGGGCATTCTCAGCTCATCCAAAGGCCGACACATCGAGATTCCCAATATCGAGGCGTTGATGCAGCTGAGCGCTGACTAACCAGGCAATCTCGCGCTCTGCGTCGGTCGCATAGACCGAAGCATTCGAAGATGCTTTGCGACGAGTTCTGCTGCCTGCCGGTTTGGCCGAAGTATATCCCAACGTGGCTTTCCAACAGGTGGCTCAAGGCGGGGTTTGGAGAGCGTAACCGTCGTGCCGCCAATGAAATCGTAGACCCGCCCGCACATCTTCTTACTCCCTTTCTTGTTGGACTATGATCAGGCATTTTTGGGGAACACGTCTTTGATCTTGATCAACCGCCTGTGCCGATCCTCTCAAACATGACGCGCTCTTCATTTGGTCCGCCTTTCACGGATTGGCGAGCCCAATACAGCCAAACGCAACTGTGACGATTAGACTGGATGAACAAGTGGGGCTCAGAGCAGTCGTACGAGGCTTTCGATCAGATGACAGCTGGGGGGCGGATAGCAGACACGTTGCGGTCACCTGCCAAGGGCTGTTGCGCGGACCAAGCCGCCGTTTGAAGTGAGCGCTCAATTGCCGGCTTTCCGTACACTGAAGCTTTGTCGGAACTATGCCCGCACCAAGTTGATCAACTGATCAATCGCCTTAGACAGATGGTCTGGTCTGTTGATCCCTCGCGCAACAATCATCGCACCTTCCACGCTGGAAACGAACGTCGCTGCGAATGCGTCCGGGTCTATCTCTGCTCTGATGTCGCCGTTTTCCTGCCCCTTTCGCAGGACCGCACTTAACCATGCATGATGTGCCTCGAAGAACCTCTCCACTTCGGTCTTGACCTGCGACGGGAGCGTGGCGGCGTCGATTGCGAGGACACCGCCAAGACACACGCTTCCCTGATCCTTGAGCATTGCGACAAACAGATCGCCGTAGGCAGACAGCAACCCAAGCGCATCGGGTGCGGACAAATTTGCCAACTCCCTTGAGCACCACTCTCGGTAATCTCGGGCAGCGGCCTCGGCTAACTCTGCTTTGGAGGGGAAGTGATAGTGTATGCTGGCGCTTTTGATGCCGACGTCGGCGGCCACATCACGGAAGCTGAACCCGTTATAGCCCCGTTCCATCATCAATCTGCGAGCAACGTTCAATATCTCAGTGGCTTTGTCGCTTCCCATAGGATCAGCCGCTCCAGCATCTCTACCAAGTACTTGATAGGGACTTGACTGGGACCCGGTCAAGTCACTACGAAGTAACCTACCAAGTACTTGATAGGTCGGTGAGGTTGGACGTGACAGGGTCAACAATCGAACGCCTTGCAATGGTGTCTGTCGCTGCGGCTGGCCTTGCATGGGGCATCTTCTGGATACCATTGAGAGCGCTGGATGAGGCAGGTATCGCCGGTGTCTGGGCAGTCGTCTTGTTCTACGTGCTACCGACACTTCTTTTCTCGCCCATCTTTTTTTTGCGCCGACGCCAGATCATCGATGGGGGCTGGTCTCTGCAAATTGCCGGAGTGCTCGCCGGTGTTGCGCTCGTTTGCTATGCAGGAGCGCTCATTTTTACCGAGGTCGTACGAGCCACGCTGTTTTACTATCTGACCCCGATATGGAGCACGTTGCTGGCGCGGATCGTGTTGGGGGAACTGATTACGGTGCCTCGTTGGGGGACTATTGCCTTAGGGCTAGTCGGGCTGTTGATCATCGTGAAAGCCGATACCGGGATGAGCGGCGGCCTCAACATCGGCGACTGGATGGGGATTGCCGGCGGGCTCATCTGGGCCGCTGCAGCGGTCTATATGAGATCAGACGGGGACGGAAACGGGATCGACTTCACGCTGTCATATTTCGTCGGGGGAAGTGTTGCGGCGTTGCTTTTGATCACCCTCCCGTTGGATGGGTCCGGATCAGTCCCCGATTGGGACACGTTTCGAAGTGTCCTGCTGTGGATGGTGCCGGTAGCGCTCCTTTTGATCATTCCTCCTGCATTCGCGATAATGTGGGGGGCGACAATTCTCAGCCCCGGCCTTGTTGCGATTCTGTTCATGACTGAAATCAGTGCTGCTGCAGTTACGGCGGCGATCTGGGCGGGCGAGCCATTTGGGACAAGGGAGATTGCGGGTGTAATCCTGATCTCAGCTGCCGGGATCTTTGAACCGGTTCTGAGTATGTGCCGCCGTCGCTCCTGAAAAGCGGACATGCGGGCGAACCGCAGCAATCAAGAGTTTCGGCTCGAAGCCGCCGTTCGCTGCAGTTTGAACTTATGGCTGCTTTGCGGACGAAACGGACAACAGCAATTGACTGCTATGGACTAAATCGGCGTGCGGAAGCCAAGCCATTCTCACCTTGTGCGAGGCTATTTTTGAAAAGATGGTCGCCGTGAGTTCTGTCCTTAGCAAAAAATAAAAGGCCGCCCAGTTGGGCGGCCTTAATGCGGAGCGCTCCTATGTCAGCTTACGGGTCTTGTCATTTTAGTGATCCGATAAATGCGTCGACTTCGGCGAGTGACAGGTACTCGACCTCTCCCGTACCGCTCTCGTTAAACGACCAGACGACTGCCGGCGCAGACACGTCACCATTTGCATCAAAACGCACGTTGCCGGTCGCACCCTGATAAGAAACAGTACCGCCGCCGCTTAGGACCTCGACCGCAGCAGCAAAGCCATCGGTGTCAGCCGTAATTGGCGTGCCGTCCGGGTCGGTCACCTTTGCCACCGCGGCAGCGATATCCGAGCCCGATGCGCCTTCGCCGGCAGCCTGCATCGCAAGAAGGCCGATCATCGCGGCGTCATAGCTATTGGCGAGACCGGGACCGTTCGGTTCGGAGTCGAACCGCGCAACGTAGGCGGCACGGAAGGCGTCTGCGCTTTCGCTACGTGGCGATGCGGTGTCTGTGCCAAGCGCAGTCCCGAGATACTGAAGACCAACATTGTCACGGAACTCGTCTGACTTGAGCGAGTTTGCCATGATCATGTTTTGCGTCCCGCCGAGCGAAATCCATTCACGCACGGCCGCTGTGCCCTCAGCGGGATAGAGCGCCAGGTAAAGCGCTTCCGGCTGAGTGGCGAGTGCCTCGGTGACTTCACCGCGGTAGCTCGGCTGGCCGTCGTTGATCGCGACCGAGGCTGTGACCTCGACGCCAACTGCCGCGAAATCAGCCGCGATCAGACGGGCCATATCCTGACCCCAGTCGTCGTTCTTGTAGAGAACGGCAATCGACTTGAAGCCCTGATCTTGCGCAACCTTGGCCGCCACGGCCGACTGGACGCCGGTAGTCGCGAAGGTCCGGAACCAGAGACCGTTGGTTTTTCCTTCTTCAGAGAGTTTCGTGAACGCTGTGGAAGAGGAGCAGCAGGACATCTGCACAACATCACCTGGGACCGTGACAGAGGTCAGGATCGGCATGGAGACCCCGGAAGAGACCGCGCCGAGCAGGAGATCAACGCCTTCCAGATCTACAAGTGCTTTCGCAGCATCGACACCAACTTTTGGATCAACCTGTGTATCCCGTAGTACCATTTCGATCTGGCAGCCGTTCACGCCACCTGCGGCATTGACCTGATCAACGGCGAACTGCGCCGTTTCGGCTATCGGCCGTCCCCAATCCACAGACGTTGGCAGGACTGCACCGATCTTGGTGGTGCAGTCTTGCGCATGACTGAAGCTAGGCTGCATCAGCAGCCCGATCGCGAGGCCGAGAGCGGCCCACAGGTATTTCGTGAATGTCATTCTATTCTCCCCATCTGTTCACAGGGTCGATCCCCTTTGTGATACGATTAGCCGCTCTGGCAACAGGCCTTGCGGACGCCAGAGCAGCATCCCGACTATGACCGAGCCGATCAAGACGAATTGGACTGATCCGGTGTATAACTGGGCCTCAATAGGCGCGAATCTCGAAAGTGCCCATCCGGACGCCGTCCAAGCGCCCCAAATCAGGAATGCGCCAAGAATCGCGCCGCGGTTGTTTCCGGCGCCGCCGACGATCAACATGGCCCAAATCTGGAACGTCAGCGTCGGCAGTACATCCTGCGGGCTTACAAAGGCATAGAAGGTTCCGTAGAGCCCCCCCGCAAGCCCAAGAATGACCGAGCCTGTCACAAATGCGGTAAGTCGGACGCGCGACGGGCTCTTTCCAAGAGATTGTGCCGCCTCTTCGTCCTCTCGGATGGCGCGAAGGAGGCGACCGAACGGGGATGCCACCAAGCGCTCGAGAAACACGTAGGTGGCAATCAGGATCACCAACACAACCGCTAAGAACAGAAGGTTATAAAGAAACCCATCCCCGAGTGCGTCACGAAGCGGTCGCTCGAAGCCGCGCACGCCTTTTGCGCCGCCTCCCAACCATTCTGCGTTCCGCATGAGGTTTTCAAAGGCAACCGCCACGCCGAAGGTCGCGATTGCGAGGTAGTCGTGCCTAAGCCTCAATGTCAGAAGCCCAACGGCCCAAGCCATTAATCCAGCCGCTGCCATACCCCCTAGAAGTGCCAAGGGGTATACAAGTCCGTAACCGCCGAGATGCCCCTCCTGTGGCGTGCCACCGAGGATTAGTGTGCCGTAAGCGCCCGCCCCAAAAAAAGCGACAACCCCTCCATTGAAGAGGCCGGTATTGCCCCACTGCAGGTTCAAGCCGAGCACGGCAATCGCAAGGATTGAGGCCGTAGTCGCGAAGAAGACCAGATATGAAATGGTTCCAATCATGCGCGTGCCTCGCCGAACAACCCGTTGGGGCGAAGCATCAGCACAAGGATAATCAGCAGAAACGGAACCGACGGCGTGTAGCCCGAAGGCAAGACGACGAGCGCGAGGTTTGCTGCGATGCCGACAATGAAGCCACCCAGAACTGCGCCATAAACGCTCCCGATGCCTCCGACGATGGTCGCCGCGAAGATGGGCAATACCAGATCGCGTCCCATGACAGGGATCAGTTGATGGCTGAGCCCATAGAAGATGCCCGCCACGGCCGCCAGCGCTCCACCGATTAGCCAGACATACATGATCGTTCGCGACAGGTTCACTCCGTTGACCTGCGCCAGCGAAGGGTTCTCGGCAACTGCCCTGAGCGCGTAGCCGAACGTGGTTCGCGACAAAACCAGATGCAGGATCAACATGAGTGCCAAGGCTGCCACGAGGACGAAAACTTGGTCCGGCTTTACGAGGATTAATGGATCGAGGCTAAGTACCACCGCGAATGCGATGTCTTTTGAGTAGAGCTCCGGGCTGAGGCCAAAGATAAGGCCGATAAGGTTTCGAATGACCAGCGCCATACCAAAGCTGGCGAAGACCATTGACAGTTCTTGCCCTTTCTCGCGCACCCGCCTGAAGACTAACTTGTCAATCAATAACGCGCTTATGCCCGTCAGCATCATCGAAATGGGGATTGCCAAAACGAGGGCCCACGTCAGTGACAGGGGTGCTAATTTCTCGGCGATGACAGGCGCGAGTGCTGAGAACAATGAATCGAAAACAAGGGCCGCATAGGCCCCCAGTGACAGCAATTCCGCATGGGAAAAATTCGCAAAGCGTAGGATGTGCATCACCAGTGTCAGACCGATCGCGCCCAGCGAGATGTAGGATCCTGTCAACACGCCATCGATAAGGTTCTGTATCATGACGCTTTGACCCGCTTCCCGCCAAGATAGATCTCTCCAACAACATCGTCCTTCCGCAGGTCAGCAGCCGAGCCGTCGATCTGATTGCGGCCTTCTGCAAGGATGTAGCAGTGGTCGGACAGACGCATCGCCTGATTGACGTTCTGCTCGACCAGTAGAATGGAAACGCCGCTTTCAGTTAGCGTTCGCGAGTGCTCGAGAACCTCTTGCGCTGCTTTGGGTGAGAGCCCTGCGGACGGTTCGTCCATCAGGATCAAGCGTGGCTCGGCTGCAAGCGCCATGGCGATCGCAAGGAACTGGCTCTGCCCGCCGGAAAGAGAACCCGCCTTGTCTTGTTGTTTGGCGGCAAGTGCCTGAAATTGCTCGAACAAGCGTTCGAGCACTGCAGGCGCGTCAACCTCTGCGCGGCGGAGGGCAAGCTCGAGGTTTTGGCGGATCGTCAGGCTGCGGAAGATATTGTTGTTCTGAGGGACGTAGGCGATCCCATGGGATGCCAGCCTGTCAGTGCGAAGCCCGGTGATATCCTTGCCCTCGAAGGCAACTTTCCCGGAACTAATCGGAACCAGGCCCGCAATAGCTTTGATAAGCGTCGATTTTCCTGCCCCATTCGGCCCGATGATCAGGGTGACCTGCCCGGACAGTGCGCGCATCGATACTTCGCGCAGGATCGGCAAATCGGGCACGTAGCCTGCCGTCACCGCCTGAGCTTCGAGAACCACGTCAGTCATCTGCGGTCGCTCCGAGATAGGCGTCGAGCAGCACAGGATTGGCCAACGCTTCGTCGCTGGTCCCCTCGAAGACGGCCTTGCCCTCGGCCAGAGCAATCACTGGATCGCAATGGCGCATCACGAAGTCCATGTCATGCTCGATAATCACAAGGGTCGTGCCTTGCCGGTTAAGCTCTTCGATCTTCCCGATGAGCGTTTCTGTGAGGACCGGGTTCACCCCTGCCGCCGGCTCGTCCAGCAAGATAACCGTGGGGTCTCCCATCAGCACCCGAGCCAGTTCAAGGAGTTTCATTTGCCCACCCGAGATCCTCCCGGCCGGATGATCAGCAAGGGGGCCAAGGGTCACGAATTCAAGAACTTCCAGAGCTTTGCGTCGATTTTGTTCTTCGTCCGACCTCATGCGCCCGCGACGCAAAAAGGGGCCGGACACTGTCTCTCCAACCTGACCGGTCGGAGCGAGCATGACGTTCTCCAGAACGCTCATCCGTGCAAACGGCCTTGGGATTTGAAATGTGCGCCCAAGACCACGGCCAAAGAGCCGGTCGGGCGACAGGCCAGTTACGTCGTTTCCATTGAGATGAACGCTCCCACTATCGGGCTTCAATGCACCCGTCAGCAGATTGAACAGGGTCGATTTCCCTGCGCCGTTGGGACCGATAAGGCCGGTGATCGAGCCCGCGCGGATATTGAGCGAGACATCGTCAACGGCCGTAAGAGAGCCAAAGCTCCGGCAGAGGCTGTTGGTCGAGAGGATCACCTCACCCACCGCCAAGAACCTTGTCGTCCGGACGCGTGTTCAAATTGTACTTCATGATCCGCCCATGGCGCCCGCTGCGGTCCCGTTCCAAACCAAAGACCGGGCCTGATGGACTTGACGCGCCATCAAGCACCCCCTGAATGCTTGTCTGATCTTGCGCATCCAGCTGAAACTCAAAGACTTCAAGCGTCTTCGGCAGGTGTCGTGCGTAGCGGGCTCCAACGATGGCAGCGGCGACCTGCGACTGGTCCAAAACCCAACGTGTTGCGACGCTCGACAGCGAGACCCCATGTTTGTCGCCAATGGATTTCAGAACGGAAAGCAGGTTCTGAAATGACTCCCACGGGCCAAACTCGTCGATGATCAGCCGATACTTGATGAGGCTCCTATTCTCGAAGGCAAAGCCGGGGTCGGGTTTGTCGAGCCAGCGCTCGGTCAGAAAGCCGCCAGCCAAAGTCCCATAGCAGAGGAGTTGTATGCTGTTCATCGCGGCCCAGTCTGTCAGTCCGTTTTCCGGGCGGCGATCCAACAATGAATACTGCACTTGCGTGGACACGAGATCGTAACCGGCATCAAGAAACACTCTAGTTTCTGCAACGTCCCAATTGGTTACTCCGATATGCGCGACCTTGCCCTTTTCCTGGCAACGTTTGAGTACTTCGAGCCCGATGAGCGGATCACCCAGTGACAGGTCCCACCAGAAGTACTGTACGAGATGCAGTTGTTCGATCTGGAGCCGTTTCAGCGACCGGTCGATGATCGCCTCGATCTCATCGTAGCTAATGCTCTCTAGCTTTCCCAGGTCGGGCACCAACTTAGTGTGGACCCGCGCGCGGTTGGCCACATCTGGACCTCTTCGGCGACGAACATCCCCAATAAAGTCGCCGATCATCTCCTCAACGCCGACATATATGTCTGCGCAATCGAAAGTCGTGATCCCTGCGTCGAGGAATGCCTCCATGTCGCGCACGGCTTCGGCGCGATCAACGGCACCATGGTCTCCGGCCAGCTGCCAGCCGCCCTTGATCACGCGGGAAATGTGATAGCCCGCTCTCAGTTCCGCTGTTTCGACTGTCATGAGGTGTCAGACTTCCAATGGGCTTTACCGCGTGCTTCGGGTAGACCCGTTGTTCCGGCGTGAGTGAATTTGCGCTTTTTCAGACGGGTGATCCGAAATCGACCACCACAATGTGGATCGGGACAGGCCACTTCGGCGTCCGTACTCATCCAGTCATTGGTATCCGTAGGTCGTTGCTTGGCGGGCAAAAGCGGCAATAGTGCAGCCAAAGCGTACATCGAGACGCGCGTGCCCTGTTCGAAAACCAAAGCCTCGCCTTCAACCCGAAAACTCTCGCCCTCGATATGGCGACAAACCGGGCTTCGACCATCAAGGACGGTCTCGACTTTCAGGTCATAAAGCCAGAATTCTGCGTCCCCGTCGTCCCGCTCCATTTCACCCCTTTAGCTGGACTGCGCCCAGCGCCTTACCTTAAGCCAATAGGGTAAAGCATGTGGCACTTCCCTCAAGTGCCATTCGGCCTGAACTCGCAACCGAATGGACGTCATTATGGACAGACCTCTCAGACCGGATCGCCTTCGCCTTTCCGAAAGCCTCGAGATATCTCGTGTTTTGACAGGCCTATGGCAGGTGGCTGATATCGAGAAAGATGGCGAGATCATCGACCCCGACACCGGTGCGGGCTGGCTCGAAGCCTATGCCTCTCAAGGCTTCGACACGTTCGATATGGCGGACCACTATGGCACCGCCGAGATCATCGCCGGACGATTGCTGGCACGCGGAAGCAGCCCACGGCCCTTGGTCTTCACCAAGTGGTGTCCTGCACCGGGAGAAATGACGAGCGAGGTCGTGCGCGCGGGTGTCGAAGAGCGTTTGGAACGTCTCGGCGTCGATCGGATCGACCTTCTTCAATTCCACTGGTGGAGTTTTCAGCACCCTGCATGGCTCGATGCGCTCCACGAGCTGAGCGGTTTACGCGATGAAGGTCTGATCGCCGATATTGGCGTGACCAATTTCGATGCAGCCCATCTGCAGGTTGCACTGTCAGATGGCGTTCCACTGCTGACCAATCAAGTCTCGTTCTCTCTCGTTGATCGTCGTGTGGCCGGACCATTGTCCGATCTTTGCGCACGGACGGGCACTAAGCTTCTGGTTTATGGGACACTTTGCGGTGGGTTCCTTTCAGAACAATGGGTCGGAAAGCCGGAACCAACGGATCTCCGGGATTGGTCCAAGATGAAGTACAAGCGCTTCATTGATACGGCTGGCGGATGGGACGCGTTCCAGCGGATCCTCACTGCTGCCGAAAAAATTGGTAAGAAGCACGGCGTTTCCATTCCCAACGTCGCGACGCGCTGGGTTCTAGATCACTCCGCCGTTGCAGGAGTCATCGTGGGCGCCAGGCTTGGAGAACGGATGCATACCGGGGACAATCTGCAACTCTTTGGATTTGAGCTCGATGCAGAAGACCACGAACGTCTGTCCAAGGCCTTCACCGGCACATCCGACGTTCCAGGTGACTGCGGGGACGAGTACCGCACCCCGCCGTTTCTGACTGCATCTGGCGACCTCAGTCACCATCTCGAAACCATGCCGCTTCTGTATGAAGCGGTGCCGAACGTCCATCGTTCCGGTGGAATGCAGGTGTTGAGCGGCTCGAAGTGGGAGGACATTGCCGGATATGCGCGGGCCCAGAAGGTTGGAGACCGGATTCTTGTCTCGGGTACTACCGCAACCGCCGGTTCCGACCGGATCGTGGCACCCGAAGATGCAGGAGCTCAGACGACCTTCGTGATCGACAAAATCCTTGCCGCCCTGTCCGCGCTCGGCGCATCCGCGTCGGACGTAGTCCGAACCCGCATTTACATTACAAATGAGCTCGACGCAGAGGCGGTCTCAAAGGCTCATGGCCGTGTCTTCGGGGGCATCAAGCCCGCAAACACGCTTGTCGTCGTTGCTGGTTTGATCGACGGCTACCGCGTCGAGATAGAAGCGGAAGCAAGCGCCGCAGTCTAATACTGAAAGCTCTCCCAAGCCAGGCCATTTGGGCTCAATCCGGCCGCAGAGACGCCGTGCGTCATATCGGCTTCCAGTACCGCCCTCCGGCCCCCGAAACCATCGTGCCAGAGGAACCCAGGCCGATCATGCACTAACAATCAATCTGGACCAGTCAGATCAGGCTGCTCACACTCACTCAAACTATGGCAGCATCGTCCGCAAGTCGGTCCTTGTTGTCTTCGATCTCGCTGCAGCTCGCCTGAACGTCCGATCTAGATGCCGTGTCGCATTATGCTGGGCGTCGAAGAATGATGCTGCGGGTGCGAGGTGCGTGAAAGGAGCAGGTCTGCAGTGGGCTCGTTAGAGACATCCGAGCATTTTCGTCAGATGACTGCTAACTGGCGCTTGCCGGTCACCCGCAACCATCAAGACGCGATTTCGAGCGGGAACGACCGCTTCTGCCGATAACGGACCTTCCTCAAATTGCTCTCGATGTCTGAGATGCTGACAATGCGGTCGCAAATGCCAAAGTTCAGTCTTTCTCCCAAGCCGACAGAAACGGCGAAATTGGGCAGGAACTAATCCAACAACTGCCAGAGAAGGCTACTCAACGCTATTGAGCGCCTGGGCAGCGGCCGCAACATGCGCGTGGAACCAACGGATTTCTGGTTCATCCCCATTGGATGCACTTCGAAAGAGTGTCAGTTCCAGCGGAGGTACATCGAATGGCAAGGCGCGATGTGCAAGACAGTAGGCTTGCGCAGCGTCTCGCAGCGCGACAGACGGGATCGAGAGCAACATGTCTGTCTGGGCGAGGACTGGGGGTGCCATCGTGAAGTGGGTGAGCACTGCGCCGATCTGTCTTGTCACGCCGAGCGGTGCGACTGCCCGGTCAATGGGGCTGCCTCTGGGTGCAACGCCGCTGCCGATCTGCAGATGCGGGAAACGCGCCCAGGCCTCCAGCGACCAATCTGCGAAGGCTGGATGGTCCATGCGTCCAAATGCAACCCAAGGCCATGACCCAAGAGCAGTTCCGCGCAACTCATCCGAACGCTTGAAGCTTGGCGCAATAAGGGCGTCGTAACGTCCCTGTCTGAGGTCCGACATCCCGTTCACGGGAAGCGCCGACACTTCCACCTGAATGGCCGGGGCCTCCTGTCCGATGCGCTTCAGTAGCTTCGGGATCAAGGGCGAGAAGAAGTCTGGCGCGGCCAAGCGAAAGACGCGGGTCGATGTGGCTGGGTCAAAGGCCTCGGGCTCTTCAAGGGTTCGCTCGATGCTGCTCAGCAATGAGGGCAGGGTTTCGGCGAGAACCTCGGCCCGTGCCGTGGGCACCATGCGCCGCCCGTCACGCACCAGCAATTCGTTGTCAAAGAGCAGGCGCAGACGTTTCAGGGCATGGCTGACCGCAGAGGAGGTCAGGTTCAGCCGCGCAGCCGCCTGCGCGACGCTCTTTTCGCGCAGCAGGACGTCGAGCACCACGAGCAGGTTCAGGTCGATCTTGGAGAGGGAGGGCGCAG
>JAAUYH010013467.1_pt1 | contig 13045 bp, 5 predicted proteins | sample 7278061 | NCBI WGS metagenome assembly JAAUYH01 (sample SAMN14350203, study PRJNA611818) | marine sediment metagenome | isolation source: surface marine sediment (0.6m) | place: French Polynesia: Moorea | collected 2018-08
GCTTACGTCGATTGGGAGCCAAACGCTTTCCCAGGAATGCTGGCTAATATAGTGGCAGGAAGAATTGCTAACCGCTTCGACTTGGGTGGGATGAATTGTGTAGTTGATGCTGCTTGTGCTAGCTCTTTTGGTGCACTGTCGATGGCGATTTCAGAATTGACTTCCTATCGTGCAGACATGATGCTCACGGGAGGAGTTGATACTGATAATTCCATTGTGGCTTATATGTGCTTTAGTAAAACTCCTGCTGTTTCTCCTAGTCAGCAAACTAGACCTTTTGATGCAGATTCCGACGGGATGATGTTAGGAGAAGGGGTAGGAATGTTGCTCCTCAAGCGTCTGGAAGATGCGGAACGAGATGGAGATAACATATATGCAGTAATTAAAGGTATTGGTAGTTCTAGTGATGGTCGCCATAAAAGCATCTATGCACCACGCTCCGAAGGTCAGGTAAAAGCTTTACGTCGTGCCTATCAAGAAGCTGGTTTTGCTCCTACTAGTGTTGGCTATATAGAAGCTCATGGTACAGGAACAATGGCTGGCGATCCAGCAGAATTTACTGCTCTTAAAGCCTTTTTCGGTGAAGCTAATTCTGATAAACAGCAGATTGCTTTAGGTAGTGTTAAGTCCCAGATTGGGCATACTAAAGCAGCAGCAGGGGCAGCTAGCCTGATTAAAACTGCCCTATCACTACATCACAAAGTTTTACCACCGACAATTAATATTACTAAGCCTAATCCCAAGCTGGACCTTGAAAATTCCCTATTTTACTTAAATACGGAAACTAGACCTTGGCTTCCGACAGAGGAAGAGCCGCCACGAAGGGCAGGAGTTAGTTCTTTTGGCTTTGGTGGAACGAACTATCATGTGGTTTTAGAAGAATATGAACCAGAACAAAATAGTTCTTATCGCTTACATGACAATGCTCAAGTCATACTGTTAACAGAGGCAACTTTTGAGCAACTATTAAGTAGATGTCAGGAAGTCTTAGAGCAGTTACAGTCGGAAGAAAGGAAGAGGCTTTATCAAGGACTGGTAAAAGCAAGTAAAGCTAGAGAAATTCCTGCTGCTGCGCCTCGTTTGGGATTCGTCGCTGCCTCTCTTCCTGAAGCAACAGATAAACTCAAAAAAGCGATCAACTGTTTAAAGAGACAACCCGAAGCCCAAGAGTGGAAACATCCCCAAGGCATTTTTTATCGTCAAACTGGCTTAGAGACTGAAGGAAAGGTAGTTGCTTTATTTTCTGGTCAGGGTTCTCAGTATTTAGAAATGGGGCGGGAATTAACAATTAATTTCCCTTGTCTGCGCCAAACCTATGGCGAGATCGATCGCCTGTTTACTGATGATGGTAAGATAGCAATTTCCCGACGGGTTTTTCCCCCTCCCACCTTCGATTCTGCTCAAAGAGAAGCTCAAGAAACAGCTTTACGGCAGACCGAAATCGCTCAACCTGCGATCGCAGCTTTAAGTGTGGGATTATATAAAATTCTCCAACAGGCTGGATTTCAACCAGATTTTGTCGCAGGACACAGTTTTGGTGAACTAACGGCTCTCTGGGCTGCCCAAGTTCTTAGTGATGAGGATTACTTCTTCTTAGTCAAAGAAAGGGGTCAAGCCATGGCTGCTAAATCCAACTCTGAGACAGGAGCAATGCTGGCAGTTAGCGGAGATGTGAGTCAAATTGAAGCTATAATCGCTTCATTCCCCCAGGTTGCCGTTGCTAATTATAATTCACCGCAACAAGTGGTTTTGGCAGGTATTGAGTCAGAAATCCTTAAAGTTCAAGAGATTTTACAGCAGCAGGAATATCAAGCTGTCTTGCTCCCCGTTTCTGCTGCTTTTCATACTCCCCTAGTTGGTCACGCTCAAGAACCTTTTGCCCGTGCTGTGGATGCAGTCACCTTTAAAAAGTCCCAGATTCCTGTCTTTACTAACGTAACTAGTAATCTCTATCCCAATGAACCAGAAGCTAGCAAAAAAATTCTCAAGCAACACTTACTAAATCAGGTGCTGTTTAAAAAGGAAATTGAAAATATCTACGCTGCTGGGGGTTTCTGTTTCGTTGAGTTTGGACCCAGAAGAATTTTGACTAATCTGGTAGATGAGATTTTAGGCGATCGCCCTCATCTAGCTGTAGCTCTCAATTCTAGTCGTCAACAGGATAGTGATTATCAACTGAGAGAAGCGGTAGTTCAGTTGCTTGTTGCAGGTTTACCCTTAAAAAATCTTGACCCCTATCAATTAGAACAGAAAATAGCTCCAGCCCCGAAACATCAAGCTTTAAACGTGCGTTTGAGTAGTGTCAATTATCAATCGGAAAAAACTAAGATGACTTTTGAACAAGCACTGCAAAATGGGCATCAGATCGAATCCCGTTCTGAGAACGGACTTCCTGAAACTGCGATTGCCACAGCCCAGCAAAATGGACATTCCCCCACAGAACCTCAAGACCTAGTTTCGGTATCGCCAGTTGAAGCTAAGATTCAACCCAGACGAGAAGTTAATTATCCTAGGGTTCTCGAAAGCTTAGAATATAGCCTGAATCAATTTAGTCGGCATCAACAGGAGACTTTAGAAGTTCACAAGCTCTATCTCAACCATCAGACGGAATACACTAAAACCTTTTTCCAACTGATGCAGCAGCAAAATAATTTGTGGTTTAATCTGTCAACTACTCCCGAAGCACAACAAAACCACACCAGAGTAATTCAAAGTTCTGAGCGCAGTCTCATGAAGTTTCAGGAGCATCAAACCGATACTCTGAGAGTTCACGAGCAATACTTAAGTCATCAGGGAGAATATGCTAAAAATCTCCTACAGTTAACCCAGCAAAACTATTCACAACTATTAACTGGAATTCCCCTGAGCCAGATAGAGACAGAAATTACATCATCCCAGTCTTCTCAAATAACAGAGTTGATTGCTCCTACCACTGAGGCAAAACTACCAGTTCCTGCTGTTCCAATTACCGTAAATAGGAATGGGAATGGCTATTATCACAGCAATGGTAACGGATATACTAACGGACATAGTAACGGCAACCAACAAACTACTATTGCTGCACCAGAAAATGGAACTCCTCAAGTAGCCGAACCAGATTTATCTAACTTTATTACCGTAGCAACGCCATCAACTCCAGAAATTGATCTTGAGACTCTCAGTCAAACTCTCCTTGAGGTGGTGAGTGATAAAACAGGCTATCCCTCAGAAATGTTAGAGCTGGAGATGGATTTGGAGGCAGATTTGGGGATTGACTCCATTAAACGAGTGGAAATTTTGGGGGCGTTACAAGAGCAAATGCCTGATTTACCTCAACCCAACCTAGAAGAATTAGCAGGATTAAGCACTTTGGCACAGATTATTGATTATTTACAATCTTATACTGCCAATGAAGAAACTGATTCTGTAGAAGAGGCAACTGAAGTACCTGTACAACCTTCTATCGAACCAACTTTGATCGTAGAAGAGCCAATTGCAACACCAGTAGAACCTTCTATCGAGGAAAATTCGATGGAGCATATTCTCTTTACAGTGGTCAGTGAAATAACAGGCTATCCCGTCTCTATGCTGGATTTAGAGATGAATCTAACAACAGATTTGGGCATTGACCTCATCAAACGGCAGGAAATTGTAGCAGCACTGCAAGAGCGCATCTCTGGGCTTCAAATTGATCTATCTGCATCAGAATTTCAGACTCTCGGTCAAATTATTAACTATCTACAAGCTGATCGGGCGGAAAAAAAAACTCCTCCAGCGAGTTTAACAGTAAGTCTGTCATAGAAGACAAGATTAAGCGATCGCCAGTTAGGCTTAAGGTTTTGCCAGAGCCAGATTGGCTAGAGTTTGATTTTCCCCCAGAACAAATTATTCTCTTAAGCGATAACGGCTCACCTTTAGCAGCCCCTCTAGCTCAATCTCTGACCCAACAAGGAGCAAAAGTAGTAATGTTGAATTTTCTGAACTCTTTAACCCCAGAAACCTCCTTTTCAAAAGGGTTTGATCGTGTTGTTCTCGAAGATGGAAGGGACATAGATTCTCAGCTAAAGGCGATCGCTAGTCAATACGGCTCAATCGGTACTTTTATTCATCTCCATCCACCGCTAACAAAAGCCCAAGATGATAGTTGTCAAGCACGAGAAGCAGCAATTCTCAAACGAGTCTTTTTCCTCGCCAAACATCTCAAAGTCTCTCTCAATCAAGCAGCAAAACAAGGACGGAGTTGTTTCCTGACTGTGGCTCATCTTGATGGGGAGTTGGGTTTAAGCGGTAAACGGGACTTTAGTCCAACCGCAGGAGGCTTATTTGGACTAACTAAAGCTTTGCGCTGGGAATGGGAATCGGTCTTTTGTCGGGCAATTGACCTTGATCCTGATCTGGAGTCATCTGTGGCAGTAGAACATATTATGGCGGAACTACACGACCCCAATCGTTTAATTGGGGAAGTAGCTTATGGGGCAAAGGGACGCACTACTTTGGTTTAAGGAGACAAGGAAGACTGGGGAGACTGGGGGGACAAGGGAGTCCTAAAGGATATATGCGAAGCGGTATCCCCTTGTGGGACACCTGCGGATAACAAGGGAGATGGGGAGGTAACTACTAACTACTAACTACTAACTACTTCCTAACTCCTAACTCCTAACTAAATAACACAATGATTAATCTTCAGGAAACAACAATTAAAAGAATGGATGCCAATTCGGTTTGTCTAGTTAGTGGTGGTGGGAAAGGGATTACTGCCCAAGCAGCGATCGCCATCGCCCAGCAATATCAGTGTAAGTTTATCTTGTTGGGTCGTTCTTCAATCTCTCAAATAGAAGCAGCTTGGGCGCAAGACTGTAACAGTGAATTGACATTGAAAAAGCGTATTCTAGAGCATTTGCTAGAACAAGGCACCAAACCAACTCCTATGATGGTGCAAAAAGAGTATAAAGCGATCGCAGCCAAACGGGAAATCGAGCAAACCATCAGGGAAATCGAATCCGCAGGCGGAAAAGCGGAATATCTCAGTGTCGATGTGACAGATAAAACCGCCCTGGCAACCAAACTAGCAGTCGCTGTGGAACAGCTTGGTTCGGTCACCGCTATTATTCACGGTGCAGGGAATCTGGCAGATAAGCCCATTGAGAAAAAATCCGAGTCCGATTACGATACGGTCTATAAACCTAAAGTATTAGGATTAAGCAATTTACTCAGTTGTGTCGATCCTGAGCAACTAGATTATTTAGTGCTGTTTTCTTCGGTAGTGGGTTTTTATGGCAATGCGGGACAAACAGACTATGCCCTTGCCAATGACATTCTCAACAAAACAGCCCATTTAGTAAAGCGATATCACCCCCACTGTCGAGTTGTAGCAATTGATTGGGGTCCTTGGGATAGTGGGATGGTCAGCCCTCAATTAAAGCAAGCTTTTGCCGAACGAGGCATTGAAACGATTCCTATTGAGGTTGGCACACAGATGTTAGTAGCAGAACTAGCAGCCCCCAATCAAGATACCCAGCTGATTATTGGTAGCCCTCTCACTCCTACAGCGATCGCTATAAATCCCCAATTACAAAAATACCGAATTCGTCGTCGCTTATCTGTAGTTGCCAATCCCTTTCTACTAGATCACGTAATCGCCAATCGTCCTGTATTACCTGCTGCTTGTGCGATGTCCTGGATTACCAATAGTTGTGAACAAATTTATCCAGGCTATAAGTATTTTGGCTGTCAACAGTTCAAAGTTTTAAAAGGAATTGTCTTTGAAGACAATATACCCCAGGAATATATTTTAGACCTGACAGAAATTACTAAAGATAGGGACCAAATAGAATTTGAAGCTCGTATTTGGAGTCAGAATCAAGCAGGAAAAATCCGCTATCACTTCAGCACTCAGCTAGTTCTCAAAGGAAAGATTCCCGACTCTCCTCAGTATGAGTCATTAAATCTCACCCCCCAACCCCAACAGATCATTAAAAATGATTTTTATCAGAATGGTGGGTTGAGTTTGTTTCACGGTGCTTCTTTCCAAGGAGTTCAAAAAATCCTCAATTGTAATGAGGAAAAAATAACCATCCAATGCTCTTTACCCCCAGTAGCATCCCAAGTACAGGGACAGTTTCCAGTTCAAACTTTTAATCCTTATATCTTGGACGTACAAATTCACTCCTTATGGTTATGGAGCCAGTATTTACATCAACAGATTTGCTTGCCTTCAGCGATCGCACACTATGAACAGTATGCTTCCATTGCTTTTGGTGAAACTTTTTATGTTTCTTGTGAAATTAAATCCAAAACCGATACGGCGGTAGTAGCGGATGTTATTGCCCACAAGCAAAATGGTCAAATTTATTCCCAAATGATGGGAGCAAGGGGAACTATTATTTCCTTGCCACCTGGGTAAATTAAATATTTGTTGAATCAATAGATAATTTTGGCTGGCAGAGGGGACAAAGAAGAAATAATTTGTTGACTACTTTATTACTTAACTAACATTGATGGAAATTAAACTAGCAACCGAACCAAAACTGGCTATTGTCGGCATGGATGTTTACTTTGGTCATTGTGAATCCTTGTCGGCTTGGGAACAGAGTATTTATGAAGGAAAATCCCAGGAGCATCTTAGTGTCGAAGAACGGGAACACTTACCAACAGAGCAACTACTGATCAAAGTAGCAAACAATGCTCTTGAGGATGCCAACCTAGTTACAGGGGTGAAAGTTGCAGTTATTGTTGCTAATGATGGGAGGAATCCCATTGTTCCTAAAGTGGGGGATTTCCTCAATTTAACCCCTGAAAGTTCCGTTTTTCAGGCGATAGCAACAGCCCAAAAGGTTTTATTTTCTGGCACAGTGGATACATTGCTACTCATGGCCAGTGCTGGTCAAGCTAATATCGGAGCAGTAGTCTTACAACTCGATACAACTGCTAAACAGCAGCAGAATCGGATCTATGCCGAGATTGTAACTAACGTGGTTCAGGATTCTTCTCAAGACTCAGAAGTAATCCCAAAAACTGGTGAAGCAGCTTTTGCCCAAGCGGGAATTGAGCCAGCAGCAATCGGTTATCTGGACATTTGCAGTCGGGAAACAGTATCCGCAGATGATGCCAGAATCACAGATGCAATCGCAGCTTATGGAACTTCTGAGAGTAGTTGTAGCTGCGCTCTTGGTAATACTACCAATCTTGGTGTTATCTCAGAAATTGCCAGCATTATTAAAACTGCACTCTGTCTCTATTATCGTTATATTCCGGCTTTTCCTGAGTGGTCGCCTGCAAAAGAGGCAAAATGGCACAATAATCCTTTCTATGTAGTTACTGAATCCAAACCCTGGTTTTTAGCACCAGGAGCAACTAGAATTGCTGCGGTTCACAGCACCTATGCCCATCTGATTTTAACCGAAGCATCAGAGCCTCAAGAATACCAGAGTTCCTATCTAGAACAAACCTCTTTTTATCTGTTCCCCCTAGCAGGCAGCGATCGCAATAATTTACACCAGCAACTTCGCACTCTTCAGCAAGCCATCGAAGCTAGTGATTCTCTATCTTTGACTGCCCAGCAAACGTTTATTACCTATCAAAAATATCCCCACTATCCTTATGCTTTAGCGATTTTGGGAAAAACCAAATCAGACTTACTGCGAGAAATCGAACGGGCTGTTAAAGGTATTGACCAGGCTTTTGCTACCGAAAAAGATTGGCAAACTCCTACAGGTAGCTACTTTACTCTCAATCCTCAAGGGAGAAAAGGCAAGGTTGCTTACGTCTATCCAGGGGCTTATAACGCCCATCTTGGCTTGGGGCGAAATTTATTTCGCATCTTTCCCAAATTATTCGATGATCCAGTAATTCAAAGTACTCGTAACCGTTTGGCAAAACTGGAAAGACTCCTCTATCCCCGAAGTTGGGAGCAACTATCGAGGAGAAAACTAGAGGCTTCAGAAGCTAAATTAATGAGCGATCCCCTAGCAATGCTGGAATCAGAAATGGGCTTTGCTGGATTAATGACCGCAGTTTTAAGAGATTACTTCCAAATACAGCCTAAAGGGATTTTCGGCTATAGCTTAGGGGAAATCAGCGCGATGTACGCTCAGGGAGTGTGGACTGATATGGGTCAAAGTAGCGATCGCTTAAACACCTCACCCCTGTTTCAAACCCGCTTAGCTGGCTCTAAGGAGGCGGTGCGAGATTATTGGCAATTGCCAGATTCTGAGTCAGATATTTGGTGTACCTATGTGTTGATGGCTTCAGCTTCCATAGTTAAAGAGCGAGTGAAACTAGAAAGTCGAGTTTTCCTAACTCAAATTAGTACCCCCAAAGAGGTAGTGATTGCTGGTGCTCCCAGTGCTTGTAAGAGAGTAATTGAAGACCTCAACTGCGATGCTTTCCGCGCTCCTTTTAACCATGTCATCCACTGTCCTATTATGGACTCGGAGTATGAAGAACTGGTACGAATCAACACTTTACCCCTACAAAATCATCTCACAACTACTTTTTATTCTGCTGCTCACTACGAACCAGTTAATTTTAACCGTCAGAAAATCGCTGAAATCATCAGTCAAACCCTCTGTGAGCAGCTTGATTTTTCCCGTTTAGTTAACCGAGTTTATCAGGATGAGTTTCGCATTTTTATTGAAGTAGGTGCCGGAAGTAATTGTTCTCGCTGGATTAGGGAAATCCTCAAGTCTCAAGAGCACTTAACCGTTTCCCTCCATCGCAGAGGCATAGACGACCATGTTTCTCTGGTCAAAGCCTTAGCCAAGCTTTTAAGTCATCGTGTCGAACTAGATTTATCACTTCTGTATGAGCAAGAACAGAGTCTAGCTTCAAACATTACTAATTATGGCAGTTTTTCTCCGAAAAAAGCTTTTAAAAGCAGTAAGAAAAAGTCACTAATTAATAATAATGATCGAGCTGAAATAGTAACTAAAGTAACAAAAAATATTGCATCTAAGGAAAATCTTGCTACTATTAAACATGAACAGAAACAAGTAGTTACTCAGAGTAATTTGGCTGATAACTTAACATCGTTAAAATTTAATTTAGACACTACTCAAGAAAGCCCAAATATAACAGTAAGCAATACTGACAAAGAGCTTAAATTTTCCGAGTCAAACTTTAAAGTAACTATTCCCGATTCCGAGGTTAAAGTCCCTTATGATTCTGAGAAATATGGTATTTTATCTCAATCAGTACCACGCCTTCAGCGAAATGGTATCTTTAAGCAAAAGTTAGCAGAAGGAAATTCTAAGTTTACCCAAATTCACGCTAATTTTTTACGATCACGTCAAGAAAATTTAAACAAGATTAGTAAAATAATTTCACTTAAATTAGAATTAGTAGATCAGCAATATACAAAAAAATAAAAAATATAAAGAGGTGACAAATGATTAGTACTGAAAATATAAAAAATAATTACAATAATTATCCAGATTTTGCTCAAGAAAGTAAAGCCAATTCTATTGCTTTTGACGAAGCAAGTATCAAAGCTAAATTGCTCAATTTAAACCAACCTTGCTACGTGGTAAAAAGCCAAGGCAAAATTGGTGTAACTAACGAAGATTATTGGCACCAGCAACCAGAAACCCAACTGCTGATGGCTGTACCACCTTTACCCAAGGAACAGTTAGGCGATCGCACTTTTCGCGAATTTTACGGTGTTAGGTACGCCTACCTCACGGGGGCAATGGCTGGGGGGATTGCTTCTGAGGAATTAGTGATTGCTTTGGGCAAACAACAAATTTTAAGTTCCTTTGGTGCAGGAGGCTTAAGTCTCAAGCGAGTGGAAGCAGCAATTCAAAGTATTCAAAAAGTTCTTCCCAATGGTCCTTATGTTTTTAATTTGCTCCACAATCCCAGTGAGCCCGCAATGGAACAGGGAACAGTAGATTTATATGTTAAATATGGCGTTAATGTGGTGGAAGCTTCAGCTTTTCTCGATTTAACTCCCCATATTGTCTATTATCGTCTATCTGGACTGGCTTTAAATGGCGATTCGATTCAAATTAACCACAAAGTTATCGCCAAAATTTCTCGACGGGAAGTAGCAACCAAGTTTTTGCAACCAGCACCACCCAAAATGGTTCAGGAGTTGCTAGAACAAGGATTAATTACTGAGTTACAGGCAAAGTTAGCTGCCCAAGTGCCAATGGCGGACGATATTACCGTAGAAGCGGATTCTGGGGGTCATACGGATAATCGTCCTTTGGTCTGTCTGTTACCTTCGATTTTAGAATTGAGAGACACAATTCAACAGCAATACAATTACCCCAACTCTGTCCGAGTCGGGGTAGCTGGGGGAATTGCTACCCCCCAATCCGCATTAGCTGCTTACATGATGGGGGCTGCTTATGTAGTTACTGGTTCGGTTAATCAATCCTGTGTGGAGGCGGGAACTTCAAGCCATGCGAAAAAGTTACTGGCAACCGCCGAAATGCACGATGTGATGATGGCTCCTGCTGCTGATATGTTTGAGATGGGGGTCAAGCTACAAGTTTTGAAACGAGGTTCTATGTTTCCTCTACGGGCGCAAAAACTCTTCGACCTCTATAAAGCCTATGACTCCATTGCAGCTATTCCCCCACAAGAGCGAGAAAAGCTGGAAAAACAAATTTTTCGTAAGCCTTTAGCAGAAATTTGGCAAGATACTACTGTTTATCTCTCCCAACGTAATCCCGATAAATTAGGCAAAGCCCAGAAGAATGCCAAGCTGAAGATGGCTTTAATTTTTCGCTGGTACTTAGGCTTATCTTCCCGTTGGTCAAACTCTGGGGAAAAAGGCAGAGAGCTAGACTATCAAATTTGGTGTGGTCCTGCGATGGGAGCTTTTAACGATTGGGTTCGGGGTTCCTATCTTGCCGAAACCCAAAATCGCCGAGTAGTGGATGTAGCACTACATATCCTCACGGGAACTGCCTATTTGTATCGGATGCAGAGTTTAAAATTACAAGGTCTGCAATTGAGCGATCGCTACAATCAATATCATCCTGTTCCTTTTACCTCAGAACTTTAACCATGACTCAGCAAATTTTAAATACAACTTATAGCGCAGAAACAATTAAAACTTGGCTAGTGGAAAACATATCCGAACAGTTAGGAATTGAACCTGATGCTATTGATGTCCAAGAACTGATTGAAAACTACGGTTTAGATTCCGCCCAAACCATGTTACTGGTAAGTCGAGCCGAAAAACAACTTGGTTTTGAGCTATCACCTCGGCTTCTTTGGTACTATCCCACAATTCAAAGTCTGGCAGAGCGTTTAGCCGAAGAATTAGAAGATTCCGAAATATTGGAAATTTAAATCATATGGGGGCGAAGAGGTTCGCTCCCTTCGTCCGCGTACGCGACGCGTCCTAAAGAATACCGCTCCACATAAAGCTAGTCCTTTAGGGCGAATCGTCCCCACGGGAGTTATCTCGTTTCCCTTTAAATTTACTACAGATGACTGATGAGGAGACAAGGAGGACAAGGAGGACAACGGAGACTGGGGCGATTAATGTGCAGCGTCTCTAAAGTGATTTGATATTAGATTCTGTTTCAAGAGAAAAAAAATGAACACATTGGAGCTATTAACCAAACTCAACCAGCAAGGGGTTCAAGTTTCTGCTAATGACGACAAGCTAAGTATTCGTTCTCGTAAAGGGACGATCACCCCAGAACTGCGCTCGGAATTAGCTACCCGTAAGGCGGAAATCCTGACGTTTTTACAGCAATTAAATAACCATGATTCTGTTAGCTCTCCTTCTGTTTCTTGTGGTAATGGGCTAACCCTTCAGACTATTGGCGGTTTAATTGGCGGATTTAGCCAGCAGCCTCCTGTAGTCGATTCTAAAGTTATGGCGCAAAAGTTAGCCGTGACTTTCAGACCTTTACCTCCAGGGTATAGCAAAGAAGTAGTGTCGCAATTTAGGAATGAGCTAAAACTCAAACTTCAAGACAATCAAGTTAGCGTAGTTCCTTGGGAGCAAGCCACAAAAGAGTTACAGTACGATATCACCATTCCCTTACTCAAGTGGAAAAAAAGAATCAATACCCAAGTGGTAAAAACAGGAATTCAGGCAGTAATTGATGTGGAAAGACCACCTACTATCCTAAGTAAAGTCAAGCAATTTGTCGCCGAAAAAATCTACCAACTATACTGTCGCTTTGCAGCAAGCAAGCAAAAACTCTCCATCTCGAAAATTGCCCAGATCATTGGTTGGGCAGAAGAAGGCGCAGCAAAATATGTTGAAGATCCAACTAATACTCAAGTCATTACTCTCTCCGAATTAGACCGTGAATTTGTTAATCCCCAACTACCTTATCAGCAAAAAATAGGCATTGGTTTAAATACTTTAATTCGGACTTTTTCGGAGCTTTTCATTGGGGTTTCCTCAGAAAAGATTTCCATTTTAAATATGAATCTTTCCGATTCAATTTTTGCCCGCCAGGAAATAGAACGGTTTGTTCTCAACTCTCTGGTTCCGAAAATTTATGTTCCCATCCTACCCTTACCCCTAAGCCGATTTGAATTGGGAGAATATGCCCCTACAAAATCGACTTATGCCCAAAAGTTGGTCACTTTAAGTCAAAAACTGGCAAGTACGGGTTTATTTCCCCCTGGTTCCCAGCTGAGTAAAGCGATCGCCAGAAAGTCCCATCGGGATATTGTTAGCACTATTGTCAATGGTAGAACTGGTGTATCTTATGGTTTTGTCGCCTACATAGAAGCTCCTCAATACATTGGCAAGCGCGAAATAAGCGAAGCGGAGTGGGAAAATTTATTACCTGTAGCTGGGTTCAGCCAGGATGAAGTTCGTCGCAATGACATGGGCAGACGTTACCTCAAAACCCAAATTGGGGAAAAACTGGTCTTTCAGCAAATTCCTGACCTCTGGCTAGTGAGTTCTCGCTCTGGTTCTAATAAAACCAATTTGAGTTTAGAACAGGACGTTATTAGAATCGGTTTAACAGACAAGCTATTATTACAACTGCCTCAAGACGTTGACTCTCAAAAGGTTGATATCAAACCTTCTTACGATGTCTATGTGATGGTTGCGATCGCTCTAGCAGCAGCTTTATATACA
>JAAUYH010229460.1_pt1 | contig 13045 bp, 13 predicted proteins | sample 7278061 | NCBI WGS metagenome assembly JAAUYH01 (sample SAMN14350203, study PRJNA611818) | marine sediment metagenome | isolation source: surface marine sediment (0.6m) | place: French Polynesia: Moorea | collected 2018-08
ACCCCTTCTCCCAGGTTTGGGAGAAGGGGTTAGGGGATGAGGGTCAACCAAGTTAGCCAGTCAAACCCATGACATTTGTCAGGTCAAATCCATGACATTTATTAGATGTGCGCAGTTCCTTCAATCTATAGGATTTTAGGGTATCAACTTAAGCCGAGACGTTCTGACGGAGCAAGAATACTCTACGAGAAGGGCAAAACCTTATAAGAATCAGAAACCAGAATCTAGTTCCTGACTGACTTCTGACTTCTGACTTCTGTATTCCTTCTCTACTGGATTGTCCCGCTTTAAGTTAGTACCCGGATTTAGCTATTGAGGCTCTCAAGAGGCGTTGAAAACAGCCTTTTGGTAGAGCTTATACTCATGTGTTTTCTTGAGGAATCCTATGGGCGAGAAAATGTGTATTTTTGAATCCAAAATTTCTGAATCTAACCCATTCCAGGTTATTGAACCCGAATTTTGCCTGGGGCAACAGGTGAAGACCCGCAGTGATTTGGTGGGATACATTTTGGGTTTAATTTTTTATCCAGATGTAAACCGATGGTGTTATGGCATTCACATCCCAAACTACGGCAATGGCGGGATTCATGAGATCTGGTATTACGCTGAAGAACTTGAAATTTATGATGGTGTATGAATGGATGGTAATTTCTGATTCAGATTATTAACCAAATGGCAAGCCCCCAGAAGGGAATGAACCGCAGCCAGCGCGCCTGACTGCCCAAAGGTTCTACCGCTCCCATGAGAACAGCTTGGAAAACGGTGAATAGGACAAGATCAACACAGAAAGCCACCGTAACCCGGTTCGTCATCAGCTGTTCCCCAAAGTACTGTGCTCGCTCCGTTAAGCCGCCGAATTCAGGTCTGCCAATGAAAACCCATGTCAGGGCGATCGCGCCCACACACACCCCTGTCCAGCCAAACCCACGAGCTAGCCTCCCCTTTTGACATTTCTCCTGGGACGGGGCGGCGGGAGCCGCCGCTCGCAGCGCCATGTAAGGCGTCAAGAAAACATTGGTAAGGAACATCGCCATTCCCCAAATGGGAACCTTGGGCAAGTTGCGCCCCCGTTTATCTGCAAGCAGCAAGGGGAGAAACATAAAAATCCAAGCTTCGGCGAAGTTGAAGAGCGCCTCTGTCACTGGATTAACCGTAGGCGCTTTCATATACATCATCCCAATCCCATTCAGAATTGGCAGAATGAAGAAGAAGTTAATCGACTCATCGATAACCTCCCGCAGGGTGTCGGGTTGAATCGCCCAGGCCGGTTCTCCCGGAATGAGTTGTCCAGGGGGAGAGAGTAACAGTAAGTAGAGATAGGCCGCCGAAAGCATCCACAATACTACTGAAAGCCTGGGTTGAGACGCGCCTAATTGGGAGGAGGGGGCGATCGCATCCTCACTGTTCCGTTGCTTCCCCTTCAACTGTCGCCGTATCAGCGGCGTCACCAATCGAATGATAAAAAAAGCGGCGTCCCCAGGCTTAAATGGCGGTTCCACCAGATCCCGCGCAAAGACCAATTTGCCGGTCTTCTCAGACACGCGACAGAAGCTCGCCCCTCGTCCATTAGGGAAAGGCGCGCCGCCCAATTCAACATGCCAGAGCACGCCGACTGCCAGGGGATCCCCTTCGGTGATATCGTCAATCACAAATTGCAAGTCATTCGGCATGCCTTTGCAGGAGTCTTCCAGCAATTTTTGCACGGCCTCTTTGCCTTGGAAGGGGTGGGGAAAATTGAGATCCTGGTAAAGGCAATCGTCGTCAACCAAGTCCATGGCGGCAGGGATATCCCTGCGGTTGACGGCTTCATAAAACGATTGGATGACTCGATGGGCAGAGGCTGTCATGGATGTCTTAGCAGCAAAAGCCCCCCAATTCTACCTGCTCCTGCTTCCCAAACCAGTCGGTGGAATATCAAAATCCAAAATCTAAAATCGAGTTATCCGTCAAAATAAAAAATGTCAGGATACTCTTTGGGCTAGCCAGGAGGAGCTATGGGCAACTGGCATATACTGGACTCGGCTGAAGTGATACGGCAGTTGGAAACAGATGCTGTCAATGGACTTACCCAAGCTGAAGCGGACCAACGCCTAATTAAATATGGTCCTAATGAACTGACTGCTAAGGATGGAGAGAGTCCTTGGCTCATTCTATGGGAGCAGCTAACCGCCACAGTGGTTTTGGTGCTGATTGCAGCAGCGCTAGTCTCGGCGCTGATGGGCGAGTACAAAGATGCGATCGCCATCCTCGCTATCGTTATTTTCAATGCAGGCCTCGGATTTAAGCAGGAACATAATGCCCAGCAGGCGATCGCCGCCCTCAAAAAGCTAGCGGTTCCTAATGTTAAAGTCCGTCGAGACGGCATTTTGGTGGAGCGATCCGCGCGGGAATTGGTCCCCGGCGATATTGTCCTCTTGGAAGCCGGTAACCATATGCCTGCCGATTGCCGTATCCAAATGAGTTCAAACCTTAGGATTCAGGAAGCTTCCCTGACGGGGGAAGCAGCGCCAGTGGATAAAACGACCCGAGCCTTCGCTAAAGATAATCGCCCTCTAGCGGATCGAAGCAACATGGCCTATATGGGAACGGTGGTCACCTACGGTCGAGGGGTGGCGATTGTGACCGAAACAGGTATGGCCACCGAGTTAGGGCAGATTGCGGCGGCAGTGGAGACCATGAGCCGAGAGCCTACTCCCCTGCAGCAGCGACTCGATCAACTGGGTAAGGTGCTGGCGATCGCGATTATGGTGCTGGTGACGGTTATTTTTATCCTGGGACTCTTACGAGGAGAAGGCGTAGAGTTTATGTTTCTGACCGCCGTTAGCTTGGCGGTCGCCGCTATCCCAGAAGGACTCCCCGCTGTGGTCACCATCGCCCTCGCCCTGGGCGCCCAACAAATGTTGAAACAGCGCGCCCTAGTCCGAAAATTGCCAGCGGTGGAAACATTGGGCTCAGTCACCGTGATTTGCTCAGACAAAACCGGCACCCTCACCAAGAGTCAGATGACCGTCACCTGTTTAGAGGCGGGGGACCGTCGAATTAACTTGAAACCCCATCATTATCAGTCGCATCACGCTCAGTCGCATCACGATCAGACGCATCACGATCAGGCTCATCACGCCTCTCCGTCAAATCCTGTCAAGTTGATGATTGAGCAACCTGACCTCGCCTTCCTGCTGACTGGATCAGCGCTTTGCAACGACGCCTTGCTAGAACGGGATCCAGAAAATTTGGACCGCCGCCGCATCCTGGGCGATCCAACGGAAGGCGCCCTGGTGATCGCCGCTAACAAACTAGGACTGGCTAAATCCGACCTAGAGAATACCTTACCCCGGATTGATGAAATTCCCTTCAGTGCGGAAAGGAAGCGAATGACAACCATTCATCGGGTATTGAATTCTCCAGATTGGTTTAGGGAATTGCTTGATGGAGAGGGCAGAGGGGCAGGGGGAGCAGGGGAAGCGCAAATCCAAAATCTAAAATCTAAAATCCAAAATTCACCCCTAATCCAAAATCCAAAATCCTTCCAATACATCACCTTCACCAAGGGAGCCGTTGACGGACTATTGACGATTTCCAGTAAAGTTTGGTTGGAAGGGCGGGCTGAATCATTGGATGAAACCCAATACCAACGGATTTCTCAGGCGAATAATCAGCTTGCGCAGGATGGAATGCGGGTTCTAGGAGTGGCGTTTCGGCTGGATCACTCCGACGAAATTGTGGAGCAGGATCTGATTTTCTTGGGCATGATAGGCATTGTCGATCCAGCTCGACCGGAAGCGAAGACCGCCGTCCAAACCTGTCAGGCGGCGGGGGTTCGGCCAGTGATGATTACTGGCGATCATCCCTTAACTGCTCAACGAATTGCCCATGAATTGGGTATTGCAACCAATACTTATCTGTTAACCGGGGCTGAGCTTTCCCAACTTTCTGACGAGGCGTTAAAAAATGCAGTTGCAGAGGTTTCTGTCTATGCTCGTGTGTCGCCACAGCATAAACTAGCCATCGTCAGGGCGTTACAAAGCCGAGGACATATTGTCGCGATGACCGGCGATGGCGTGAATGACGCCCCCGCCCTCAAGCAAGCGGACATTGGGGTGGCCATGGGGATTACTGGCACTGATGTGGCCAAAGAGGCGGCTGACATGGTGCTGATGGATGACAATTTTGCCGCCATTGTGGCGGCTACTCGGGAAGGCCGAGTGATTTACGACAATGTCCGCAAGTTCATTAATTACACGTTGACGGGTAACTGCGGTGAGTTGTGGGTGATTCTATTGGCACCGTTTCTGGGTATGCCCTTGCCGCTGTTGCCCCTACAAATTCTCTGGATTAATCTATTGGCGGATGGTCTACTGGCCTTAGCTCTGGGGGTGGAGCCGGCTGAACGGGGAATTATGCGCCGTCCTCCAAACGACCCGAACGAAAATATTTTTAGCCGTGGGGTGGGGCGAGACATTATCTGGATTGGGGCGCTGCTGGGCTTGACGCTATTAGCGATCGCCTATGGGTACTGGTCCCATGAACAGGCCGGTTGGCAGACGATGGTGTTTAGCACCCTTGCCTTCTCGAGAATGGGACTGGCCCAGGCCATGCGCTCCGGACGCGAGTCGGTGTTTAGAATGAATCTGTTGGCGAATAAACCGCTATTGGGGGCTGTCCTCTTGACTTTTAGCCTCCAATTGATGGTGGTGTATGTTCCGTTCTTGCAAACTATTTTTCAAACAACAGGGCTATCTGCTGCGGATCTCTTGATTAGTCTTGTCTTGAGTAGTGTGGCGCTGTGGGCGATGGAACTGGAGAAGTGGGTGATACGGCGACGGTCAATGGCCTAGATCAATCCAATGCGACGTACACAGCCATCCGCGATCGCATCTTTCAAAATAGCCAGCATTCGATAATCGGTTGCTGATAAATTATCATGCTGCAGATTCCTCTCGATCTGCGCTTCAGCGCCCGGAAAGAGTTCCCCCAGGGACAAAGCGGTACGCACAATGGATTCTATGCTGGCGGCGTTTAGGGCGTTGTCTGAAAGGTTTAGCATGGGATTTCAATTGGCAAGCGTTTAGCGGAGGTTCTCTCGAACACAAATTTATTTTCGGCTAGAACTCTCTTGCCTTGGGACACACCAGTGGTGGTCCTTAAATTGGACAGTGTCATACTCAGTATGAAGCTCAGATAAAGGGACTGTATCCCGGGCCGCCTATATGTTTGAGGAATTTTGCACAAAGTCCCAAAACGAGTGATCTATCTTCACTCGGGGGCCAGTTACAAAACTGTCCAGACGTTAAGTATTTTCACCTAAGCTAAAAGAAGTTGAAATACGGGGGGCCAGCTTGAAGCGGGTGGTTATCGCTGGGCAAGAAGACAGAATCTTGAAGACAGAATCTTGAAGACAGAATCGCCCCCATCTTTTGCCTTGTCAGTTTCAACCACTCACAAAATGATCACTTTGTTGGAATAGACTAATCTCAAAACAATATAAAAGTCAGCTAGAAGGAGAAAGAAATAGATCGGCTGAAAGTCTTGATGAACAAGAACTTTATTCTGTTCAGTTTCTGATCGATTTGGTATTACCCAATACTGGTTTCTCAACGCTAAGCGTGACTTGCTACCACGCGAAAAAACAAATTGAGCAACTATCTGCGACCTGTATTAGATATTTCTTAGTATGTTACTCGATGATCTTAAGTCGCCAATTGATATCTTGTTGGTTGAAGATAACGCGGGCGACGTTTTTCTGATTGAGAATGCCCTGAGGAACTGTTCCACAAGGCATAACCTATACCTGGCAGAAGACCGGGAAACGGCGATGAGGTTTCTCCGGCCAGAGGAAAGGGATTTTACTTCCCCATGCCCTCAACTGATTATGCTGGACCTAAATCTAGCTGGACAGGTTGGGGGTGAAGTGCTGATGGAAATCAAAGGAGATCCGAATCTGCAGCATATTCCAGTAATTGTGTTGACTGAGCCTGCTTCTGAACAAGATATGCTCAGAAGTTATCAGCTTTATGCGAACAGTTATATCACCAAATCGGCTGATCTAAATCAATACCAGCAGAAAATTCAGTCTATTGGAAATTATTGGCTAACCTGTGTTCAGCTTCCAGTGAAAATTTGAACGGATGAGCCGAATATTTTCAGCAGCTAACATAATGGCAATTGCTGAAAAAGATATAGAAAGTACCTGCCAATACACCTAAGCAGAATCCTATACAGGAAGTTGCTTATAATCTACCGATTTAGCGCTTTTCAACCCATGTCGCCAGATAAAAACTGAAACCCTCTCACTGTAAGTGAAAGAACTTTATCAACTTATTAAACCCTACGTTGAGGCGGTATTATCCGGTGAGCCTGTCAGCTTTGAAATCAAGATGGCTTGCGAAAACAGCGCTCCTCGCTGGGTCAATGCTGACTATATCTCCCATCTTGGCGAACAGGGGCAGGTGAGGGGGTTCTTTGCTTTGATTAGCGATATCAGTGAACGCAAAGCCATCGAACGCATGAAAAACGAGTTCATCTCCGTCGTCAGTCATGAACTGCGAACCCCGCTAACCTCGCAGCATGGCTCCCTGAAGCTTCTTGCCGCCGGATGCTTAGACAGCGGCTCGGCAGAGGGGCGGTCTCGAGCGCCAGTAGCGGCGCATCCAGGCTAATTTGTTGGGTTAGGATCAACCACAATAGGTAATCCCGCCAAAGCCATCGCCACTTCCTCTGCACTGTACTCGGTGTCTACCAGCTTTCCTCCCTGATAGTCTATATACGCCTGCATATCAAAGTGTCCATGTCCACACAGGTTAAACAGAATCACCTTACTCTCTCCCGACTCCTTGCATTTCAACGCCTCGTCGATCGCGGCCTTAACCGCATGGTTGGCTTCAGGGGCAGGGAGGACGCCTTCAGTGCGAGCAAAGGTCAATCCTGCTGCGAAACAACCCAATTGGCGCTCGGAGCGAGGCTTTACCAGTCCCAAGTTAACCACGTGGCTGACAAGGGGGGCCATCCCGTGATAGCGTAAGCCGCCTGCATGGATGCCTTCCGGTACGAAGGCGCTCCCTAGAGTATGCATCTTGGCGAGTGGCGTCAGATGAGCGGTATCGCCAAAATCATAAGCGTACTTGCCACGAGTCAGGGAGGGACAGGCAGCAGGCTCCACCGCAATAATCTCAACTTCTCGCTCGCTCCGTAGCTTTGCGCCTAAAAACGGAAAGGCAATCCCAGCAAAGTTGCTGCCTCCACCGGTACAGCCAACCACAATATCTGGATAATCTCCCGCCATTTCTAGCTGCGCCAAGGCTTCCTGTCCAATTACTGTCTGGTGCAGAAGCACATGGTTGAGGACGCTGCCCAAGGCGTACTTGCTCCCCTCATCCTGGGCGGCGACTTCTACCGCTTCACTGATGGCGATGCCCAGGCTGCCATTGCTATTGGGAGATGCCGCCAGAATCGATTGGCCAGCATTGGTTTCGTTGCTGGGACTGGCGACCACTCTGGCTCCATAGGCTTCCATCAAGGCTCGACGGTAGGGCTTTTGGTTGTAGCTGACTTTCACCATGTAGACCAGTACCTCTAGCCCAAACAAAGCGCCTGCAAAGGCGAGGGCGGAACCCCACTGTCCGGCTCCGGTTTCTGTGGTCAATCGTTTTACGCCAGCTTGCTGGTTATAGAAAGCCTGGGCAACGGCTGTATTCGGCTTGTGGCTTCCGGAAGGGCTAACGCCTTCGTACTTGTAGTAAATCCTGGCGGGGGTGTCGAGGGCTTTCTCCAGTCGCCTGGCCCGATATAACGGGGTTGGCCGCCATTGACGATAAATGGACTGAACCTCGTCAGGAATTTCAATCCAAGGCGCCTGGCTGACTTCCTGTTCAATCAGGCTCATCGGAAAGAGGGGGGCTAAGTCAGTCGGCGTAATCGGGCGCCCAGTACCCGGATGAAGCACAGGGGGCGGAGGTGTGGGCAAATCCGCCTGGATGTTATACCAGGCGGTGGGCATTTGATCTTCCGACAGAAGGTATTTAATGGCGTCCATTCCAGATTTCAGAGAAAGTAACGGCAGCGTGTATAGTTTCCTCGCCAAGTCTGTAATCTTGGCTTCGCCATATACCAGCGTAGGACCTTGTTTGGTTGATTTTTAAGAATAGCGATCGCGATCAGCCCAACATACTAGAGACTTCGCTAAGGAAAAATATCTCATGTTGTTACCTGTAGAAAGAAGAGCCCAAGGCGGAAGTTCTTCATTTACCGCTCCATACTGAGATCTCAGCCATCCAAGCGCTTTCATCCACAATAGCATCGATTTCCTAACGGAGAAGCTAAAGCAGAATAATAAGACAGTCAAGGTGATGACAGCTTGAGTTATCGCTATACGTTTCGGTTTTGGTAACCCAACGCTGGATTAAAGATTTCAGAAGCCAAGATAGACCTATAGACACTGAGTGTGAAGAACACGGTCCGCTCAGTTCAGTAGGGTTAGGGGTTTGCGTAAATAAAGTCCCGATAAAAAGCAGTGGATGGGTGGATGGGTGGATGGGTGGATGGGATGTTATTTATCTGCGAATGCCTTAGGGCGCAGAACGGATGCCCGCGTCACGGTTCGCGATCGCTAAGGGTGCGATCGCGCCTTTACTCGACTAACTCACCACAGGTTGTTTCCAGATGAGTACTTCGTCCCCGATAAACATATCTCCCCCGCCGGCATCAACAGCGATAAGAGCGCCTCAGATAAGTCGTCGTTGGGCGATTCAAATCCTGGGATTTGCAGGCGGCGGCATTGGCGCCATTCTATTGGGAAAAGACTTGTTTCAGGCCCCGTCTAAAGCCCTTGAGCCGGGGTCTGACCGAGGCCCTTCAACAGAGACAAAAGCACTAGCCACCAATCCATGGTCATTGTCGCTTGGAAACCCAGAACCAGTTGCCGAGCCGTCCACTGTCACGGCTTTAGATTCAATGGCTTCAATGGATACAGAAGCCCTGACGCCCTATTCATCGTCATTACCATCTGAGAATCCAGAGTCAGTAGCCGATCCGTCGACTGTCGCGGCTAAAGAGCCTACAACCTTTATTTCAAAGGTCATTGTTGATCTATGGAAGCAAGAAGTCACGCTTGAATGGACCGGACCCAATTCAAAGTCCCAAGAGACGGGTCCTTACCACTGCGCGCCCGGCGCAGGCCTCGCAAGCGTCGACTGTGATGACGAGACAACTAGCAGAAAGATGGGGACAAAGTGCACTCCAAAAGGGGATTTTCCGGTCATTTCCCATGACCGTCGTTTTGGCGATTATCCGGAAGCCGAATGGGTGACACGTTTTCAGAGCGCATCTCGGGGAATTGCGCTCCACTACTATCCAGATGTTCCTGAATACCCCGTTTCGAATGGCTGTATTCGTATCGCTGACAAAGCAGTCGCGAAACGAATTACTGAAAAGACAACGCCCAATATTTCAGTTGTCAGTGTGCATGGGTTACTCCGACCCAAGCATGTGATTTTGCAGCGGGGAGATATAAGCTCAGATGTCAGAAAGATTCAGATGCAACTGAAAGAAAAAGGGTACGCGTTAGACATCAACGGCGATTTTGACTCAAACACTGAGGCAACCATTAAACAGTTTCAACAAGATAAAGGGCTTTCAGTGGATGGAATCTTTGGACCTGCAACGTTCAAGGCGCTGTTTACATAATGGATTTTCCATAACCTGCTGAATAAGGGATCCTATTTCGTGCGCACGATGCAGTTTCTGAATGATGTGTTTTCCTCAGAAGATAAGGGGCAACCAGCGATGCCAACGCCGACAATGTACAGGTATCCTGTCGTGACCGACACACTGATGGAGGGCTATCGAAACCGATGGGAAGAGGCTGAAAATCGAGGCTTAGAAATGCTGAAAGCCCTAGCTGACAAAGCCGCTACTGAAGGGATAACGGCTGAATTCACGCTGAATCTAGGCAGTCGCGGTCAGGTCATCTGCAAGATGGCGAAGAATTGGGAAGCTGATCTGATTGTTATTCGACAGCCTGATCGGTCTAAACTTGATGAGTTGCTCTTAGGCAGTGTCAGCAACTATGTCGTGCATCACGCCCATTGTCCAGTTCTGACCATTCCAGAACAAGGGTAGGGCTGATTTATTTACTCATCTGAGCCATGAGAGTATTCATCTGGCGATATCTGAATTGATTGCAAATAACATTAGCCAAACTCGCCGCTGACATACTCTCGGGTGGCTTTTTGTTGAGGCGTATTGAAGAGAACCGTGGTTTTAGCGTATTCCACCAAATAGCCAAAGCGATCGCCGTTAGTGTCTGCTTCGGCATTGAAGAAAGCCGTCATATCAGAAACCCGCGCCGCTTGTTGCATATTGTGGGTGACGATAACAATCGTGTAATTTTCCTTCAGTTCTTGCATCAAATCTTCAATCTTCAATGTAGAGAGGGGATCAAGCGCCGAATAGGGTTCGTCCATCAAAATTACGTCTGGCTCAACGGCGATCGCCCTAGCAAGGTGACAAATGTCTGGACATGAGTAACAAGTGTTTGAACATGAGTAACAGACATGCAGACGCAAGTAGCAAATGTTTGGACATGAGTAAGAAACATACGGACACGAGTAACAAACGTCTGGAGGCAAGTAATAAACGTTCGAACCTGACTAACAAACATGCGGACATTTGTTGTAAGTGAACGCGAGATCGCAACCCACGCCTGAACAGTTGCAGCAATCCTTCGACCCTTAGCAGCAAACATACAGACAGTTCTAACAAATGCCTCAGCCAAAAAGTCCGATGCGCTGGGCCAACTAAAGAAACTCCACTTTTGCGAGTCTAGAGAGGCTGGAGAAAAGGTGTAAATTTCTAAAGTGTTTCATACTTTATTAGAGTGGAGCTTAGATTTTTCATGCGTAAGCTGCTAATTGATACAGATACGGCTTCTGATGACGCAGTGGCGCTCATTATGGCTCATTGCTGGACAGGTGTACAAGTTGTTGCAGTAACCATTGTTAATGGAAATGTTCCGGTTGAGCAGGGTGTGAAAAATGCATTGTACACGTTGGAAATCTGTAAAGCGACTACCCCTGTGTATGTTGGTTGCACAAAACCAATGTTAAGACAAAGCAACTATGCTGACTGGTTTCATGGCACCGATGGCATGGGAAACATGAACTATCCTGAGCCAAAGCGTAAACCTGAAAAATTGCATGCAGTTGATGCAATCATAGATTTATGCAAAACTTATCCGGGTGAAATTACCCTGGTCACGCTGGGTCCCCTGACAAATATTGCGGTTGTCTTAAGCCGCGCCCCTGAAATTGCTTCTCTAGTCCAGCGTTGTGTCGTCATGGGTGGAGCAGCAAACACAATTGGTAATGTTACACCGACTGCTGAATATAATATTTGGGTAGATCCAGAAGCGGCTAAGGTCGTTTTTCATAGCGGCATGCCGATCGAAATGGTTGGGTGGGAACTGAGCCGATATACTGCTGCATTGACTTCTGATGAAATCGAAATGATTGAGGCTTTTGGGACAGAGAAATCGCTTTTAGCAGTGAACTGCAATCGAGTCGCCCTTGAAGCTTCTATAAAACTCCAAGGAGCGACTCGATTAACCCTGGCTGATCCAGTGGCGATGGCAGTCGCCCTTGATCTGGGGATCGTGACTCATCAAGGAAACTATTTTGTAGATATAGAAACAACAAGCGATCTAACGCGCGGTATGACAGTCGTTGATGAATTGGGCGTTCTCCATAAAAAACCAAACATAACCGTCGTTTGGGAAATTAATATACCAAGATGGAAAGAGAATTTATATAGCTGCTTAAGACAGTAGGGGGAGTGGGGGATAGGCCATGATACCAACCATTGATCTACGTCTCGCTGATGGGGCCTCCGACAAGGACCGGATTGCGGCGGAGATTGCCCATCACTGCAAGACGATTGGCTTCTTCGTGGTCAAAGGTCACGGCGTCAGTCCAACGCTCTTCGACGATGTCCGCTCAGCAGGCCTGCGGTTCTTCGAGTGGCCGATGAGCCAGAAGGAAGAAATTTCTCTAGCTGGTTCGGACGTACACCGTGGTTACGCTCGCCTTGGCGCGGAGAAGATTGATCCTGATGGACCCGCTGACTATCGCGAAACGTTCTTGGTTGGTTGGGAGCGACGCGATGGCTCTCCACTTCCGCCTCGAATCCCATTGCTTGGCCCGAATCGCTGGCCGAGCAACGACCCCTCGTTCAGGCAGGTGCTAAATGATTACTACGATGCCGTGATGGGGGTTGGGCAGTTCTTGCTAAAGTGCATTGCGCTGTCGATTGGCCAGGATGAGGGGTTCTTTGCGCCCATGTTCCAAGACCCGCTGACAAACCTCGTACTGGCGCACTATCCGGTGCTCGAGCAGACCCCGGATCAGCCGATCTTGGGATGCGGCGAACACACCGACTACGGTTTGATTACGCTGCTTCTACACGACGGGACGCCTGGACTGCAAGTACAAACCAGGGATGGCGAATGGCTAGATGCTGCTTCAGATCGAAATGATCTAATCGTCAATATCGGAGACATGCTCGAGTTTATCACTGGCGGGCTCTACGTGTCGAATCTCCATCGCGTTCAAGTGATGCGAACGTCGCCTCGTTTGAGCGTCCCGTTTTTCATCCAACCTGACTATGACGCCTTGATAAAGCCCGTTCTGGAACCAGTAATGAGTCCCGAAGATAGAACGCTCTGGAAACCACGCCTTGGTGGAGCCTATATCGAAGAGCGGTTCGCCGCGTCCTTCCCCACACCAACACAGCGGTTAATCACAAAGATGAGATCGCAAGGCGCGTCTGAGCGAGACGCTGTGAGGGACGCCGCTAAGCTCCTGCGCCTGCTGTCGGAGGAGTAGCTCAGATCTGACGGCAAAGCCAGTAAGAATACGAAATGGCAGCCAGTAGGTTGGGTTGAGCGCGCGGATGCTGTCGGCGAAATAAAACTTCATTGAGACATATGACATTTAATTTCGCAAAAGCATTGTTGTACTTAGGCTTGAAGCACATCCAGATATAGTAAGGGAACTCT
>JAAUYH010053760.1_pt1 | contig 13039 bp, 11 predicted proteins | sample 7278061 | NCBI WGS metagenome assembly JAAUYH01 (sample SAMN14350203, study PRJNA611818) | marine sediment metagenome | isolation source: surface marine sediment (0.6m) | place: French Polynesia: Moorea | collected 2018-08
CGCCAGGCTGAGGCACTCGACGCCGGGGGTGATGCTGATCAGCCCGCCGCCGCATCACGATATCTACTCGATCGAGGACCTGGCGCAGCTGATCTACGACCTGAAGCAGATCAACCCGACCGCCAAGGTGACGGTGAAGCTGGTCTCGCGCTCCGGCATCGGCACCATCGCCGCCGGCGTCGCCAAGGCCAACGCCGACAACATCCTGATCTCGGGGCATTCCGGCGGCACCGGCGCCAGCCCGCAGACCTCGATCAAATATGCCGGCCTGCCCTGGGAGATGGGGCTGTCGGAGGTGCATCAGGTGCTGACGTTGAACCGGCTGCGCCACAGGGTTCGGCTGCGCACCGACGGCGGCATCAAGACCGGGCGCGACGTGGTCATGGCCGCCATCCTGGGGGCCGAGGAGTTCGGCATCGGCACCGCCTCGCTGATCGCCATGGGCTGCATCATGGTGCGGCAATGCCATTCCAACACCTGCCCGGTCGGGGTCTGCACCCAGGACCCGGCCTTGCGCGAGCGCTTCACCGGCTCGCCGGAGAAGGTGGTGAACCTGTTCACCTTCATGGCCGAGGAGGTGCGCGAGATCCTGTCCCAGCTCGGCTACCGCACCCTGAACGAGGTGATCGGCAAGACCGAACTGCTGCATCAGGTCAGCCGCGGCGCCGAGCATCTCGATGACCTCGATCTCAACCCGCTGCTGACACAGGCGGATTCCGGCGGTGCGGCCACCTACTGCACCCTGGAGGGCCGCAACCCGGTGCCCGACACGCTGGATGCGCGGATGATCGAGGACGCCCGGCCGCTGTTCGAGGACGGCGAGAAGATGCAGCTGACCTATACCGTCCGCAACACGATGCGGGCGATCGGTACCCGGATGTCCTCGATGATCACCCGCAAGTTCGGCATGACCGGCCTGCAGCCCGGTCACGTGACCGCCCGCCTGCGCGGCTCAGCCGGTCAGTCTCTCGGCGCCTTCGCGGTGCAAGGTCTGAAGCTGGAGGTGTTCGGCGACGCCAACGACTATGTCGGCAAGGGCTTGTCGGGCGGCATGATCACGGTTCGCCCGATGACCTCGAGCCCGCTTGTCAGCAACGAGAACACCATCATCGGCAACACCGTGCTCTACGGCGCGACCAGCGGCCGGCTGTTCGCCGCCGGCCAGGCCGGCGAACGCTTCGCGGTGCGCAACTCCGGCGCCGTCGTGGTGGTCGAGGGCTGCGGGTCCAACGGGTGCGAGTACATGACCGGCGGCACCGCGGTGATCCTCGGTCCGGTTGGCGAGAACTTCGCCGCCGGCATGACCGGCGGCATGGCCTTCGTGTACGATTCCGACGGCACGTTCGCCGACCGGATCAACACCGACAGCGTGCTGTTCCAGCGCATCGAGACCGAGCATTACGAGGACGTCGTGCTCGAGCTGATCCGCGAGCACGTCGCCGAGACCCAGTCCCGATTCGCCGACCAACTCCTCGCCGACTGGGAACTGGTTCGCGGCCGCTTCTGGCAGATCGTGCCGCTTGAGATGGTCGATCGGCTGGAGCACCCGATCCGCGCCGACGACGAGGAGTCGATCCGCGAACCCGCCGAATAGCGGCTCCGGTCTGATCCGACGCGGCCTGCCGGCGGGCCCAGGGCCCGAAGGCCGCTGCCCTTGACCGGCTTGCCGAATCCACTGCGGCTGCGCGCCTCCCGGATCTTTCTGACTTCGAGCGCGGCCGCGCTGCAAATCCGGCCAACGATCTCTGACTCTCATGTAATAATTCGATATCAGGCGTGAAATTTTATTAGCGCTGGTAGTAACGGCGCATTAACGGCCTGCGGTTACATTCCATTTTGCCTGGATTTTTCACAATTTCGGATTCTGGGGGCCGATATGTACAAAACCATCCTTGCTGTCTTCGCCGTGATATTTGGCGTGACAGCCGTGTATTTCGTGGCGACGCACGACAAGGACGCGGGGCAGACCGCCGCGATTGTCGTCCAGGACACCCTGCCAGCCGCGACGAGGAACTCTGCACCGACCATCACTCAAGAGGCCCTGGCCCCGCTTCCGTCGGCCCCGGCCCTGCGTCCGGACAATCGCCTGGTGATCGGTCGGATCTCGTCCAATGTCCGCAAGCACTGGCCGCGCCTGGAGGCGATGGCGAATTATCTCTCCGTCGAGCTGGCTGACGCCGGCATCGCCGGCGTTGACGTGCGCATGGTCGATACCTTTGAGGAGATGCGCGAGTTGCTGCGCTCCGGCGAGATCGACATGCTGTCCGAGACGGCGTTCTCGGCCATCGAGCTGACCCGGGACAATTCCGCGGAAATGCTCCTGCGCGAGTGGAAGAGCGGCGTATCCGAATACCACACCATCATCTTCGCGAGGCGGGGCAGCGGCGTCGAGTCGCTCGACGACCTGATCGGCCGGACCTTCGTCTTCGAGGATCGCGAATCGACCTCGGCCTATCTCATTCCGCGGGCGCATATGGTGCAGTCCGGGTACAGCATGGTCGAACTCGAGAACCCCCTCGACCGGCCACCGCCGGGTGTCGTCGGGTTCGCCTTCGCCGACGATGAGGGTACCGTGGTCGACCGTGTCCGGCGCGGGTTCGCCGATGCGGGTGCGCTCAGCAACCTCGACTGGTCCGATGACGACGAGGTGTCCGAGGCCGAGCGGCAGGAACTCGTCATCATCCACGAGACCGATCCGGTGATCCGCTCGATCATGCTGGTGCGCAGCACGCTGGATCAGACCGTAAAGGCCCGCCTGGCCGAGGTGCTTCTGCAGATGCACGAGACGGAGATCGGTCTGGAGACGCTTGACGAGTATTGGAGTACCGCGCGCTTCGACCGCATCGAGGGTCCGGCTCTGGAGAGCCTGCTCAACGCCCGCGTGGCGCACCAGGTGTCTCGCGCCTTCTGACCGACCGGCGGGAGGGCCCGCCGCGCAATCAATGGTCCGAGCCCGGGATTGCGGGATGCCGCGGTCCCGGGCTCGTGGCAATCTCGGGCCCGAGACCCCGAGCAGCGGACGCCATCGATGTTGGACCGGGAGATCCTGACCTTGGAAGAGATCGGTGCGCGGACGTGGCCGGCACAGGAGACGATTTGGCTCGGAGGCTGGCTGCTCTCGATCGATCGCGGGCTGACCCGGCGGGCCAATTCCGTCCTGCCTCTCGGCTGGGATGACAAGGACACAATCGGCGACCGGATTGACGCTGTCGAGCATCGCTATCGCGCATGCCGCCTGTCGCCCTGCTTCAAGATGACACGCGCGGCACGCCCGCCCGGTCTCGAGGACCTTCTCGCGCGCCGCGGATATCGCAGCGAAGGGCGCAGCCTTGTCCTCACCGCAAGACCTGCGCCCACTGGCGAACCGGACGACACGGCGATCGAATTGTCCTCGGCAATGACGCCCGAATGGCTTCAGGGCACGTGGCCCGAACGCGGCGACGACGAGCGCTGGATCGGCATTGTCGGTCGCATCGCCGATCCCAAGGCATACGCGTTGGCCCGCATCGACGGACAACCGGCCGGCGGCGCGTTGGCGGCCATCGAACGCGGATGGGCTTGCGTCACGGCGGTACACACCCTGCCTGCATTCCGGCATCGGGGCGTGGCCCGGAGGCTGGTGGCGGCGCTGTCGCGATGGGCGCACGGGCAGGCGTCCGCCCTGTTTCTTCAGGTCGAATCCGACAATGAGCCGGCCCTGCGGCTCTACGACTCCGCCGGATTCACCATCGGCTACGAATACCATTATCGGACGCTGGCGCCGTGACGACCGGACAGCCAGCTGACTGCATTCCAGGCGCGCCCGGCGTTCCGGCCAGGGCGGTCGGCGCGGCAGTATTTCGCAGCGACGCGAAGGGGAAGTTGATATTGTGTTATGGTTGTAGAGGGCCCGCACCGGCCGCATCGCTGGGCTCGTTGAATCGGCTTGTCCGAAAGGGTCCGCCGAAGAAGCCACCGTCGATCCGCCTGCCGTCCCCGGCAAGATCGGCACCGTTCGGGGAGTGACATGCCGGTAAACAACCTGCGGGTCGCGCGGCCGCTTCGCCCGCTCACGGTCTTGTTCCTAGCCGCAATGATCGCGGTCGGCGCATCGACGGACGTCGCCGGCGAAAGCCTGCGGGTGGTGATCGGCCGGATCTCGGAGAAGCCCCGCGAGCATTTCGACCGCATGCGCGCGTTAGCCGACCATCTCGCCATCGAGTTGGAGGCGGACGGGGTGACCGGCGTCGATGTCGTGCTGGTCGACAGCTTGGCGGAAATGCAGCAACTGCTGGAGACCGGACGCGTCGACATGCTCTCGGAGACCGCGTTCATGGCGCTCGCTCTGGCCGACTCCGGCGCCGCTGATCTGGTGCTTCGGGAATGGAAGCAGGGGGTGCCGGAATACCATACCGTCTTCTTCGCACGCACCGATTCCGGGATCGACGACATCGGCGACCTCGTCGATGGGACGATCGCCTTTGAGGATCCGGGATCGACCTCGGCCTATATGATCCCGCGCGCCACGATGGAGCTGGCGGGCCACGAGCTGACGCCCCTCGACCAGCCGGATGGGCCGGTGCCACCCGGCCGGATCGGCTACATGTTCGCCGAGGGCGAGATCAACATCGTCGCCTGGGTGCATCGCGGGCTGGCGGATGCCGGCGTGGTCAGCAATCTGGACTGGGAGAACGAGGACGATACGCCGTCCTTCCTGAAGGACGATCTGCTGATCATTCACAGGACCGAGCCGATCATCCGGTCATTGCTGTTGATGCGCAGCGACCTTGATCCGGCATTGAGGGCCCGCTTGACCGAGATTCTCCTGGGCATGCATGAGACCGAAGCCGGCCAGCGGGCATTGAGCCGCTATTTCCGTGTCAGCCGCTACGACCCTTTGGACGAGTCCGCAATGGGCGCTATGGAATTCGTGCGTGAGATACTCGACCACAGAGCAAACGGCGATCAGGAGCGGTGATGCCCGGGAGCCACACCGGCTGTACGGGGAGCCAGGCCTGCGCAGTCGGGCAGGACCACCGCCCGAAGCCCTCCCGCGGTTAGGCATGTAGCCGGACGACATGCGCCTTCGCCTGAAGACACGCTATGCGCTGACGCTGGTCGGCATGACGCTGGCCGTCGTGGTCGCGCTGTCGATCGCGTTGTTCCTGGAGTTCCGGACAGCCGCCGACGATCTTCGTGAATCGACCGCGGAATCCCTGGACGAGTCGCTGCTGCGGCAATACCAGCAGCGGGCGGTCGGCCTTTCCACGGCGCTGTCGACCAGCGTCGTCGACGCGATCTATCGACTCGATATCGAGGAGATCCAGGTCCTGTCCTCGGGCGTGTCGGCCCTGCCCGACGTGGCGGGGGTCGCGGTCCTGGACGGGACCGGCCTGCTCTACCTGGTCGGCAACATCCCCGGATTCACCACCGACGTGTCGGCCGTCGCGGCCTGGAGTGCGACTGACGTGTTGCCGGAATCGACACTGGTGGAGTTCAAGGAGAACTACGTGGTGACCTCGACGCCGGTCAAGCTGTCCGGGTCGACGATCGGCCACGTGGTGCTCAGCATCTCTCTGATGCCGATCCACGAGGAGCTGGCGGCGGTCCGCAGCGACTATGATCGCCAGATCTCCGATGCCGTCAGAAGCGTACTGTCCACCTCGGCGCAGGTCGCCGCCGCGGCTGCCATCATCTGCCTGATCCTTGCGTTCCTCGTCGGCGGCCGGCTCAGCCGGCCGATCACCGCGCTGTCGGAGCTGGCTCACCGGGTCGGCCATGGCGATTTCGACGTTCCCGAGGTCCTCAGCGGCCCGGGCGAGGTCGGCGAGCTGACGTCGTCCTTCGTCTCCATGGCCCACAACCTGCGCCGGACAACGGTCAGCAATGCCTATCTCGACGGCATCCTCAACAGCATGCTCGACGGCCTTGTGGTCACCGGCACCGACGGAACGATCCGCAAGGTCAACGATGCCACCTGCAGCTTCATCGGCCATGAGGAGAGCGAACTGATCGGCCGGCCGATCAAGCAGTTCCTCGAGGTCGAGCACGCCACCAGCGAATTGCAGCAGCCCCGCGAGGGCACGGCGCGGCATCGGGACGGCAGCGTCCTGCCGGTCCTGGTCTCGACCGCCAAGCTGGCGGCCTCGCATGACGGCACCGGATCCTCCGTCTGGGTGTTCCGGGACATCACCCGCATCAAGCAGGCGCAGGACGATCTGATCACCGCCAAGCAGGAAGCGGAGAAGGCGAACGAGGCGAAATCCCAGTTCCTGGCGAATATGAGCCATGAGCTGCGGACACCGTTGAACGCGGTGCTCGGATTCACCGAGCTGATCATCGACGGCACCTACGGCGAGATGCCGACGGCGATCGTCGAGGCCATGGAACGGGTCGAGCGCAACGGCCAGCACCTGCTTGGCCTGATCAACGATGTGCTGGACCTCTCGAAGATCGAGGCCGGCCGGTTGACGCTGTCTCATGGCCGATACGACATGGCGGACGTGGTCCGGACCGTGGAATCGTCGCTGAGCCCGCTGGCCACGGAGAAGGGGATCGATCTCGACTGCGCGATACCCGAGGACCTGCCGCATGGCTGGGGCGACGCGCGGCGGATCACCCAGGCGCTGATGAACCTGGCCGGCAATGCGGTGAAGTTCACCGATGCCGGATCGGTCTCGGTGCGCGTCAACGCGGACGACAACTGGTTTCAAGTCAGCGTGTCCGACACCGGGCCCGGCATCTCCGAGACCGACCTGCAGGCCATTTTCGACGATTTCTATCAGGTGGACGGTTCCCTGACCCGCCAGCAGGGTGGCACCGGGCTGGGGTTGGCCATCGCCAAGCGCATGGTCGAAATGCATGGCGGCCGACTCTGGGTCGAATCGACGCTCGGCGAGGGCGCGGATTTCCACTTCACCCTGCCGGTCAGGGCCGATCGACGGATCGAGGCGGCATGACCAAGCGGATCTTGATTGTCGAGGATCAGGAGGACAATCGGATGATCATCCGCGACATGCTCGTGCATTCGGGATTCGAGATCGACGAGGCGGCCTCCGGCGAGGAGGCGATCGCCCGGGTCAACGCCCGATCACCCGACCTCATCCTGATGGACGTCCAGCTGCCGGGGCTCGACGGCTATGCCATCACCCGGCAGATCCGGGCCATCCCCGACCTGAGCAAGGTCCCGATCATCGCCGTGACGTCCTTTGCGATGTCCGGGGATGATGAGCGCGCCCGCGTGGCGGGGTGCGACGACTACATAAGCAAACCCTACAGCCCCCGCGCTCTCCTGCAGCGCGTGAAGGAGCTGCTCGGCTGACCCACGGCGTCGCGGCTACTGCAGGCCGGCCCTGGCCCAGTAGGATGGCCGGCCAAGGGTCTCAACCAGGAAATCGACGAAGGCCCGGACCTTGGGCGACAGGTGGCGGCTGGCCGGATAGACCGCATAGACGTCGCGGTTGTCGGCTTCGTGCCCGGTCAGCAACGGCAGCAGCGCGCCGGTCTTGATGTCCTGCGACAGGACGTAGGACGGCAGCTGGACGAGGCCGAGTCCGGCCAGTGCGGCTTCCCGAAGCACGTCGGCGCTGTTCGATTCGATGCTGCCGGAAACGCGCACCGAGCGCAGCGACTTTCCGGCGCCGAATTGCCAATGGCCGCGCGGCTGGTAGGAGGTGAGCACCAGGCAGTCATGCGCCTCCAGCGCATCCGGCGTGTCCGGACGGCCATGCCGCGCGACATAGCCCGGACTGGCGCAGACCAGCCGGCGGAACGGCGCGATCCTGCGGGCCACGAGACTGGAATCCCGCAATTCCGCCACCCGGATCGCGACGTCCAGCCCGTCCTCCACCAGATCGACGAAGCGGTCATTGATGGACACGTCGAGGGTGATCTCGGGGTAGCGGCTGGCGAATTCGGGCAGGATGGGCGCGACGTGGATGGTTCCGAAGATGGAGGGGATGCTGATCCTGAGCACGCCGCTCGGCGCGGCGCTGAGGTCCAGCACCGCCTGCTCGGCCTCGGCCAGCGCGTCGAGCGCTGCCCGGGCCCGCTCGTAATAGGCGGCGCCGATCTCCGTCAGACTGATCCGCCGGGTGGTGCGGTTGAGGAGCCGGGCGCCGAGGCGGTCCTCCAGATGGCTGACCTGCCGGCTGACGGCGGACGGTGTCAGCCCCAGTACCGCGCTCGCCGCGGTGAAGCCGCCGCTTTCGACGACCTGCGCGAAGACCGGCAGGCCGGCCAACGAGCCATATCCCGCCATTATTGCGTTTGACTCACAAATATTGTTCCTGACCGCCGGATTATCACTTCAAGGCAGCATAGTATGATGCGAGCAACAGACGGGCAAGCCCTGCCCTGGCACTCGGAAGGATCGGCACCATGCATATCTCACCCGTTACACGGCCCGCGGGCCTGGATCAGTACATGCGGCAGGGTCGTCAGTTGAGGTCCGCCGCCGCCATAGCGCTGTTCGCCGCCATCGGGCGCGCCGCCGTACAGACCGTGGAACGGGCCTTCGTCCGCCCCTATCGGATGACCGGGACCCCTGGCTGCGGCTGCGAGGCCTGACAGGCTGACCGGGCCGAGGGGACCGCGGCGGCCGACGGCCGAGACGCCGCTTACTTCGTGACCCATGGCGCGGCGGGCGCGTGCTGGTAAAGTGCCGCGCCATGCGCACGCTGCTTCATCTCTGGCTGTCCGCGCCTTGCCGCATCATCCGCGTCGCCCTGGCGGAAAAATCCCTCGATGTCGACCTCAAGGTCGAGAAGGTGTGGGAGCGCCGGGACGAGTTCCTGACCCTCAACCCGGCCGGCGAGGTGCCGGTGCTGATCGAGCCCGACGGCACCACACTGACCGACGCCTGGGTCATCGCGGAATACCTCGAGGAGGTCCATCCGGAGCCGACCTTGATCGGCCAGGATCCGGTCGGCCGCGCCGAAACGCGCCGGCTGATGGCCTGGTTCGACCGCAAGTTCGCCGCCGAGGTGACCGACAACCTGGTCGGCGAGAAGATCATGAAGCGGTTCCTCGGCCTCGGCCAGCCGAACTCGGACGCGATCCGGGCCGGCCAGGCCAACATCCACTACCACCTCGACTACATCGCCTACCTGTCGGACCAGCGGAACTGGCTGGCCGGCGACGCCTTCAGCCTCGCCGACATCGCCGCAGGCGCGCATCTCTCCGCGGTCGACTACCTCGGCGACGTGCCGTGGTCGGCCCATCCGGAGGCGAAGGAGTGGTATGCCCGGATCAAGTCGCGCCCGAGCTTCCGCCCGCTCCTCGCGGACCTGATCCCCGGCGTCCCGCCGCCGCGCCACTACGCCGATCTGGATTTCTGAACCGGGCGCGCCGGCCGCGTCTAGAGCATGTTCCGCTCACCCGGAGTCGGCACCGAAAGGTCGGAAAGCGCGCTAGCCGCCCTCCGCCGGCGAGATCCGCAGCACTGCGCCGTCGCTCTCGTCGGTGACCACGTAGACCGCGCCATCCGGCCCCACGGCGACGTCGCGGATACGCTGGCCCAGCGGCTCCAGCAGGCGCTCCTCGCGGACCACGCGCTCGCCCTGCAGCTCCAGCCGCACCAGCGCCTCCGATCGCAGGCCGCCGATCAGCAGGTTGCCGCGCCAGTCCGGGAACGCGTCGCCGCCATAGAAGGTCATGCCGGCCGGGGCGATGACCGGAGTCCAGGTCACCAGCGGATCGGCCATGCCGTCGGCGCGCTGGAGACCGGTGCCGACCGGCGAGCCGTCGTAGTTGACGCCGTGCGACACGATCGGCCAGCCATAATTGACGCCGGGCCGCGCGATGTTGATCTCGTCGCCGCCGCGGGGTCCGTGCTCGATCTCCCACAGCTCGCCCGTGGCCGGATGGATCGCCGCGCCCTGGATGTTGCGGTGGCCGTAGGACCAGATCTCCGGCCGCGCGCCCGGCCGGCCGATGAAGGGGTTGTCGGGCGGAATGCTGCCATCCTCGTTCAGCCGCACGACCTTGCCCAACAGGGAATCGAGGTCCTGGGACTGGGTGCGGTAGACCCGGTCGGATCGCTCGCCGGTGGTGATGTAGATCCGGCCTTCGCCGTCGAAGACCAGCCGCGAGCCGTAATGCTTGGTGCTGCGCACCTTGGGTTCCTGGCTGAAGATGACCTCGACATCCTCGAGCCGCCTGCCGTCGCCGCTGAGCCGGCCGCGGGCGGCGGCGGTGGAGTTGGTGCGGTCCGGGCCCGGTTCGGCATAGGTCAGGTAGACCAGCCGGTTCTCGGCGAAGTCCGGGTGCAGAGTCACGTCCAGCAGCCCGCCCTGACCGCGGCCATCGACCTCTGGAACGCCGGAGATCGGGTCGGAGACCCGGCCGTCCGGCGAGACCAGCCGCAACCGGCCGGGGCGTTCGGTGACGATCATGGTGCCGTCCGGCAGGAAGTCGATCGCCCAGGGCCGGGACAAGCCCTCGGCGACGGTGGCAACCCGGATGTTCCCGGTCTCGGTCGGGAAGACACGGTCGACCGCCTCGGCGGGCGCACAGCCCGCCAGCACGGCGCAGAGGATCGCCGACAATCCCAGCATGCGAGGCATGTTCCACTCCTTTGCCATGCCATTGACGGCCCATCGGGGTGGGCCGGTTACCCCGGGGCGGATCGCCCGGACTCATCATGTAGTGTGTTCGAGCCGGATTTCCCGGCCGCCGCTAGGGCAACCTGGCGAGGTTGCGCCGGGCCGCCTGGGCAGCCGCGGAATCGGGCGCCAGCGACAGGACCTGCCCCCAGTCGCTCGCGGCGCCCTCGAAATCCTCAAGAATCCAGCGGATGTTGCCGCGCTCCAGGTACACGTCGGGATCGGCGGGCGCGGCGGCCGCGGCGCGGTCCGCCTCCTCCAGCGCCGCGGCGGCGTTGCCGTGAAACCGCAGCGCCGCCGCTTTCAGCAGGTGGATTTCGGCAAGGCCGGGTGCCAGCGACTCCGCCTGGTTCAGGTCCTGCAGGGCGGCGACATAGTCGCGCTGCGCCGCGTGGGCGTAGGACCGGGCGATGTAGAGCTCGGCGTCCTGGGGGGTCAGCGCGATGGCGGACTCCAGCGCCACCATCGCCGCCCCCGGCTCTCCGGCCAGCAGCCAGGCGCGGCCGGCCTGGTCATGCAAACCGGCGGTCAGTGTCAGATCGACGGCGCCGATCTCCTCCGCCAGGGCCTCCAGCCGGCCCGCCGCCTCCTCGTAGTTGCGCAGGTTGAACAGCGCGATGGCGGCGCAGTGGCGGGCCGGATTGCCGCCACCGGCCTCCTCCCAGCTCCTGGCTGACGCCAGCGCCTCGGTCGGCGCCCGGCCGGCCAACAGCATGCAGGCGTCATACTCCGCGCTGTGGTCGATCTGCACCTGGGCCTGGGTCGCGCCCGATGCGGCGATGGCCGCGGCGACGAGCGATCCCGAGAGTGTCTTGTGGCGTGGCATGGGCGCCCGTACAGTCGCCGCCGCGACGCCGCAATGCAAGGTCGTCATACGTGTCATCGATTCATGATGGTGGGTACTAGGAGCACCCCATGTCGCGCCTGTTCTGCTTCGGCCTCGGCTATTCCGCCCTGACCCTGGCCGACCGGCTGATCGCCGATGGCTGGACCGTGGCCGGCACCTGCCGGTCAGAGGAGAAGCGCGCCACTCTGGCGGCCCGCGGCCTGGATACGCTCCTGTTCGATCGAGGCCGGCCACTGGACGATGCGGCGGCGGCGCTGGCCGGCGCGACCCATCTTCTCAGCTCCGTGCCGCCGGACGGCGCCGGCGATCCGGTGCTGGACCACCACGCCGCAGACATTGCCGCGGCCGCGGCGGACGGTCCGCTGGGATGGGCCGGCTACCTCTCGACGACCGGTGTGTACGGAGACCGCGACGGCGGCTGGGTCGATGAACACTCGGCGCTGGAGCCGACCGGCGAGCGGGGTCGCAGGCGGCTGGCGGCGGAGCGGGCCTGGCTGGTGCTCGGCGCCGAGGCCGGCCTCGCGGTCCACCTGTTCCGCCTCTCCGGGATCTACGGCCCCGGCCGCAGCGCCCTTGACACGGTACGGCGCGGCCGGGCGCGACGCATCAACAAGCCGGGTCAGGTCTTCAACCGCATCCATGTGGACGACATCGCCACCATCCTGCAGGCGTCGATCGCCCATCCGAATCCGGGTTCGGCCTACAACTGCGCCGATGACGACGCCGCACCGCCGCAGGACGTGATCGCCCATGCCTGCGCCCTGCTGGGGGTCGAGCCGCCGCCGCTGGTGCCGTTCGAGGAGGCGGAGCTGTCGGACATGGCGCGCAGCTTTTATGCCGACAACAAGCGGGTCCGCAACGACCGCATCAAGGCCGAGCTCGGCGTCACCCTGATGTATCCGAGCTACCGCGACGGGCTGGCGGCGCAATTGGCGGCGGGTTTGTGATCGGCCTCTGGTAATGCGAACGACTCGCAATACCTGCAGGGACTGCTATAACAGCGCCGCCCGAACCACCAGGATGCTCCATGGACACCATCGATCTGCTGCTGAAACGCCGCTCCGTCGTCGCCGCCAACATCACCGAACCCGGCCCCGACGCCGAGGCGCTTGAGACCATCCTGCGCGCCGCCACCCGGGTGCCGGACCACGGCAAGCTCGCCCCCTGGCGCATCCAGGTGCTGCACAAGGACGGCCAGCGCCGGCTCGGCGACCTGTTCGCCGACCTGTTCGCGAAGGAAATCCCCGAGGCCAACCAGAAGCAGATCGAATTCGAGCGCCAACGGCCGCAGCGCGCCCCGGTGCTGCTGGTCGTCACCGCGAAGATCATCAAGCCGCACAAGATCCCGGAGCTGGAGCAGCTGCTGTCCGGCGGCGCGGTCTGCACCAACGCGCTGATCGCCGCCAACGCGCTCGGCTTCTGCGCCCAATGGCTGACCGAATGGCCGGCCTACCGCCCCGAGGTCGCCCGCGCCCTCGGCCACGATCCGGACACCGACCAGATCATCGGATTCGTCTATATCGGCACTCCGGCCGAGCCGCCGACCGAGCGCCCGAGGCCGGCGCTGGAGGAGGTGGTCAGCCAGTGGACCGGTGAGGCGGTGGCGGCG
>JAAUYH010042327.1_pt1 | contig 13038 bp, 6 predicted proteins | sample 7278061 | NCBI WGS metagenome assembly JAAUYH01 (sample SAMN14350203, study PRJNA611818) | marine sediment metagenome | isolation source: surface marine sediment (0.6m) | place: French Polynesia: Moorea | collected 2018-08
AATGCACCTTTCTGCACCATGCCCACTCCTCGCATTGTTCTACGTCGAGTATTAGCGTGTCAACATCCAGTGCGCCACTTCCGAGTTCATCTTTTCGGTGGTAAGTGTGAATGTAAGCGCAACTCTCGACCAAAATCGTCGTCGTCTTCCTCATCATCCCCACCAACCTCAACACATACAACAAACGAGACTCTGACAACCGACCCAACACCAAGCACGATTTCCGAGCCCGCAGAAACATCTGACATCCTAGCGGAACTGCCACACCCAACGCAGCTCAAAAATTGGCATGCACTGGAAGCGGACCAAACCATGCACGAGCAAAACAAGTTTGACCTCTCCGACTACCAGCCGAATAAGTTTGGGTACTACGATTGTCCAGCACATCAGTGCCTCGCACGTTATTTTTCGCTATCCAAGTTGTGTCGACATTTGAGTGATGACCATGAAGCCTGTACTTTCTACTGTTCCAAGGACAAAGTAGAGGAGAATGATATAGACTAGTTCTACGCTTATTTTCGAGAGCTACACAAGAGCCGAGACGCTTAATTCTCTTCCATCGAAACTATGCTCCAAACAAACACCTGCGCACACGATAAAGACCATCAACAATGATTTGACCGTTCTCTCACGTTTTCCTTTCTTTTCGCGTACTACTTCCACATTGAGCAGCTGTACAAGAAAGCGAGAAAATACTGCTCACGCAGCAGCGGCCAAGCGCCGCAAAGTTCGAGCGCACGTAGCACAACTCACGCCACAAACTCAGCAATTAATAGTTTACAAGTTCAACTAGTCCGGAAAACTATACAGGCGCCGTCGCGCTTATCGGTTGACTGCACGCTGCCCACGAAGTTGGCATCTCTGTCGAACAACTGGTACCGCTCGAACCACAGCCGCACACAGCGCTGTCTCAACTCGACGACCTGCGTGCCGAGCAGCGCTTGATGCGCGATTCCAGTTCTCCTCCCAGAAATCGGCACTGTCGTCACCGCCTTCCGCATAAACGTCGGCCGACCATACCTCGTGATGGGCACCGCGCTGAAATTCGTGTACACAAACTCCGCTGCCATCACGCCGCTGTCCACCGCGCCCACCACATGCGACGAGCCGGGCTTGAACGTGATGGTTCCGCTGAAACTCGCGTCGGGCATCCACGGCACTCGGATCGTCGAAATCATCGGCAAATTATCGAATGTGAAGCGGCACGCCGCGAAGGCGCGCTCGCAACCGTCGCTCGTGCCAATGCCCGATTGAGAAGCCATCACAGTATATGTATTCGCGGACATGCCAGAGGGATCAACGCTCGGCGTGCTGGTAGGCGAAATGCTAGAACTCGGACCTCTACTTGGGCTAGCCGCAATTCCACGGAGCTCGAGTTTAGGGGCCGTGTTTCGAAGCACAGTAGCATCGACCGATTCGTCCAGTTGCGTCACAATCACGGGTACCATAGTTATTGTAATTGTGGTGGTCGGTACAATGATGGAGGAAGGAATAAATGTTGTCGTGAACTTGGGACTCGTGTGTTCACTAGGACTAGGAGATGGCCGTGGGGTGACAGGAACAGGAGTGCTTGATGGCGAAACGTTCAGGTACGATGGCTCCGACGTGCTTGTCGGTGATATGCCCGCGGCCGGTGCTTCTGTTAGACCACTCAACGGGAAAGCGCTAGTATCTGCCAATTCCCATTCTGGGGATGGTTCGACGAATAATAGCTCTGTCACGGAAGGAGTTTCCGCGAACAGTTCATCCGTCGTTGAATATGACGGAGCCGCGACTGTCGGCGGTTCAATGGGCCCCGTCACCACAGATGTTTCGATCAAGTCGCTCAGCGGTGACGCCAGAACCGTCAATGGTTCAGACGAAGCCTCTATTACGGGCAATTTTCTGACGTCCAGTATTTCCATGATTTCTGCATCAGGGCTGAATGAGGCTGCCACTCCTGGTTCTTCTCCGTTGTCCTCAAGATACGACGGCATCGGGGATGAGTCGGTGCTTGAAGAAGTAATCCAGTCATCTGGGTCATCTGTTACGGTAACCTCCGGCGTTTCATAGAAAGGTGAAATAGGTGAAAGTGCCGCCTGCGATGCCGGGGTGATTGTAGGTGGCACAGAGGGAACGGCAAGAACAGAAGTTGTTGTTGGTGTTACGGTTGCCTTCGAATTCGAGGCAGGCGGTGTCGGAGTGCTCGATGGAGACACGTACGGAGTCCTTGGCATCGGAACCGTATTGTGGTAAGGTGTGTTGAATTCCATGGTCTCCGCTATTGACGGAGTTTCACTGGTGGCAACGTCTTGTTCAGGTTCCTCGTCTATCGACGGCTCTAGTGTATCCATCAGACTGTCATTGTCAGTAATCGAGGAAGGCTGTGGCGATGCTAGCAAATCCTCATGTTCGTCTTCAAAAGTAGGCACAGGGAAATTAAGAGGTTCAGGTGTTGCAAGTGAGTCCGGAGTTGAAATACTCGGCTGCGAAGGTTCCAAAATCAGCGGGCCATCAGTGTTATTGGGAGCAACAACTTCCGGGGAAGCGAGAGCCTCAGCTGCATTACACGCTGCCGTAACGACTGCCGCGCCCAGGTCCGGCAAGTTCCCAAACGTGGCTGGGACAAAAAACCTGGGCTCGGTGGCGTACATTTCGAGTGCGGTGGCATTGACGCGACTACCCACACCGACGGAAACGACGGCAATATCGGCGTCATGAATATCACCGATGGGATTCGCCCCGCCACGGTTATGGGCACCATCAGTAACCAGCACCAACGCACGAGCGCCAGGCGGCGCGGCCTGTAATATCTCGAAGCAATCACGGAGCCCACTATAAATGTTGGTGGACGACCGAAACTTCCTTGGCTTGTGAATCGCCGGAACGAACACGGACTCGAGCTCGAAGGTGGGAGGCGCGATGGTGACCGACTCGAACGAGAACGCTATGGCCGAGTACTCGGTCCTGATGCCGACGCGAGAGAGCGCATCGAAGGCACGAGCGGAGCCAACAGTGAATCGCTGCAGCACAGAGTAATGTACGTCACTGATCGACCCGCTTTGGTCAAGTGCATAACAAATCGCACGCAAGTCGCAGTTCGGCTTCGCCACGGAAGGCAGCGCGAGTGAGGTGAACAAAACGAGTCCAATCCACTGGCGCACCACCATTTCGTGCCTGTTGTGTGGCAGGGCGAGACATGGCGGAACACATCGGCTTACGTTGAATCGGGAATCACGAGCGCAGTCACTTTGTGGATATTTCTGGCGAGCTGTGGTTTACGTGGGTCTCCTCTTTCGGTTAGCGGGAAATGCGAGCGCATGCACCCTTTCGAAGGCAATCCTGAGACCAAGTCGAATATCTAGTTCAGGTCAGCGATCGGAAAATTGCAGTTGACCGAAACTCAACTTCTCGCGTTGACTGAACGTGATAGAAGCTTCGTACACTCTCGTACTAGTGAAACACGGAAAACTATTTCAGAAACGAGTCGCAATGTTCACGCAAATCGCCCCAACTCTCAAAATTATTTTCCAACCCAAGAGCCGAGAAGTCGCGAGCAATGGTTAGCAATAGTCTGCAGTTCGACTAAGTACATCGAAAAACAAGCCCACTGCGGTAGCTCGAACAGGGTTGCTCACCATGGCTGTAGTCGAGGAAATCACTGACGTGGAACAGATTCGACCCGTGGTGCATCCATTGAATCTGCACGAAACCACATCACTGAACGAGGACGATCGACTACGCAAGAAAGGCTTGTTACAACGTGCGCTACACAAGTTGACAGGCACGAAAAAGCGTGGCACTCCAACCGGCGACAATGACAGTCCATTCAACCTACTCGCACCACGGTCATTCGCGGAAGAATCGAAAAATCCGCTGGTGCGGCAATTCTCGCGCGTGCGCGACGTGTATGCAAACGAGATGGACGACACGCCGCGGTGCACCGACGCGAAGCCGATAAACGAGATGAAGTGGCATGAGCCCGAGTACTGGCAGTACCGCAAGCAAAAGCTCGGGAAGCAGGTCCAGTTCGTCCGCAAGCTTGTGAAGAACGATTTTCAACTAATCCTCGAGCGCGCCATCGCAAAAGACCTCCGCGAAACACTTCCCGAAGTGCACAAGGGGAACAAGGTCGGCAGACTGAGACATAATGCGTTGTGGGCGCGTCGGATAGTGACGCTCGAAAATGGTTCCATGGTGGCGAGTGCGAACCTGGATTATACCGTGACAATCTACGACTTGAACTGTAACAATCGAAAGATTTGCACCCTGGAGAACTTCTCCTCGCATGTACTTTCACTGGCTTGGCTTGGCGATGACTTGTTGGCCACCGGCACAGGTGAGGGCTCTATCAACACATGGTCAGTGAGAACTGGTGAATTACACACGACCATCGACTTGGGCATGAGCGATGAAACCGACGGTAGCGGCGAACTAAACAGACCGGCAGTTACCGCACTGGTGGCGATGGATACAACTAAATTCATCGCCGGCACATCGGACGGTACCTTGATTTTGTACCGTCACAAGAAAGGGCGCGAGGTGCGGGAGGAACGACGCAAGGAAAAGGTTCACGACGGGTGGATATGGCGCATTGCGTCGTATCGGCACGAAATCCTCAGTGTTAGCGAGGACTGCACCTGCGTCCTGCTCATCGCACGCACATTGAAGCGTGTGGGCCGATGGCGTCACAAACACGCGGTCACGGCGTGTGCGCTCGGTCGCTGCTACATTGTCACCGATTCACATGATACCCTTCGCATCCGACATCGCGGCGACGAACTGTCACGCGTTTCACTGTGGCGCCAGGTACACGGTGGTGGTTGGGTTCATTCCGTCATCTTATGGGACAATGACCAGCTCCTCTCGACCGGTGGCGACGGTCAAATCGTGGTGTTCGATTTATCTTCCGGCACCGCCAAACATCGGGTCGACACCACGCTCAACGCGGTGTGGGATGCCACGCTACTGCCCGGTCAACGAGTTGCCGTGTGTGGGCCGTGGCATCCCGTAAATTACGTGCTAAACATGGAAAGATATTTGACTGAAGAACGTTCCCCACGCACCTCTATATGGACCCCGAGGTCGTGGATCCTGCCGAATAGTGTTCGTAACATAGATTTCGTTAACCCCGCCTCGCTCTTCTCACCAAAATGAGGCCAGCAGGAAGGTGAACGATTACTGTTCATTATGAATAAACGAGACAGGTGCCGTCACGATTTCTTATGGGTGAAGGAATTACTCGTGAGTTACAGCAACGATGTGGGTCAGAGTTTTCTGTTAGTACGAGTTGCATTTCGCACATCTGATTGGGTCCCATCGACTCACAGGTGAAATACAAGGGGCGAATGATCGAGAACGGCAAGAAATGAGTTTCAATACACAAAGCCTCCCCAAGCAGGATTCCACTTTACAAGACGTCACGACACGAACGGCACAAGCAACACGGACAACAAGTTACTACTGCTGTTTAGAAAGTTCCTCAATATCACGTGTCAATCGCTCAATAGTCGCTGCATTCACCGCGCGCAAGCGTTCATTGCCTTCACCGGGGTCCGCGTCAAGCTGCTTTTTCAACTTTCTAGCCGTGATGATGGACTCATTCAGCTGTTGCTCTTGCTGCGCACGTAGCACCGAGCGCTGCATTTTCGCCGCGGGCGCCAACATTTCGTCCACCTTCTTCTTCAACATGTCCACTTCTTCCTTCAATGCCTCGACAGATACTCTTGGTCGCTTCCCAAGAATGCCACTGCCGTTTCCTTCCTCTACCAATGTGGTAGACCCCGCTACAGCAGTGGCGACTGGCGATTCCGTTGCGTACGCCTGACCCGCTTGATTAATGGTAATCTCTGTTGTCGGCGGTGTTTGGGCTGCCACAGACGTAGTAGGCAATGGATGAACTACCGGTTCCGATACGGCGACGGTAACAGGTTCTACCTGTGTCACTTGTGCTGTTTCCGGCGCGACTGTGGTCGCAACTGGAAGTGGATCCGGTGGTACGACGAGACGAAGTTGCTCGGTGGTATGTACTGGTTGCGGCGGCTGCTGTTGTTGGTCCTGGGGTTGATGTGGCTGATGAGTGATTTGTTGCGGGTGTACTTGTTGTGGCGATTGTTCGGCTTGTTGCACTTGTGGCATGGGTTGATGTTGCGGCTGAGGGCGCAATTCTTCTTCGGCTTTGATATCTATCCCACCATCTGTATTATCAAGTACCGCCTGCAGTACATCGGTGTACTGGTCTTCCTCACCACATTTCAATACAACAAAGAAGATGCTGGCTCTTTTTTCGGTGGGACTAAGCGGCGCTCCAGTGTCGCTTCTTCTCCTTTCCCTCAAGTACGACGCAAACTTGATAGGCTGGGCACTATCTGCACTCCATCGCCGGAAGGCTCGGACAAACGCCGGACATGCACGATCGAAATGCCTTCGTAATTCATCACCCCCTCTGGGTTCAATAGCTGTGTTCGGAGAAGAAGGTGCATCTCTGGTGACGGCGCTGTTCAAACGCGGTACAAAGCCAGCATCATTGAAAATCGGTGCGACGTTCGCAGCCCAGAACGCAGCTTCATTCCCACCCCCCGTACGTCTCGACTGTAACACGACGCAGAAACGCTGGCGCATTTCAGGGGAAGAAACAAGCACAGCAACAAGTCTAGCAAGTTCATTAGCACTGAACTTCTTTCGTCTCTGAACTGCTCGGTCTCTCAATCTGACACCAGCGGAGGCAGGTCTTGCTTCTTCTTCAGGCGCCCGAAACCATCGGTCTGGCGTGACGGTATTCGCCCATCGAATTCCGTCCGCACGGGGATCGAGCTCCCCCTCTTCATCTACGATAGGATTATAATCTGGGCTTGTCAGATGCCACCATAGTCGCTTCTGACTCTCTCTTTTGCGACCAAACTGTTTCAATCCTAATCTCTTGCACAGTCTTCGCACCACAGTAATGCTCAATGACCTGGCATATGTATACAATCGATCTCGCTCCGTCGGTGTATCACCCACAGCGATTGCAATAGTGTCTTCATCTTCCATGTCGTCGTCGTCTCTGAGTGGGATGCTACCGGTGCCTACCGGCGGCACAACCCCACCTCTCCTGGCGGTGAGCGTATGAGCAAAATACGTGTGAAAGTCGAGGGGGCGTGCATTTCGAGGCGGAGCGATTCGCCACAACGTGCTTTGCTCGCGATGAGGCGCGTTAATCCATTCACGCAACCCAGGAAGCGCATCACACCAGGAATTGAGCGTTTCCTCACCACTGATGAGAGATTCGGCACCCCAGAATAGTCTGGGCTGGCTCTCACTCTTCTTCCCGAATTGCTTGAGGCCCGAGGCGCGACAGATGTCCCGAACGCGCGTCACCGACAAGTGCATGACATAGGTGTACGCGCGGTCGCGGGGGGTGGGATTGGTGGTGGTTGGGGGCGGCTCCGCGATGGGCAACGCATGCTGGGGCGGCTGGGCCTGCTGTTGACCCGTCACGAGTGGCGCGTGCGGAGTCCATGCAGCAGATTCACTAACGACAGGCTGCGGTAGCGCTGCCGTGGCATTATCGTTGGACATGTTGTGAGGATACAGGAGCAAGCGCTCAACAAACTCGTATCTTCGTACGGCCGCGATACAGCGCTCCCCCTATACCTCAGCGCTTGTCACACCTGTTTGTATACTGATTTGTCGTGATATACCCCGACTAAACGGAAAGGAAACGCTTCTATACGTGGCAGTATTGCTGTATTTTCCTCATTTGTTTTTTGTGTATGAAGGTTCTGCGGTTTACAGTGCTTACACAGAAACTTGGGTTCCACGCTTGAATCAATGCACTTCATCTTCACGCTGGATTCCTGAGCCATCTCCTCAACCCAACTAGATCTACGTCAAGGAGGTACGAGACTATCGCCGCAATGATGGATTCCTTAGGACCCGACTGGCTCAATGCGGAGCATTCCATGGGAACGACGATTATGGCGGTAACATTCGACGGCGGCGTTGTAATGGGAGCCGATTCGCGCACTTCGACTGGGTCCTATGTCGCGAATCGCGTATCCGACAAGATTACCCCTATCACTCCGAGTGTATACTGCTGCCGTAGCGGTTCTGCCGCCGACACGCAGATCATCAGCGACTACGTGCGGTACTACAACTCGATGCACGAGATCGAGTTGTCATCACCCCCACTCGTCGGCACGATTGCACGTCTGTTTCGCGAATTATGCTACCAAAACAAGGGTATGTTGATGGCCGGCATTATCGTTGGCGGCTACGACGCGAAGGAGGGCGGGCAGGTTTACACTATTCCTCTCGGTGGCGCGATGGTGCGCCAGCCGTTCGCAATCGGCGGCTCGGGCAGTACCTACATCTACGGGCACTGCGACGCGTCTTACAAGGAGGGGATGACTCGTGACGAATGTCAGGAGTTCGTGAAAAAAGCCCTTTCGCTCGCCATGGCGCGAGACGGCTCGTCCGGTGGCGTGATTCGAATGGTGGTCATCGACAAGGCTGGGGTGGAGCGCAAATTTGTGCCGGGCGATAAACTCCCTATTCACTGGGAAGGTTAGGTCTTTGGAATTAACTTGTGAATCATGCCGAATTATTTTCTTGCTTTCTCATTTGTGACAACTCGCACTAGCTAGACCTACCCTACCACAAACTCGCGATCGAATTGACTGCTCACCAGCCATCCCTCTGCAATCATAGCGCCATCAGAGCTCAGCTTTACTATCTAGCACGCACGATTATGAAGTTCCATTGGCTGTCGGAAGAACGTTCTTGAACACCTTGAAGATATCACCGTTTACGAAGTTGTTGTCCACCACATTCACCAACATCAGTTCGTCCTTCATTTTCGCGAGTAGTTCCGTGCTCTTCGACCCTTCCTCGTACAATCGTCCCCAAACATCAGTCCACACACCGAACGCCTCGGTTTTCCACGCTAGGAACGACTGCGCATCCACAACGGTGGGTTGCACGATTTCACGGTCCGGGAACACACCCCAAGTAACTGCGCACGTCGTGTCTTCTCGTACGTTTCTGCGCAGCTTCTCAGACTTCGCATCAGCCGCATGGACAGTAAGCGAGGGCGCTAGCCCACGTTCAATCACGTCAAACAAAGCATCCACTACCGAGCGTTTCGCGAAGAATTCGATGTAGGCTTTCTGATACACAAATCCACCCTTGCTACCCCATCCAAGCGCGGGGTCAGTGCTCGGTACACCGTTCACACGGGGCTGAGAGTTGATAGTGAGTAGCCCATTCCTGTTGAGCCATTCGAGCTGTTCGCTGATGATCGAGGTTTCCTTGTGCAACTGGTCGGCCTCACTCCAAGGGAGTCGCTTGATTTCACCACGCTGGAAACGAACGAAAACGTTCTTGACATCCTCAAAATCGGCGACCTCGCCGAGACTTTCCGCCGCCGCTTTGCGATACGCACTGCTCTTCCACCCAGCGCCGCCCGCAAGGTGGTGATCCGAAAGGTCGCCGTAAGCAGGCGACCTCGAGTCGCCCCAACGCCCATTCGGATAATCATCCCAACCCGAGGTGCGACCTAGGTAGGAGCAAGGACGATTCGCCCAGAAAATAGGGCGTACGTCCTCCGAGCGTCTGCGGTCCATTGTGGCCGGGCGCCACGGAAGCGAACGGATTGCTTCGGCGCGGGGCACAAGGTCCAATCGGTCGACAATGGCAAGCACCGACTTCTCCAGGTTGAGCGAGTAGAAGTGGATTCCGGGAACAATGCCACTTTTGAGGATACGCGTACACATGTCGACGCCGAGGCGGATGCCGAATTCTTTGACGGCAGTGTCGTCATCCTTGATGGCTTCAATGGCCTGGTTCACATTCGGAGGAATCCTGGTCTTGCAAAAGCCGGTCATCTTCTTGAACCCGTTGTAGTTCTGTATCGGCAGAATACCAGGAATCACTGGGCAGTTGATGCCAATGTCACGGCAGTCCTTCACGAACTTCAGGAAGCAGTCCACATCGTAGAACATTTGCGTGATGATGAAATCGGCGCCGGCATCCATCTTCTCCTTCAGATGCTGCATCTCCTCTTCGTACGTCATTTTCCCGTCGAGATACCCACTGGGATGGCCTTCCGGATAACCGGCAACGCAAATGCCGAAGTAGTCCCCATAGTTGCTGCGAATGAAACGCACAAGATCCGTCGCGTGTTCGAATCCATCGGCGCAGGCTTGCCACTCTTGTCCGAGTGGGGGATCACCACGAAGCGCGAGGATATTCCGAATGCCACGCTTCTTCGCGGTTTCCAATCCTTCTGTCACTTTGCCCGCCGGCATGTTCGTACACGTCAGATGCATCATGCAGTCCACACCGAAGTACTCTTGCAGATTTCCAGACAGCTCAAGCGTGAGGTCGCTGGTCGTGCCACCCGCACCCCATGTGACATCGACGAACAGCGGCTCGACCTGCGCCATACGGCCCACCCGTTCGTACAGATTCGATACACCGCCCTGCGTCTTGGGGGGAAAGTACTCGAAAGAGAAGAAAGGCTCGCCCAGCGCTTGCTTGGCTTCGATCTTGTTCACAATCAGGGGCATCTTGCGCAGGTTGCGGTCCGAGCCATCGCACACGGTCTGGATCGCCGTCTGAGGGCTCATCGTTCAGGTCGAGATCGTGAACTTCAGGTCACAACAGCGGGTTACCGTACAGTGCACAACACCACTCGCTCGTGTGGATCCGCAACTGCGCGATTCCTGACTCCTGGCTAAGTGAGAACAACGGGATGATGCGTGTGGCGCATGGTTATCTAGATCCAACTGTAATAGTCAGATGCCGATTTCTGCGCCTCCAACCAATCACTTGCTGCTGCGGTAGATTCCGCAATTTTCATTCGAATTTCACACCACTGCTCTCTCTCCTACAGACACACACCTCCGATTTGCTCCTTGCTTTACCCTCACCATCCGTCCTCAGAAGCGCGTGTTCCGTTTGTCGTGCCGATACACACTGTACGTCGTAGTACAGTGCCAGTACTGTACACAGACTGCAACGAAACTGTATATCCCCACTGCTAGCCACACTAAAATGACTTGAGGGAGAACCTGACTACCGGTACGGTGGTCCAACAACGACCGAGACCTAGTAGCGTAACCAGCATGCTCATGGGACTGCCAGAACAACCGCAAAAGAAGTCTGTGATACCCTGTTACATTATCTCAAGTTGCAAATGCGACGATTAGTGAATCAGGATCCAAACAGTAGCATTGAGGTTTCTTAAACTTGCCCAACATTACGGCCACCTACAGTGGCAAAAAATGAAATCCAAAGTACAGAACTGAGATGGAGGCCGTACTACACTAGTACAGTACTGTATCGCAGTGCGTTTGCCAACGCCTTACCACTCCTACTCGGTAAATCCTTTATTCAGGTCCAAGAACTTTACATTGCATTTCTCCAGAGATTATCAAGGCAGAGCAGTAAAGGTGGAGTGCACTAAACCCTAGGTTCGCAGCAAACACACTCTAATCGATATTTCGAGAATTCTACGATTCTTCTAACGACTCGGAATAGTGCCGTATTTACAGCTGCAGGTAATTGATCCTAACTTGATCCCGCACGCTGAACTTAGCCCATACGTGACTACTGTTGTACGAAGATGGCAGATGTCAAGAGACGTGTTTTGGTGACAGCAAAAGAAGTGCAACATGACGAGCGCCGGAAGACATTCCGCCATGTCTGGTTCAATGACATGTGCGACGCGAAGCTAGTGGTGCAGGGCGAGGAGGTGCGCGTGCACATGAAGGTGCTCGACGCGGCGTCGCCCTGGTTTTCGCAGAACTCGAGCAACGGGCGAATCCTCATTCACGGGGAAGGCATCACAGTCGGGGCGGTGAAGGAGTTCCTGCTGTAGCTGTACGGGTTCGACACGACCTACGGCGCCGAGATGTCTGTGCCGAGGGCCATCGACCTGGCGCATTTGTTCCACCGCATAGAATTCTACGCGGCGGCGAAGACTGCCATGCGATTCTGCATCACGCATTGCAAAGCGGACCAACTCCCTAAGCTCTTCTCCATCGTGGGCGACGACAAGCACCTCCAGGAGTAGCTGGCACTGCGACTGGAGGCGCACATACGCACGACTGACGTCAGCACGTTGGGCAAGTCGGTGATGCGCAAGATACTCGTCTCGCACAAGTCCCCAACTTGGATAAGCTGATAGCCGTTGGCCAGTGGATGTCCGCGAACCCGAGGCAAGACTCGAAGGACCTCATCGTGCTCATCAATCATGGCCGTGTCGCGAGTAACGTGCGCAAGCTCCGTGAAGAAAATCAGGAGCTGAAGCGCAGAATCAAGCTTCTGGAAGATGAAGCGAAGGTGCTCAAAGCAAAGGAAGCATGCAAGCAACCGAAAAGCCCGGTGGCATCGAGCAATGTGCCGCCGCAGGACCCCGTGCATGCGAAGACGGAGCAGCGTGAGAAATCCCGTGGTGAAGATGGTGCCAAGTGCAACGCTCAGCAAGGCAACAGTTCGACAAGGGCAATTCTGTCGAGACTGGAGAAGAAAAAGCGACCACGGGCCTATCTCGTTGAGGAAGAGCAGGTCGAGAAGCGGCGGAAACCGCGAGACAGCAAGAACCGCGAAGCAGGAAAGCAAGAGGGTGCAGCCGAAACAAACCGAAGGCCCTCTCAAGACGTTTCCGTCGCGACGAGCCATAAGAAGCACGTTCCACTTCTACTGCGCATCAGGCCGACAGCTACGCCGAAGAGCAACGTCAGCGGGTCGCCGGAAAGGAAAGAAAAGCCGACATCGAGTATGCTGCATCCGCCCAAACGATCACTGGATGAGATGTCAGAGACGGATGAAGGCCAAAGTTCCCCCGGGTTGAACAAGAAACGTGACGAAGATCGAGGCGGCAAAGGCAAACCTCGAAAAAGCCCCCGAACGCGTGTCGCTACTCCAAGAGCAGCGAGCTTTTTCATATATCCAATGTATGAAAAAATGACCCGCTGTGAGCAACCGAGAGTGCTCGACTTAACCGATAACGCGACGGGGCGAGAAGAGGAACGTACGTCACATTCGTTATCACGGGCAAACGAAGGGACGACG
>JAAUYH010073173.1_pt1 | contig 13036 bp, 13 predicted proteins | sample 7278061 | NCBI WGS metagenome assembly JAAUYH01 (sample SAMN14350203, study PRJNA611818) | marine sediment metagenome | isolation source: surface marine sediment (0.6m) | place: French Polynesia: Moorea | collected 2018-08
AATATTACACTTATATTACCGTATATGTCTAGTATCTAGAGGAAAAAAAAATGCGAACCCTAACTCGCACGTCTACAACCGAAATGGAAGTCACCAGTATTCGCCTAGAACGGAGTCTGAAAGACAAGCTGAAAGAATTATCAGGTAATCAAGGTTATCAGGCTTTAATCCGCGATATTCTTTGGAACTACGTTCATCAAAAATCTGGTGATTATCGACCCCAATTTGCTCGTTCTGATATTCGCGCTACTGTCGAGGCTACAGCGCGTAAAGACGAAAGCTGTGCTTTGACAGGGAAACTAATTCAAGAGAACCATCCGATGTTATTAGGCTTTACTATCTATGGCGATTTAGTGCCTTTGAGTGTAAATAGTGTAACCGAATAGCATTTTTTTTAGTTGGAGGATTGGTCAGTGAAAAACAGTAAATTATTCTTTTGTTGTTACTCTTCTTAACTTTCTACTCCTCCAGCGAGATATTTTGGGTTCAAAACTCAGGCGATCGCTTTGACTGCAATTGGCGATCGCTAATTATTAATCACAAACGGTTATAGGAGAACAAACCAGTTAAAATTTAGCCCAGATTACTTTTAAGATATCCTCATAAAATTGAAAGTAGTAACAAACTAATAATTAATCCATAAGGAGTTATCGGCACAGATGACAGAAGCAACTCAAGCACCCCAAACAGGAATTCAGCTCACCCCCAATGCTTTTAAGCACATCAAAATGCTGCAAGAACAACAGGGAAATAAAGAACTTTGCTTGCGGGTAGGAGTTCGTCAAGGTGGTTGTTCGGGAATGTCTTATATGATGGATTTTGAAGAACCCAGTAAAATCCGCGATGATGACGAAGTTTTTGACTACGACGGCTTTAGAATTGTCTGCGATCCTAAAAGTCTTTTGTATCTCTATGGTTTAGTTCTTGACTATAGCAATGCTATGATTGGCGGTGGTTTTGAGTTTACTAATCCTAATGCGGCTCAAACTTGCGGCTGCGGAAAATCTTTTGGAGTGTAGATTAGTTGAGTCTTTCTCAGATTTAACTCATAAATATTTATTAATTAGGGACGTTCGATCGAACGTCCCTACAGTATTTTGCTCAAACTTTCAGCTTAGAAAGTGAAAGTTGTTCTCAAAGCACCAATAACTATGTCGTCATTGTCGGTATTTTGGTTGGGATTTAATAACCAAATAACGCCAGGAGTGACAGAAATATTGTCATTTAACTGATACTTGTAAAATGCTTCCAAGCGGAGAGGAATATCATCTTCAAAATTTAGTTCATTGTCGCTATCTAAATCGAAACTGTCTAAATAGGGTTCTGCACCGAAGATAATTGCACCCAGGCTGCCTTCTGTCAATAAGTCGGGGAACGCAACAACTCCAGCAAAGTTAAAAATATCACCGTCTCCTAAATCCTCAACGTCCGCAGAAGTATAGCTAAACCAACCACGAAGACTAATTGCCGGATTTATATCGAACTGGAATTGTGCACCAACAGAGTCACTAGTAGAAACACGACCGTCTAAAGCAATCGCATCAGGACCATCTAACAGACCATCCAAGCCGTTCAAGCTTCCTAAGTTAGTTCCAGTATTAGCAAATAATCCTCCAGCTTGAGTATCGTAGGTACGCACGTAGTTAACACCAAAACGGAAACTTTCAATTGGTTTAAAAGATAATTGTCCCATAGCCGAGAAACTACCATTAAATAGACCGTTCCCTTCTGTTGGGTCGCTACCATTAGGAGCAATATAACCTGCGGCTATTTCAAATTGCTCTCCTATTTGATAATTTAAACCTAGACCATTGGAAAGACGAGAAATACCCTGACGATATAGAGGATTACGTTCGGAGAAAGCACCAATTGCACCAGTTGCACCACCACCAGTATTTAAACCATCGTTAAACACATCAGAATAGAAGTGGTGAGCAGCTAATCCAGCCATTACAGTAACTTTCAATTTGTCTTCAAACAAAGGAGTTACATAGTGCAATCTATCTATGGTGATATTATTGTCACTCTGACCATCAAAGGCAAAACGACCTTCTCTTGTGCCTGTTACATTTTGGAAAGAATTACCAATATTACCAGCAGTTAAACGAGTGAACAGTTTATCTTTACCTGTGAAACTGCTAACTAATTGAAGGCGTATTCTGTTGTTAAAGACAACTTCTGAATCTAGATCGTCGTTTAATAGCCCATCTCCATCAAGATCGGCAGCAGCTTCGTCGCCAAATGCTTGAGCTAAGGTAAATGCCACCTCTCCTTGTAACTTAGTTGTAGTAGAAAAAGAATTATCTTCTAAGAAAGCAGTTCGGCTTTCGATATTATCTAACCTGCCTCCTATGGTAGCTAATTCGGCTTCAAACTCTTCGTTTAAACGCTTGATAGTTTCGAGGTCTTCTCTGGTAACTGCTTCGGATGAAGCAATTAAACGCTCGATTTGGTTTAAACAGCTATTCAAACCAGCCGCAAATTCGTAACGGCTTAAAGGTTGATTGCCGCGATAGGTTTGATTGGGGAAACCTGCAATACAGCCATAACGATCTACTAGGCTACGTAGAGCTTCATAAGCCCAGTCTGTAGGGGAAACGTCTCGCAACTGATTAACATTAGTAACCTGTTCTAAAGCGTTGCTGTTTTGAATTTCTAAATCCCTATCTACAGAGTCAGAAAGTTGTACGTATTTTTCTAAGGAAGTTTCATCGTATATATTTACTTCTTGAGCCAATGCACTCGAACCTTGAGCTAGTAATGCAGCAGTAACTATGGCTGAAGTGCCTAGCAATGGAGATTTTTTGATTTTAGACATTATTCTGACTTTTCCTCACACCTTAAACAAAGAAAATATTTTTCTTAAACCAATATTTAAGGTCAATGGAAATCTTTTTTGTATCGAGGGATGCAAAAATTAATTTGTTTATGTAATTTAAGAATGTTTAAGATGCGTTAATGTCAAGGTAATATCTAAAGAACTCACTACTAACCACTAACCACAACATACTAAAGGTGGTATTAAACGACATAAGACTTGCTTGAGTACCATTGCTGTCCAGTCAATATCGGCTTCAACAGTGTCTCTACCCATAGTCAAACGAATTCCTCTTTTTGCTGCTACTGGACTATAACCCATTGCTAAAAGGATTGGACTGGGATTTAATTTGCCGCTATGACAAGCCGAACCCGCGCTGATGCCAATTCCTGCTAAATTTAGTTGTCGAACTATAGTTTTACCCGTTACATCTCGTGCTTGTCGCTCAAAGCGATCGCTTAGAATAAAACTGACATGATGGGGTAGTCGGTAAAGTCGATCGCCTGTAGATTCTAGGCAGGGACAATCGGCTAACAAATCGAAAAGGCGATCGCGCAAACCCATCAATCGGGGTGTTTCGTCGTTCATTTCTTTTGCTGCTAATTCGGCGGCGACTCCTAAAGCAGCGATCGCTGGTACGGCTTGAGTGCCAGAGCGTAATTTATGTTCTTGTCCGCCTCCACCTAAAAGTGGTACTAATTCTACACCACGGCGAACGTATAAAGCCCCCGCCCCTTGAATACCATAAATTTTGTGTCCCGAAAGAGAGAGTAAATCGACCCCCAATTGTTGGACGCTAATGGGTAAGCATCCCGCCACTTGTACGGCATCAGTATGAAAAAGAATATCGCGATCGCGAGTAATTTGGGCGAGTTTTTCAATCGGTTGAAGAGTCCCAACTTCACTTTGTCCGTAAATTATGGATACTAAAACGGTGTTGGGTTGTATTGCTGCTTGCAAATCTAAGGGGTTTATTCTACCTCGATGGTTAACAGGTAATTTAGTAACTTGCCAACCCCATTGTTGCAACAGTTTTACGGGTTCGTTAATTGCCGAATGTTCGACGCTGGAGATAATAATATGTTGAGGCGTTTGATAGTTTCTAGCTACCCCTAAAATAGCTAAGTTGTTGGCTTCTGTCCCGCCAGAGGTAAAGACAATAGATTCAGGATCGACTGCATTAATTAAACTAGCCACTTGTAATCTAGCAGTTTCTAAAACAGTCGCACTCCTTTGTCCCCAACTGTGCAAACTAGAAGGATTGCCCCATTGTTCGGTTAAGATTCGTTTAGCTGCGGCGATCGCTTCTGGGCGGGGTTTGGTAGTAGCACTGCGATCGAGATAAATTTGCATAAATTTTAATTTAATTTATCGAGTTTAATAAACTGTCTTTTATTCTATTTTCTCTTTTTTTGCCTTACCTTTCATGACTGGGATAGTTTTTAATCATTAGCACCGAGAAATAAGATAGTTGCAGTTGAGGATGGTTTTCTAAATTACTATATACCTTGCAGTCAGGAAAAGTAGCTTTCTCGACGATCCAACTAGATTTAAATAAATTACGCCGTTGCAATACTGGCCAAACTTGTGAATAGACAGAACTAACTTTAAGCAAAACCACCACTTCTGCCCAATCCAAGACATTTTCTAACTCATCAATTGCATAAATAGCTGGTAAGATTGCCAAACGCTGACTATTAACCGTTAAAGGTATGTTTAATTCTGATGCGATCGCCATTGGCGAACAAACACCAGGTACTGTTTCTACTGGCGCATGATACAACTTTTGTATGGTCTGGGCTAAATAGGTGAAAGTGCTGTAAAAACTAACATCACCCAAGCAAGCAAAAGCGACATCGTCACCCTGTTGTAAATATTGCCACACCTGCTGGGCGGCTTTTTTCCAAGCTTGCTGTAAAATCTCTTCATCTCGAACGTAGGGAAAGTTTAAAGCCAAGGTTATTTGCTGGGGTTTTAACCACTGGGAAATAATTTGTTGTGCAATACCTGCTCGATTATTTATTCCTTCTGGAAAAGCTACTACAGGCGATCGCTGTAACAATCGCAATCCTTTAACTGTAATTAGCCCTGGCTCCCCCGTTCCTACACTGATTCCGTATAACTTACCCGATCGCACTTTTTATGTGAATTAGTTTAGTATCCAAGATAAATCCTCTCACGAGATCGCTACTTGTATCGGTTTAAATAATTGCGGAATTACTAATTCATTAAACTAAAATTGAATATATCGCCATATTACATAATGTCTCTCAAAGAAATCAACGAGAGTGAAGATTCTTATTTGATTTAAAACTAATAAGTCTTAATGACTATTTTAAAAATACATTAAAATAGTAGATTAATGCGATCGCCCATAAACCACCATAGACATAAGCAACTTTAATTTTATATAAATTAGATTTATTTCTCTTAACAGCCAAATGGATTGTCACAGCAACTGGTGACAGCCAAAAAACAAAAGATATTAAAATTATCATCCAATTACTAGTAGTTATTTTAATCATACTTCCATCCGCAACATCTTTAGTTAATACAGCCTGTCTTCCTTGTTAATTAATTGGTTATCCTAAATGAACAAAAGACCAGGTACTAATTACAAAAATAACTACTGCTAAAGCTGCCAAGAAAGCTTCAATAATATTGCCAATAATTGAACCGACGACAATGCCCATACTAGCTTTAAAAGCTTGTCGCAGTCTAGCATCTGTTTCTAGGTTAGTACGATAAAAATATTCCCCGACAAATGCACCAATAATTGCTCCTACAAGTACTCCAAATAAAGGTCCCCCAAAAGGTAAAGCAGGTAAGAAGCCAAAAAATCCTAAGACCATTCCCGCGATCGCACCAAACTGAGCCCACTTACTCGCACCGACTTGTTTTACCCCCAAGTATAGAGCGATATATTCCACTAAAGAACTTAAAATTAAGACGACAAAAATTAAAATTAGTGGCAACCCAATTCCAGTAAAATTAGTGGCGATACTCCAGATTAAAATAGCAGCTAAAATAAAACTGCTGCCTGGGAGTCCAGGGATAATTGCGCCAATAACACCGACGATCATTATGGCTAAAACAATCCAGTAAATAGTTAGTAAATCCATGATTTTATCGGTTTAAATTTTGAGTTTTTAATTTAGATTACTTTTAAAGACGAGATGATACTATCCGAGCAAAATTTTGTTTCCCTTCTTTTAATCTACTGGGAATACCTTGGGGATAGTTTTGGTTGATTATGGCGATTAATTGTTCTATCCGATTAGCAGGATTGGGATGAGTGCTAAGAAATTCTGGCTGTCCCCTTGTACCTCTTGCAGAGTTAAGAATTTGCATTAATTCCACAATACCTTTAGGATTATAGCCAGCTTCAGTCATAAAGCGAAAACCAAGGCGATCGCTTTCTAATTCATCGTCTCTGCCATACTTCAGATTAACCATTTGGTTAACAGCCTGTGCTAAAATTGCCGCTTGTCTGCCACTTTGGGGATCGTCGCTAGCTGCGATACCTACCGCGTTAACTAGAGCAGCCCCTAATTGTTGCTTTGCCAAATGTTCTGCACCGTGTCTGGCAATTACATGACCTACTTCGTGTCCTAAAACCCCTGCTAATTGTGCCTCTGAGTTGAGGCGACTGAGTAAAGCGGCAGTGATAAATACTTGTCCTCCAGGGAGAGCAAAAGCATTAATAGTTTGAGGATCGCGCAATAAATGAAACTCAAAAGGATAAGGAGCATTACGAGCAGCTGATTGCTGTACCACTCTATTGCCTACTTCATCTATATATGCCTGTAAAGTGCGATCGGGATATAAATTACCATGTTGTTGCGCCATTTGAGGTGCAGATCTTTGACCGATAACTATTTCTTGTTGGGGAGATAATTGTATTCTTTGTTTCTCTCCAGTAATCGGATTTTCTGTTACATTTGTAAAATAATTCAACAGCCCAAATACGGCGAATAATAAGCCAATACTTAAACGAATTAATAGCCTGGTCACTCAATTCTTGCTCCATTTAAACCATTTTTCTGGATATTATCATGGAAGCTAAACTAAAAAATAGGTAGATATAATTAAGTTTAAAATTTTAAAAATGAATAATAATTATCTCTCACCCTCAGACAACAAGGATTGAAAGATATGGAGAAAATTTTTGTTTTTTATCTTCACGTCTATGATATAGCAGATAACCGCAAAGAGCGACTGCATTCAACTGTCTTTAACCAAATTAAACAATACTAACTCTTTATTACTGATTACTGATTACTGTTGACTATTTAACGCTCCCAATGCCGCTTTAATTAATTGAAAATAAGGAGACTGAGTAACATTAACTTGTTTGGCATCTTGGCGACTTGTGCCTAATAAACCTACACGATCGCCTTGATTAACTGCTAAGACTTTACCGCGATCGTTTCTAATTCTTAATTCTTTTAATTCTTGTTGCAAACTGCAAGTATAAATACGACTATTGTAGGTAAAAACTGCTTTTTTTACTTTAGGTTTAATGGAAATTACTCTATTCATAGCTGGAGCTTGGGGCAGTCTAACTCCAACTATTTCTAATTCAATATTAGTTTCTCCTTGCCAGTTATTTTCTTTGAGCTTATAAGCTATATCTAAACGATTTGGTAGTTTAAAATATTCTCCCCAACGCCAGGCGATCGCTTTGATGACTCCCTCGGAATCATCTTCTTGTAATTTGAGTTTTACATGATTTTTACCAACAATTTGTTGTTCGATAACTCTAACATTAGGAGTCCAAAAAACAGGGGTAGCATTGCCAATTCCCCAAGGTTGCAAACTTTCGATTTGTTGGTAAAGAGTAAAATTAATTTGTTCGAGATTAGCTCGGGCGTCTATTTTGACTAAAGGTTTTAAATATTCTACTTCCAAAGACTTATGAGCAAATTCACTGAGTTTTTGCTTGACTTTTTCTAAATTGCAAACTGGAAAACTAAACCCGCCTGCTGCTTTATGTCCGCCAAATTTACCTAATAAATCTCGACAATAATTTAAAGCATCAAAGATATTAAATTCTTCAATTCCTCTAGCCGAACCCCGAATTACATCCTGATGTTCTGATTCGTAAGTACCAATAAAAACAGGAACACCATAACGTTCTACTAATCGCGATGCCACAATACCAATTACACCGTGATGCCAGTTTTCTGCTACTACTACTAATACCCGCGCTTCTTGCCAAGGAATTGGCGTTGATTCCACTAAAGCGATCGCTTCAATTTCGATTTGTTCGCATAACTGACGGCGTTTTTGATTGATTTGTTCGCATTGCATTGCTCGTTCTAAAGCAATCCCAGGGTCATCTGTTGTTAACAGTTCAATCACCATTTGTGGATCGCCAATTCTACCTACCGCATTAATTCTTGGACCCAGTTTAAAACCAATATCATCGGGTTGGAGTTGTTTTTGTTGTTCGTCAACTCCCGCTACTTGCATCAATGCCTGTACACCCTCTAATTGTGAATGGGGTAATTGACGCAAACCCCGCTTTAGCCAACGACGATTAACCCCTACCAAGGGAGCGAGATCGGCAATTGTCCCTAAAGTAAATAACTCTAAAATCGGATTAGTTAAACCCTTTACTCTGTCTAAACTCTGAGCTGTTGCGATCGCCAGAATATAAGCTACTCCCACACCCGCTAACCCCTTGTAAGGAGAAGTATCCCCTAATAATTTCGGGTTCAGAATGGCATCGGCTGGAGGTAACTTAGGGGGTAAGTCGTGGTGATCGGTAATAATTACACTCAGCCCTAATTCTACAGCCAGGGCGACAGGTTCGTATGCCGAGATGCCATTATCTACGGTGAGGATTAAACCCACCCCATTCTCGGCAAATTCTTCCACAATGCGATTGTTAATCCCGTAACCATCTTTCATGCGGCTGGGGATAGCATAATTAACATCCGCTCCCAAATGTTTTAAAGCACGCAATAATAAAGCCGTGCTAGTCATGCCATCAGCATCATAATCCCCACAGATAGCAATTTTTTCCCCTGAAGCGATCGCCTCTTTGAGTAACTCCACACTAACACCCAAATCAGGAAATTCTGCCATAGGAGAAGGGAGATGTTGAGATTCGGGATTGATATAGCTATGTGCTAATTCTGGTGTCTCAATGCCGCGATTAACAATTACCTGAGCTACCAGAGGTAACATCCCAGTAGAGATACTCAATTCGTGAGATCTATCTGGCTGTGGCGTGGCAATTTGCCATCTCTGAAGAGGAAGGCGCGGGGAAAAACTGCGATCGCGACTCATTAACTACCATAAAATACATCAGCTTAAAGATATCGAAAAACTGCCCTTATCTGTCCAGAGATTGAAGATCGTTAAGATTGTCTTCAAGTTCAATATCCATTTCCGATCTGGCATTAACCCGCCGTTGCCAATCTTTACCGAGTTGAATAGTTAAGTCAGAATTAATTACCCCCGTACTTTCTACCAATACTTCTCCGACTCCCAAAGCGACACGCGCTGCAGCTCCTGCTTCGTCATCTCCAGACTGAGCCACAATTCTAGTTTTCGCCAAAGGCTCCTGCCAGTTTTTACTGACAAAAATTCGACGATAACCAGCTTCCCTGAGAGTATCGATCGCCGCCTGTAATGCTACTGGATCGTCTGTGCTATCTTGAATGGCTATACTTAACTTAGCAATGCGATCGGATTCCCGCTCTGCTAAAGAAACATAGCGATCGCTCGATAGTTCGTAATCATCTTCATCAAGGGTAAGAGCAAAATGCTGGTGCATCAGTTTGGCAATGCGCTCTTCATCTGGTAGCCAATAACTAACTTCTTTGCGACCATTACCACTAAAACCACCAGGCAACATCATCATTTTGACATCAGATCGGCTAGTTTGAGAAGCAAAATTAGCCAATCCCATTAATTCTTGTATGCTGAGATTAGTATCTATATGAGATTGAATAACCGATAAGATCTTGGGAATTTTGACCACAGTAGAAGGTTGAAGAGTTTGCTCCACAACAGAGCGCATTAACATCTGTTGTCGTTGTACTCTAGAAATATCTCCCAAAGCATCATAGCGATAGCGTAGAAATTGTATGGCTTTATCTCCATCAAGATGCTGTCTGCCTTTTTTAAGATTGATGTAGAGATGTTGGCTAAAATCGTTATATTTCATATCTTTAGGAACATCAACAGTTACGCCTCCTAAAGCATCAATTAATTTTTCGATTCCTTGAACATTAACCCTGACGTAGCGATGAATCTTAATCCCACCCAATAGATCGCTAGTAGCTGCGGTGCTTAAAGCAGGTCCTCCATATTCGTTGGCGTGGTTAATTTTTCTGACTCCATATCCATCCAAATAAACGCGAGTATCTCTGGGAATGGAAAGTACGGATAATTTTTCTCGATCTGGGTCAAATCGCAGCAACAACATCGTGTCGCTAAGACCTTCAAAAGAGTTTACTAATTCATGATAACCAGCATCTTTTTGTCGAGCCAATGCCAATTCATTATCCTTTAAATCTGAAGTTAGAACTTTAATTCCCAACACCAAGATGTTTACAGGACGATCTATTTCTGGTAATTTTAATCCCTTGGTAGGTACAATTTCTTCTTGACTAAAAACCTTCTCTTCTTCTGGTGTCAATTCTGCTTGTTGTAAAGGAGCTGCGGTAGAAAAACTTACTGCCAAAATTGCTCCAACTGCGGCAGAAACTAGAGAAACCCCAGCTAAACCCAACCCTACTAAAATAAGTCTTCCTCGGTTATATCGAGAAGATTTTGCCCGACGCTGATAATTATTATCCTTCAATTCTGACCGTCTCCCGGAAGGATTAGGTTGATAAGCTTTCCTAACTCGCACTTTTTATATCCTCACACTCATAAAAATAAACTATAGATTAAAAATAATTTTAAGTACATATATGCAAAAAAAAAAGATTCAAATTGATCTTAGCAGTTACTTTGCTGTCAAAAATTTCCCAATCAAAAATAAGGTATTGAACTGTTTTGAATTTCAGTAATTAGCGTAACAGTCAATCCTTAAACCCCATCTAGATAAAAACTCTCTCCGATTCTAGCTTGAGTTTTGAATAATGACAGTATTAACTACTAAAATCTGAGCTTGCCTGTTTCGGTACTGTGACTTTGAGGAATAAGGATCTTTGAAATAAGTATTTATCCCCGATCGCTTTGAGTATATTTATTAATTTTAGGTAAAGTAAGCATATTTCCTTTACCTAAACGCAACATTAAAAACGTACAAGTTACAAAATATCCCGTAGTAAATAAAGCATTAGTATACAGTAGTCTAAACGCTAATAACTCCGAAGCTTGCTCTGCACTCAAGGATAAACAACAATATGAACTCAACCAAAATAACATTAAAATAATCGATATACGGCTGGCTTTTTGTTGTTCTCTATTGGCTTTATTGCGATATAAAGTCCAAACAGCAGGAATAATTCCCACCATTGGTAAGAAGTATATCCAAAGTTTTAGATGTCGTTCTATTCGAGAATTAACTGAGGATTTATTGTTCATTAATAACCTGACAATTGTATTTTAAATTTATGTTCATGACAGAATGCATGAAAAAATTAATTACAGCTATAGTTCTAGCTGGGGGACAAAGCTCTCGTATGGGACGAGACAAAGCCTTACTTACAAACGGCAATCTCACCTTGTTGTCTCAAATTTGCCATGTCGCTAGAGAATGTGCCACTACAGTTTATATAGTGACTCCTTGGGTCGAAAAATATCAGCACATTGTTCCCCAAAATTGTCAATTAATTCGAGAAAAACTACTTTTACCTAACCAAAAATCTAACACTCCCATAATTGGATTTGTTCGGGGATTACGGCAAGTCAATACCGAATGGGTATTATTATTGGCTTGCGATTTACCCAAACTGCAATCGTCGCAAGTAAGATCGTGGTACAAAGAATTGATAAAAGTGCTACCCGAACAAATTGCCCTTTTACCTCGTAATTCCAAAGGCTGGGAACCCTTATGTGGATTTTACCGCCGTAGTTGTCTTTCACTACTAGAAACTTACATTGCCGCAGGAGGACGATCTTTCCAAAATTTCCTGACACAAAATTCGATCGCCGAATTACCAGTAAGCGATCGCTCGTGCTTCTTTAATTGCAACACCCCTGAAGATTGGGAAGTTTTTAAAGGCGTAAGGCGTAAGGTGTAAGGTGTCAGGCAGTCAGGGATAAATGTTAAATGCTAAATGTTAAATGAATTTACTCCTAAAGAAACTAAAGATGGTTCTTATACTTTTTATTCAGATGAATTTCAAGAAGCTTTTCATTCTTCTTATGGTGCAAAGCAAGAAGCAGAAAATAAATACATTCAACCCTGTTTAATTAAAGAAATAGCCAGGCAAAAATCGACTATTCGTCTTTTAGACGTTTGTTATGGTTTGGGATATAACAGTGCAGCAGCAATAGAGGCAATTTGGGCAGTTAATCCCCAATGCTATGTAGAATTAATCGGATTAGAAATTTCTCCAGATGTTCCCCGCGCTGCTATTAAACATCAACTTCTCAATCAATGGCGATCGCCTGTTCCTCAATTATTAACAAAATTAGCTAATACCTCTACGGTTAGAGACAATAATTTTCACGGCAGGTTATTATTAGGTGATGCCAGACAGACTATTAAATCCATAGAACTAGATTGGCAAGCTGATGCGATCTTTCTCGATCCTTTTTCGCCTCCCAAATGTCCCCAACTATGGACTGTCGAATTTATTGAGTTAGTAGCCCAGCGTTTAACACCCACGGGAAGATTAGCTACCTATTCTTGTGCGGCGGCGGTGAGAACGGCTTTATCTCTAGCAGGATTGCATTTTGGTTCGATTATTCTAGGCGATCGCCAGTCTCCTGGTACAATTGCCAGCTTTGAGTATAAAAATATACCTGAGCTTGCTCCATGGGAACGAGAACATCTCAAAACCCGTGCTGCAATACCTTACCGAGATGCAGATGGGCAAAATTCTCCCGTGGAAATTCATTTCAGACGACAACAAGAACAAAAAAATAGTAACTTTGAGCCAACAAGTAGGTGGAAGAAACGTTGGGTATTGTTAAATATGTAGCCAGAGGTAGACGGTAAATATATGGAAATTATGCTTTAATTTACTGGATTTTGCCCGATCTAATTAACCGAATGTCAGTATAAAGCCCGATCTCAAATAAAAC
>JAAUYH010185386.1_pt1 | contig 13036 bp, 12 predicted proteins | sample 7278061 | NCBI WGS metagenome assembly JAAUYH01 (sample SAMN14350203, study PRJNA611818) | marine sediment metagenome | isolation source: surface marine sediment (0.6m) | place: French Polynesia: Moorea | collected 2018-08
CCAATACACCAACAACCTCACCCTGTCCTAACGGACATCCCTCTCCTTACTAAGGAGAGGGACAGAGGGTGAGGTCTTTCTTTGTATTGCATCCAAGTGAAAACCGCTATATTCCTCCTAACGCAATGGTTTTATTCCTAGAAAAGTCTAGCGCTATAGTAAGAATCTTATTTCCAGCAAAACTCTTGTTCTACCACAACAATTTTCTGACCAGAAAAGTCTAGCGCTATAGTAAAGGTCTTATTCTCGACAAAACTCTTGTTTTACCACAATAGTTTTCTGACTAGAAAAGTCTAGCGCTATAGTAAGGGTCTTATTACCAAAAAAACTATTTCCCCTACTGGAAGGATGTAAGGTATGGGTGTAGAGTATTCCGCTGATGGGTAGTTATTCGATCTAATTATCCTTAGCCTGTGCGATCGCAATAGTTCGTTACAACCTCAAAGTTGTAAAATTTTTGTGAAATTAAACGAGCTTCGATCTAGCTCTCCTCATACTTATAGTTAAGGTACTCAGCATGACAGCAACCACACCAAAGGCAACTTCAGCAGTTCCTCATTTTTGCGAAGGGATTCAATATTTTGGGGAAACCTTACCAGACTGGGAAACCTATGGTGGAACACCTGCCATTGAGTCGGGTAAAGTAGCGATCGCCTCCCCTACAGAAAAAGCCGCAGTTTATCAAACTTTACTAGCTGCAGATGCCCTACGTTACCTGACATTGCAAATCACTGGTTCTAAAGCTTCCGGACATCCAGGGGGTTTTGCTAGTCAAGCGGAAGCTTATGCAGCACTGGTCATGTTGGGTTATAAGAATATTATTACGGAAGTGGGACACCATGCCCCTGGATTTTATAGTGCCATGTTTTTGGATCGTTCCCTAGAGGACATGGGGATTGAAACAGTCCAACAATTGCGCGATCGCTTCCGGGAACGTCATGGACTTTTGGGACACCTTTCGGGATTTATACCGGGTATTCTCGCACCTGCGGGTCCTTTGGGACAAGGACAGCATTTTGCCATGGCTGCGGCTTTATTACACAAGGATAAGCTATTTCCCTTTACCCTGGGTGACGGTGGCTTGGGTGAACCCTACATCATGAGTGGGATGGCACATTTTAACACTGCTTATCCCCATGCTACCAATTTCTTACCCGTGTTGGTGTGGAATGGTTATAGTCAGGAACACCACAGTATGGTTTCTCTCAAAACCAATGAAGAGATGATTGCATATTGGCAAGGCAATGGTTTTGCAGAGGTGGTGTTAGTGAATGCCAAGGATTTTGATGACAAAGACCAACCGGGAGATTACGTAGACAGTACCGCCTTTTCTTTTGAGAAACGATTGGAATTTACCAAAGCGGTGTTAGAAGGTGTAGACAAAGCAGCCCGTTCAGCCCTTGGGGGTAAACTCACCGTCTTTATAATCAAACAACTCAAAGGTGCAGGGGTTCACGCCAGAGGTGCTAAATCACACAACCTCTATCCTAAAGATACCCTCAATGCTCCGCATATTATCGATTCTCTCAAAGAACGTGCTTTACCTGTGGAAGCTTGGGAATTAGTACGCACAAATTGCGAACGTGCAGGGGGTGGTTCCGCAGGGAAAACGGTTGTGACGGAATTTGAGTTACATTTACCAGAATTAGGGGAATTACCTTTAGAAGAATATTCTTCAGGGGGTGAACCCAAGGTTTCTACGACAGCCATGGGAAATTTAGTGGCAAAAGTGGGAGAGGTTGATAAAAATTTCGTAGTTACCAATGCTGATGGTAATGCTGCATCGGGGATTAATAACATTAACCAAGCATTGAAAATCATTCACCCCACCCCCGACGAGTTATACCACCAAGCACCAAACGGACAAGTTTACGAACCATTGAGTGAAGATGCTTGTGCAGGATTAGCCGCAGGTTTATCCTTAATGGGTGCGAGAAGTTTGTGGTGTTCCTACGAATCTTTTGCCATCAATGGATTACCAATTTGGCAAACCGTTACCCAAGCAATGGCAGAATTACGACGTCCTACCCCCTCTACAATTACTTTATATACTGCCGGGGCATTAGAGCAAGGACGTAATGGTTGGACGCACCAACGTCCAGAAATTGAAGCTTATTTTGCCGCGATGATGCGCAATGGTAATGTGTTTCCTTTATTTCCCCCCGATGCTAACAGTATTCAAGTCTGTTATGAGTGGGCTTTAACCACAAGAAATAAGGGAATTGTCATTACTGCAAGTAAATCTCCCCTACCCATTCGCACAACTTTTGAGATGACAAGAAAAGGGTTAAAAGATGGGGGGATAGTATTACAAGAAGTGGCAGGAGGAAAGCAAGTTGTATTTGCCGTTGTTGGAGATATGACATTATTTCCTGTGTTTGAAGCCGCAGCTTTCTTAGAAACTGAAGGCATTGGAGTGAAGATAGTTTCTGTAATTAATCCCCGACGTTTATATCGTCCTGATGACACAGCTTGGAATACTTGTTCCGAACCCGATGGTGATTTTATAAGCGATGAAAAATTCGCCGAATTATTTGCTGGTGATGCCTTAATTGGTGTTACCGGAGGTGCAGCAGGAATGTTAGAACCGATTATGTTAAGGAGTAATTCTAGAAGGGATGTTTTTGCTTGGAAACGAGGAGAAACTACTTCGAGTGCAGGGGAATTAATGGCGTTTAATGGGTTGACTGCGGAAGCTTTGACGAAAAGGGCAATTGAATTAGTGCATTAAATCCTTTCTGTAATACTACTCGGTTAAGTTCAAAAATATCATGTGTAGGTTGGGTTAAGCGACAGCGCAACCCAACACAAACAGTCCTTAATTTTGGGTTTCTTGATGTCAACCCAACCTACAATACTGATAATACAAATTATATATTTTAAATCTACTTTGGGTGTGTTGATGAACAGCACACCTGATTTTTGTTTTAAACAATCACCAGAAATGCATTTTTTTTATTTTACGTCTAATTTTATATGGATTGATAGGATCTACTACTTTTGATATTTCTTGTTGTGTTTTTTTATATAACACTATAATAGGAACATTATCAATTTGTTCGCTTTTATGTTTACCTATTTTACACCACGTAGCAAAATGCTCGCAATTGTTTAAAAATAAATTATATTTCCTTTCATCTAATTTTTTCTTAGCGCGTTTCACAACACGAGATGATGAGTAAGATTTTTTGTAATGTTTGACATGAATATTTTTCCCACAACTGAATCTATTAATTTTAGTTTTCCTAACTTTGTTTTTCCAGTAATGAATTACTTTACTATTGCCGATATAAATACCATGATGGGTAAATTTAAACCCTGATTTATGCTTGAGGTATATGTAGATATGGTCTCCAGCTTTCATCTCATATGAATTTGATGTATCAGATATTTTTTTATAAACGAATTATATGGATTGTGGTTCAGTAAATTTGTTGAGGAATTATGTTTTTTTTATACATTTTTTAACCGTCATATTCATATGAAACTTGGAACCTGCAGAGGCAGATTTTGTCCGTATAGCCTTACCCTTCTAGGGTTTGGGTGTTTTTCAACAATTGGGATGCTCCCTTTTTACTTAGGTGGGGTTATAACTGAGTAGTGAATTAACTTTTACTACTCAGGGCTAAGTAATCATGTCATCACAACAATTTCAAGAGACACACAGTAATATTTGCAACCTGGGAACACGCTTACTGGAGTATCTACAGGAAATTCGCCAAAGTCGTCTGAGTGAAGGTGATGATAGCAAAGGTTTGCAGAGTGTTGAGAATGACATCACCACAGCCTTAACTGCATTGAAACAACAAAAATACCAGGTTGCAGTTATCGCAGCTATGAAAGCGGGTAAGAGTACCTTTCTCAACTCTGTTATTGGTGTAGATGTTTTAGCTAGTGAAACCGCAGCTTGTACTATCTGCCGTACAGATGTATTGCATATTCCTGCCAATCGAGTTCCCAGACTCTTAGAATACCGAGCAGGAGAAAGAAAACCTGTTGTGATTGCTGAAGGGAATGAAGGAGAAATTCAGCAGAAATTTTTAGTTAGAACCCGTGAAATTAGAGAAAAAGGAAATTCTGATAATACTATACGTTTTGAAATAGAACATCCTATTGAAGCAATTAGCGGAGTTTCTTCCCTTGCAGGTTTTACTCTTGTTGATACACCTGGTCCGAATGAATGGGAATCAGCCCAATTTAATACAGTAGCACTAAAGCAAACTGCCTTGGAAGCTTTAAGAACCTGCAATGCAATTTTATTTGTTTTAAATTACGCTTCTTACAAAGATAATGCTGTTTCTGAATTGTTTAAGGATGTAGTAGAGAATCGTAAGGAAATTTTAGAAGCTGAAAAAGGTAAGATTTACTTTATTCTCAATAAAGTTGATCAAAAAACTGAAAAAGATAGAGAAATTGATGAAGTAATTCAAGATTTAAAAATCGAATTATCTAATTTTGGTTTTCCTAAACCCATTATTTATCCGGCTAGTTCTAGACAAGGACTTTTAGCCAAATTAATTCAACAACAAAAAGCAACTGAAAGTCAAATCAAGGATTTCAAAAAATTCTTCAGTGCTAGATATGCAACTGAAGATGAAGAAGGAAATCAGATTATCCCAGCACCCCGTAAAATTGCACCACAAGCTTTAATAGATAGCGGTATTCCTCGAATTCAAGAAACAGTAATTGAAACAATCACTAAAAATGCAGGTTGGAATCTTTTGAGTGATGCGTTAGCAAAAATTGATAAGGCTGCTAAATCAATTGAAGATTCTCTCAACACCAAAATTAGTGGTTGGGAAATTGATATTGCAGCGTTAAAGGAAAAAATAGAAGAATATAAAAAAAAATCTGTAAATGCAAAAACTAAGGTAGAAGATGTAAAAAAGTCTGTAGATAGACAAAAACAAATACTTATAACTGGTTTTAGCCAAGGTATTGATATATTTGCGGAAGGAACTAAAGCTGAAATTCAATATCAAATTGACCAAATCGCTGAATCTCAATCTAAAAAATCATCTAGCACAAAGAAAGTGAAGGCTAATCCTAGACCAGCCATTAGCACAAATAATAATATTTGGGGAGATATTGGTGACATTATAGGCGAGGTTGGTGGCGGTATTATAGACTTTTTTAGTAAAGGATTGGGCAATATATTCAGAGTAAGTGTAAAAGCAAGTGCATCTTTAATTAAATCTCTTTCTAAGTCTGTACCAGAAGTTTTTGATAATCCTGACAGTGATATTCAAGAAATCCAGATAAATTCTGACCCATACATAATCAGAGTCAAGAATAAAAAAGACACTCAAAACATTAACAAAACTATCAATGAGTTTTGCAGTCCTCTGATTCAAAGCTTTTGGCTTGATACTCAAGATAGATTGGTTAGAGATGGTACCAATATTCGTGAAAAATTAGCTCTCAAAATTCAAAATGATATTCAACAGATATCAAATGAATTATCTGATTATTTGGGTGAAGCGTTGCAAGTTAAATTGAATGTTAATCCTATTCAGTTTCCTAGTTTTAAATTTAAGGGGATTGATGCGAGTATTAAACAACAACAAGAAGTGTTTACTAGGACAAAAAGATAAAAAAGAACAGAAAGTCGTTGTTGTGATTCTGATAAAGTATATTATGTTGATATTGAATATGAAGATAGGCAAGAATTTTACGAAATAAATCTACGTAAAACTGCACAGTTAATTAACTCGAAGATAGATGAACAAGTTGCTAGAAATCGAGAGTTATTACAAAGAGTCATCGAAAAACAAATTGCAGAAGATTTTAGAAATGCAGAGCAACAAATCAATGACTACATCAAAAAGTTTAAAGCAGAGTTCGATAGTCTGTTACAACAACGGGAGACAAAAGAATCAGAATCAGAAACAATAATTAATACCTTGAATTTGCAAAAAGAAAAACTGCATGAATATCTACAGGAATTAAAATCAATTCGTCAGTCTCTCAACAATTGGAAACCCTCACCCTAGAAGGGTGGGGCTATACAAACAAAGCCCACCTACCCTACCCTGCACCGAACACCTCCGGTGAACGGGAACGTCTGAGTCCCTTCGGGACACGCTACGCGAACGACGAACGTGGGCTAAAAACAACATTTTGAAACCTGCGGAGGCAGGTTTTGTCCGTGTAGCCCCAGCCTTTAGGCTGAGGGCTTATTTGAAGGCTTAAATTTAAATCTCCCACGCATCAACCAAGGTTTTTTGACTGTGATGTTGCGGTTGATTTCTAATATAATTAGCTACTCGATCAATATCATGATGACTAACAGTAAAAGCACCATAACCACCTTGCCATTTGAAAAAGCTACCGGGTTTAATTTCATGAGTAATTAAATAAGAAGAACTACCTTTAGCTTTTCCAATCAATTCTGATATGGTTAAATTAGGTGGATAACCAGTCAGAATATGTACATGAACCGCAACCCCAGCAATAGCAATTAATGTACATCCTAATTCTCGACATTGTTTAGCAATGGCGTTATAAATAATATTTTGAATATCTCCTGTAACTAGGGGTAATCTATCCCATGTTCCCCAAACACCATGCAAATATAACTGTGTAAAATTTCTTGGCATTTCCCTGGTTTTTAAAAATTTGTCTAACTATATTTTTCCCAATATAAATGCCAAAGTAACACTGATTATTATGCCGTTTTCCCCTACAGTTACGTTAAATTGATTCTATAACCCTCACCGAGAAAATCTTAAACAACGATGAAATTCTAGGTAATTTTCTCATTCGATCCAGAATATGAAAGTTATGTAGCAGAAGTTCCCGAACTTCCCGGATGTGTTAGTCAAGGTAAGAATTTAGATGAAGCAATAGAAAATATTAAAGATGCTATTAGAGGTTATCTCTACGTCCAATAAAAACATGGTAAACCCTATCTTGTTAAAGAATCACAAACCTTTATCGGTGAAGTTGTGCGGTACCAAATTACCGTGAAGAACGCACCTGGTTTACTGAGAAGTTTAATTCGACAGGCAGAAATTAGCGTAGATGAATTTCTCGAACAAAAATAGTAACAGTTGTAGGGAGATAGAAGTACAATATGACCTAGGAGTTCCCTACGCTATTGCCTTTTTTAGAAGTTCTGTATAGTGGGGTTAGCAACAGATTGTACCAAGCAAAAAAAACAATGTGACACATGATTAATTGATAGGGGTGGGGTAATCCCGTCCCTACTTGGCAAATACTAATTTTAATGCCAAATTAGTATAAGCACGTAAGCTAAATCTTGCTAAATCCTAGAATACATACCACATTTTTAACAGTATGGCAATAGCCCAACCTGAACCAACAGCACCATCAAGGGGTGGGGAGTCAGGAATTAATACATTTTATGAACTTACTATTAATTTTTATCACAAAAAATATTTCTTGCCTGATTTTAGTTCCATCAATTTGATTGATATATAATACCTAACAACAGTGATGACGGGGAATCGAAAGCTGTGCGTGATGATTTAAAGGGTTTAGAGATTACTAAAGGGGAGCTAAGAACGCTTACTAATTTGCCTGTTAAATATGAATTACCTATCATTAGTAATTACCTGCAAAAACTGGCAAGACAATTTATCAAAAAAGTTCAAGGTCCTGAGGGAATTACTGCAGTTTTTATTGGATTGTCTACTGTAGTTCTTCCCTGTCTTATATTTGATGTTGTTATCAGGATATTTGCTTCCTGGATTCCAATACCTTCTTGGATATTGTTTATATTATTCTGCATTTTAGGTTTTCATGTAAGTAAATATTCTTTATATCTGATTTGGAAACAAAGGAAGAAGATTGTCTTAGAAAATATGACAGCTTCTCTGGAAGTTTTGTTAAATGATGTTGACAGATATCATGCTGTTATTAAATCAATAGACATCAACGATAAAATAGAAGCGGCTGGAAATCCAGAAGTAGCTATCAAGGAAAGACACAGAGTTATTGAAGCCTTAAAGTTAACAAAAAGCGATTTGGTTCGTGCTTTAAAGACAGAAAGAATTTTACGGGAAAATCAGCAATTCATTATCCACAACACAGACTTATTTGCTGATAATTTAGCAAATTTAACCGCAATGCAAGTGACGGAAACAGCGACGGAACATGGACGCTTTCTCAATGAAGCATTACAGATTGCCCTAGATGTGCAAGACGAAATGAAAAGGTTACAGAGTCAAGGTTAAAAGTTACTTCTATTCTACTTCTATTCTAGGTTTTGTGAAGCTTTCCATGACGTAGGAGCCATAGAGGGTCTAACATAAAATGGTAAATCAAGGCTTGACAAAGCTCTCCCAAGGAAGCTGACTGCATGGATTGGAAGGAAATTTCTGGCAACTGGGTATTAGTTCCCCGTCATCATATTGGTATCGTTCATTTCCTCGGTGGTGCTTTTATCGGTACCGCACCTCATCTGACCTACCGTTTGTTACTAGAATATCTGGCGGAAAAAGGCTATATTGTGATTGCTACCCAGTTTGTCAGCACCCTAGATCACGTGCAGATTGCTGAACAAGTGCTGCTTAACTTTGAACGTGCTTTAGTACGCTTAGAAGATAAATCCCTGCTAAATAACAGCTACCTCCCCGTCTACGGTATCGGACACAGCATGGGGTGTAAACTCCACTTACTCATCGGTAGTCTCTTTCCTGTAGAACGTGCAGGTAATATTCTCATATCTTTCAACAATTACACTGCTAAGGATGCTATTCCTTTGGTAGAACAGCTTAACTCTAGTTTGCCAATCGAGTTTACCCCTTCGCCACAGCAAACTAACCAAATCGTACAAGAGAGCTACAAAATCCGTCGTAACTTGTTAATAAAATTTAGCAATGATACCCTCGACCAATCTGCAATTCTCACAGAAATACTGCAAACCCGTTTTCCGGGAATGGTAACAACACAAACCTTAAGAGGAAATCACCTCACACCCCTCGGTCAAGATGTCAAATGGCAACCAGGTAAAGAATTTAACCCTTTGGATGCTTTGGGACAATGGTTTAAGCAAGAAGTATACCGCGACTTAAATCAGCTGAAAAATACTCTGTTGTTGTGGCTAAATCCCCTGTTACCTCCGCAATAAATTTTGATAATACTAATTACCAAATATCAAAATTTCTCAAGTTATCTATTGATAGATTTGTGGCTAAAAACCATTTATTTATCAAGTCAATTGTGACTGTGGAGTGGTTAATAAATTGGGTTTATTGCGGATTTAATTTTCAAGACTCAAGTACATTTAACCAATATAATTCCATTTTTATTTGATTATTTTTCCTGCATAAATTACTTCTCAAAAATAAATCTGTAACTGATAATTGAAAGAATGAATAATGTTTATAAAATCCTTGTAATTGATGATGACCTTGCAGTACGAATCCTGCTGAAAAGAATGCTAGAAAAACAAGGTTATGAAATAGTTGTTGCTAGCAACGGTGAGGAAGGAATTGCAGAAGTTATTGCCCATCATCCAGCATTGATTATTTGTGATTGGTTAATGCCGGGATTAAATGGACTAGATGTCTGTCGTTATATCAAACAAAACCCAGATTTATCCACCACATTTTTTATCCTTTTAACATCTTTAGATTCAGTTGCCGATCGCGTTAAAGGACTCGATGCTGGTGCTGATGATTTTATTACCAAACCAATCGAAAAAAATGAATTACAAGCACGAGTTAGAGCTGGTTTACGTTTACACAAATTGAGTCAGGATTTACACACCCAAAAGAAAATTTTAGAAGCAGAATTGGCAGAAGCAGCAGCCTATGTACGCTCTCTTCTTCCTCGTCCCATGAAGGAACCTTTAAACATCGATTTTCGTTTTTTACCCTCTCGTCAACTTGGTGGAGATTGCTTTGATTTTTATTGGCTTGATAATGATTCTTTGGCAATTTACCTATTAGATACTGCCGGACATGGACTTAGGGCTACTCTTCCCTCAATTTCTGTTCTTAATTTACTACGTTCTCGTGCTCTTAAAGGTCTAAATTACTATCAACCAAGCGAAGTTTTAAAAGCATTAAATGACACTTTTCAAATGAACTACCAAAATGATAAATACTTTACTATTTGGTATGGAGTATATCACCGAATTACCCGTAAATTAACTTATGCCAGTGCTGGTCATCCACCGGCAGTTTTAATATCTAAGGCATCAGATAAAATAGAATTCCAACTTTTAAAAACCCCCGGTATGCCCATCGGTATGTTTACAGAGGCAAAATATGTTGATCGCATTTGCCCAATTACAGCAGGAAGTAACCTTTATATTTTTAGTGACGGTGCTTATGAAATCACTAAATCAGATGGCATGATTTGGGGGTTAGATGCTTTTATTAACACCCTGGTTCAAGTACAAAATTATGTCGATGACCAGTTGGATATGATACTGAAATGGTTAATTACTGTCAACTCACAACCATCTTTTGATGATGATTTATCTATCCTCAAAATCGAATTTAATTAGTAACATTAGTGGACATGATAATTTTATCAAATTCATCTTGGTTAGACACAATTTCAAATACCTTGTCCATCCCGGTCAACTCCAATAATATTCTCACCTGTTCGTTAACGGAACAAATAAACAATTTTCTATCAGCTGCCCGTAGAGCTTTAAAGGCTAAAACTAATGCCCCTAAACCGGAACTATCCATAAAAGTCACATCTTCAAAATCTACTAAAACAATCTTAATTCCACTCTCTATAAATTCATTAATTTTATCCCTAAATTCTTGTGACTTAGTAGCATCTAGGATGCCGTTGGGCTTCACAACTTTAATGTGGGAACTCATAATTGCAAATCTATTCTTGTCAATAACTTTACGATTTTACTAGTATATATCAATCACTATTGATTGAAACATAATTGACAATTATAAGCAAACCACCTATGCGATCGCTGATTAACTACTCCCTTCTCGTTCTAAGATTACCTATAAAAATTTCTCCCCCTCTTCCCCCTCTTCCTCCTCTTGGAGTCTCACTCAATTCGGTAATCTTCTAGCGGGAGGGGAGTAGGACTCACCTTGGCTCGAAATAGTAGCTTATCCCCTTGACGGTAACCAGTGTAACGCACTTTGACTGGTTCCCCTGGTTGTGCAGTTCCTGACATTAACTGATGTAACTGGGGATTATAAGCTATTTCTGCTCCCACTGGGGCGATCGCTTCTATCCCCCAGCTTTGTAACAATTTTTCTAGGGGTTTCTGAATCAAAGGTACTATTTTTACCGCTGCTAGTTGGGGATTTTCCCGTGCTTTTTGCGCTGCGGTGGGAAACTGCACTAATAAAGACTCTAGCAGTTGTAAACTCTCCTGCTGAAACTGTTGCTGCAATTGCTGTTGTTGCTGTTCTAGTTGCTGTTGCGATCGCTCATATTCTGCGGTTAAATCTGCGATTTGCTGTAATAATTCCTGGTTCTGTGGTGGTTTTTCTTTCACCACCTCTAATTGAGAAAAAATAGTAATTAATTCTGTTAAAGGTACTTGTAATGCTTGCGACAGTTTCAGCAGTATATCTACCCGCATTCGTTCTATTTCTCCCCGTCGCAAGCGTAAGATTTGCTTCTGGGAAACACCAGCAGCACGACTCAAAGCTTTAAAATTAGAAATACCCACTCGTTGCATGAGGTTTTGCAACTCTGGGGTGAAATCAATGTTGGACATAAATGGTAAATGGTAAAGGGTAAATGGTAAGATTCTTATTGCTCATATCTTGCATCATTATCAACAAGACTAAAAAACCGGGTTTATAAACGTAAAATTTAGGTTTTCGCTATTAGTTATTCTCAATAAACCCGGTTTTTTGCCCAGGTGCAAGATGTGTGATTACCCATTACCCATTACCAATTACCCATTACCCATTTGTCTAGTCTTCCAGTAAACTTCTCAACATCCAAGCAGTCTTTTCGTGGACTTGCATCCTCTGAGTCAAGAGGTCAGCGGTGGGTTCGTCGTTTACTTCCTCTACTATGGGGAAAATAGACCTTGCAGTGCGTACTACTGCTTCCTGTCCTTCCACCAGCAGACGGATCATGTCCGTAGCTTTGGGAACCCCTGGAGTTTCTGGAATGGAACTGAGTTTGGCATATTCGCTGTAGGTTCCCGGTGCAGGATGACCAAGTGCTCTAATTCTTTCCGCAATTTGGTCTACAGCCAATGCTAACTCGTTATATTGCTGTTCAAACATTAAATGCAAGGTTTGGAACATTGGTCCTGTGACGTTCCAATGGAAGTTATGGGTTTTCAGATACAGGGTATAGGTGTCTGCTAACATCCGAGATAAACCCTCAGCAATTTTTTCCCTGCTGTTTTCGTCGATACCAATGTTCACGGGTAGATTATTTCCTGTTTGAGTTGCCATAATCTTCGTCCTCTTGATGTAATTACTTATGCTAGGTGCATCCTCAACACACTTTTGGGTGCTTTACGGACTCTGGCTAAAATTGTTTCTTTTCCTAAGCGCTGACAAGCTTCATAGCGGTGACATCCAGAAAATCCGTAATATTGTCCATCTACTTCTAAAACATCTATGGGTTCCTGCTGTCCAATCTCTCGAATCGATTCCATTAAAGCTTGTACCTTGTTTTGGTCGTTTTGACGTGGTAAAGGTCGTCTGATTTGCTCTAAGGGAATTTCTTCTACTCTTACCATAAGTATTACTCCTAATTAACAGCATTAACAGCATTTTTGTTATCTAGTTAAATCATACTCATTATGAGTTTGATTTGCAACTATTTAGGAGAAATTTGATTTTTGAAAGATCAAACCGGATTGCTGTAGTAATCTGTCAACTTTGAATTGACGCTGTAGTAGGTGCGTTTCGGTGTGTCTACCCTGAACCGAAGCGCAATGACTGACTGCTGACACATCTATGACTTTCCCGCAATAGTAACTGGTGCGTTGTAGTAGGTGCGTTTCGGTGTGTCTACCCTGAACCGAAGCGCAATGACTGACTGCTGACACATCTATGACTTCTCCGCAATAGTAACTGGTGCGTTATGCACCCTACTTAGATTTTTC
>JAAUYH010041259.1_pt1 | contig 13035 bp, 15 predicted proteins | sample 7278061 | NCBI WGS metagenome assembly JAAUYH01 (sample SAMN14350203, study PRJNA611818) | marine sediment metagenome | isolation source: surface marine sediment (0.6m) | place: French Polynesia: Moorea | collected 2018-08
AACAAATAGTGCAAAGTTAAAAAGTCACAAGTCAAGAGTATGGCAATTCATCCCCAACGTATCGAACCAGAACCAGGACAGGAATCAGTCTGGGATTATCCTCGTCCCCCTCGCATGATGCGATCGCACCAGAGAATTCGCGTTATCTTTAATGGGGTAACTATAGCCGATAGTCATAATACTTATCGCATTTTAGAAACCAGTCATCCCCCTGTTTACTATATTCCACCAGAAGATATTCAACTAGAATATTTGCAATCTAGTTCTCAAAAGTCTTTTTGTGAATGGAAAGGATATGCTAGCTATTACACCCTTACTGTTGGAGATAAACAAGTAATTAATGCTGCTTGGTATTATCCTCAACCTAACGTCGAGTTTGCACCGATAAAAAATTATATTGCTTTTTACCCAAGTAAAATGGATGCTTGTTATGTTAATGACGAGTTAGTTCAATCTCAACCAGGAGATTTTTATGGCGGCTGGATTACTAAAGATATAGTAGGTCCTTTTAAGGGTGGAGAAGGAACTTGGGGATGGTAGTTTGAATTAATTGATAATTTAATAATTGATGGTTGATAACTAATGAAAGCTTGGTTAATTAGCGTTGCACTTTTATTTGTTTTAGCAGAATTTAGTCTCTGGATCGCGGATTTTATCTTACCTTTACCTATATATATCTTGGGGGGAGCATTTTTAGCGATCGCTTCTAACTATGAAAAAGGAATTGTGGCTCTTTTTCGACAACAGATCGACTCAACTCCAGAAAGCTTATCTCAGATAGCTACTTTAGTAAACAAAACTGAATCTATTAATCCTATTTCTTCTTCCTTGTTACAACCAGAAAATTTGAAAAAGAATGAATTTACCAATGAACAATAAATAATCAACAATTCCTAACTCCTAACTCCTAACTCACCTCTCGACTGTTATCTTTTTATCTCTAGGTTAAAATTTTTGTTATTGCGAGAAGAGAGTTTTTTGAACTTCAAAAATACCAAAAAATTACCAACTACAAAACCAATAATAAATCCAAACAGATGACTATAAAAACTAACTTGAGGAATTAGATTGTCAAAAATAAATTGAACGATAACAACCAAAATAACTTGTTGAAGTCTTTTAGCATTAATTGAGTTTTTGCGCTTTAGCCATACTTGTAAACAAATAGCTAATATCGCACCAATCAATCCCATAATAGCAGCCGAAGCACCGACTAAAAAAACGCTTGCATCTCCTGTCTTTAAAGCGATCGAGGAGAAAGTAGACATCGAGCCAATGCCGCTAACAAAATAGAGAATTAAATAATCTTTTCTGCCTAAATTAAATTCTACTAAACGTCCCAAAAAATAGAGAGGTAACATATTAGTTGCTAAATGCAACCAACCATAGTGCAGAAAATTAGCACCAATTAATCGCCACCATTCTCCAGCGTGAACTTTTGCGGGAATTAACGCCCCTAATTTATCTAAGGCGATAAAATTTGTGCTGCCGCCTAATTTAATTTCTAAAGCATACACTAGTAAATTAAGACCAATTAGTGTGTAGGTTGTATGGGCGGTTTGATTGCCTTTATGTTTCATTTAAAGAGAGACGTTAAGTAAATTCGAGCAACATTATGGAAAATTAAAACTCAATCCAGTATTTAAGTTTATGGTATTTAAATTTACCAGTTGAACTATAAACGAAATGTAATCCACAAAACAACCAGAGAAACAAGGCTAATTATTAATCCCTCTATTGTCCATTTCCCGATCTTATCTCGATTGGCTTGAGTCCAAAATGCAGGGGAGCTCTTGCCGTAATTCTCCCCTAATAATTCTTGGCGACGCTTGGCTTCACCCATAATTGTTAAAGTTTATTAGCTATAGTCAGCATCTTTAATCATATCCTTTCTCATTAAGAGTAAAAAGTAACTTAGTGCATTTCTGATAGTTAGTTGTTACTAATAAGTGGTAAATTAATAGCTGTTGTCAACGTTCGCAGTTCCTTAAGGTCAAAGTTCTGCGTTGACTTTAGTAAATCATATTCTCGCAGCTACTATGACGAAACAATACCGAATTACTTTACTTCCTGGAGATGGCATTGGTCCCGAAATTATGGCGGTGACGGTAAAAGTTTTAGAAATGGTAGGCAAGCAGCAGGATATTAAGTTTAACTTTGAAGAAGCTTTGATTGGCGGTGCGGCGATCGATGCTACTGGTCAACCTTTACCAGATGCCACCTTAGAGGCTTGTCGTCGTAGCGATGCAGTTTTATTGGCGGCAATTGGCGGTTATAAATGGGATAATTTACCCCGCAGCCAACGCCCCGAAACAGGACTATTAGGATTGAGGGCTGGATTGGGCTTATTTGCCAACTTACGACCTGCAACCATCTTGCCTCAACTCATTGACGCTTCTAGTCTCAAGCGAGAAGTAGTAGAAGGTGTAGATATTATGGTGGTGCGAGAATTAACGGGAGGGGTTTATTTCGGTCAACCCAAAGGCATTTTTGAGACAGAGACAGGAGAAAAACGGGGAGTCAACACCATGGCTTATACCGTCGGAGAAATAGATCGTATTGCTAAGGTGGGTTTTGAAACGGCGCAAAAACGTCGAGGGAAATTGTGTTCTGTAGATAAAGCCAATGTTTTAGACGTTTCTCAACTGTGGCGCGATCGCATTGTGGCAATGGCAAAAGATTATCCAGATGTGGAATTAAGTCATTTATATGTCGATAATGCAGCTATGCAGTTGGTACGCGCCCCCAAACAGTTTGATACGATCGTTACGGGCAATTTATTCGGTGATATCCTCTCCGATGCGGCGGCAATGCTAACTGGTAGTATTGGAATGTTACCATCCGCCAGCTTGGGCGCAGATAAACCAGGAGTTTTTGAACCCGTACATGGTTCAGCCCCAGACATTGCTGGACAAGACAAAGCCAATCCCTTGGCACAAGTTCTCAGTGCGGCGATGATGTTACGCTACGGCTTGGACGAACCAGATGCAGCTAGTCAGATCGAAACGGCAGTTAGTCAAGTATTAGATCGGGGATATCGTACTGGAGATATTATGTCCCCAGGCATGACTGCCGTAGGCTGTCGCGAAATGGGAGAGGTTCTAATTAAAATTTTGGAATCTTAAATAAGTACCTCAATATAAATACTTAATACTTAAATACAAACACTTAACAATTAACACTTAACGGTCATATATTGCCCACATATCGCAATAAAAATTTACAATTCCTGGCTTTTTAAATTCTAAAATTGGGTTAAATTTAGGAGAAGTATTTTTTGGGGATCGCTCTCGTGACTTATGCCTCTATACGCCAAAATCGTGCTGTTAATCAAACGTCCGCAGTTCCTAGTTCGGCTGCGTTTTTCGATCCGACATTGATCAAAGCAGCGAGAAAAATCTATCGGACTTACTGCAACTTAAACTCTCAAGTAAATAGAAAACCATGTGGGGTAGCTATAAATCGAGAAAACTACAGAGGACAATTAGTATTTAGAGAAAAACCAATACTTTTACCAGGAGAATGTTTTATTCCTATTAATCAAATAGAAGCCGAACTTTATTAGTTGTGAGTTCTTAGTAGTTAGTTATTTAAATTAATAAAAATATTAAAGACCAGTTGTCAATTTTGATTGACAAATAGGGCAATTTAACTACAGTCCCTAATTGCAAATCAAATGCACGACTTTACAATCGAAACCGCAGTCAATGCGATCGCCTATATGATGGTTTTCACCTTTGGTGCTTGTATTGGTAGTTTTTTAAATGTAGTTGTCTATCGCATACCTGCTGGTATATCTCTAGTTTATCCCCCTTCTCGTTGTCCCAAATGTTTTCATAGACTGGGGAAAACTGAAAACGTTCCTATATTAGGTTGGTTGTGGTTGCGGGGTCGTTGTCGTTGGTGCAAAACAGCCATCTCTAGTCGCTATCCCCTCATAGAAGCAACAACGGGATTAATTTTTAGTTTAGTTTTTTGGCAGTTTGGCTATAGTATTCACACCATAGGATATTGGGCTTTTTTATCTTGGCTATTATCTTTATCTTTAATTGATTTCGATACCATGACTCTTCCTGCATCTTTAACTAAATCGGGATTGGTTTTAGGATTAATTTTTCAGGTAGTAATAGGCTGGTATAGTGAGGGCGAAACCATAGCCAGTCAGTTGTTTTTTGGTATTGCTGGGGCGGTACTAGGAATTTGGTTATTAGAAACTATCGCCATTTTGGGATCGATTGTTTTAGGACAACAAGCCATGGGTGATGCTGATGGTAAACTCTTAGCAACTATTGGCGCGTGGGTGGGTTGCAAATATGTCTTATTAACCAGCTTTATAGCTTGTGGAATTGGTGCAGTTATTGGCGGTGGCGCGATCGCTTTAGGTTTACTTAACAGAAAACAGCCAATGCCTTTCGGTCCTTTTTTAGCATTAGGAGGGGCGTTAAGCTTGTTTTTGGGCGAAGCAATCTTAAATGCCTATATTAATAACTTTTTTCCTACTTTAAATTAAATAGTAGCAAATCTCTATGTATGTCGATTGTTGGAGTGCTTATTACAAAAATATTAACATTTGGTCTTAACTAGAAATTATCTGCTAATATCCTTGGAAATCTGTTGTATGAAGGGTTTCGTAGATTGAGGAATTTTTCTTGGACTATCAATCTGCAAATAAATATAGACAGATCGAAATCTTAACCAAAAACTGCAAAAATCTATTTGAACGTAATTTTAAGGTTAACCCAAATGAAAAAATCTTTAGCTCTCATCTCTGCTGCTAGTCTGGTTTTATTTCCTCTAACAGCTTTAGCTGGAAATAATTCTACCGCTATTCAACAAAACACTAATTCTGGTGCTGCTGTCGGTACTGGTAACAGAGTCGATCAAGAAACCAACCAGTATATCGATCAAAGTCAATTTGATGCCAACGGCAATTATATTGGAGCTCCCAATACTCAAACTGGCATTCAAACTAACACCAATTCTGGTGCTGCTGTCGGAAATTATAACGTTGTCGAGCAAAAAGCTGGACAATATCTCCAACAAGGACAAGTTGACGCAGACGGCAATTATGTAGGCGATTATAATAATCAATTAGGCGTTCAAGGAAATGAGAACTCTGGTGCTACTGTCGGGGACGGCAACTATGTAGGTCAAGAAACCGAACAACTCATTCAACAAGGACAAGTTGATTACTAAAAATCTCATAATATTTAACCATCGAACAAAATAAATTTTTAACTCATAGATATTAGGGGAACTAGCTTCCCCTATTTTTATTTCTATATCTATTGATTGGTCTGAGATTTAAAGAAATCTTGTTTAATTAAGGTAAATATCAGAATAAAATAAAAATAATACTTATGATGAACAGTATCTCAATTCCCGCCTGTATATATCTATTAACTTGTACTGTATTTTTATTTACCAACTCTTTGGCTTCTGAAGCTATTGCTCAGATATCAGTAGAGACCGACAGTGGCAAAATAGAAATAAACAATGGTGAAATTAAAATCGATGGTCGCGACATTAATGATATGAATACTAATTCTAGTCAATCTAGTTCGACAACAACATCGAGTTCTAGTAGTTCTAGTAACTCTATTCAAAGATCGGTTAACACAGTTTATCTGAGTTCCTATAAATTATCAGAACCTCATATATTCAAATTAGAAACCAGTGGAGATTTGTCAGGATATATAGTTTTAGATAACAAAACAATTAAACAGATTGATGGAAGCGATTTTGAGATCGATCTAGCTTCATATCTATCGCCAGGTAATCACAAGCTGATTATCAAAATAGACTCTATGAGTCCGAGCAACTCAATTTCATTGCAACTAAATGCTCCAGGTAACTCTGTAAATCACAATGCAAGTGGCAATGGAACTATAGAACACGTCATCAATCTTAATGTCCGATAATTATTAAGGTTAATTTACTTCTCAGAGTTGCAGCAGGGAAAATCAGTATATATAGCAGTTCTCACCCTCGATGAGATACATAATTGTTCGTTTTAAGGCAGGAGGCAGAAGGCGTGACGTAAGATATATCTCAGTAAACTGAGAAACGCCATACAAAAAAAATGATTTCCAAGGAAACCTCAGAAATCACATGAGAAATTTTTAGCCATATTTGTAATCGTTACTTTTGCTGCCTACTTAACTCATAACTATTGACCGGGGACGTTTCTCAACTTATCTTTAATAAAATTGGGATCGTGGGCGGGACTATACACATCCACTTGATTGGTCGGGGTGACTTCTATGACTGGACCAGAAATACCAGTTTGATTTTCTTCACCGCCTCCTACAAAATATTCGCCTTGATTACTTTGTTGCACTTCTCCAGAACCTATTCCTACTTGATTCGTGGGTGCAACTATTGTATTACCCAAGCAATTGTCATCGTGGGCAGTAGTCACGGAATTCTCCTGTGAAGCTCCATCGCGAGTACCTGTTATTGCTACTTGATTAGTAGGTGTAACTATAGCACAGCCAGCATTAGCAGACTCAGTACCTACAGTTACTAGGGGGAACAAAGAACCTAGACAAATAAGATTGATACAGTATTTATGCAGTTTCATCAAAATCTCCTAAAATTGTATTGGAATTTGCCTTATTATCGGGGTACACTTTGCAAGCTCATGTAAAAATACAGGCTTTGACCATCTAGTTTCTTAGACTATAAAGTGTCATTTAAATTAGTCAAATCTAATTTACAATAGTCCGGACAAAATCTGGATGATGCACAAGCTTAATAAGATACCAGAAAATGTTGTATTACTTTGCTTCATAAATACCACAGGTTCTTAAAGTTTTCTTGACTATAGGAATTTAGCTATTCTTCGTTTAAGGGACTTCCAAGAAATTAATTATTCCAAAATATGCTGTGAACCCTAAGTTATTACACTAGCCCTGGACGTTTTTTAATTTGGAAGTCCCTAAATGCTCTGCTACAGGATTATACAGATTGAGCCAATGGAGAACTAAAAAGCAATCGCCATTGGCTCAAATAATGAGAAATTGTTAAAAGATATCTATCACCTTTTTTATTGCTAACTGCCGCAGTGACATTTTGAATTATGACAACTTTGGTCGTTGATATGACCGGTAGCACAAGCTTCGCAGCAATAATATTTATCACCCTTTTTAATTGCTTGTTCTAAAGACATCTCACAGTTACAGCGATCGCAAGCACATTGAACAGTAGTTGCAGTCATAATCTTCTCCTTGAGATTTTGATGATATTCTAGATTATATATGAACATCTGTTCAGATGTTAAATTTTTTCTGAACTATTGATAATTAAGTTTTTCCCAAAAAAATGTAGGGACAATCTATGTCCCTACCAACTAAATTAGAAATAATCAATAGTGTTAATTAATCAGATAAACCAAGACGAATAACACTAACCAAATCACATCGACAAAATGCCAATAAATTTCGGCTGCTTCTACGCCGAAGTGACTGGTACTAGAATAATGACCTGGCTCGCGCGATCGCCATAAAACGGATAAAATCAGTAATACTCCTGTTATGACGTGCAAACCGTGAAATCCCGTGAGTACATAAAAACAACTGGCGAATAAGTTAGTAGTCAAACCAAATTCGGCATTAAAATATTCATAAGCCTGTCCGCCCAGAAATAATAATCCCATAAAGGCGGTAATACCAAACCAGGTTTGCAAACCTTTGATATCGTCGTTTTTCAGGGCGGTTTGTCCTCGGTGCATCACAAAACTACTAGCTACCAGAATCGAGGTATTGATAATGGGGACTAAGAGTTCTAATTCTGGCATTCCTTCGGGAGGCCAAACGGGCATAGTTGCGCGATAAATTAGCAATGCCGCAAAGAAGCCCAAAAAAGCCATACTGTCGGAAAGCAAAAAGACATAAACACCAAACATTCGATGGTCTGGATGTCCGTGATGACCTGCCCCATCTCGATCGACCTCGATCGCTATTTGAGTATTACTATCTACAGTTGAACCTTGCATAAATATCGTTTGTAATTAATTTTTTGTTTTGAATTCAGGGGTTCGTTCGCGAACGAACCCTACTGAAGTTTACTGACTTTCTGCACCAACGGCTGCCAGCATATCTTCTACATCTTCATCACCATCGATACTTTCTACGTCAATACCATAATCGTAAGGACCAGCCCACAATACGGGTTCTTCTTCAAAGTTTTCGATGATAGGAGGAGAAGCAGTTTGCCATTCTAAAGTTAAAGCACGCCAGGGGTTGCGGGGAGCTTTTTTACCTTTTAACCAACTCCAAATTACGTTAATCAGAAAAGGAAAAGTAGATAATGCCAAAATATACGAACCAATAGTACAAACCATATTTAATGTTTGAAACTGAGGGTCGTACAAAGCAATACGGCGGTTCATTCCCTGTAAACCCAAGGGGTGCATCGGTAAGAAGGTAATGTTAAAGCCAATAAAGGTCATTACAAAATGAATGCGTCCCCAAGTTTCGTTGACCATGCGCCCAGTCATCTTAGGAAACCAGTGATATACTGCCGCAAATAAACCGAATACTGCACCGCCGAATAACACATAGTGAAAGTGACCGACGATAAAGTAAGTGTCGTGGACGTGGATATCGAAGGGGACGGAGGCCAACATTACCCCACTCAAACCACCGATAAGAAAAGAAGAGATAAAACCAATCCCAAATAGCATGGCACTGTTAAGACTGAGTTTTCCGCCCCAGATAGTCGCACACCAGCTAAAAACCTTAATTCCTGTGGGTACGGCAATGATCATGGTAGTTGCCATAAAGAACATCCGCAACCAGCCAGGAGTACCGCTAGAAAACATATGGTGCGCCCAAACAATTAAGCCCAAAAAACTGATCGCCAAGCTAGAATAGGCGATCGCTCTGTAGCCAAAAATTGGTTTGCGGGCATGAACGGGCAATACTTCAGAAATTACGCCAAAAAAGGGCAATACCATGATGTATACTGCGGGATGAGAATAGAACCAGAACATATGCTGGTAAACTATGGGGTCGCCTCCCCCTGCAGGATTGAAGAATGCCGTCCCTGCAATTAGATCGAAAGAAAGTAAGATTAAAGCTGCTGCTAAGACAGGAGTACCTAGTAGGATTAATGCCGAAGTAGCCAACATCGACCAACAAAATAGGGGCATACTGTGGATATCCATATCGGGCATACGCATCAACAAGATGGTGGTGACAAAGTTAATTGCACCCAAAATCGAAGATGTTCCCAAGAGCAAGACACTGAGAATCCAAATTTCTTCACCCCATTTACCGCTCATTAAACTCAGGGGTGGATAGGATGTCCAACCTGCTTGGGCTGGACCGACAAAGAAACTGCTGAGAAAAAATATCCCTCCAGGGGGAATCATCCAAAACGCTACCCCGTTGAGTCGGGGAAATGCCATATCTTCTGCCCCAATCATTAACGGGATCAGATAGTTAGCAAAAGCCGCCCCCGCAGGAATAATCCAGAGGAACAACATAATCGATCCGTGCATCGTCATCGTCTGGTTGTAAAATTCAGGCTGAATGAAGTCAGGATCGGGGGTAGCAAGTTCGATACGCATTACTTCGGCTAACGCGCCGCCGATGAGATAGAAAAAGAAAGCGGTAACGAGATATTGAATCCCGATTACTTTGTGATCGGTACTAAACCCAAAGTAGTCTTGCCATTTTCTTTGGGGATGTTGATGATGTTCGCTGGCTTTAGCAGCAACATTTGGTTCTGCTGTCGTACTCATATAATCTGAAAATCTGATGATGTATTATTGCCAAGTGGAAAGATCCTTATCTTTCAGTTGTGCCAAAGTCTCGGCTTGAACGCCAATGTCATCGCCGTAGGGAGTGAGAAAGTCTTTATCTGAAACAGGGGTAGGATTAACCGCAACGGAAGATTCTTCAACGCTGTTGTTATTAGCAAAGGTATTTTGTTGAATCCACTGTTCGTATTCTGCTTCTGTTTCGACATATAGCTGAGTTTTCATCCCACCGTGATACGCCCCGCACAATTCAGCACAGATTACGGGATATTTACCCACTCGAGTCGGTGTAAATACTAACTTACTATCTCTACCAGGGATAGCATCTTGTTTAATCCGAAATTCTGGCAACCAAAAAGCGTGGATCACATCTCCAGCAGAAATGTTTAATGCGACGGGACGATTTACGGGAACGTGCATTTCTCCCGAAATTACGCCAGAGTCAGGATAGGTAAATATCCAAGCGTATTGAATGCCATTAACTTTTACTTCTAGAGGGTCTATTCCTTCTTGAGAATTAGGAGAAACTCCCAAGCCTAAAGCAACATTTTGGCGATCGGGATCTAAAGCAACTAAGTTATGGTGATGATTGTGATGGTGAGCTATCTGGGGACCGGTATCGCCAGCCACCATAGGATCTAGTCCACCCATGTTGTTATAAACTTCAAAGCTGTAGACAGCCAGAATAAAAACAATGACTGTAGGGATCGCAGTCCAGACTATTTCTAGGGGAACGTTGCCTTCAATGGGTGGGCCATCGGTAGTATCTCCTTTGGCTCGGCGAAATCTAAGGATGGAGTAAACTAAAACTCCTTCAACCAATAAAAATAGACCAGTAGCAATAGTCATCATCAGGTTGAACAGTCCGTCTACATCACTGGCTTCGGAGGATGCGGCTACAGGTAAGAGTCCGTGATTTTGACCGTACCAGAGACTGATCAGAGTCACGACGATACCTGCGATTAGGGTAACAATATTGCTGGGAATATTCACTGTTAGTTCTAATTGAGGGTTCTACTGGAAAGGGTATCTTGAGATTTAAGCTGTTTACAATTTATTACTTAATTATTGCTTACATATCCGAATTGCTTACGGGTTCAATACCAAAATTTTCTCTTTAAAAATATGGTTTTGTTTATTTACTAGGTTAGAACAAATTACCCATAGAGCGATCGGTTTAATAGGTTATATGTCTTTATTCTTTATCTTTTATTTGGGATCGTTACAATCCACAGTCTGACAATCATTGTGGAAAATCAAGCTTTACTGAAAAACTTAATTTTTTCTTTATTAATCCTAAATTTTTATGAATAAATTTTTAAATCATTCTGAAGAATATCTAAAGCCACATAACTATTAGAAAAACGTCGCTAGAGTGATAGATAGATAGTTTAATAAACAGGGTTCTTCAAACTAATTTAGATTTGAGCGACTACTTTATTAAAAATTAAGTTTGATTGAGATTAATCTGACTATGACCAAATCATTGTTACAGTCACCAATCGATCGTAACGATCTTGTTGCAGATACTAGGTTCTCGCCCCAAGTATGGATTCGTCGCTTGGTGTGGAAAATTGCGATCGCGACTTTGTTGTTAATGGCGGTTGGTAGCGCGACGCGGGTGATGAATGCAGGTTTAGCCTGTCCCGATTGGCCCCTGTGTTACGGTAAATTAGTCCCCACCCAACAAATGAACCTCCAAGTATTTTTAGAATGGTTTCATCGTCTGGATGCGGCTTTAATTGGAATTAGCGCGATCGCTTTAGTTGGTCTATCTTGGTGGCATCGTCGCTCAATTCCTCGGTGGTTGCCTTATGCTGCAACCTTTGCCTTATTCTTAATTGTTTTTCAAGGCATATTAGGGGGATTAACCGTAACTCAACTGCTGCGTTTTGACATTGTTACCGCCCATTTAGGCACGGCATTATTATTTTTTAGCACTCTAGTAATTATTGGTACGGCATTAACTCCCTATGAAGGGACACAAGCAGCAGGAAAACTTAAATGGCTGGGCTTAACGGCTACGATTTTAATTTACCTACAAAGTATTCTCGGCGGCTTAGTAGCTTCCCGTTGGGCATTGCATCAGTGTTTTACAGGTTTCCAACTCTGCACTGTAATGAACGGTCATATAATTGGTGTATTTCCCCCTACCATAGCCGCGATCGCTTTAGTATGGCTGGCTTGGCGCACTCCAGGTTTACACCCCACTCTGAGGAAATTAGCTAACGCGGCGGCGGGTTTAGTGGGGTTGCAAATTCTACTGGGTATCGCCACCTTTAAGCTTCATCTACAAGTCGAACCTCTAACCATTACCCATCAAGCCATAGGCGCAACTTTATTAGGAGTATTAGTAGCATTTAGCGTTTTAGCGATTCGAGATGTAAATACAGCAATTTTGCCCACAAAAGTAGAATCAAAACTAGAAATCACTAACTAAGTATGAATTTAGGAATTATCTTCACCATCGGGACGAGTATCGCCCGTCAGAATCAAAATTTCTTAGAAGTTGTCAAAAATTACTATCAGTTAACCAAACCTCGAATTATCCCCCTACTGCTAATTACTACCGCCGCATCGATGTGGATTGCTGCTGATGGTAGAGTAGACCCCATATTACTGTTAGCAACCCTATTAGGAGGAACATTAGCCGCCGCTTCAGCACAAGTGCTAAATTGCATCTACGATCGCGACATCGACTATACTATGACTCGGACGCGCCAACGTCCTATCCCTGCTGGTAAAATACAGCCCATTCACGCCCTGATCTTCGCTATTATTCTCGGCATATTTTCTTTTTCCCTATTGGCTTTCTTTGCTAATCTCTTAGCCGCCTTCTTGGCGATGTCTGGCATTGTCTTCTATATGTTGATCTATACCCACTGGCTAAAACGCCACACCACTCAAAACATAGTCATTGGCGGGGCGGCGGGATCGATCCCTCCCCTAGTTGGCTGGGCGGCGGTTACGGGAAATCTCAGCATCATTCCCTGGTTGTTATTTGCAATTATTTTTCTGTGGACACCTCCCCACTTTTGGGCTTTAGCATTGATGATTAAAGATGACTATGCCGAAGTAGAAATACCGATGTTGCCCGTAGTTGCAGGAGAAGAGGAAACTGTCAAACAAATTTGGATTTATACCTGGCTGGTAGTTCCCTGTACCTTCTTACTGGTTTATCCTTTAAATAATCTGGGAATAGTCTACGGTGCGATCGCTCTTTATTTGGGATATATTTTTCTCCGCAAAGCTTGGCAACTCAAACAAGC
>JAAUYH010036229.1_pt1 | contig 13034 bp, 13 predicted proteins | sample 7278061 | NCBI WGS metagenome assembly JAAUYH01 (sample SAMN14350203, study PRJNA611818) | marine sediment metagenome | isolation source: surface marine sediment (0.6m) | place: French Polynesia: Moorea | collected 2018-08
AAACCCAGCATTCAGTTGCAGAGCATAAAATTCTTTTGCCTCATCCACAAAAGCCTTATCATCTTCCTGTAGTGCTTCAATCAGAGGACGATAATAAATAGCAGGAATCCGAAACTTCTCAATGCGATCGTCCCAAGTAGCAAATTCTAACCACGATTTACCCCTTGGTGGTGGATGAAGAATTAAAGTACCGCGATCAAATCGGATTTTAGGCAGACGAGGCATGTTTAAGGAATGAGGAATGAGGAATGAGTAATGACTAACGAGTAATGACTAACGACCAATGACTAACGACCAATGACTAACGACCAATGACTAATCAACGATGAACTACTAACAATTACACACCTTACTGATAAAAAAATAAAGTTACCCGCCCAATCACAGGTAACTATAAGACTTGTTATGAAGGAATACATTGTTGCCAAGACTGAATCAAGTAAGGCTCACAACCACGAATAGTATATTATCAATTCAATTTTTTTTCCAATAGATTTTAATCTATGAATCTCATAAAAAACCAGCAAGAAATAACAAACTGTTACAGTTCTTGACGAAGCTCAGAAATGGCAACAAACTGGGTGATAGCATTCCCTACAGACCCAGATTAAATAAATTTGAGAGAATTTTCCTATGACAGAAGAAATTACTCTTGCTGGACAAATGCCTAAATTTGGCGGTAGCACTGGCGGATTACTGACTAAAGCTGAGGTAGAAGAAAAATACGCTATCACTTGGAGTAGCTCCAAGGAGCAGGTATTTGAAATGCCTACAGGTGGCGCAGCAATTATGAACGCAGGAGACAACCTTTTGTATCTTGCTCGCAAAGAACAATGTTTAGCTCTAGGTACTCAACTTAGAACTAAATTTAAGCCTAGAATTCAGGATTATAAAATCTATCGAGTTTATCCTAGTGGTGAAACTCAATATCTTCATCCAGCAGATGGAGTTTTCCCTGAAAAAGTCAACGAAGGTCGTGAATACCACGGTAAAAAAGACCGTAAAATTGGCGACAATCCTCAGCCAGCTAGTGTCAAATTCTCTGGTAAAGCACCCTATGAGGTGTAAATATCTTTTAGGGATTGGGAACTAGAAACTGGGTAATAAAATGCGCTATTGCCCTAAATTCTCTAGCATCCAATCTATCTTATAAGCCTACATCGTTTCTTCTATAATCGGTGTAGGCTTTATTAATTAAGTTTGATTAGAACGATACAAAACTGGTGTGACAAACAAACCAATTCCCAGACCAGCTACATAGCCGAATACTGTTACAACTATATTGTCATATTGCCACAAGTTCAAAGTTTGAGCGATCATTTCTGCAAGATAGGCAGAAGTTAAAAAAGTTGCGATCGCAGCACCCAAAAAACGATATTGATCTAACCAATAAAACCCTTTACCCTGATTAACAATATAAATTAGTCTAGTAGTTAAAAGAGCTAACAGTAATCCATAACAACGCATACATACTGCTAGTAAATGGGGAGGAGATATCATTAATCCCATTTCTGGTTGGGGGCAAACCATACCACCCATAAAGTAAATTATTTTGGCAATTATTCCAAAAGGAAACATTGGTAAACTCGCCAAAAATGGTGCTGCTACTGGACCACTCAATAGAGCAATTAGAATAATATCTGATACTAACTTTTTACGAGGAATTGGGTTTTTAGTGAGTAAAAACAAATTAGGAAAAGAGGCTTTGAACATATTTTGTTAATGGGTAATCGTTGATTGTTAATAGTTAGTCCTAAAGGATCCCGCTGCCCCTGCGGGTAGAGCTGACCTTTCAGGTAGAGCTTGCGCAAGCGCATATAGTTAGTGGTTAATTGTTGATACTTGTTAATAGTTAATTTATGAACGAGTTAACTACTATCTTTTTTTCCATCTATCCTACTTTTTATTTAAACCCTATCACATAGTATAAGGACTATTATCTTTATGAGTAAATAACCATTTTCCTTGCGCCTCTTTTGCTACCAAATCTGCATCAGGATAATTTACAATATCTCCAGCAGTTCTATCTCCTATTTCTAAATAAAGAACTATAGCATCAGAGTTATTAATTAAATGATGTCCATTAGCTTCTCCACTGGGAAATCCTGCACAATCTCCTGGCTTTAATATCTCTTCTACTCCATTAGTTACCAAAGTCACTTCTCCTTCCAAAATATAAATAAACTCATCTTGTTGAGAGTGCCAATGTCTAACAGAAGACCAACTACCAGGATTTAAAGTAACTAAATTAACTCCGAAGTTTTTCAGTTGTGCGAAGTTTCCTAATTTCTTTTTACTTCTACCAGCTACCAATTTTCTAAAGGCTTCAGGATAGTTACTTATATTAACTTCAGGAACTAATTTAGGATCAATAAACATAGAGCATTACATGAATTAGTAATTAGGGATTAGTAATTAACAAACTGCTTTTATCGAAAAGGGGGGGAGTACAATAAACCGCCATTTATCCAGAGTTCATTTAAACCTCTATCTAAAGCAAAGGGTTTACCAATATTACGGTCATAAACTTCCCCATAATTACCCACCTGTTTAATAATTCTGAGAGCAAAATCATTAGGTAATCCCATGTCTTCCCCTAATTTTCCTTCTTTACCCAAAAAACGCCTAATTCGAGGGTCTTCAGAATCATCAAAATCAACAATATTCTCAGAAGTAATGCCAAACTCTTCCGCTTGAATTAGAGTATAGGTAATCCACTTTACTGCATCAAACCATTTAGCATCTCCATTAGCTACCAGAGTAGCTAGAGGTTCTTTGGAAATTACCACTTCCAATATCTCATGTTCCTTAGGATTACCCAAAACTACCCTTCTAGCTATTAATTGTGAGCGATCGCTGGTTACTGCTTCACATCTCTCTTGCTCATAAGCAGCATACACAGCATCCGTATCCTCAAATACTACTGGTTTATAATTTACTCCCAATTTCCGCATCGTATCTGCTAAATTTTGTTCGTTAGTTGTACCAGCCAAAATACAGACAGATTTATTTTCCATATCTTGGAGTCTTTTAATCCCACTAGCTTTAGTTGCCATGACTCCTTGACCATCATAGAAAGTAGTAGGTGCAAACTCCATACCCACAGAAGTATCACGGCTAATAGTCCAAGTAGTATTACGACTTAGCAAATCCACTTCCCCTGATTGAACCGCTGTAAAACGCTGTTGGGCGCTGAGATCGCGGTACTCTATTTTTGAGGGATCGTTGAATAAAGCTGAAGCTACAGCCCGACAAATATCTACATCCATTCCCGAATATTCGCCATTTTCATTAACAAAGCTAAATCCAGGCAATTGTCCATTAACACCACAAATCAAGCTACCACGACTTTTAACAATATCCAGACGACTTGCAGCTTTACTAGTGGCATTAGAGTTAGTTGAGCTATCTCCACAAGCAGCTAAAAATAAAGTCAATAATCCTGCTAACAGACCAAAACTCCAAGATTTGACAGAAGATATTTTAGACATAATTATTCATTAGTACCTTTCAACTATTTTTATTTCGGGAAGTAAATAAATTTAATGCTCCAAATACTTTTATCGTAATTTCTGAACAATAGACAAAATATATAAGTCATATTGCCTAAAAATTAAGATTTTCTTTTAGCTAATGTAATGGCTAAAGGAAACATAATCTTACTTTAGTCACACAAATTTTAAAAAATTAAGTAAATTCCCCCAGTTTGAACTCATCTATAATAGTATTTAATACCCACTAACAAGACCCTTTGGTTGAACTTAAGTGACTCTCAAAATCATTTACTTCAATTAAAGTATCAAAGACTTTGTCCTAGATTCACTATCTTTGATGAGCTACAATCGTTTTTCAATTCCGAGGTGTTCGTATGAGTAATACCACTAGGCATGATTCTTGGGACTGGTTTTATCCCCGTCAAACCCAAGATAGTGAAATACTCCAGCAATTGGGATTTATTCCAGGTTTCAAGGACTTTTTGATGTTGCGACAGGTACACGCTTTAGAACACGCAACAGTTTGGGTTCTTAGTAGCTTGGGTCAAAATCAAAGCTCTCCTGAAGATAATGAAACTTTGGGGGGACTATCTACAGAAAAAGGATTCTTCCTTTATGGAGATATTAATTCTCTCAAACTCAAGCAAGCAGTCAGAATTGCCCTAACAAGACTCAAAAGAGGGGATTGGGATTTAGCTTTGCATCCTCGCTGTGGTACAAATTCTTCTGTAGCAATAGCCCTAACCACTGGAATGGTTCTTACCACCCATCTTATGCTACCAAGAGAACCTATCGGACAGTTATTAGGAATCGGTCTGGCTACCATGACAGCAGCCTATCTCGCGCCAGAAATTGGGATGTCTGTACAAAAATACATCACTACTTCTATACCTTTCAATCTCAAAATAGATGAGATTGCCAAAACTGTTGATAGATGGGGTCGTTCTGCTCATTTTGTCCGATTACAATGGGAAAATTTGCAATAAAACTTAAAATTTGTCCCGTTATACCGCCATCCAATAGTATTTTGTTATTTAAAGTCATTTAATCAAAAAAAAACATATGGCAATCAAACGCGGTTCTAAAGTCAGAATTCTTCGTAAAGAGTCATACTGGTACAAAGATGTTGGTACTGTTGCTAGCGTCGATCAAAGTGGTATTAAGTACCCTGTAATTGTTCGTTTCGACAAAGTTAACTACAATGGCTTCAGTGGCAGTCCTACTGGAGTTAACACTAATAACTTTGCGGAAGGCGAGCTAGAAGAAGTTAGTTAACCTTCACAGGGGGCATGATAGGCTATCTTTAGAATTTTATTAGGATAGTCTTAACTTTGCCAGAGTTACCAGAAGTAGAAACAGTCCGCCGAGGACTTGATAAATTAACAACTAAGCAACCAATTGAGGGTGGCGAAGTTTTACTCCAAAGGACTCTTGCTTACCCTCTTTCTAGTAGTCAATTTTTGGCTGATTTAGTCGGAAACTCGATTATTAGCTGGTCAAGAAGAGGTAAATATCTGCTTGCTAGACTATCATCTGGTAGTTTTATGGGTATACATCTTCGCATGACTGGTCAACTTCTATGGGTTAAACGAGATACTACTCTACAAAAACATACTCGTATTCGTCTTTTTTTTCCTGATAATCAAGAATTACGCTTCGTTGATACTCGCACTTTTGGTAAGTTTTGGTTAGTACCTTCGGATGTTGTACCAGAAACTATCATTACAGGCTTGCAGAAATTAGCCTTAGAGCCTTTCGATCCGGAGTTTACCCCTGATTATCTAGCCCAGAAAATTAATAAGCGTCGTCGCCCGATTAAAACCTTGTTACTAGAGCAAAATATAGTAGCAGGTATTGGCAATATTTATGCTGATGAAGTTCTTTTTAAAAGTGGCATTAAACCTGATGTGTTGGGTATGGATTTACGACCAACTCAAATTCAACACATCCACAATGCCATAGTGGAAGTTTTGCAAACAGCAATAGATAAGGGTGGTACAACCTTTAGTGATTTTTTAAATCTTTTGGGAGTCAATGGTAACTATGGGGATGCTGCTTGGGTATATGGTCGGAAAGGTGAACCTTGTAAAGTTTGTGCAACTCCTATTGAAAAGATTAAGTTATCTGGACGTTCTTGTCATTTTTGCCCTGTTTGTCAAAATTAATTGTGGGCGACAATTTGAAAGAGCTTTATCCAAACAAAAAAAGCTCAGAGCCATGAATATAAAAGTGAGAGATATTGCTTTAAGTCGTGAAAAATGGAAAGAAAAAGCTAAACAACTGGAAGCTAGTTTACAAGAAAAAGAACTACAAATAGAAGAACTTAAAAAAACTAGACAACAAAGAAATCAATCAAAAGTAGATTTGATAACAGTAGATAGCATCAATTTGTTGCATAAAAATCTTTCAGGTTGATAAATTCTGAAAAAAGTTCAGTAAAGTGAGCAATTAAAACTTGACGAGCTAGAAGTCGTTTATAATTAGCAGAACCGTGAATATCACTGATAGGGGAGATTTCCTGTTGCAGAATCGGAAAAGCACCTGTAATGGTTTCTGGAGTTACTCTTTTGCCAAGGAAGTAATTACTGGTTTGCTTGAGAAATAGAGGAATAGGGGCAACTCCACCCATAGCAATAGAGATTCGAGCAATTACATCACCATCATAGTTAAGGAAAATAGCACTATTGACCGCAGAACAATCTAAATATTGACGTTTGGAGATTTTTTCAAAATTAAATTGTGTCGCTACAGCAGGAATCCCAATAATAATTTCTGTCAAAATTTCGTCTGCTTGCTTCTCGATCTTTTTATAACCTTGGAAAAATTCTCTTAGAGGTACTTTACGAGCATTATCTCCTTCTTGTAAAACTAGATCGGCATTGAAAGCCAAAAGCATCACGCTAACATCTCCAATGGGAGAAGCAGTAATAATATTTCCGCCCACAGTAGCACGCTGACGAATTGTATGGGATGCAATTCTCTGAATGTAAGTTTGAATCTGAGGAATCAGCTTAATAATGGCAGGATGGTTAGCAAAGTCGGCAAAAGTTGTTAGTGCGCCAATGTGAATACTATTTCCCTCAGTTTTAATTCCCTTCATTTGGGGAGATCGGTTTAACAACCGCACCTTAGAATTTGCCAGGATATCCCCCTGCTGAACATAAAGATCTGTTCCTCCTGCAATAGTAAATTCAGGTGATACTTTCCCATTTTCTGATGCTGAAATTGACTGGGGTAACTGTTGCAAGCGATCGCGAATATGGCGGAAATATTCAGGAATAATCCCCTTATCAATCCAAGTTTCTAGATTATGAACTTCTTCCTTGCCAAGAGATTGCACTAAAGCACTACCTGCACGTTTAATCGCACCGTAGCCAGTACAGCGACAGAGATTGTTATCCAGAGCAGTTTTAATTCCTACCTCATTTATATCCGTCGCCTCTCCTAATAGGTATCCCGTTAAAGACATAACAATTCCAGGAGTACAGAAACCACATTGCGTTGCGCCGTAATCTACCAATGCTTGCTGGATGGGAGAAAGCTTTGCTTGGTTTAATCCTTCTATAGTAACGAGATGTTTCCCTGATAATTCCCCTAAAGGTAGCAAACAAGATAGGACAGTTTTATAAACCAGTTTTTCGCCTTGTAATTCTCCTACCAGTACCGTACAAGCACCACATCCTCCTTCTTTGCACCCCTCTTTAGTTCCCGTCAGTCTTTCTGATAAGCGCAAATAGTCTAGTACTGTCACACCAGTCGGTTGAGAGGTGCAGATGGTGCGATCGTTGAGGATGAAGTGGATTTGACCAGTCATGGATAAAGCGAGCAAGCTTTTATACTTCTCTTAACTTGCTCTTAATTATTATTTTCAATTAAGGTGCTTTGCGGTAAGGCGAAAACTCAGTGAAAATTTACATAAACAAGGAAAAATACTGGATTTTATTAAGTTTTGTGGTAATGTGACTTTTGGATTTAGTTTGGCGATCACCTTTGATAGTGTTTCGCTCAAATCCTACGGCAAAAGTTCTGATTTATTTATAATTTGATTTTGGATAATCTATTTAACCATACAATTATCAGTTGCCTGAGAAACAACTAGCGTAATAGTATAATCCGATGCTTTTATCTTTTGATTAGTTTTCGGATAAGGTTCAGCTTTGACAAACTCTATTACATAGTTATCAAATATTTGTATAGCTAAATCTTGACGACTTACATTGTTAATCAGGTTTAAAGTTCCTAAATCTTGTTTATTTACTAAAATTTTAACAGCGACTTGTATTTGCCCTGCCTCAAAACAATTTAGCTCAGAAGGACATCTTGAATCCTCTATTATTCCTAGTAAAATTAGCTCAACTTCTCCAGAATTAATACAGGCAACTTCATCAATCTTAAGTTTAAACTGAGTTCCAAAATCTGCACAAGTCATGTTTTTTTGCCCTTGAGCGAAAATTTCATAGATGGGAATGACAAGATTTGTATTGTTTTTTTTAAGATGATGATTTAGCGAAGAGGCAACACTATTATCTAAGAAAAGACCACCAAAGAGAATTAGAATCAAACTCCAGGTAATCAAAACTTTTGATTTTAATTTGTTAGATTTAAATATCATGTTTCACGATGGGAAGGCTGATTAGACCTCTTGCATAATTAATTGAGCGTATTTCTATAAACCCCTAATCATAATGTACATAGCGATTATTCAAAATCACTGAAACAACCAAAATTCGTATTTTTGCAAGAGGTCTATTAAGAAGAGTCGAATCTTGACAATTCAGTCTAGTCGCTATTAAACTTTCACTCCTATCCTCTCCTTTCAGCCTTTTGTTATGGAGGAGCAAAGAATTCACCTTTGATCCTCCTCAATCTTCTCTATAATCCAGGAGGTACGTTGAAATCTGCAACAATACCATCAACTGAAGCTCCATAACAATCGGCATTAGGTCCCATGCCAAATTTAGCAAAAGTTGTCCAAGCCGCTTTTCTCACTTTGGCATGATCGGACACGCTCAATTTCCCTGCTGCTAGCAAGTCATTCAGTGCTTCTAAAATAGCATCACGGGCATCAAGGAAACTTGGATTTGAAGGAGCTAATTTTAAGCCATCAACCACGATCTGCCAGCCTATCTGATGTCCTCTTTCTGCGGAGCCCAGTTCAGAGCCAATTTTTCGGTTCATATCCATCAGTGTTGCACACCAGATTTCACCAATGTTATGTGGTGAATTTATATAACGGTCTGTCCCCAAGTTATCAAAATAATCGGGGAAATCACTATCGTAAGGGTATTTACGAATGCCGCGCGGATCATCAACCACCCAGTCCCCTGTCACTACCTTCTCTATTGGCTTACCGAAGTTCTGGATTGTTAGGGCAAAATAGTCACTCCAGCCCTCTCCCATGCCACGGCTTTGGGGGTCTTGGAGTGCTCCAGGACTATTCATTCGACCGCCTACTAACCGATTGGTAACACCATGTACAAACTCATGGAAGACAACATCCGAATCAAAAGCAGTATGCCTTCCAGTACCTGTAACTAGACCCATATTCATAATTGGATTTTGACCATCAGGGGAAGTTCTCATGTTGGCGGTACCCCAAACTGCACCACTGTGGGCGCGCGCCCTTACTGGATCACCTGCACCACTTGCACCAGAGAAATTTACCTGTTGAAAGTTTCCTGCCGGTTCATCGAAGCCGAGCATATAAAAGAAATCATGCATATAGTTGCAGAAGTAGAAGATGTTCAAAACCTTTTGGTCATCTCCTATTCCACTGGCAGGATCGAAGACAACTTTTCCAGCTTGGATTATCCCTTGTAGAGTAGTGCTAGAGTAACCTAATGTAGCAATAGTATCATTGCCGATGCACTTGTCGTCAGTACACCAGTGACCAGGGAAGTTTGGTAAGGGCGGACCACTGGGTACGGGATAGTCACTCAAATCTCTGGGAAATGAAACCATCTGCCTGGGTGTTTTTCCTGGATTGTGCGTATAAACATTTCCTTCTCCTAGAGCAGTATACATCAAGCTCTGACAGTATAATATCTCAGGCTCTGATTGATCTGCCGAGACAATAACTTCGTATTGACCAGAGTAATCAGGCAGTGTGATCTGCACATGCCATCCTAGGCGGGCATCAGGGTTCTGGTAAAAGAGTACTAGATGTGCTGGAATGAGTTCAGCAAAAGGTCCTTTATCCACTACCTTGGGTTGACTAGGCATAGGGAAGGATGCCAACACAGTTGGGGTATAGTCGGTAAGGTCGATATTAATTGGAGTAAGCTGTTGACCCCAACCATCAGTAGAGACTTCAGTTTCATCTGAAGTAGACACATGTTCTGCTGCTGCCATAACTGCCCTTGTAACGTCGATTCGCGGAGCAATGTCAACTCCTGGAGGAAGGTCGGCATTATTTCCAGCAACTTCTTTAATTGCTCTTTCGGGAGTGAATCGGACAGTACGAGCCATCTGAAAAACAGGAATTCCCAGATAGGTTTGGTGCAATTGGACGACAGAACTTCCTGCACTTGTTTGCTCCACAAAAGGGTCGGGAATGAACTCTGCAGGGTTGCTTGGAGCAAAGCCTAGTGCTGTAGTTGTTTGACGAACATGAGATAGAGCCTGCTCAATTATCGGACCTTCCGTACTTGGGGCGCTACTAGATCGCAATAGGTTTGCAGTTCCAGTCAGCGAGTTGAGATAAGAGACACTAACTGTATGTTCTCCTGGTAGTGACTCAGAAACCAATGAGGCAGCGTTATTCAGCTCACTGGCACGAGGTTCAGTAGCACGGTTGGCGCTAAAGTTACGAGTATCAATTTCGCGTACCATAATATATACCTACCTTTTTTTGTGAAACTTTACTTTTGGTTAAAATTTATGCGTTTGCAGTCACCCATACAGCGGCAGCATTAACGCGGGTAATATCAGCAGCGTAGTCAAAATCTACGAAGGTATCCTTATCTGTGTGATAGTTGGGATTGTTCTCGGCTGGAGAACCTGGTTCCGGACCGATGAAATAATCTTCAGAAGTAATGCAAGCAGCATAGCCATGTTCGTGGAAGCTAGCATGATCGCTTCTCCCAGCAGCAGGATCTGGCTCTGTATAAATTTGAGGGAGTTCTAAATCGGAAGCTACCTTGGGAATTAGACGCTTTATCCTTTCCGCAAGCACCAGAGACCGAGCCTGAACATCGGCTGAAGGTCTATAGCCAACATGAACTTCAAACGAACGGGGAGGAACAACATTGTAGCCAATCATATCCATTTGATATACCCCAATTATGGGAGCCCCTAACATTGCTTGAGTTCTTGCGTAAGCTTTGCTACCCACTAAGCCGTGTTCTTCTGCGTTAAAAAGGACGAAACGAATCGTTCTCTTGGATGGCTTGATAGCAGCTATTTGTTTGACAGCATCGGCTATCGCTAAAACAGCAGCAATACCACTAGCATCATCATCAGCACCTGGTGCGGGATCGCTTTCGGCATCGTAAGGACGGCTGCGATTAGCCGTAGAATCTAAGTGTGCAGTCACCAAAACAATTTCTTCTGATTCACTACCCCGTAGCTCTGCTTCTACGTTATCCAATTCCCGTCCTTCGTGAACAAATCGATCTATTCTGATGCTGAAATCACCACCACCAATTTTTTCCAGATCCTTTGCCAAGGCTTCGGTGACTAGACTAATATCTGGACTATGGATATGGCGACTTTTAATGTTGATTCCTCTTGATTCATCAAGCGGTTTTACTCCTGTATATCGTTCTAGATATCCACGAATTGAATCGGGGGTAATTTGATTCAGTTTTTCTAATTCAATATCACTTAAAGATGGTTCGACAGTGCTTGTTTGAAGAAAGCTTGCTATTCTGGCATTACGACCTTCTCCAAACGGTTCGAGTAAACTGAGATCGGGTAACAGCTTGAGATTATGTCCATGAAAAGACTCTTCAAAGTGACATTCCTCTATAGAATGATCGCCAGGTAAGGCAACATAGAGTTCTTCCTCTTCAGGTGGAGAAGCCAAAACCCATTTTGAATTAAGAAAACCATTACTTGTTTGCCGATCATCCCTTAGCAGATACACTTCTGTTGTTAGAGGATCGTCCTCTCTCCCTAACGGCTTGACTTGAAAGCCCTGCTTAGTGAGAGTTAGTATGGATGAAGTTGTAGCGATCGCGTAAACTTGATTTCCCTTTTCTCCCTTCACATACAAGGGAACGACTGATAGACCTCTAATAACTGATCGCCATGGTTGTTCGCTTTGTTCTGCTGGAACAGTGATACGAATATATCGCAAATGCTCGCTATTGAGTACATCCTGAACTAGACGTGGATGAGGTACTACCTGCCAACCTAAATCATTAGCAACTTTACGTTCTTTACTATCTTCTCCTACAAAGAAGCAATTCTCAGGAGCGTTAGTATAACCAGCTCTTTCTGCTGCAAGCTGAAAGATTTCTGGAGAGGGTTTACTAACACCAACTACTGAGCTATAAATAAGTAAGTTTTGCTTAAAGAAACTATAAATTCCAGCTTCTTCAAGCACTCTCTTCATGTCATCTTCTGTTTCATTACCAGTATTGGATATGATACCTATTTGAAGATATTTTTCTTTTAACTCCTGGAGGACATTTGGTATATATGGATAAATATCTAGTCCTTCTAAACGGTAGGGAGGAGGCGAGATCTTTGGAGTCCCCAAAGTATGTCCAATGTCAAAAAAGATGGCTGGTATTTTAGTTTCATTCATTTAAAAATCACCGAGTCTAATATGTTCCGAGAGTAATTTCTTTAACTCCACTATGTTTTCCTTTTCTTGTTCCTTAACCTTTCTCCAAAAGGCTTGCACCGACTCATACCCCTCAGCATTGGCAATATATTGGTCATACCGCCAGAGGGCATCCAGTCTGCGACTCAAATCGTGAATCATATCGTGATCGTGATCTTTAACCCCTTGGGATTCTCCCAGATGTTCTACTTCTTTCTGGTAAGTTTTCAAACTCATTTTCAATTCCTCTTGAATTCAATCAAATCGCTCAAATCAATAACAATTCAGCCAATAAAAATCTTTCGGTATCGGTAAATTCTGCATTGAAAATGATAAAAATTACACTTCTACCCTTTAATTAGCTCTACTCAAAGGTTAAACAAAGATTATGAGGAACTTATGAGCAAGCTTAAATATTTAATAACAGCGAAAAAGTTTAAAATTGACTATTTTATCTTTGAGAAAATGTCTTTCAGCCTATTTTTCCTAGATGTTTTGCACTGACACAGTTTTCTCTCAATTTGCGATCGCGTTGCTATTGTTCTAATAGTACCTATAGTGAATTGTATTAAGTTTCGTTGATATTATTCTCCCTATTTATTAGGCGATCGCTAAACTATTGGCGAACCTTAAATTATCGTGGTGGAAGCCCCTCCACTTTTTACTGAAGAAGGGAGGGCTTGATTACAGCCAGTTATTGAAGAAAGAATTCCTTTAGGATAAATTACAAAAGAATTTTTCCTAACCAAAGGAGGTGTATTTTGAAATTA
>JAAUYH010003314.1_pt1 | contig 13033 bp, 15 predicted proteins | sample 7278061 | NCBI WGS metagenome assembly JAAUYH01 (sample SAMN14350203, study PRJNA611818) | marine sediment metagenome | isolation source: surface marine sediment (0.6m) | place: French Polynesia: Moorea | collected 2018-08
GTCTGCTCGCGTTCGTCGTGACCGCCGCCCAGTCCGGCACCTCGATGGCGACCGACGGCGTCGATCTCGTCGATAAAGATGATGCAGGGAGCATGTTTCTTGGCCTGGTCGAACATGTCCCGAACCCGGGACGCGCCCACGCCGACAAACATCTCGACGAAGTCTGAGCCCGAGATGGTGAAAAACGGGACCTTGGCCTCGCCGGCGACTGCCCTCGCGAGCAGCGTCTTACCGGTTCCCGGCGATCCCACCATCAACACGCCTCGTGGAATCATTCCGCCCAGACGCTGGAACTTGCCCGGGTCGCGCAGGAAATCCACCAGTTCGGTGACTTCCTGCTTGGCTTCTTCGACACCGGCCACGTCGGCAAAGGTCACTTTGACCTGATCTTCGCCCTGCAGTCTTGCTCGCGACTTGCCGAATGACATGGCGCCCCGGCCACCGCCGCCGCCCTGCATCTGGCGCATGAAGAAGATCCAAAGCCCGATCAGCAGCAGAAACGGGAACCAGGAGATGAAGATGTCCACCAGCAGCGAGCGCTCCTCGGGCGGCTTCACCTCGACCTGCACGTTGTTGGCGAGCAGATCATCGATCAGCGCATTGTCTTCCGGCGCATAGGTTTCCAGGACGCGCCCTTCCTTGGTCTCGTAGGTAATGACCCGGGCACCGGTGGGTTGCTCCTGGATCATCACAGACTGCACCTGGCCGGCACGGACTTCGGCCAGAAATTCCGAGTAGGCCGGGCTGCTCTGGCCCGCCGTCCGCGGTGAGAAGGTGTTAAACACCGACATCAGCACCACCGCGATGATGATCCAGAGCACCAAATTCTTAGCCATATCGTTTCTCAACTGCGTTACCTCACGGACGCCTTTCTATGCCGCCAGGCGCTTGAACGGCGCGCAACACCGGCAAATTAAGCCTTGGCAGAGTAGCATCGGCTAGGGCCGAAAGCCACGTGCCAGAACGTACACTTCCCGGCTTCTGGGCCGGGACGCTTTGGGTTTTTCGACGGAAACCCTTGAAAATCGCTGGCGGCAATCCGCCATGAATGCGTCAAATCCTTCACCCTGGAAGACCTTGCAAAGGAACACGCCTCCGCCGCGCAACCAGGATCCGGCGAAATCCAGCGCCAGTTCAGCCAGATACATGGCCCGGGGCTGGTCAACCGCCTTCATGCCCGAGATATTGGGCGCCATATCGGACAAAACAAGATCCACCGAGGTTCCCTGGAGCCTGGCCTCCAGCTCTGCCAGGGGCCCGTCTTCAGTGAAATCGCCCTGGATGAACTCGACGCCCTCCAGTGGCTCCATATCCAACAGGTCCAGCGCCAGCACCTGTCCTGACTGCTTCAGCCAGCGCGCGACCAGCTGGGACCATCCACCCGGGGCAGCACCCAGGTCCACCACGACCATGCCGGGTCGAACCAGGCGATGCTTCTGCTGCAGCTCCTCCAGCTTGAAAGCCGCCCGGGATCGGAATCCCTGCTGCTGGGCGCGGCGAACGTATTCGTCGTCAAAGTGCTCTTTGAGCCAGCGCTTGCTGCTTTTTGATTTGCCCATTGTTCGGTTTAGAGATTAACGTTTTTGCGGTGTGCGGTGTGTGAAACTTCGTGGCTAGGTGACTCCGTGACTAGGTGGCTCCGTGACTAGGTGACTCCGTGACTCCGTGACTAGGTGTCGGGGTTAACTTAACCGGCCACTGATTTTTGCTCCGTGACTAGGTGACTCCGTGACTCCGTGACTAGGTGTCGTGGTTAACTTAACCGGCCACTGATTATCCAACGGATTACCAGCGGAGAATCAGAGCCTCTACGATGCTTGTCCCCAATCACCCACGGAGCCACGGAGCCACGGAGCCACGGAGCCACGGAGCCACGGAGCCACGGAGCCACGGAGCCACGGAGTCACGGAGCCACCTAGTCACGGAGTCGCCGTCAATGGCATAGTACGCAGCCATGATTCTAAGCAACAAACAAACCCGCTACCTGCGTGGGCTGTGCCATGGCCTCAAGCCGGTGGTGATGGTGGGGCAGAATGGCCTGACGGACTCGGTCATGCATGAGCTGGAACAGGCCCTGGACCACCACGAACTGGTCAAGGTCAAGCTGCGCGGCGACCGCGACAGCCGCCAGCAGTGGATCGAGCGCATCACCGAGGCCTCCTCCGCCGTGCTGGTGCAGCGCATCGGTCAGGTAGCCTGCTTTTTCCGCCGCAATCCCGAACAGTCCCACATCGAGCTGCCACGCTGATGCAGCTGACTGAACATCACGCCGGTGACGTCAACGTCATCCGATCTTATGCCCCGGGTGCCGCCCGGGTCGGGGATGAGGTATTGAACGGCAGCCTGCTGCTGTCCGCGTCCCGCCTTGTCCACCCATGGGACTACAAGGCCGTGTCTCAACTGGACCACTCGGCGGCCGAGGCGGTGCTGAGGTGGGAGCCCGAACTCGTGCTGATCGGCAGTGGCGGCAGACTGGAGTTTCCGCCCGGGGAATTCATCGGCGCGCTGGTCAATGCCGGTGTGGGCTACGAGACCATGGTCAGCGATGCGGCCTGCCGCACGTATAACGTACTGGTAACCGAAGATCGGGCAGTCACCCTGGTCCTGATTCAGCCCTGAAGCTTACCCCCCGTAAGGCGTCGGCGTCAGATCAATCCAGCAGCGGTGTTTCAGTGACGCCGTCTGACAGCGAAATCTTGCGCAGCCGGCGCAGGGCCTGGATCTGGATCTGGCGCACCCGCTCCCGGGTCACACCCAGGTCGTTTCCGACCTCGGCCAGGGTCTGGGAGCGGAAGCCGTGCAGACCGAAACGCCGCTCCACAACTTCCCGCTCGCGATCAGGCAGGCGCTCCAGCCACTCATCCACCTGGGCGCCGAGTTTGGAATCAGCCAGCAACACCACGGGATCCGGGTTGTTGTCGTCGGCGATAGCGTCCAGCAGCAGGCGGTCGCTGTCGGGGCTTACCGGACCGTCTATGGAAGTCGTGCGCTCGTTGAGCCGGAATAATCGGTCTACCTCCTTGACGGTCTTGCCCAGGTGCTCAGCGATTTCTTCCTTGGTCGCCGGATGATCCTGGGTTTGCCCCAGTTCCCGCACGGCCCGCAGGTAACCCGCGATTTCGCGGATGACGTGAATTGGCAGACGCACCGTACGTGCCTGGTTCATCAGGGCGCGCTCCACCGACTGGCGGATCCACCAGGTGGCGTAGGTGGAGAAGCGGAATCCTCGCTCGGGGTCGAATTTTTCCACCGCCCGGATCAGACCGATGTTGCCCTCTTCGATCAAATCCAGCAGCGGCAGGCCGCGGTTGACGTATCCGCGGGCAATATTGACCACCAGGCGCAGGTTGGAGCGGATCATCCGGGTTCTTCCCGAATCGTCACCATTGTGCCAGGCACGGGTGTACTCCACTTCCTGCTCCGCGGTGAGCAAGGGCGCGAGTCCGATCTCTTTGAGATACATGGACGTTGAATCAAAGACCGCCTGATCTCCGGACAGACTGGTAGTGTCTGTGTCCGGCGATTCCGTACTTTGCCGGCGTTTTGAGGCCATCCTTTTGTGCCTCCTATACTGCTTTCCCAGTATTAAGCTAACTCAATCACCTTGAAATCTTTGTTAACGCCAGGCGCCTTTTAGTTCACTTTTTGTCCACACTTGCGTTTCAGCCGTCGCGGCTGGGCAGAAATTTGAGCGGATCAACCGACTTTCCGTTGTTCCGGATCTCGAAATGCAGCTTGGGCTGGTCCGTACCCGTATCACCCATCTCCGCGATTTTCTGCCCCTGTCGCACGGTGTCACCCTCTTTCACGAGCCGTTTGCGGTTATGGCCATAGGCGCTGAGGAAACGCTCATCATGTTTGATAATGATGAGCTCCCCGTAGCCCACCAGCCCGGCACCGCTGTAGACCACCTCACCCGAGGCAGCGGCCTGGACTGCCTGACCCGGCCGCCCGCTGATGTCTATGCCGTTATATCCAGAACGGTCCTGGGAGAACCGCATGAGGAGTGACCCCGACGTAGGCCACTGCCAAGATATCGAAGTTTTTGCCGCAGCGGAGGGTTTGGCCGGCGTTGAACCGACCGACGGGTTGACCGGCACGACAACCGGACTTTTTCCCGCGGGGCTGGAAGACCTGGACGACGGTTTGCCGGGACTGGCCGATGCGGGCGGGCTGGTTCTGGCCACGCGGCGGGGCGCAGGTGGTGCCGACAGCCGAAGCTGCTGCCCGGGATAGATCAGGTAGGGTTTGCTGATGCCGTTCCAGCGGGCCACGTCGCGGAAATCCAATCGGTAGCGCCAGGCAATGGCATACAGCGTGTCCCCTTTTCTGACCGCGTGGCGGGAAGGAATCTGCGCAACCCTGCTGGAGCGCGGGTAGGTGCTGGAAGAGCGATCATAGATGGGCGCAGGCGACCGGGGCGCGCAGGCAGTGAGAGACGCCACCAACGCGGCAACGAGGCATCCGGCAAGCCGCGTCAGCACCCGCATAACCTGGGACGGCGGCGGAGCACGGTCACCTCAGGGCCAGCCATGCCAGCACCACGGCAATAAGGGCCACCACCAGCCAGCCCAGCCACTCCACGTGCCTGCGAATGCCGTCAGCCATGCGCTCACCGCCCAGCACAATCAGGCCGGCAACCAGGAAGAAACGCCCACCCCTTCCCAGAATCGAACCCAGTACATAGGGCAGAAACGGCATGCCGGCCACCCCGGAAGCGATGGTGAACACCTTGTACGGAATGGGCGAAAAACCCGCCGCCAGCACGACCCAGAAGCCATAGGTCTCGAAACTCTGCTGGGCCATCTCGAAAGCGTGGGTGTAGCCGGCGCGTTCGATCAGCGGCTCCATCAGAGTGAAGGCGTAATAGCCGAGCAGGTAGCCCACCAGTCCGCCCACAACTGACGCCACGGTGCACAGGGCGGCAAACGCCCAGCCACGCGCGCGTTGGGCCAGGGTCATGGGAATCAGCATGACATCCGGCGGCACCGGAAAAAACACGGATTCCGAAGCGCTCAAGCCCACCAGGTAGTACGGTGCATGGCGATGGGCCGACCACTTCAGAGCCTTGTCGTAAAGGGGTTCAAACAGCGCCATGTTGCGCACCTGGGCCTACCACGAATGGCTCCTGGGCTTGTCCATGCCCGGCAGCAGCGGCACGAACGCAACGCCGCCGAGATCCTCCCGCTCGAATCGATCCCCCCGGCGGGTGTACTGCAGAAGCCGCTGGACCGAGTTTTGCGGGCCCACCGGTGCCACCAGGATGCCGCCGTCAGCCAGTTGCTCGAACAGGGGCTCGGGAACTTCGCCCGCCGCTGCCGTGACCATGATGCCGTCATAGGGCGCGTTCTGGGGCCAGCCCTGGTAGCCGTCACCCTGCTTGGCCCGGATATTGCGCAGCCCGCTCTGGCGGAACCGGCGCCGGGCCTGTCGGGACAATTCGTCGATTCGCTCGATGGTGAAGACCTGGTTGGCCACGTGGGACAGGACCGCAGCCTGGTAGCCGGAACCGGTGCCCACCTCCAATACCTTCTCCAGCGGGCCGCGGGTCAGCAGGGCCTGGGTCATCAGGGCCACCACAAAAGGCTGGGAAATCGTCTGGCCGCGCCCGATGGGCAGGGCCGTGTCCTCGTAGGCCCGGGTCGCCAGTGCTTCGTCCACAAACAGGTGACGCGGCACGCTGGCGATGGCGTCCAACACCCGCGGGTCGGATATACCGCCGTCTGCGAGCCGACGCACCAGGCGGTCCCGGGTGCGCTGGGACGTCATGCCGATTCCGCTGGACACCATCATGACTGGTTCAGGAGGGCCACCCAGCCGCTGACTTTTTCCAGCGCCTGGTAGCGGGTCAGGTCCACGTGAATTGGTGTGATGGAAATATAGCCGTTGCGCACGGCGTGGAAATCGGTGCCGGGTCCGGCGTCCTGCTCCCCGCCAGGCGGGCCAATCCAGTAGACCGTCCGCCCCCTTGGATCCAGCTGCTCCACGTAAGGCTCAGCCCGGTGCCGGTGGCCCAGGCGGGTCACTTCGAAACCGCTGATTTCCCGCCATGGGAGATCCGGAACGTTGACGTTGAGAATGGTGTCCGCCGGGAGCGGATCAGATTTCATCCGCTGCACCAGCCGAACCACGGCTTCGGCAGCCGTGGTGAAGTGGGTGGCTTTGCCGCGGTAAACCAGGGATACAGCGATGGCCGGCAGACCCAGAAAACGGCCTTCCATGGCAGCCGCAACGGTACCGGAATAAATGACGTCGTCACCCAGGTTTGCGCCGTTGTTGATGCCCGATATGACGATATCGGGTTCCGGATCCAGCAGGCCGGTGAGTGCCAGGTGGACGCAGTCCGTCGGGGTTCCCTGCACCCGGTAGCGATTATCCGAGTGTTCCAGCACCCGCACGGGGTGATCCAGGGTCAGGGAATTGGAGGCACCGCTGCGATCCCGATCCGGCGCCACCACCGTCACCTGCCCCAGGTCCGCCGCGTGTTTCTCCATAACCCGCAGGCCGGGAGCATCCAGTCCGTCGTCGTTGCTTAGAAGTATCAGCATGTTCCCTGTAGCAAAGCCCGGCCAATGCCGCCGGAGAAGGCGGATTATATACTTGAAGTGGCGGATGTCGGGTGACTCTTTGGCTCCGTGACTCCGTGACTCCGTGACTAGGTGACTAGGTGACTAGGTGACTAGGTGATTAGGATGCTGTGTTGGAACGAAGCATAGCGGCCCTTGCAGCGCCGCTGATCAAGTCTTGTCGCATTAGCTGCCCATCGCCCGGGCCCGCTCTTGCCTAGTCACGGAGTCACGGAGTCACGGAGTCACGGAGTCACGGATGATCCATCGACGCCGCGCTCACGCTGGCTCCGGACAATAATTTGGGCATAATCGATCAAACAGCCCGGACCCGACGCCCGTGATCAGTAACGACGACCGCGAAATCTTCCAGCAGGAAATGGGGGACGTCCAGCCCCTGCGGCAGGACCGTGTGCATCACGAATCTAAACGTCCGTCCACTCGACCGCGGCAGCTGCAGGAATCCGAGGCGTCGGTACTCGACGAACTGCGCGGCGAGTTGGACTGGTCCAGCGCGGAAACCGGCGAGGAGCTCAACTACCTGGCGCCCGGGCTGCAGCACCGGATTCTCAAAAGACTGCGACGCGGCCAGTACAGCGTGGGGGCCGAGCTGGACCTGCACCATATGAACGAAGAGGCCGCTCGCTCCAGCATTCTCTCGTTCATCCAGGAGGCGCGGCGGCGGCACATCACCTGCGTCCGCATCGTGCACGGCAAAGGCCTGCGTTCAAAGTCCGACGGACCGGTATTGAAGCGGCTTACCGACAGCCTGCTGCGGCGTCACAGCGATGTGCTGGCGTTTACCTCCACGCCACCCCACGACGGCGGCACCGGCGCGGTCTACGTACTGCTGAAGAGATAACCGATCGACCTGTACGCCTGGCAGGGGCAGCATGCCGCGATGAAGACTATGATGGCGTTGAGAATCGTGATCAGGTGATCCCGTTCGCTCACGCTCACTCCGTGATTAGGTGATTAGGTAACAGCAGTCCATGGTTTTCCGGGATCTCTGCGTGACACACAAGCCTTGTCAGTGAAACTGATACCCACAGTACGGGCAACCGTTCTGGTGCTGGCCGGGCTCTCAATCCTTGCCCTGGCCATGGGCTGGCTGATGGGACTTGAAATGGACCTGGCGCGCCTGCTGAGTGAGGCGCGACACTCTCCCCAGCTCTTTTGGGGCGCTGCCGTCATCTATGCCCTTTGTCTGGCCATACCCTACATGCCGGGGCTGGAACTCGGCCTGCTGATGATGGTGGTTTTTGGTCGGCCGGGCGTCGCCGTTGCTTACCTGGGTACACTGGCCGGCCTCAGCCTGGCGTTTATGGCCGGCCGAGTGATTCGAACCCGGGCTGCCCGATCACGCCGCTTCTCAGGCTGGGTGACCCGATCTGAATCCTGGGATACCGACAGCCATCGGGTGCTGCTGGGAAATCCCCTGTCCAGGCGCATGACCCGATACTTCAGTCATCGTGGTGGCGTGGCGGACTATCTTCTACTTGGTTTGCTGTTGAACTTGCCGGGCAACTGGGTGCTGGGCGGCGGCGGCGGCATTGCGCTGGTCAGCGGGTTGACCGGCCGTCTGCGCTGGGGTGGCTTTTTCCTGACCGTGATGCTGGCCACCTGTTTCATTCCCATCCTGGCCTACTTTGGCGTGGTGGAACTGGAGCGCTGGATCAGTCTGCCGGGCACTGCACCGTAGCCTGAATAATTCATGAGTTGCCGGAATGGCCGGTTGATGTCACGAGTGCAGGTTGGCCGATCGGGCTTGAGGCATAGCCCCGCTGTGGCGGAACTCATGAATTATTCAGGCTAGACCCCTCGTCCAGATCCACCAGTTCGCGCAGCACCGAGGTGGCAAATTGCCCCCGGCCCAACTTGAATCGCAATACCAGGTGTTGCCCTTCAAAAGCGTATGCCGGCTCCCGAGGGCGCAGGCGCAGGCGCCGCCTTGAGGATTTCATTCCTGCCCGTGCCAGGCCCGCTGCGAGCACCGAAAATGAGCCGACGACCTGTGCTTCCAGCCGCGCGACTTCGTCGCCGACCCCGAATTCGCCGTCGCCAGGCAGGGGACCGGTGGGATCGATTTCGCCATCGCGGCAGCGCTGCAGCAGATCCTGGGATTCCGGCTCCGGTCCAAAGACAGAATCCGACTCCGACAGCATCCAGACCTCCCCGGGCGCACCGGTGTCCCAGTTTTTCCGCCTGACCCGCTCTGCCAACACCTGGTTGAACAGCCACGATCGCGCAGTGGAATGCAGTAGGCCGGATCGGAAGCGATCACGAAGTTTAATCTCCCCGGCATAAAACTCACGGGCCTGGGCCAGGTTGTTGCCGTTCCGGCCGAAGCGCTGATCACCGAAGTAGTTCGGAACCCCCAGGCGGGCCTGCTCGATGCGCTCGGCCAGCGCGTCGCGGTCTCCGCGAAAATCCCTCAGGGTGATTTCAAATGCGTTGGCCCGGTGGCTGCCTCGGCGCAGCTTGCGATGGTGGCGCTGAATACCCAGCACCCGGACCCCCGGCGCCAGCTCCGCCGGCAGATCCGGTGTCGGCTGGCCCGGCAGGTGAATGCTGAAAGTCTGGCGGGCCACGGCCTGCCGATCCTTCATGCCCGAATAGCTGACCCGTCGCTGGTTGATGCCGAGGCGTTTCGCCAGCTGGCGGGCCACGGCCTGGGTGTTGTGCTGGGACTTTTCGATGTCCACCAGGGCGAACTCGCCGTCACCGCTGGCTTCGAAGCCGAGGATTTCCTGCACCCGAAAATCTTCTGGCCGGGATTTGAACCAGGCCTGGCCACAGGGAAGCCCCATGGCCCGGGGCCAGTCAGGAAGCTGCATCGGGATTAAGCGTCAGCGGCCGGCGGGGTTTTCCACCACCTGGTAGAACTCTTCGTCCGGGGACACGAGGCCCAGCTCGCTGCGGGCAAGTTCCTCCACAGCCTCCAGACCGGTTTTCAGATCTTCGACCTGGGCCTGGAGCGCCTTGTTGCGCTCCAGTAGCTGTTCATTCTCCTCGCTCTGGGCCGCCACTGCGGCCTCCAGCTGCCAGGTTTCTCGCAGCCCGCCGGTGCCGAACCAGAGCTGAAACTGGAGCAGGACCAGCAGCGAAATCAACAGGATATGAACAACTTTCATTTTTTTATTGTAGCCCGTCCCGGCCCGCTGAGAAACGAAGCGGGTTACGGCGTGTCCAGTTGCAGCCGCGGAAAGGCCGCCGCGCCCTGGTAGCGGGCCTGGTCGCCCAGCATCTGCTCGATGCGCAGCAGCTGGTTGTATTTGGCCACCCGGTCCGACCGACACAACGAGCCCGTCTTGATCTGGGTGGCGGCGGATGCTACCGCCAGATCAGCGATGGTGGTGTCCTCGGTCTCGCCGGACCGGTGGGAAATCACCGACTCGAAATTGGCCTCACGGGCCATGGCGATGGCGTCCAGGGTTTCGGTCAGGGTGCCGATCTGGTTGAACTTGATCAGGATGGCGTTGGCCACGCCTTCATCGATGCCCCGCTTGAGGATGGCGGTGTTGGTCACGAACAGATCGTCACCCACCAGCTGCACCTGATCACCCACGGCTTCGGTCAGGGTTTTCCAGCCGTCCCAATCACCTTCGTCCATGCCGTCTTCGATGGTGATGATGGGGTACTGGTCCACCCAGGAGGCCAGGTAGTTAGCGAAATCCGTGGAGTTGAAGCTGCGGTTCTCGGACGCCAGCACGTAGGCGCCGTCCTCGTAGAACTCGGAACTGGCCACGTCCAGACCCAGGAACACGTCACGGCCGGGACCGTAGCCGGCCTTCTCGATGGCCTGCAGAATCGTTTCCACCGCCTCTTCGTTGGAGCCCAGGTCCGGAGCAAACCCGCCCTCGTCACCTACGGCGGTATTCAGGCCTTTTCCCTTCAGCACCGACTTCAGGCTGTGAAAAACCTCCGTGCCGCAGCGCAGCGCCTCGGAGAAGGAATCAAAACCTACCGGCAGGATCATGAATTCCTGCATGTCCACGCTGTTGTCGGCGTGGGCGCCACCGTTGATGATGTTCATCATGGGCACCGGCAGCATGGGCTCCACTCCTGGCTGGGCCAGGGAGCGGAACAGCGGCACACCCTCAGCCGCTGCCCGGGCATGGGCCGCCGCCAGCGAAACGCCCAGCAGGGCGTTGGCGCCCAGCTTGGATTTGTTGTCAGTGCCATCCAGGTTCAGCATGGCCTGGTCCAGGGCGCGCTGGTCATCCACCGGCATCCCCACTACGCAGTCGCGCAGGGCGCCGTTGGCGTTGGCCACGGCCTTACGCACGCCTTTGCCCAGGTAGCGTCCGGAATCTCCGTCACGCATCTCCAGGGCTTCACGGGTGCCGGTAGAGGCGCCGGAGGGCACGGCGGCGCGGCCGGCGGCACCGGACTCCAGGGTGACTTCACATTCCAGGGTGGGGTTGCCGCGGGAATCCAGGATCTCCCGGGCCTGCACGTTGGTAATCTGGTTCATGGGGTTTCCTCAGGGGGTATCTAGATATTGATCTTCGAGATAAGGCCGGCTTTTCACCGCCCGATCCAGTTCAACAAGTTGCTCCAGCAGCGCTTCCATCCGGTCCAGAGGCCAGGCGTTGGGGCCGTCGGACAGGGCCTGTTCAGGCCGCGGGTGGGTTTCGGCGAACAGCCCGGCCACGCCGACCGCCACAGCGGCCCGGGCCAGTACCGGCACGTGCTCCCGCTGGCCGCCGGAACTGGCGCCCTGGCCGCCGGGCAGCTGCACGCTGTGGGTGGCGTCGAATACGACCGGGCATCCCGTGCGGCGCATCACCGCCAGCGCGCGCATGTCGGACACCAGGTTGTTGTAGCCGAAAGAGGCGCCGCGCTCGCACACCATGATCTGATCGTTACCGGTGGAGCGGGCCTTGTCTACCACGTTGGCCATGTCCCAGGGCGCCAGGTACTGGCCTTTCTTGATGTTCACCGGTTTTCCCTGGCGGCACACCGACAGGATGAAGTTGGTCTGCCGGCACAGGAATGCCGGGGTTTGCAGCACGTCCACCACCGCGGCCACCTCGTCCAGGGGTGTGTCCTCGTGCACGTCGGTCAGCACCGGCACGCCCAGCTGCTGCCGGGTTTTTTCCAGGATGGCCAGGCCCTGTTCCATGCCGAGCCCGCGAAAGCTCGACAGGCTGGACCGGTTGGCCTTGTCAAAAGACGACTTATAGATGAACGGCACGCCCAGGCGGCTGGTAATTTCCTGCAGGCGCCCGGCGGTTTCCAGGGTGATCGCCTCGGACTCCACCACGCAGGTCCCGGCAATGAGGAACAGCGGCTGGTCGGCGCCAGCCTCGAATCCGCACAGCTTCATGAGTTGACGACTGCCGCCCGCCGGGTTCCTTTGCTGGCCCGGGCCGCGTTGATGAATCCCTGGAACAGCGGATGACCATCCCGGGGCGTGGAGGTGAATTCCGGGTGGAACTGGACCGCCACGAACCACGGATGACCGGGGATCTCCACGACCTCCACCAGGTTTTTGTCCTCGGACAGGCCCGCCAGACGCAAGCCGGCATTTTCCAGGATCTCACGGTAGAAATTGTTGAACTCGTAACGGTGACGATGGCGCTCTTCGATCACGTCTTCGCCGTACAGGCTGCGGATCAGTGACTCGGGCTTAACCCGGCAGCGCTGGGCCCCCAGGCGCATGGTGCCACCCAGGTCGCTGTTTTCGTCCCGGGTTTCCACTTCGCCGTTGGGGCCGCGCCACTCGGTGATCAGGCCGATGACAGGATGGGCGCAGTCCGGATCCATTTCGGTGGAGTTGGCATCGTCCAGTCCGCACACGTGACGGGCGAAATCCACTACTGCCACCTGCAGGCCCAGGCAGATGCCCAGGTAGGGAATTCCGTTTTCCCGGGCATAACGGGCCGCGGCCACCTTGCCCTCGAAGCCACGCTCGCCAAAACCGCCGGGGACCAGGATGGCGTCGGCGCCGGCCAGGCAGCTGACGCCGTCCACCAGCACCCGGGCAGAGTCAATTCGCTTGATGTTCACCTGGATGCCCTGGTGCAGGCCGCCGTGATGCAGGGCCTCGGTCAGCGACTTGTACGCATCGGAGTGCTCCATGTACTTGCCCACCATGGCCACGGTGACCTCGGACTTGGGCCACTTGGTGGCCTCGGCCACTGCCTGCCACTTGGACAGGTCCGCCTTGCCGGCCTTCAGGCCCAGCCGCTCCACCACGATGTCGTCCAGCTCCTGGGAGTGGAACCACAGCGGCAGCTCGTAAATGTTGGGCACGTCCACGGCGGAAATCACCGCGCGCTCCTGCACGTTGGTGAACAGCGCAATCTTGCGGCGCTCGTCATCGGACAGCGTCTGTTCGCAGCGGCACAGCAGCACGTCGGGCTGGATACCGATGGAACGCAGTTCTTTCACCGAGTGCTGGGTGGGCTTGGTTTTGATCTCGCCGGCGGCCTTGATGTACGGCACCAGGGTCAGGTGCA
>JAAUYH010165666.1_pt1 | contig 13033 bp, 13 predicted proteins | sample 7278061 | NCBI WGS metagenome assembly JAAUYH01 (sample SAMN14350203, study PRJNA611818) | marine sediment metagenome | isolation source: surface marine sediment (0.6m) | place: French Polynesia: Moorea | collected 2018-08
CCAAGGTCTTTTTTATAAATGGTTCAATATTATCGGCGAATTTTGTGACGGCGCGAGGAGACACGTTCGAACCAGTCTCGCTGACTGTACAATTACTGTCTATGAGCTCCAGAAGGTATGCTCAAACGTGTAGCTCGCTGCCAAATTCGGCTGTTGAGTAAACACCGACGAGATATTGACACTGACGCAGGCGGCCCAAAGAATACATCCGTTATGCAGGAACTGTGCTGCACTACGCCAGTCGAACCTGCCATTCGCTTCACGCGCGAATTCACAGGTTACTGAACCAAGACACTGCGGACAAAGCCACCAAATGGCAAAAGATCGAGTAGGTGTCCTGATAGCACAGAAGAGTCCTTGTGTAAGTTATGCTCCAGCATCCCATACTACCCTGAACCCTTGATGCGTGGTCGTGCTTTCAGGCGAGTTGCCAGTGCGCGCTGCAATCCTGTACCGATAGCAATAGGTTTTGTGGCAAAGAAATGAGCCGCCTTTGAGCACCCGAAACCCCCTCATTGTTTCCAGACGCGCGCGGACGTTCTTTTTGAGCGACTTCACCTTATAAGTGTCGGCTGTCCACTCCCAAACGTTTCCAACCATATTGAACAATCCAAAACCGTTCGGCTCAAACGACTTGGCTGGCGCAGTAGTTTTCCAACCGTCCGCGCAGGAGTTTTCTTGCGGGAACCGACCCTGCCATATGTTGCAAGGAAAGTGAGAGGCGTCGTTGGGCTCTTCCTTCCCCCATGGGAACCGGGCATCACCGAGTCCACCTCGAGCTGCGTGTTCCCATTCGGCCTCGGTCGGAAGTCTGCCGCCTGCCCATTTCGCGTAAGCCTGCGCGTCACGCCAAGACACATGGACAACAGGATGATCGGGCTGAAATGCGGTTTCCTGCGATCCGGGTCCGTCGATGTCGCGCCAATTCGCACCGTCGATGCGTCGCCACCATTCCGTGCCTTCGACGGCTTGCGATGCTTCAATCGATGGGTCCACATCACTCCAAAAGACGAAAGACCAGCCATACTGCTCTGCTTCAGTTGAATAGCCAGTGTCCGCGACAAATTCTGAGAACTCAGCGTTTGTGACGGTCGTTGTTCCCATGCGGAAAGGCTTCAGCCTCTTCGTTCGTAGCGGGCCTTCCCCGTCGGATGGGATCAGAGGGTAGCCGGTTCCCAAAATTGCTTCTCCGCCAGGAACCTCAGCGGCAGAAAAGCTTCTGTTCAAACTGGGGCCGGGCAAAGAGCTTGCGCTTGCCAGTCGTTCTGTCCGCACTGGAGAACAACATACTTTCGAAGAGGACGTGCTTGCTGTGGCTGTCATGACGGTCGCAAAGAAGTTAAACCAATGAGTAGCAAACGTTTGTTCCCGTCGAAACCCATTCGGAAATATTGCGCAATTGGGGGTCCCAATCCAAGCTTACGACTACATCATCGTTGGTTCAGGAACGGCTGGGTCCACATTGGCTGCAAGGCTCAGCGAAGACAGCGATCTGCGTGTTCTGGTCCTCGAGGCAGGTGGGTCTGACCGCAGGTTTTGGCTGCGGCTTCCAGTTGGCTATTTCAACTCGATCTACAATAAAGACGTATCGCGTCTCTTCAAGGGTTCACCTGACGACGGCATCGCGGGTCGTGAAATGGATATTCCGCGTGGGCGCGTCGTTGGCGGATCAAGTTCCATCAACGGGCTAATCTTCATTCGCGGACAGTCGCAAGATTTTGACGATTGGGAAGCGCTTGGTGCCTCCGGATGGGGCTACCAAGACGTCTTGCCGTACTTTCGCAAAGTCGAAATCTATGAAGGTCCTCCAAGTCAGTTTCGAGGTTGTGCTGGTCCTCTTGGGGTGTCTGACTTGCGCAACGAAAATCCACTCTGCGCGGCGTGGCTGCAGGCCGCGCGCGAAACAGGATTGCCGAACAACCCGGACTTCAATGCAGAAAGCACGTATGGGATTGGACGATATCAACTGACGCTCAAAGGTCGGTGGCGCGACAGCGCCGCCACGGCATATTTGTACCCTGCCCTTGACCGCCCAAATCTGTCTCTGATGTCGCGAGCGACCGTGCTCGCCATCGAGTTTGATGGCAATCGGGCCGTCGGAGTGACCTATCGGAAAGATGGGCAAACGCAGAGTGTACGGGCGGAGCGGGAGGTCATTCTTTCTGCGGGCGCAATTCAGTCGCCGCAGTTATTGCAGCTAAGTGGAATTGGCCCAGCGGAGGAGCTGACCAGACTCGGACTACCCGTGCGAGTCGATGCGCCCGAGGTCGGACGGAACCTGCAAGATCATCTGCAAATGCGGACCATCGTCAGCCTGAAGGACGACCGACACTCACTGAACACTCAAATCCGAAATCCTCTCAAGGCCGCAGGCTTTGGTCTCGATTGGCTGATCAACGGTCGGGGCCCGCTCACCGTCGGCGCTGGCCAAGTCGGTGGCGCTGCACGTAGTCCTCTGGCGAAAGACGGCAGACCAGATCTCCAGCTTTTCGTGATGCCTTTGTCCGTCGACAAACCCGGTGCCCCGTTGCACAGGTTTCCGGGGTTCACGGTGTCGTACTGGCACTGCCACCCTGAAAGCCGAGGCTGTGTCCGCCTGCGCTCGATTGACCCAATCGCCGACCCAATTATCGAAACCAATTATCTTTCATCCAAACGCGACCAGGCTGTTATGGTGGAAGGGTTGAAGATGGTCCGAAACATCTACGAACAGACATCCTTCAGGCAAATGTGGTCGGAAGAGCGAGTGCCAGGGCGCGAATACAGAACCGACGCGGAGATTCTCGAGGCTGTCAGGAAGTATGCTGGAACGGTTTACCACCCGGTTGGAACCTGCCGCATGGGCAATGACGAAAGAGCTGTCGTTGATCCACTGCTCCGCGTTTGCGGCGTTCAAGGGCTTCGTGTCGTTGATGCGTCGGTGATGCCGAAGATCACCTCCGCCAACACCAATGCTGCGACCTACATGATCGCTGAAAAGGCTGCTGAGATGATAAAGGGGTGATCAAAAGATCAATCACGTAGAAGTCTGCTTTGCGGACAAAGCCGCCATTCGATCCGCATTGCAGTCATTGGGCTCCGTAAGTGACTCCAAGTAACCTCGACCGCACAAATTGCAAATGGCTAGATCGCTGAGTGACGTTAACGTCACGAAACCAACAATTCTCCGCACTTCTTCAGGATTGTTAGCCTTTCTGCATGGCATAGGCGAACGGCTACAATCAATGGCACTGCGGGATTTTGCCCGGATCCGCCAGCCTAAGAAGGCTGATTTGGAGTAAGGCGACCAACCGCAAAAATTGCCAAGCCAAAAACAAAAATGCCACCTCCCAAATCAATGAGATGATGACCGCCGTGTGCCAAAATTGCCGGTATCATGAGGATGTTCACCAATAGCGATGGATAAAAAAGCACTGTGTTCCGACAGAACCAGACGACGAGAGCCGCCATGACCGTATGGTAGGATGGGAATGCGACGACTCCAATAAACTCGGCTGCTTGCAAAACAGGCAAACCTTCCTTTGCAAGATGCAAAAGCTCTTTTCCGTAGGCCGTTGTGACAACAAGGGATGCTTTCTGTTGGATCTCTAGCGAAATGTCGAAATAGGCAGAGGGCCCGAAGCTAGGTGCCAGGCACCAGAATCCAATAGTGAGTATGCCGGTTAGTATCCCGGTCCAAAGATAGCGGTACAGCGTGTCATGCCGCTGTGTGAAGCCCAGAAAGACGATTAGGCCGAACAGTTGAAACGCCGATGAGCTATACACCAGCGCCAAAACTTGCGAGGCGATCGGGTGATCGGCCAGCCAAAATACCAAGTCTGGCCAGTGATATCCAACCAAGGCGTCAATCTCGAAGAGTTGTGCATCAATCAATGACGATGACAGAGGGAAGAATAGGTAGTTCAAGGGCACTATGGCATTAGTGAACCCGATGAATAGACCTGTTGAAATCAGTGCGAGCGCAATTCCTTCGCTGCGGTTCCAACTTCTGTACGCTATCCCTAACGCGCCAACCAAAAGAGCGGCACCGAGACGGGTGCAATAGTTGCCCCATGCGACGTCTTGATCCCACAGGTTGGACAGGATGCAAAAGACGCCAACAAGTCCGACAATCAGAAGCAAAGCCAAGAGCTCGGGCGTGTTTAGAAGGCCCTTCCGCATCTGAGTGCCAAGCGGCAACACCCACGGTCGCTTTTGGCTGACTTCCTGCACTATTGTACCTAGCTCCACCTTTAAAAACTGAAATCTCTCAACCGAACATTCGCATCCAACGGATCAACATCGGCATCAAACAAATAATGAGAAGTGCAGGCATCATGGTCAAAGCAATTACGCCAGACATTTGCACGGGCAAACGGTTCGCTTTCTCTTGCGCACGTAATTCACGTGCCGTCCTCATTTCGTCGGCATAAGTATTCAGTGCCTGCGAGATGCTTGAGCCGTATTGGCCCGCCTGCAAAATGACATTCGCAAAGGATGTTACTTCTTCAACACCGGTGCGTTCGGCCATTTCAAGATACGCACGCTGTTTTTCCTTGCCTGCCTGTATTTCGAGTTGCAGCATCATGAATTCTGAAGCGATATCTGGTGCGGCACCCGAGAGTTCGTTGCCGACGCGTACGATTGCCGCATCAAATCCCAGGCCAGATTCGACCGAAATTTGCAAAAGGTCCAGTGCGGCTGGGAAAGCTTCCCATATCCGCTGTTGGCGGGCCGCCATCTTACGCTTCAACCATAATTGAGGGATGTAGTATCCCAGCAGGGCGAGGAACGTGATCACATAGACAATCTTTGCGATGGATTGGCCGCTGAGATACTCGGTCAAATGAAACTGAGATTGTATGCTGGGTGGCAATTGCAAGGCTGCCAGATAGAGACAAGGAAACCCAATCGCCAACGCAGCCCGCACCAAAAAGAAGGTCGCGACTGAGTTCTTGCGCTGTATGCCTGCTTTGCGTAGCTGCGCTTTGATCTGCGACTTGTCCTTGCCGGACGAAGGTACAAATGCGCGCAGAAGACCGTAGGTGTCATTGTCGTCGCCGCGCACAAGATCATAGTCTGCAGCAATGTTCCTGTTGGAAGTGCCTTCCTTTATGCGGCGGATTTCCTCGGCGGGTCCTGCGAAAGCGCTTGAAATGCCGGCGACAGTCAGCAACACGCCAACCGCGATGACGGATAGAAGCATCAGTTCTGGCGACGCTTGAAACTGGTCGACGACTCTTTCGATGAAATCCTCCATGGGCAAACTCCTAGTATTTGATGTCGACCAGACGTCTCAGAATGATCGCTTGGATCGCAATGAGGCCCACGATTGCGGCCATGAACGGCCAGAACAATGGATCATCCGATACGTCGCGGTAGAAGAAGGGCGACGTCAGATGGATTGACAGAAAGATCAGGCCAGGCAACAGGGTCAGCACCGTTGCTGAAAGCCTTCCTTCACTTGAAATGGCTTTGATCCTCTTTCGCATGACCGCACGCGACCGGATCACCTGGGCTAGAATTTGCAGAACACGCGCCAGGTTCCCCCCTGTGCCATGCTGGATGCCGACACTAACAGCCAAAAACCTTGTATCCTCGTTCGGCATACGGTCGGCGAAATCGCGAAAAGCCGTGGTGATGTCGTCGCCGAAATTGACTTGATCCTCGATCAACCCAAACTCACTGCCGATTGGATCGGGCATGTCTGTTGCGACAGTCTTCACGGTGACCGCCAGAGGGTGACCAACACGAAGCCCACGGGCCATAAGATCAAGCGCGTCGGGAAGCTGAGAAACCAGCTTCTTTTTCCGCGCTTCTGCAAGTGAAATCAAACAAAAAACGGGAATGGCAACCGAAATGATAGTGGCTGCAGCGATAGCAAATTCCGGGACGAGAAACCTGAATAGAATTGTTGAAATGACGACCGTAGCAAGTGTCATGCCCAGTATGGCTCTCAATGCCATGTCCGGCATTCCCGCGCGTTCGAACAAGCGCCTCAAACGCCCAATTGGCGAAAAGCGATACTTAGCGCTCTCTCGGTTCGCATTCAAAATTCGGAAAACCTCTTCAGCAGAGGTCCCTTGGGCAAGAAGGCGCAATCGGCGGTTCCGCGTTTCAGCGTCGGTCTCGCCTCGGTAAAAGAACTGACGGATGCCGTCAAAGGCCAGCAAGATACCCACGAACAGCATGACGTAGATAAAAAGAGACGAGTTGCTACTGAACTCGGTTCCAAGAATGCTCTGCAGCCAAGTCATACTTTCATTTCCTCGCGCTGGAAGACGTCGGCGTCGACGCCGACGCCGGCAGCGATCAATTGATCCATGAATTTCGGACGAATGCCGGTCGCAATGAAGCGCCCCAACACCTTTCCATCGGCGTCAATTCCGTGCTTTTTGAAAACAAAGATATCTTGGAGTGTGATCGTTTCGTCTTCCATTCCCGTTATTTCCGAGATGCTTACTACGCGCCGGGAGCCATCGCTAAGACGCGACAGCTGCACAACCACCTGAAGCGCCGCAGCAATCTGTGACCTGATTGTCTTGTAAGGAAGGTCGGCGCCAATCATGGTGACCATCTGTTCGACACGGCCCAGTGCATCTCGAGCAGTGTTGGCATGGATCGTCGTCATCGAGCCATCGTGCCCGGTGTTCATGGCTTGAAGCATGTCAAAAGTTTCGGCCCCGCGAACCTCGCCCACAATGATGCGGTCGGGGCGCATGCGCAGAGCATTTCGAACAAGCTCGCGCTGGCTGATTGCGCCTACACCTTCTGAATTGGCGGGGCGCGTTTCAAGTCGTACCACATGTCGCTGCTGCAATTGCAATTCGGCGGCGTCTTCGATTGTCACAACGCGCTGTCGTTCGCTGATAAAGGAAGACATCGCATTCAACAGAGTTGTCTTGCCCGAGCCCGTGCCGCCGGAAATCAAGACGTTCAGGCGCGCTTGCACAAGAGCTTGAAGTATTGCGGCCGCCTGTCGGTTCATCGAACCTTGTTCAGTCAATCGTTCGAGCGTCAAAGGGTTCCGCGCAAATTTGCGAATAGACAAGGCGGGGCCATCGACGGAACACGGACGGACAATCGCATTCACGCGGCTGCCGTCTTCAAGTCGGGCATCAACCCAAGGCTGGCTCTCGTCAATGCGACGACCGATCTTGGAAACGATTTTGTCGATGATCCGCAACAAATGACGCTCGTCACGAAAACGCACGTTCGTAAGTTCAAGCATGCCGAAGCGTTCGACCCATACATCTTCGTGGGTATTGACAAGGATATCGTTTACCGTCGGGTCTTCCAGAAGTGGTTCGAGCGGTCCAAGGCCCATCACTTCGAAGATAAGCTCGTCAACAAGTTGGGAAAATGCATCCGCCCGCATCGGAATGCTCTCGGCCTCGAGCATTTGCGTCACAAGGGCGGCGATTTGCCGTCTCAACTCCGGCTTCTCGACCTTGTCAATTACCGAAAGGTTCAGGCGATCCAGAAGGGCTTCGTGCAGCCGACTCTTCAGTTCGAGGTGAGATTGAAGTTCTTCGTCTACCTGTATCTGCGGAGGTGAAGGAGCAAATTCTGGGGTTCGCATTTGAACCACGTTTTGCGGCTTGGCGTCCTTGTCATTTTTGGACCGATTTCTATTTTTGTAATCCATAAACATATTACGCCGCTCCTTTCGCCAAACTTTGTTTTGCGAGCCCAGGTTTGTCTTCGATTGATTTGGCCAAAGCTGTATAAGCCTTGGCTAGGTCCGACCCGGGCTTATGCAAAACAATCGGCCGTCCAAGATCCGCAGCTTTCCTCGCAACCGCAACGTTTTCTGGAAGCCAATCCTGGAACTTGGTGTCCATCAGCTTTTCACCTTCGGTGACCTGCTCGGGCTTGATGAAGGGTTTGGATTGCCGCGAGATGACCACACGTGTTGATACGGTGATGTTGTCTTCGCGGTAGATATCCATCAGTCGTTTGGCTTGGCGTATGGACGGCACGGATGTATCCGTCACGATAAGAAGATCATCCAAACGAGTCAGGACAGGTTCCAGCCATTCGACGATGGCACGGGGAAAATCGATGATCACGAACTGATGCGTGGTCTTCAGAACATCCAGCAGCGTTGCGATCTGGCCTGGATCAATGGCGCTGACAGGGACCATATGTTTAGGAGCTACAAGAACATCTACGCCGCTGCTGTGTTTTTGAAGGATTCCTTTCAAATAGTTTGCATCGGGTACGGCCGCACTCTCTATCATTTCAAGGAAGCCGCCGTTGTCTTCTAGATCCATCAAGGTGCCCACGGACCCAAATTGGATGTCAAAATCCAACAATGCGACGGTAGCGCCCGGCGTTTTCGAGAACCGGCCTTTTTTGGCGGCAAGTGACGCCGCCAGATTGACGGCTGCCGTCGTTGCGCCGGCCCCGCCTGCCGATTGCGCCACGGCAATGACATTACCAAAACCAACAGAAGCCGGAGTTGCTCCGACCAGAGGATGACGGGAAGCTCGAAGATCTTCTATGACCGCGTTTAAGTCTTCCGCATTGATAGATTTGGGTAGAACTTCGTCGACCCCGCGCGTTCTAAGCGCGCGCGCCTTGGTGATCGAAACATCTTCACCTGTAAGGGCAATGAAGATAGCGGTCTTTTTGTTGGCACCCACAAGGGAGTCGACGGCGGACAACTCGATCGGATCGTCCGGGTTGGTTTCAAAAACGACGACGTCGTGTTTGGCGAGAAGTTCGATTGCCCGGCCATTCATCGAGGTCAGCGAGGCGTTTTTCGTGGCGATGACGGCGCCCGCTTCTCGCATCGACATGTCGATGGATGCAGCGTTCTCCGCGTCCTCAATAAGCAGCAGAGTGGAATTCAGAGCTTTGGTCATGCGAGCCTCTCGAGGTTCATCCATTTTCTCCCAAGTTCAAATCTTCGGCCGGCATGGACACGCTGAAGTCGGCGAATTGAACGGACGACCCCAGACCCGGCGTACCACCGCCGCCGCTTGCTGCGACGCCAAGCATTCCCAGGGGTGAGACAAACGTGAAATCCGGCAGATCGATGTCGACCGTCACCATTGGCGTGTAAGGACCACCGAGAAAGCCCAGGTTCGAGTCAAACGCATAACTGAACTGAAGGTCGGAAATGGTCGCATCCAATGGAAGCAAATCTGCGATTTGCGTCCATATTTCGTTGGCCGTCGCGTTCGTCGCCGACCCATTGCATGTTACCGTTGCGACGGAGGCGCAGACGTAACTTGCGGCGCTGCAGGACGTGCCAAAGCGGGGCGATGGTGTGCCGGTCGGGACAGTGCCGAGGGCATGGCGTTCGGGGACGCCAGCGCATGCGGCTGGTCGGACGATGGCACTTCGGGCAGCAACGAATGTTGCCTTCTCGGCCAGCACGGTCTGATAGACGAGGCGCCCGAAATCGAGCATCGCGAAGAAGATGAATAGGAAGAGCGTCACCGAAATCGCGAACTCGACCAAGACACCACCGTCTTCCCGACGCATACGACTACATAAACTACGCAACTTGTTCATTGCCCAAATATCCTGGCTTGATCCGTGATTGTTGCCGTAAGGCCTGTGCGTCCATCTCCGAACATTGTCGTGATGCCGGAGAACGGAAAGTCGATCGTCAGACTGGCTGTGACGGTGGCCACAGGTGTCGGATTGATGCGGTAACTTCCCGAAACGCATGTATGAGTCGCAGTGACCGAATTTACGGTGACATATTGCGGAAACAGCGACGCCCCACCGGAATTGTTTGACACAATCCCGAGAAGTGTTGGTTCGAATGAGGTCACGCTGCCGCTGTTCAAGCAAATATCGACAGGGGCCACGCGGGCAAGATAGCGACCCGCATCACGGACACCTTCCAGCGCCACTTGATAGGACCAAAGGAAACGTCCCGCCTCGATCATCAGAACGAGCATCAGAAGCATGAATGGCAGAATGACGCCAAATTCGACCAACGATGCGCCGCGTTCGTCTCGCGCAAATTGCCGGGTGCGACTGGTGGGATATGAAACCAAGCGCTGCATCATCTGTATAGCTGAACAACGTCGCGGAAAATCCCGCCTGTACCCGCCGCGCCGTATCCGTCGCCTCCAGCCGAACCGATGATTTCCACCCATAGGTCGAGCGTTGGCGGTGAATTGCCATCATCGCCAACCGGCTCGGTCATGAACATCTCGAAGAATTCCTGAACAGGAACACCTCTTGTGCTCCCGGCAACGGGGTTGGCGACACAGTCAATCCCAGCAGCAATGACCACGCGTCGCTGGGCACCAGAGGCAGCCACGTTTGAACTGCATTGCGGGCGACCGGTCTCAGACAAGCCCGGTGAGAGAATTGGCCCACTGGCACCGGCCGAGGCGATTTCTGCCAGATAAAGTCCGTAGCGTGTTGTTCTCAGACCAAGAGGTACACCTGTAAAGTCCAGTGCGTTTTCCAGATCGGTCTGGTTGGCAACCGTCGCGCCGTGGTTGGTTGACATGTAATTGCCAAGCCCGTTGGACCAGTTTCCATCGCCGAACCGATCATTGTACGCGCACGAATTTGTTGCATAGCAGTTGTCGCGCGGAAGACCAACTGTGTCAGGCGAGACTTGCTCGTTTTGACCGATGCATTGGTTGCCGCCTCCACCGTTACCGTTACCATTACCGTTTCCGCCGCCGCCGCCGGGGATTATGCCTTTCGTGACGTTTGGTGCAGGCGCATAGATTGGGTTGTTTCGCTCACCATTCATCGTGGATTTGTAGATGTCGAACCGCACGTTGAAGGATGCATCCGTGATCCCGACGCTTTGCCCGGGCTCGGTATCAACACCGCGTTGCGTGTAACACCGGGTCACATTCAGATCGCCACCAACCAGACAATTATACAGGTTTGAACCGTTCAATCCGCTGCATGTGCCGCCCAAGTCGGCATTGGTTGGATCAAGAAAGCCAAAATTCCCTGGTCCCCAAGCCGCCCCATTTCCTCCGCTGCGCAATCTCAGAAGGGCCCCGATATTGGCGTCGGCTGTATAGCTGTTGTTTGGCAAACAGAACATCAAAGGCGTGATATCGCACGCTTCGACCGTAAAGCCTGCGATTGCATCGGCCGTTACGCTTGCAGTTGCGGTGCCCGTTCCGGTGTTGCTCATCAAACGAAGCGCGCTCAGGAAGTTCATTGTCACGACTTCCGGGTTCACTGTGACCCAGGCAAAAAAGGCTTCCGAAGGGTCCGTCGTGACGTTGCCTGCCGGAGAAGCCGTGTCGCTTGTCGGCAATGCGTTCAAAAAGAGCAGCGTATAGCTATTGCTATCCAGCGTGCGCGACCCGCTGCCAAAACTCTCGCGGTCTGTGATGAAATCTGCGGCCGCAGCTTGCGCACGTGTTATCGCGTCTGCGGAACCGTCCAGTTCTCCCGCGGCGGCAAGAGCGACACTGTCGGCATAGGCTTGCAGTTCGCTTTGCGAAGTGGACACGCGGCCCATGTCGAAGATGACGGCAAAAAAACCAATGAAGACCACAAGAGAAACGCCGAACAGGATCAGGATCGTCCCGTCTTCGTTCTTTTGAAATCTCCATAGCGCGTTCATTTTCGCAGGCCCTATCGCTTAGTTGATGTCGACGAGTTCAACAGCGCCTGCGCGGCGAACTTTGATTGTCGGTTGTTTCTCTGCCTCCTCGAGCGGAGACTTTTCTTTCAGCAGGTCGCGCAGATCGACCATGTCCAACGGTTCATCCACCACACCTTCCAGGGTTCGAAGCGTCAGGCTAAGCGTGCCAGCCTTCTGTGCCAGTGCCAGGCGCTGACCTTGGGAAGGAGTCACTTCGACGGTAATGGTCCGTGCCACTTCCGGGGCATCGACTTGTTCTTCCGATTGTTGATCCACGCCGATGACGCGAATGTTCTGAAGGATGGTGACAGCACGGATGTCCGCATTTCGACCTTGCGTCAGGACGATATCCACAAAGTCGCCGGGCGTTACGAACCCACCCACAGCGGTGACCGCGTCGACCTTGATGGCCATTGCACGTGTGTTTTCGCCAAGTTTTTGCGTGATCGTCACTTTTTCACCGAAGCCGGAAAGCTTTGATTTCAGGACCACTTCGCCCTGCACCATGTTCGCGCGAGCGCGCCGAATTCCTTCTTCGTTGGCAAGGACTTCTTCAATTTTCATCATGGCGCCCATCGGCAGAGCTTCTGATGGCCAAGATTGAAGTGTCACTAAATGCGGTTCGATCTCCTGGCCGAACTGTATGCTCTGCGTTGCGACAACTATTTCTGTGTAAGCTTGTTGCCGTGCTGGCATGCCGCTCGCTTGTTGTTGAAACAGCTCCTCGCGGGCCAAGTATACAGCTCCGGCCGCAAGTGAAACGCCGAGTAAGGTTGTAAATATCGAACCGATTCTCATCAGGATTTCCCCTTGATTTTCAATTGTCGCGACGAGTGACGGATCTCAGCACGCGGCGCCTACGGCTGTGCAAGCGGCGGAGGTGCTGGTGTTCGTTGTAGATGCCAAAGCACCAAAGGCGGCGATCGTGATTCCAGCGACAACCAGCAAAGCGAGGCCGTATTCAACGATCGCTGCACCGGACGTGTTTCTCAGAAATTTTGTGACACTCTTCATGAGGTGCTCCGCGGCTTGGGCATCCGCGGCTGATGCCGCGGATGCTTTGTTTCAGGATCAGCACGCTGCGCCGACTGCGAGACAGGCAGCGTTCACGTTCCCGTCGGTCGTACTGCCGAGCGCGCCAAAGGCGCCCACGGTGATTGCTGCGACCACCAGAAGCGCGAGGCCATACTCCACGATTGCAGCGCCGGACTCGTCCTTGCGGAATTTCTTCAAAAGTTTCACTTGGTATTCTCCTTGTCGAATTAGGAACTTGGGCATCGCGCCCGCCCCCAGATGTCATGCGACGTGGGGATAACTGCAGGAAAGCACATGATTCGCGGTCTGGAACGGACAAGAAGCTCTAAAAATACAATCTTAAATTGTATCGAAGAAATTAGAAAAACCCTTGACGTGCATTTTTCCGATTGTGTGCACAGATGAAAAAATTAGCACTTTGCACAA
>JAAUYH010194691.1_pt1 | contig 13033 bp, 10 predicted proteins | sample 7278061 | NCBI WGS metagenome assembly JAAUYH01 (sample SAMN14350203, study PRJNA611818) | marine sediment metagenome | isolation source: surface marine sediment (0.6m) | place: French Polynesia: Moorea | collected 2018-08
GCGATCTGACAGGGGCTTCTGGTAACAGTAGTCTAGTTAAAAGCCGTAGAAGCAGAAAGTCTAAGTCGTGAGGCTGGGAATCCCTCGGCTCTGCCGACGGGAGGATGTCAATACCTTTGACCTTAACAGGTCGCACTTACCGCTATGCAAATCATACAACACCCTTCGTCCTTATTACATAAAGATTTCTTCATTCAAATGTATCAAAAATATGAACCGAAAAATCTTGACCGCGATTCATCTCCCGCTAACTCTACCGAGTTTAATCGGGAGTCTGAGCGCGGAAGAAAGATAGAATTACTTAAAGAAGCAAAGCATAAAGAATAAATTAACTATGGACTTTTATACATTCGTCTTTAAAAAAAGCGCAGATTATTGGGTAGCACTTTGTCTAGAAAATGGTATCGTTGGACAGGGGGAATCTAAAGATATAGCCTTAGATAAGCTCAAAGAAGCAATTGATTCTGTTAAAGATATTTCAACATCAGTATCAGATATATATTCATCTCCAATTTCTATTAAAGAATTACACGAGTTTTTAAATTGGGAAGAGTCAGAAACAACAATAAGTTATGAACTAAAAAAAGTGTATGCCTAAAAATATACCTTCTCTCAAGCCTAAGAAACTAATTAAAATCTTAGAAAAAGCTGGATGTAAATTTTATAGAGAAGGGAAAGGAGATCATAGTCTATATATTCGCCAACTTGGAACAGAAAAAAGAATTGTCCCTATTGATATGGGGGCAAAAGAGATGTCACCTGCTTACGTATTACGTATTTTTAGGCAATTTGGATTCACTGATGAAGAAATTGAAACTATGATTCACAAGTAGGGTGGGCGATGCAGTATTTTACATTAAACTTTTAATAGTTAGCTGTTAAATGGGTTAACAAAGTGTCAGTTGTCCAAGTAGCTACCCCACAGCCTAGAAAATCATTATCTAAAGTCCAAATTCCTGCTCCTACAGCTAAAGCTAACGCTACTGTAAACCAATCATTCGGGTCGCGAGGAATCCGATTTCTGGCAACGGTTTCATAGGATAAATAAACTTCATGAGAGACTATTGCTACTTTCGCCTCAGATAATGCTATTGCATCAGTTAACAAACTCTGTCCCACTACTTGAGAAAATACACCTCTATCTATTATCTTTTCTATTCTTTTATAACGAATTAGATAAAAAAATTGACAATAAATTCAATGAGTTAAAGCTAGAAACGGCAGAAATTAAAGGGATTGATAAAAAGTTATCTAACGTACAAACAGCAGTACAGAACAAGCTAAAAAGGTTTAAGGATTATTCCAGATACTACAATCATGAGGAGCTTTGGGATCTGAAGATTTGTCTTTTTTTAACTCTTCAATGTAGTTTTTATTATCAGGTTCTTTAGCTACATAAGTTTTCTTTTCCTCATTCCATTCACCTTTGTAAATTACTTTGTCCCAATTACAAGTTGATTTTATTTGTTCTCGGGTTAGGTTTGTTGTTTCTACTAAAACTGCTTCTTCAAGATTTGCTAACCATAGTTTTGCTTGGCTCAGATTTGCTTTTAATAGGTCTGCCTTTTCAAGATTTGCTCTCCGTAAGTTGGCTTCTTGAAGATTTGCACCACTTAGATCTGCTTCTTGAAGATCTGCTAACCATAGTTTTGCTTCTTGAAGATCTGCTAACCATAGTTTTGTTTGTTGAAGATTGGCTTCACTTAGGTCTGCTTTTTTAAGATTGGCTTCACTTAGGTCTGCTTCTTCAAGATGTGTTCTCCCTAGGTTGGCTTCTTGAAGATTTGCATCACTTAGGTATGCTTGGTGAAGATTTGCTCTCCCTAGGTCTGCTTGTTCAAGATTTGCTAACCATAGGTCTGCTTGTTCAAGATTTGCGCTCCCTAGGTCTGCTTGGCTCAGATTTGCCTTCAATAGGACTGCTTTTTCAAGATTTGCTAACCTTAGAACTGCTTTTTCAAGATTGGCTTCACTTAGGTCTGCTTGGCTCAGATTTGCGCTCCCTAGGTCTGCTTGGCTCAGATTTGCGCTCCCTAGGTCTGCTTGTTCAAGATTTGCGCTCCCTAGGTCTGCTTGTTCAAGATTTGCGCTCCCTAGGTCTGCTTCTTGAAGTTCAATTTCAACTAAGTAGGCTTTTGGTGCTGCTAGACCTGCTAGACTTTGTTTTTTCCACTTTATCCAAAACCAAGGAACTCGTCTTGGTTCTGAGTTGAGGAATTCTAAAGCTTCTATCCGTCCACCACTTCCTGATTGTTCGTGAGCATTAGTTATTACTTGCCAAGCTTGGTAAATTTCAGCGTCTCGACCTTGTTTCTCAGTTGCCAACCAAGTTATCAAACTAATAATTATTGTTACACTTGCTACTAAATTGATAATGTTTAATACAGCAGCATTTTTAAGCAAAAACTCTACATCTTCTAAAAACTTTTCTACAGCAGTTGTCTCCCACCAAGCAGCAAATCTTCTGATTGGTCTTTTATTATTAGTAAAATTAATAGTAACTCCAAGTCTTCTAAGATGTTGAACCTCTTCAATAGGTAGTTTTCCGTTTTCTGCCCGTCTTACTTTTTTCTTGAGAAACTTCTTTTGGTATCCCAAATGAGACTTACTCATCACTGCCAACTCCTTTAGATAGTTGACCGAATTCGGAATTAGGAATTCGGAATTCGGAATTAAATAGGGTACAAGCCTTGCCCTTTAGGGCGACCCAAAATTGGGGAGAGGTACAAGCCTATTCCCAATAACTCCGAACTAATAACTCCGAACTCCGAACTCATGTTGACAGTTTATAACAGAGCATTAGTCTCATCTAAGTTTCTTAACTATTTGAAACTAAAATGAGCGATTAGCAACAAATCTAGTTTATTGCTAATTACGCTCTGACTGCATGGATATAAGCCCAACTTATTTTTTGAGTATTTATAATCGGCAAACCCCTACATTAAATGTTAAATTTCTACTTCAAAAGCATCCCCCTCTTCTTCAAAGGTATTAACAAAGTTAGTGCGAATTGACTCAGCTTCCGCACCTGTGGCATAGATATAAGTGTCAGGTGCATTCAGGTTACGGAAACGGGTAAACTCTGTTGCTTCCCCTGCTCCTACACCATAGACATAGAAGGCTAAACCTTCTTCTCTGAAGCTTTCAGAAAAATTAGTATTGATGCTAGCTCGCTCTTCTTCTCCAACATAGAGGTATCTTCCAGGGTTGTTAATGCTTTGGAAGCGATAGAGAGGAATTAGATCATCATCGGGTTCTACTGCTACTTGGAAAGCTAAACCTTCTTCTGTGTAAGTGTCACTAAAGTTAGTCCGAATAGTCTCAGCTTCTTCTTGAGCAACATATAAGTAAGAGGAAGTTGCATCAGTAGTACGGCGGAAACGGAAGATGTCGGTATCAAGATTGACAACATCTGTACCATCTAGTGCTGTGTCTTCACGAACAGCCACATTAAAGATTGTTGTAGTATTACTAATCTCATTAGTTACTACTAAAATTGGCTCACCATTAGGGCTATCTTCGGCGGAGATAAAGGTTAAGCCTTCAGGACCAAGATCGATCGCGTTTCCATTTTCATCAGTAGGATTAATATAATCGACAAACTCTGCATTAGTAGGCTCGGAGATATCATAAACCATCACCCCACTAATTCTTTCTAAACCAATAAAAGCGTAGGGAGTTCCATTAACTTCCCCTACTACTACTCCTTCTGGTTCAATACTTTTAGCATCACTGCGAGAATCAAAGGAATCAATTGTACCCTGAGAATTAAATAAGTCGGGGAAAAGTTGGCTAGTAATAGTTTCTAACTCATCTCCGCTATCATAGACCAGATTACCTCTACTATCCCAAATCGAGAAGGAACGACCACCATAAGCAAATAATTGGTCATAGTCCCCATCTCCATCTAAGTCCCCGTCAATAGTAGAAACTTCTAACCTACCTAAAACTGCATCCTGTTGTAATTCTTCCGCATTGGGAAAAGCAGTAGGATCGAGGGTTAAATCTGCAACCCTAGCATCTTCGTCTCTAGCATCCCCTTCATTAGCAGTGACATAAAAAGTTTCTCCCCCAACTTCATAAGTAGCCACTGCGTCAGGTTGGAACAGTCCAAAAATGGGATAGTTTTGTAAATTAATCCCTCCATCTTCATCACTAGCATCTAGCTGTAAGGGGTCAAATTCAATAATTCCCAAAACAGTTTGAACTGGGTCAGGATTAAAAGGAACAGAGCCATCTATAGGTATCTCTTCATCCAACAAACCAAAATCATTATCATTGATAACAGCTAAAGAGCCATCATCTAGTAAAGCTAATCCTTCTGGCTTGTCTCCTGCTACATAACCAATAGAAGGAAGATTGAGAATTTTAGTTTTAGTAACTGCTTGTACTTCCATTTCTAGAAGCTCATCCGCAGTCTTTCCTTCTAAAGCATTCTCTTCATCAGTAGCAGTGGATAAGTCTGTCCCTAAAATATTAGTCGCGCCAGTCAGGTCAACTTCAAAGATAAATTTCTTCGAGTCAGACTCAGTCCCAGAGTCTCTTTCAATTACATAAAATTTCCCATCCCCTGCATAAACAGCATCACCAATTTTATCCACACCAGGAGAACCTTCTAGGAAATAGACATATTCTCCTGTGGGTTGTCCTGTCTCAGGGTTAATCTCTAAAATCCGTAAAACTTGAGAATCACGGGAATTTTGATCGTTGCTTAAACCTTGTTCACTAGCTTCTGCATTGCTAATATCGGGATTATCAATAGGACTTTGAATAAAAGCATAAAGCCTATCATTATCCGTATTGAGTGCCATCCCTTCAAAACCGCGATTAGCCCTGCGTTGAGCATACACAGCAGGTAAAGTTTCAGTACCAAAAGTACCAGCAGCATCAGCACCAACAGCAGCAGCCGTACCTTCAGGAATAAAGCGGTCTATTAGCGTTCCTTCAGCATCAAAATGATAAATTGCAGGACGATATTCATCCGAAAGCCAGAATGTGCCATCGGGAGCAACCAAAATAGACTCCATATCTGCCCCAAAAGGGTCATTTTCTAGAGTATTCCCGTTTAAATCTACTGCTTCTTCGTCTGTATAAGCTGTTCCTGGTTCTCCTGCTTGCAGATTAGGTAATCCTGTAATGGGGGTTGTGCCATCTTCGCGGAATAAATTAATCTGTTCCGTAATTTCAATATTGCTAGTTTCGCGGTCTAGGGTAAAGCGGATTAATCTCGCTTGATAATCTGGTAGAGGGAAAGGACGTTCATTTTCTCCATCATTATCCACATCGGTAGGTTCACCATTAGGACCTCGGTCTGGTGTCGCGATAAACTGTAATCTACCGTCTTCTGTTGTCCCTTCATAAAATAAACCAGACATTCCACCCAACAAGATTTCTTGTCCTGCGGGAGTTGTACCCAAAACTTCTCCACTCAAATCCCAAGGATATTCAGTTAATTGGGGTGTTCCAGGGCTATAATTTTTTGTCCCTAGAGGCTGAATTTCTGTAACTTCTCCTGCTGCAATATCCACTACTGCAATAGCATTATTTTCTTGTAGAGTCACATAAGCAGTACTGCTATCAGCACTCACTGCAATGTATTCTGGTTCTGCATCTTCAGCAAAAGTTTTATCGGGAAATATCCTTACTCCCCTACTGCGTAACTCTTCTTCTTGACCATTAAAACTAGTGAATCCTGCGGTAGTAACCGTAGCATTTTCTACTCCCCCAGAAATATCAATAATACTAATTGACCCTTCAGGATCAATATCTCCTGGTTCTCCTTCATTAGCTACTAATAGTTTTGTCCCATCTGGTGTAAATGTCACCATGTCGGGTAATGCGCCAACTGTTACTTGATTGAGCAGAGTCCCTTGAAAGGTATAAAAAGCAACTCTTCCTGGTTCTTGTTCTGGCTCACTAGCAACAGCCACAGCTACAATACCATTACTGACTGCAACACTATTAACTGATGCACCTACAGGATCGATATCAATAGAAGAAATTAGAACAGGATTAGTCGGGTCATCTAATCCTATAATATCGATCGCATTATTAACAGCATTAACTACATATAAACGTTGACTTTCTGGGTCATAAGCGGAAATTTCCGCCCCTCCCTCTTCTCCTTCAGGAATATCAGCAGGATATCTACTGATGACCTCTAAAGCTGGAGATTGTTCTTGAGTCAAAAATGCTAATTGACCACCTTCGACTAACCCATCACTTTCAATAACCCCATCTCGCAGACTGTGGGCTTGAACTCCAAAAATAAACCTTGTACCTGCATTTTCATCAAACAAATGAGAAACATCTAAAATCCCCGAAGTTTCCCAAGTACCAATATCATCTGGTAAGGGGTCTGTTTGTCCTTCTGGTAAAGCATCTCGGTCTATCTGCCCAATACGGGTTAAGTCTCCAGAATCAGGGATTAGCTGCCAAATTGAGGCTTCTTGTCCTGATATCCCCCCAAATAATTCACGAGGAGAGGTAGAACGGTCTTCTTGAATGTAAATATTGCCATCTTCTGACCAATCTAGGTTATCAGGACTCCGCAAACCCCAATCAGGGTCAGTAAATTGACCATTTCCTGCATCATCCCCATCATAGAGAATATCCAGTTGTGCATTTACAGGGTCGCCAGTTTCACTAAAATCTACATCAACCCGATAGACAGTACCCCAATTGTCTTCAGGAAAACGACCACCACGACCAGTAGAAGCTAGTACCGCTTGTGTTCCATCTTCAGGATTAGTTGCAACGTCTTCAGGACGAGAAAATTGAAAGCCACCAGCATCAATAAATAATTGGTCTTGCTGCTCTTGAGTCGCAAATCCTAAACTGTCGTAACCAGAAGCACCATCATCACTAGCTAAGTCAGGGCGATAATAATCTAGTTCAACCCAAGTTCCTGTAAGACTTTCTCCTGTACCATTAAAGCCAGTGGGGTCGGGGGCGGAATCTTCATCATCAGGAGAATCTCCAATTTCTCCATTAGGACTCCAAGCGTATAACTTACCATTACTTAAACCATTGCGAGCTAAAAAGCCAGCATCTTGGCTCGTATCTTTTTCTCCCACATATAAAAGTAAAGGTGCAGCTTCGCGGTCATCCCCCACCAACAAAGCTACTTTATCTGTCGTCCCAGTATCTAATTCCGTGATGTTTTCCCAAGCAGCACGACCCAACCAAGGAACAGCATAGAGAGTATTGGTAGCTACATCTAAAGCATATTCTGTACCGCCACGAGTTTCCTCTCCAGTAAAGAATATGCCATCAGTTAAACCCCGACCATCACCAAATTGATTCGCTTCGATATAAGTAGCAGAACAAAAACGATTTAAGCCACCAAATTCTAAATCCGACGCATCATCAACTACTTCCCCTAAACGATTCACAATAGTGTTGTATGCTAAACCCGCATCCACTACTTCTAAAGTGGTTTTGTCAACATCAAAATAACTTACTCGCGCCCCAGTTAATTCTGTACCATTTTCCAAAGTGTAAGTATAACCAACGTCTGCTGTCAGTTCATGGTTAGCCAAGATGCGTATTGTATCTTCATCTAAAGCAAAAGCACCCAAACCATCGAGAATACCTGGAGGTGTATAATCTCCCTGACTACCTCCGACAAAAGTTTCTCCTATAGTAAAAACAGGATCTACTGAATATCCATTAAGTCCTTGTACTTGGGCGGGTTGATTCGTATCTTGAGCCATGAATTCTTAATTCTCCTTCTATTTGCTTGCTTCGATGGTGATTGGAGCTAAACAATACCTAATAATTGATTTGTCAACCAACGGATAAAGCATGAAGCATCAGGAAAGAGATTCATCTACCAATTCCAAAAATAACTGCTACACATATTTCGACTCTCCCTCGCCCCCCGTCCCCCGTCAATCATCTGTAGTCAACTTAAATAGAAATGGTATTACGAATTCCCCCCTGCACCTCCACGCCTTTTTCTTCCGTCCTCAAAAGGATGAATTATGAGGAATTTAGAATATTGCAACAATTGGCTATTTTATGGCAATCAACATCAATTGGCATCAAAGGTTAAGAAGCTCAAAAACTTACAATTTCTCTAAACTATTTCTCCGACAATATTTGCTCAATAGTTTTTTTTTGCTTAAATTAAAAATGGTTAAGATGAAATTATCTTGAAATTAAGAAATAATTAAGTATTATAATTACTAGCACTTAGTTTTTTAAGGTAACAAAAAATTAATATGTCTAAAGTTTTTATTCATGTCGGATTACATAAAACAGCTAGTACTTTTTTTCAGACTGAGATTTTTCCTTATTTTGAGAATACCATATGTATTACTAGACCATACACCCAACAAAGCGTTGGATTTAATAAGTTACAATACGCAGATGATACTGTATATGATCCAGAAGAATTCAAATTGGAATTTCAGCAAATCAAAGGTAAAAATATTATAATTTCTGATGAACTTTTATCAGGAATACCTTATGCAAATTGTCTGAATCGTAGCTTAATAGCTAATAGATTGAGTCAACTTTTTCCTGAAGCAGAAATTATTGTTTTTCTGAGAGGTCAGAGAGATATTCTGTTGTCAATGTATAATCAGTATGTCAAAATGGGGGGAACTGAAACCATAGAGCGTTATATTTGGTATCCTCAAAAAAAATATACTTATGAAATGTATTGCAGTGAAGATAAAAAAACCTGGAATAAAAATACTAGATATTACAACCATTTATCCAAAAATCTACATCCAGAACATTTTTTATATTATCAATTAATTAAAATGTATTATGATAAATTTCCTAAAGTACATATATTTCTCTATGAGGATTTTATTTGTAATTCCCAGGAAATTGTGAATCAAATTCAGAATATTATTCAACAGCCCTTAAAGAAAAACCAGAATAATATTGCATTGAACAAAAAAAATATTAAATTGCCTGATGAAAAAATTGCAATCACAAGATATCAAAATATTGTCAAACCAATATTGAACAATAAAAACAAATATATTTTAAGATTAGGAGCTTTATTTTACCTTCAGTTTATTGAATCTAAAAAGAAAAAACATCGATTGACTTCAGATGCGGAGTATGTTGAGAATCTAATTGATAATTTTTATACTGAAAATAATCGAAAAATAATTCAAGATTACCCACACATTCCTATCCAAAACCATCCCCAAAAGTATCAATTATAAGTTAAATTTTAAATATAGCAGTCGCAGCAAAGATTAAGACATTTTCGATTCAACCCTATTCCCTATTCCCAAGGATGAAGGATGAAAGATGAATTATGAATTATGAAGGATGAAGATTGGTGAGATAGCAAGGATGAGAGACTCAGAAGTAATAAGTGATAAGTAATAATTAATAAAGAATGAGGGGTGGTGGGATAGCAAGGATTCACTGATTCTTGATGTATGAAGGAAAGATAAATACCTCTGACCCCTGACCCCCCGAGAGGAGACTTAATAGATCTAGGTATTGAAGCCAAAAGAGAGCGACTTTGTTGTGAAGTCTCCTTCCCTCCCCTGACCTATTTCCCAATCCCCATTCAACAATTAGCCATTAGCAATTAATTCAAAGATAATTGTTTTTAATTTCGTCTTTAAAATCAGGTGGAGCTAGTTCATAAGCCTTTCTGATTAAAGGTTTAGCTACATCATCTTTACCTTGTTTTTGTAACACTAAACCCTGAGCTAATATAGGACGAAAATCGGTTTTATCTGCTGCTGCAACTTCATCAAAAACTGTTAGTGCTTCCTCATAATCTTCTTGTTGAGTATAAATTTCTCCTAGTAGTAATTGTATTGAGCTAACATCAATATCTAAATCTGACTCTGTTTTACCTTGATCTATGGTATTTTGAAGAAGAGCGATCGCCTTAGTCGGAAGATTTTGAGTCAAAAATAAATTAGCTAATCCTCCCAAAGCCATAATATTTCCTGGGGAAGCTGCTAATACACTTTTATAAGCTGCTGCTGCGCCTTCGTAGTCTTCAAGATATTGTTTAGTTTGTGCCAACAATACGGTATATTCTGTTTGTTCGGGGTGCAGTTGGGCTAATTTTTCTAGGGGATCAACAGTCTGGTTCACATCTTGCTGTTGAAGACGAACTTTTAACAATTCTCGCAAAGCTGTCTCATTGTTCGGTTCTTTCGCTAGAATTTTTTGATAGCCTATAGCTTCCGCTTCCAGTTTAGCTTCTTCCTGTTCTGCGATCGCTACAACTGGTTTTGAGTTATCTTCTGACACAATGGGACTTTGTTGCATCATGGTACTAACTAAAGGCAATCCTGAAAATATAATGAGAGAAAACAGCATTAAGCCCAACACGATATATACCCAACGATTTCTTTTACGATCTATGGTCATAATTCTATTTGACTACTATAAGTAGATTAATTGAACTTGTATTTTGCGAGTAATTTGTCTTGGTGACGATAGCTTATTCTAGTCCTAGAGACAGATCTATTTTTCCCCTTTGTGAGCTATTTTAACTTTGAAGTTAGCCAAAACCAGACTGTTGGATCTGGCGAACTTAGTTCCCCATCCTTCCCACTCCAGTATCTCGCCTCTTTTACACAATAATTTAAGTTTCCGCCATTGAGTGATGTCCATGAATCCTGCTGAAAAACCAATTTCTCAACCTAAAATTAATAAAAATAGCCCCAAGTTGTCTTCTTCTCCGAAGGAAACAACAGAAGCAACAAAAGAAAAAGATAGGACTCAACCAATTCCCCCTCCTTCTCATCCTCGACAATATCGTGCGATTGGTTTAGTTCAAGCTAAATATGAAAGAAGCGAAGAACAGCTTACTCAAGGATATCTGATAACTGCCAAGGGGGACAAAATTGAAGCTGTAGTCCTCGGTAGAGTTATTAGTCTGGTCAAAAACCATCTTGACATGGACAAGGAACACCTGTGGGTAGTCTATCCTCGAACCAAAACTCAGACTGAAGGCTTACACCTTCAAATTGTGGGAGTTTGGGAACCTGAAACCCTGAATCAAGGGGATGAATCTGCTCTCACTTCTGATATAGCAGTAGAAGCTGGCTATTTTTCAATTCGGGGAGAAGTAATTTTCTTTAATATAGAAGAAAAATCTCTAGTAATTAAAATTAAGCAGTTTCCTCGCAAAGAAGGAGACAAACCTAAATTTTTTAAACTCAAACTTAAGGGAGTTCTCGGAGAAAGACCTCTCAAGCATTTCTATGATTTGAATGTCCATCTAGAAGGAGAAACTTTAGTTGTCCAAGATGGTACAGATTTAGGCTTTGCTCAGAAAAAACCCCGATTTCAGAAGAAGAGTAGAAGACCCAGTCCTAAAGGAGGTAAGCGGATTCCCTCCCGTAAACCTACTACTACTAGCTCTCGTCCTAAACCCTCTATTAAAAAACCAAGTAAATAGGGAATAGGGATTGGGTCTCCAGGTCAGGGGTCTCCAGGTCAGGGGACTGGGGGATTGTGGAATTAGGGAATTGGGGAATTGGGGAATTGGGGAAATAAGGCTGATTACTTATTCATCCGTGAATCTTTCATTGCTCACTGCTCACTCTTTACTGATAACTGATTACTGATTACTGATTACTTCCTCATCGCGAAGCGACTACCGAAGGTCTCCTTCATCGTTAATTCCTCATCCCTTTCCAGCTATTCCTCAAGAGAAATAGAAGAACCTCTTGGGTCTTGGGGAATAAAAGTTCTTTCTTTAGGTAGAGAAGCTACAGGTTCGGTTAAGGTAAATTCTCCTCTTTCTATTTGTTGCTTTAATTCTTCTGCGATTTGTCGAGAGAAAGAAATACTCGCTAAAGGTGCAACTCTTACGGGTTTGCCTTCAATAGAAATACGTCCGCTTTTAAGTTGTTGATAGGTGACAAGTCCAAAAGTGGGACGTACTCGCCTAGGAATCGAAAAGTCCATTACAGGGGCGACAATATCTTTGTCTTGTACCGCGCAGTGAACAATGACTTCTTCTTCTAAGACTGGTAATGGCACTCCTACCCCCAACATTAGAGAAGAACCATAATTTTGAAAATAACACCCTCGAACCCAATGAGCATCCATTTGTTTAGCATCTCCAATAACGGCTACTGTCGCAGCAGGGCCAATAGGAGTACGATTAGGAAGACGTTTCTGACGGGGAAAATGTTGTGTTCCTTCCCAAGCTACATAACCTACACCACCCCCTAACCAGATTTTTGTGCCAATACCAATCAAATTGAGGTCTGGATCGTTCAGTAGAGGGGATATCGCCCCAGGATTGGAAAATACCGCATTTCCTAGTCTGGGTTGTAGTGTACCTAAATAAGTATATAATGGGCGATCGCTGCCATTAACCCCCACAATAAAGTTTTGGTACAAGCTGCGAGGATTAAATAGATAAAACTGATTAATCGTATCTTTGGTAATGGTATTTTCAAAAGAGTCTCTAGGATAGCAATCTGTTGGTTGTCCTAATGCCTTAAAATGAATGGTTTTTCCTGCAATGAGGTCTTCAATTACATGACCCCCACCCCGTTTCAGATTAATTTTTGAGTTAGTGTCTATGTCTTTGATCTCGTTAGTACTGGAGTCTGGGAGATCGCTCCCGAAGCTCCTGAAGCTGACCGCAGTAGCTCCTAAATACAAATCTACTGCTCCAAAACCAGCATAAGCAGGTACACCATCAAACCAACATTGACTAATCTTAATCGGTGGGTCAGTATGTCCTAAATTAATAATTGCGCCTGAAGACTCCATCGGTTCAAAAGTCCCAGTACAAATTACATCCACTTCTTGAAAAGCTTGTTTGACACCTATATCTTGTACTTTCGCTTTCAATTCTTCTACCGTCCAAGCGGATACTTGACCAGAGAGAATTTTGTCATTAATCTCAGCAATAGTTCGCATTGATAGTTGATTGGGGATTGGGTAATGGGGATTGGGGGATTGGGGCACCGAAGGAGACTTCATTACAAAGTCGATACGGACATCTTACGGTGAGCCGTGCTCCCGCTCACCCGTGTCCTCCTCTTTTGGCTTCAATACCTAGATATATTAA
>JAAUYH010242789.1_pt1 | contig 13032 bp, 10 predicted proteins | sample 7278061 | NCBI WGS metagenome assembly JAAUYH01 (sample SAMN14350203, study PRJNA611818) | marine sediment metagenome | isolation source: surface marine sediment (0.6m) | place: French Polynesia: Moorea | collected 2018-08
CCAAAGCTTTGAGTAATAATCCCGTATTATATTCAAACATTCGTGATAATAACTGCAAAGATAATAAGAAAATTGCCCACCAATATCCCAATCGTTTTCCAGTAGCTAAAGCTTGACGAATTAAACCAATTGCTAAGCTAAATAATAAGAGATTAAACATTACAGTCGCGAAGCCATTTAAGACAGTAATATTTTGATGCCATAAAATTAAAAATCCCGAAAGTAGAATCATAATTCCGATAGCAGTACTTTGACTGTCAACTCGCCATAAAGCATTATTCCTCTGGCTTCTTCCCAACTGCCACCATAACCAAATAGAAAGTATAATCCCTAAAATTGGTAACCACCAATAATACAGATTTTGCGATTCTGCTAGTCGATTATTAGGCTTATTTACTTGTTCCCATAACTGATGAAAAGAGACAGTATAAAAAGATAAACTTAGATAAAAAATAGCCAGCTTACGGCTGATAGATTCAAAGGATTTTGACAAATCATGATTGTCAGACTGCCAATAATTACGATAAGCCCATAAACAAGCAGCAGGGAGCACAGCTAAAATTATCATCAACAGACTTAGAGTATAGGCATTATTTATATTTTTTGATTCTATTAATCCCAGTGAATTGATATCAAAAGTTATTACTAGTAAAATTAAACTCAAACAAAAAATCCAACGAGATTTACACCAATAAGCCAAAGGAATAAATAATAAACCTATCAGTAAAGGCATTTGCAAAAATTCATTACCAAATTCATAAAATATTCCTTGGTAAAATCCCGTGAAATAACCAATAGTAGTAAGAATAATTGCCAAAATTCCTAAAGATGTTAACTGTAAACCATAAGCCATAGCTAACACTCCAAAACCCCAGAATAAAAAAAGTTTATGTATCGCATCAGTTTGATGAAATATTTGGGACATTAAACCAATATCTGCTCCAAAACTTAATGCACCAAGTAATAATAATCCTTGTCCTAATCTAGATTTCCAGTTTTCAGTTTGTTCTTGCCATAAATAAAATCCTGTGATGTTTACGCCAAGAAAAAAACTCAATAGGATAAATACTTTGACAGATTTTGACCAAGCTTGCCAATTAGCAGCGACAAATGTAATAACTGATAACCCTAATATAATAAAACCTAAAGTAGTAATAACAGCTAGAAAACGGTTTTGGGAGACTTGATCTAAATTTCTGAATTGATAGCGAGTAGCTAACTCTTCAGATAAATCTTGATTAATTAAGCCTTCTGATCGCCATTTTTCTACTTCTTTTTTTAGTTGATACCTAAATTTGACTGAAAGCATTGTGATAAGTAGCTATATTTTATTCAATAACTAGTCAAGCAAAATTTAATTCTTTGATGGGAGATCGAAAATAGTAATTAATAATATCTCAGTAATTTTGCCTTTGTAATTATTAAATATCAAATTTATAGCATCTCGGCTTCAAAGATGACGGAAAGATAATTGTCATAAGATTGCTATCCCAGATTGTCTGATCTCAGAAGTTGTAGATTTACCAAAAAAACAGAAATGTCATCTTTTCGCCAAGGATAATTCTTCATTTTCTTCTTTGGGTAAACCAAGATTGGAGCAGTTCACGACATTCAGTTTCCCCTACACCAGCTAACACCAATAAGCGATGATTGGAAGCAGCACTATCAGGAATATTCATCACTGTGCGAATCGCTCCAGTTTTAGGATCATCAACCCCATAAACTAATAAACCAATTCTTCCATGAATGATCGCTCCTGCACACATGGGACAGGGTTCTAATGTCACATAGAGAGTACAATCATTCAAATGCCAATTTTGTTTGACTTGACTCGCAGCCCGTAAAGCAATAATCTCAGCGTGGGCAGTCGGATCTTGATTTCTTTCCTTACGATTATTGGCTTGGGCGATCGCATTCCCTTGGGAGTCTACCACGATCGCTCCTACAGGAACATCCCCTGCTTTGCCTGCTTGCTGTGCTAACTTCCTAGCTCTAGCCATCCAGCTTTCATGAACTGAATATTCTTCAGCGGTTAACGAAAAGAGGAAATGCGACTGATTCTTCACTGTTCAAGAGGCAATCGCTTCTAATAATTCAGTTGGTTTAACAGCCAAAAAATCTGGTTTATACTCTGCTAAAATCTCTTGAGAATTAAAACCCCAGCCAACAGCAATTACGTTAATACCACTTTTTCTTGCAGAGCGAATATCTCTAGTTTCGTCTCCTACATAAATAACATCTGTTTTATTTAGTTTACGTTTTCTTACAAGCTCATTAATAATTCGATGTTTGCCAAATATATTAGTTCCAGAATATATAAAGTCAAAAAGATATTCTAGGTTATTCTTTTGCAGAAAAAGCATAACATTTTCTCTAACATTAGAAGTGACAATTCCTAAAATATAATTTCGTTGTTTTAATTCTAGCAATACTGATTCGATACCCTTAATAGGAGAAAGATCAGCAATTTGTCCTCCTAATTCTTTTTGAACTCTTTTAACCAAGAAAGGAATTTTAAATAAGGATATTTCTGCGCGTTTAACTATTTCTTTGGAACTAAGATTTTTTAATAATAAAAGTTCTTCTTCGTCGATCGGCTGATAGCCAAATTCAGAAGATAAATCGTTAGTAATATCAACAATGGCTTGATAGGTATCGGCAATTGTGCCATCAAAATCAAAAACAATAACTTTATTCGTCATCCTCTCGTCAAAAATTTAAGCAGCAAACTAATTGAGCAATTAATTTAATAATTATAATTGATTATTGATCCCCTTGATGTGTTTCAGATTTGCTTTGGCATTACGCTGCCACATTTGCGGTTTGATTCTTCGTAGAGCAGAGGCTCGAAAACGATGATCCCATTCGGTCGGTTCAATTGTTGCTAATTCAGTTAACTTAGGGTGAATATTTTCTGGATAGGGTTGAAAATCTTTGATATCTGTTTCTTGGGCAAAACGTTGATTCCAAGGACAAACATCTTGACAAATATCACAACCTGCTACCCAACCTGACAGTTTTTCCGCGATCTCTTCTGGTAATTCCGCCTGGCGATTTTCAATTGTATGATATGCAATACAACGGTTAGCATCTACCACAAAAGGTTTTGCGATCGCATTTGTGGGACAAGCATCCAGACAGCGAGTACAAGTACCACAATGTTCTGTATGGGGTTTATCGGGGGATAACTCCAGATTAGTTAAAATCTCTCCCAGAAATACCCAACTGCCATAATCTCTCGTAATCACATTACCATTTTTGCCAATCCAACCCAGACCAGCTCGTTGCGCCCAAACTTTATCTTGAATTGGTCCTGTATCAGCATAATAGCGAGTTTCAATATCTTCTCCTTGTTCTTGCAGCCAATTACTTAAAGCTTTAAGCTTTTTCTGCATTACCTTATGATAATCCCGACCCCAGCCATAACGCGATATCTTCGCGATTTCTGGATTATTGGTATGTTGATGGGGAGTGTAGTAATTAACCGCTACCGATATTAGCGATCGCACATCTGGCATACAGCGGTGAATATCTTCCCGCTTAGGATTTGCCATCCATGCCATATCTGCGTGATATCCCAAAGCCAACCAATTTTTGAGATGAGTAATTGCCGCATCATCTTCTATTCCATCCACAGAAGCAATTCCTACCTTGTGAAAACCAATAGCTAGAGCTGCTGCTTTAAGGCGATCGCTATTCATCAGTAAACAGCTTGTTCAGCAAACAGTAAAGAGTAAACAGTTATCAGTTCAAGAATTTGTTAAGCAAGATATCTAAGCAACCCATTTAAGGTTTCTTATTTGATTAATGTACGCACTACAACCCTGCTTTGATGATTAATGATGATTATACTGTGATTACAACAGCAAATCTGAAATACATCAAAGATCCCGATTAGTTTAGATAAGTGGAATTTTCTCAATCTGTGAAAGATTACGACATATTAGGTATTGGTGTTTCCACATTGGATTTACTCACAATTGTTCAAGACTTTTGTGTTGAAGAAAGCGTTCAACAAGCAATTGATGCCAAATTTCAAGGAGGTGGACCAGTCGCAACTGCTCTAGTCGCAGCAGCTAAACTAGGAGCTAGAGTAGCAATGATAGATTCGCTGGGAAATGATTTCATTGGTAAATCGATCCTCGAAGAATTTAACAAATATGGTGTCATTACTAACCATATTCAAATTACATCAGGGAAAACATCTTCCATAGCTTCTGTCTGGATCAGAGAACGCGATGGAAAACGTTCCATTGCTTATAAACCAGGTAATTCACCAGAACTAACAGACGATGACATTTCCTTGGCAACAATCAAAAAAGCCAAAATTCTGCACCTTAATGGAAGACATCTTCAATGCTGCCTCAAAGCCTGTAGGTTAGCAAAGGAAAATGGAGTCAAGATTTCATTTGATGGTGGTGGAGGTCGTTACCGTTCTGAGTTAGATCCTCTCATGCCATTTATTGATATTTGTATTGTGGCTAGGGATTTTGCTGAGAAATATACCAGAACAAACAATGTCCAAAATGCTGCACAATGTTTTCTCGATCAAGGATGTGAACTTGTTGTTATTACTGATGGAGAGAATGGAAGCCATATTTTCAGTAAGTTCGAAGAAAACTTCTATCAACCTGCCTTTAAACTAGAGAAAATCGTTGATACTACAGGTTGCGGTGATGTCTATCATGGAGTTTTTTTGTTTTCTCTGATTTCTGGATTGACGCTTGCGCAGCTCTACCCGAAGGGTCTCGACCCCAGCGAGGTTCCGCCCATGCCCCCATTCCCCCATTCGAGGGCAATAGAGGGCAAGCGCACGAGTTTAACATTAAGAGAAGCTGCAAAAAGAGCAACTGCTGCGGCTGCTATCAATACCCAAAGTATAGGAGGGCGAGGTATGCTCTCGACAATGTCAGAAATTATCGATTTTATGCAAAAAAATGACTTTGCTCCATAATTTCAATATTTTTTATGATTACCAGAAAAGACTTTGGAGCATATTGCATCATAATACTTCTAATCTGAATAAAAAAAGCTAGATATCACTTTAAAATCTAATATAAAACATTTTGATTTACATTAAGCGTCATGTATTAAATTAATTTTTATGTATTATCTAATACAGAAAGTTGTTTTGTTATATGCTGTTAGATAGGAAGGGTAATCAGGATTACTAGTTTCAACTTAAAACGAGACAGTTTTGGAAGGAACAAAACGAATGAATACGAGTATAGCGACCGTGAAAAGAGACTCAAATAACCATCTCTAGTTCATTAAGTTCTTAAAATTATCTAAAATTGCCAAGTCGTGACCTTTAACCCTTAATCCCTAACCCACATTTATGTCTCGCCTTAAGTTAGTTGCCAGATTACTTATCTCTAATCGATTAAATTTCGAAGTGAAAAGATTTTGAAGTGAAAAAATTTACTTAACTTAAGTCGTCGCCATGCTAAAAGCCAAACTAGATTTTTGTGCCAGTCTCCTCTATCACTGGATTAAATTACACAGTGGCACTAATCAAACAATCACTTTTAATCTAGATAATTTCCAAACTTGGACTGGTGAATTTTTAGAACATCAAGCGAGTCGAGATAAAATTCGGGCTGCTTTATCTGAGTTGCAGGATTTCGATTTGATTACTGTTAAAGGTAGCGAAATTAGTTTAAGTGAGCGCGGAGGCAGATTCCAGCCTCAAATTGGATCATTGCCCACTTTTCCCTTAACTCGTAACAAAAATGATCATCCTTGGCTTGGGGCTGTTATTCTAGCTCTATGTTGTTTAGGATTGGGTTTAGGCTCTATGTTTTTGCCTGCCAGGACAAACCAACAAAACACGGAAAACACAGAATTGCTTTCCCCAGAACAATGAATAATTAATTACTCATTTTAAGTTAAATCCTGTTCGACTAAAATTACAATGAAGGATTATTCCTGTTCTGTCATTGACTTAACTCAGACTGAAAAGCTTTCCAGGAAAACCAAAATTACCTATGGGTTGGGAGAGCTAGCAGGAGCTATTCCGGGGAATATTCTAGTTTTTTTCTTTTTGTTCTTTTTGACGAATATAGCTGGGCTGAATCCCACCATAGCAGGTACGATCTTGTTGTTAGGAAAAGCTTGGGATGCGCTCAATGATCCGCTGATTGGTTGGCTGAGTGACCAGACTCGTTCTCCCCTCAGTCGACGCTATCCCTGGATGATTTGGGGAGCAGTCCCCTTAGGGCTTTGCTTTTTTTTGCTCTGGCTGGTTCTACCTACTAAAAATCAGTGGGTGATGTTTGCCTACTACAGCACGATCGCGCTTCTGTTTTACACTGCCTTTACAGCGGTTCTACTACCTTTTAATGCCCTAGCTGCTGAACTTACTTCAGGCTACGATGAACGCACTAGTTTAATCAGTTTTAAGTCGGGCTTCATTCTTGGTGGTAGTATCTTTGCGTTAGTATTAGCTCAAGTAATTTTTAAGCTTGTTTCATCACCTTCGAAGCAGTATCTCTTTCTGGGAGCGATCTGTGGCTTGCTAGCTATACTAGCAGTTTATTTCTCGATTTGGGGAACCTATGGGCATTACCGATCACTTCGCACCAGGCAATCTCAGATTGAGCATCCTCCCACTCAAAGAATTTGGCAACAGTTAAAAATAGCATTAAGTAATCGTCCGTTTCGCTATCTTATTGGCATCTATCTTTGCTCCTGGTTGGGAGTACAGGTAACGGCAGCTATCTTGCCTTACTTTGTGATTAATTGGATGAAGCTGCCAGAATACCATTTTACCCAGATGGCTCTTGCTGTTCAGGGAACTGCACTGATCGTGATGTTTATTTGGACTGCTATGAGTCGCCGAATAGAGAAAAAAGCTATCTACTGCATAGGGGTGAACGAAATTTTGCGTGGGATTTCTAGCTAAGTATCCCAAAAATCACCCCCCACATCTTTTTTTCGCTCACCCACTGCATAGGTATTCCCATGACAATTTGCGCCTTAGCTGGGTTGTTTTTCCTACAGTCAGGACAAATCGGTTTGATGTATATTTTCGCGGTGATGGCGGGCATCGGAATTTCTACTGCTTATCTCGTACCTTGGTCAATGCTGCCAGATATTGTGGATCTTGACGAACTCAAGACGGGGCAACGGCGAGAGGGCATTTATTATGGTTGTGTGGTACAGCTCCAAAAATTTGGCGTGGCTATGGCATTATTTCTGGTCGGTCAAATACTAGATTGGGCGGGATTTATCTCGAAGGTCGCTGGACAAACCGCTCCTACTCAACCTGATTCCGCTCTTTGGGCAATCCGCCTGATTATTGGACCAGTAACGATTTTGACTTTAGTTGTCGGTTTGATTTTGAGTTATTATTATCCGATTTCTCGCGCTGCCCACGGGGAAATTCTATTAAAACTGAACCAACGTAGAAATAGCCAAAACTAAAAGTAGAGTTCATAGCATTATGCGATCGCTAAAATTAAAAAATATCCGCAGGATCGGCTGATTCTAGTTTCCTAGTTGCGATCGCACCAGAGATACAACACATAAAAATAGTTAGTATTAGGACAAAGACTGCTCTGGCCAAAGGCATTACTATTGGTAAAGCTGTCGCCATTGCGGTTAAACGATATAAACTTACTGCGATCGCTAAGCTAGGAACAAAGCCAATAATAGATAAGATTAAGGCTTGTTCAAACACCACACCCAGTAAATAGGAGTCGCGATAGCCCATTGCTTTTAAAGTAGCGTATTCTGCAACATGATCGTTGATATCGGTAAAAAGTACTTGATAAACAATGACGATGCCAACTATAAAACCCATCATTGTACCCAAACTAAAGACAAAGCCAATGGCCGTACTGCTTTGAATATAATTTAGTTCTAGATCCACATATTCTTGATATGTATAGGCTTTGACATCTTCGGGAAGATAGGCATTTAAGGCAGTTCTCGCAGTTTCTCGATTGGCTCCTTCCTTAAGGTTAATTATGCCCAAACTAACCATTCCTGGTTGTTTTTTGGGAAATAAGCGCATGAAGTTCTGATCACTGGTAATTAATGCGCCATCATCTTGGAAAGATGCCCCAACTTTAAATAAACCCCCAATAGTTATCGTAGTGCGCTTGATTTCTGTAGAGATTACTTTCCCCTGTTCGATCTGGGCGATCACTGCATCATATTCTCCCCTAGAGGCTTTATCGAATAACACTGTATTGGGAATTTTAACCTTTTCTAATTGACTGTTTACTTCAGGTAAATCGAAAGCGGGTTTTTCGGGATCTAACCCAATTACCATCATTGAGGTTTTCTCTCTAGTTTGGGGATTACGCCAGCTACGAGAACCAACATATAGAGGTTTGGCAGATTCTACTCCTGGAATATCCATCGCCTGATAAAGTCGCCGTCGGGGGAAAGTATATAGCTGATTAAAATTAGTCGCTTGGGTACTGATTAAAACGATATCTCCCTTAATTTTTCGGGGATACTGGGTATTCGCTGTGTACAGTGCATTCATAAAACCCAACTGCATAAAAATTAAGATGTCTGCAAAAGCAATTCCCGATAATGCAGTTAGAAACCGTAATTTGTCATGTTTGAGTTGTAACCAACCCAAAGGGGTTCTATTTTTGAGTGCTTTAAACATTATCTTTAAATTAATAATGAATAATTAATAATTGTTTTAATCAGCGCTTAGCTTTTTTGCCACTGTTTTCTCTACTAGCGCGTCAAAACACTACTTTGTCTCTACAAATTAATTCTCACCTTCACCAATAAATTAGTTAATCCTGCTACCTTCTGGCTAGATTTTTTATCTAGCTTGACTTTTACCTCTACAACCTTGGCATCGATATTAGCTGTGGGATCGGTGTTAACTACTTCTTGTCTTTCGACTTCTAAACCGATTTGTTCTACTGTTCCTATTAATTCCCCTGATATAGCACCACTGGTAATGGTGGCTTTTTGCCCTAATTTTACCTTACCGATATCGCTTTCATAGACTTCAGCTACTGCATACATCTGGTTAATTTGTCCAATTCTCACTATTCCTTCATTACTAGAAACTACTTCTCCCGGGCGAGTAAGGATTTTAGTTACTGTTCCTGCTTGGGGAGATTTAATATAGGCGCGATCGCGTTCTGCTTGGGCTGTAGCTACTGCTGCTTCGGCTTCTCTAACTTCTGCTGCTGCTACTTCTACATCTACAGGTCGAATCTCAGCAATTTTGTTTAAAGTGGCTTGGGCTGCGGCAATTTGCTGTTGTTGGGCAATACGAATCCTGCTTAAGTTGGCTTTGGCTTCTGCTAGTTGTTCTTTGGCGGTTTCTAAAATTAATTCTTTGTTATCTCTTTGTGATGCAGAGATTGCACCCTGAGCGTAAAGTTTTTGATAGCGTTGGTCTTCTAGCTGGGCGTTTCTTAATTCTGCCTCCATCCCCGATACCATTGCAGTCTGGGCAGCAATATTATTATCTCGTTCGGCTTCAATACGGGCAATTGTCGCTTTTTGCGCTTCGATTTCTCCTGTTTTTGCCCCTGCTTTTACTTTTGCTAAATTGGCTTGCGCCACTATAACTCTTGCTTCTGCTTGTTTTAAAGCTGCTTCTAAGCGATCGCGACTGTCTAAAATAGCAATTACTTGACCCTTTTTAACCTCTTCTCCTTCTTTTACTAGTAATTCTTCAATGCGATTACCTTCAGCAGAAGAAGACACCGATATTTGGATTATTTCTCCACTAGGTTCCAATCTTCCCAATGCAGTTACCGTTTTTATTTCTGGGATAACCGTTTCTGGTACTGGTTCTGGTTGAGATGCAGAAAACTGAAGCAGGGTATAGACTGTTGTTCCTGCCATTAATAAAGCTAATCCGATTATTAAGGCGTGGGATGTTTTCGATAGAGGCTTGGAAGACTTACCTTGGTTTTTCGTTACATAGTTCATGGCCTACCCAGCTTACGACTAAACCGTTTAGTTCAGTTTAATTCTATAATAAGACTAAAGCAATTAGATTAGCAATATATCGGTATGACTTTTGAAATGTCAAGCTGCTGAAAAGATATGGAAATAATATGACTGATTAGTTTAGCAACAATGAAATTTAGGATGAAACAGTTAAAACCATTTCAGCGCCATCTAAAACTAGCAGGTTGTCATAATTTACGGGAACTTGGGGGCTATACCAACTCAGATGGCATTAGCCAAGGTACTTAAATTATTAAAATTAATTCTTATTAGCTATTGAAAATTATTCTTAATACTATGTATAATATTTTTCAGTGTTCTCCTCTCAAGGAATCGGCAGGTGAGGTCGTTACTCAAAGAAAGCGACTCTCCTGTTTTTTTTAGCTGTAAACTATATATTTAGAAAATATTAAGGAAAAATTTAACAACTCGGATTTTATGAGTGCGACAGCAAAAGTTTCTCAGACTAATAATTATGACGTAATTGTGGTTGGTTCTGGGATTGGAGGTTTAGTAACGGCTACTCAGCTAGCAGCCAAGAAAGCTAAAGTACTAGTATTAGAACGCTATCTGATACCTGGTGGTAGTGCAGGATATTTTGAAAGGGAAGGATATCGCTTTGATGTTGGTGCGTCAATGATATTTGGTTTTGGGGAAAAGGGAACAACTAACTTGCTGACTCGCGCCCTAGATACAGTAGGAATGAGTATCGAAACTGTTATTGACCCTGTACAAATTCACTATCATTTACCCAATGGCTTAGAATTAAAAGTCCATCGTGATTATGAGAAATTTTTGCAAGAACTGATTGCGATTTTTCCCCATGAAGAAAAGGGAATTCGTCGCTTTTATGGTGAATGCTGGAACATTTTTAACTGCCTTAACTCAATGGAATTATTATCCCTAGAAGAACTTGGATACTTGATGCGAGTATTTTTTCAGCATCCTCTCAGTTGTCTGGGTTTAGTAAAGTATCTGCCCCAGAATACAGGGGATATTGCCCGTCGCCACATCAAAGATCCCAAATTATTAAAATTCATTGATATGGAATGTTACTGTTGGTCTGTAATGCCCGCATCTCATACACCGGCAATTAATGCGGGGATGGTCTTCTCTGATCGCCATTATGGAGGAATCAATTATCCTAAAGGAGGAGTGGGACAAATTGCACAAAAACTCGCCACAGGATTAGAAAAATACGGCGGAGAAATTCAGTACAAAGCTAGAGTAACGGAAATTCTACTGGAAAATGGTAAGGCAGTAGGAGTCAAACTCGCTAACAGCAAAGAATATTATGCTAAACGCATTGTCTCTAATGCTACTCGTTGGGATACCTTTGAAAAATTATTATCCCCCGACCAGATGCCAGCTCAAGAAAAAAGATGGCAGCAACGCTATCAGAAATCTCCTAGTTTCCTCAGTTTACATTTGGGAGTTAACGCAGAAGTGTTACCTGTTGGTACAGAATGTCATCATATTCTTCTCGAAGAATGGAATAACATGGAAAACCCAGAAGGAACAATCTTTGTTTCCATTCCTACTTTACTCGATCCCGACTTAGCACCAGCAGGCCATCATATTATCCATACCTTTACTCCTAGTTGGATTGAAGATTGGCAAGGTTTATCATCCCAGGCTTATCAAGAGAAAAAAGAAGCTGCTGCTAGTCAATTAATTCATCGTTTAGAAACTATTTTTCCCGGATTAAGTGCCGGATTAGATTATCAAGAAGTGGGTACTCCTCGTACTCATCGACGTTTTCTGGGTCGAGATGATGGTACTTATGGTCCGATTCCTAGCCGTAAACTTGCTGGATTATTGGGAATGCCTTTTAATCGGACGGGAATTCCCCAACTCTATTGTGTTGGAGATAGTACTTTTCCCGGTCAAGGACTTAATGCAGTGGCGTTTTCTGGGTTTGCTTGCGGTCATCGTGTAGCGGTGGACTTAGGACTTTGATCAGTCATCAGTCATCAGTTATCAGTCATCAGTGAGTAGCAACCAATTCAAAATACCAAAAAAATACGAGAGCCTGATTTTGGATCTCGCAACTTCGCAATCTAAACTAAATTTTTCGGTAATTACCTACAAACTATACAGTTGCAGGTTCTTTAGCTAGAGTTAGTTTGTCGTAAGTCTCACGCATTTTGAGTCCAACTAATACTTGGAATAAACCAGTTCCGTTTTTAGAACCTGGATACTCTTTATGCTTGAGAAGTAACTCAGTCATTTCCCCATAATGCTTAGTTCCAGTCTTGCTAAGATGGCTTTCGATGTAAATCATTTCTTCAAGATTATCGAATTGACCATCTACTTCTAGAACAGAAACTTCGTTACCAAAGATATTATCGGGGCCATAGTACATCTTGATGCCAGGATAAGCACAAGTTAGTTTACGACCACAAGGTCTCCAGTCAATAGTAGAACCTTCGTCAAACAGATAAGCAGTCTCGAAGTTTTCTATTCCTTCTTTCTGAACCAGGCGAACTCTTAGTAAACCGCTTTCCTTATCATCAGTTAACTGAGTAGGTAATACTTGAATTACCACATCAGCAAATTCTCTTTGAACTTCGATATAAGCTGTGAAATCAGGTTTTCTAGCTTCAATAGAAGCCAGAATATCTTCATAGGTATGACCACGTTCGGCCATATCTCGTTGGATTTTCCATTGGATTTTAACTTCATCGCTAATATCCAAATAAACGCTGAAATCAATTAAATCGCGAACTCTGGCATCATATAAGGGATGAAGTCCTTCGATGACAACTACTTTATTAGGTTCGATTCTTTCTGGAGGATCGAGTTCTCCAGTTTCATGATTATAAATTGGTTTATCGATCGCGTTACCTTCTTTAAGAGCTTTGATTTGCTCATACATTAAATCAAAGTTATTAGCTTTAGGGTTTAATGCTGTAACACCTGCTGCTTTTCTTCCCTTGCGGTCTAGACTATGATAGTCATCCAAGCAAATAACAGTCATGAACTCTTCGCCGAATAGGTCAGTCAAGCGACGAAGAAATGTTGATTTACCACACCCGGAGTCTCCCGCAACTCCGATAAGTACCACGCGGTCAAGATCGGCAGACATAG